>CZLA01000106.1_pt1 | contig 25022 bp, 21 predicted proteins | sample 1122381 | NCBI WGS metagenome assembly CZLA01 (sample SAMEA3539301, study PRJEB10725) | soil metagenome | biome: tundra; feature: field; material: soil | place: USA | collected 2010-05 | depth 0.15 m
TGATGTGGTGCAGCATCTCGTCGACCGTGACCGAGAGCGTGTTCTCGTAGCCGAGCATGGTCATGGCCAGCGAGTCGCCGACGAGAGCAATGTCAATGCCCGCCTCGTCAACCAGGCGCGCGGTGGCGTAGTCGTAGGCGGTCAGGCAGGTGATGGGCTCGTGGTGAAGCTTCTTTTCGCGGATGGTGGCGGTGGTGATCTTCTGGCGAGGTTCGCCGATGGGCGTGAGACTCACGATGTCCTCCAGTGCCCCTCCGCAAACCGGGCGGATAGAGCCTGTACGCGTCTTGAATGACACTGGGGGGATTATAGCTGCAAATTGGGCGCGGGTCGATAGTCGGATAGCCGACGGCTGAGTTCCACAGGATGGCGTTCTTGACACAGAGCCGTGAGGGCCGTATCGTTGTACGTGAGGTACGCTATAGTGGCCTACGAAACGTTCGAGCGGAGATCCGTTAGGGTTGATGAACTTACGATTACAATCGCTCCAAGCGGGCGTATAGCCCTGAATGCAGCTTCGTCGAGAGCCTTGCTCAAAGCCGGGGTCAAAGCCGTGAGAATCTTGTGGGACAAGGAAAGGTATGGGATCGGCTTGCAGTCGACCCGGAAAGGCGATACGAACGCCTACTCAATTGCGTTCGGAGGCGGGTCCCGATCCTCCACAGTCACAGCCAAGGCATTCCTCCGTTACATTGGCTGGTCTTCCCCCCGGCGCCAAGTAGTTCCCGCGAAGTGGAATGAGCAACAGAAAATGCTGGAGGCCCAGCTGCCCGCCAACTTCGTAGGGACGGGCGAGAAGAAAGGCACGACCAAAAAGGAAGATGCAGGCTTGTAACTCATGGCAGTAAAGCGCAATCGCGATCTGGAGCGCCGCATTGACGGGTTCTATGCCGTCTGCGAAAAGATCCTCCTGCGGACTCTGATTTTCGGGTGCTTCGTTCTTGAACTCGGCAGATTTGCCAGATGGTTATGGCGGTAGTCTTCGCAATCTACGAGATTGTCGACCTGATGCTGCTTCTAGCAGCAAAAGTGGTTGCTGAGCGCGTGAAGCCGATATTTCACGCTCTGGGCGTCGGCGACAATTGGGAACGCGTGAGCCACAGAGAAAACGCGATTGAGAGGATGTGCCAGTTGAGAGAGTCGGAAATGCGACTAACCAAGATCAATGCCAAGGGCCAAGTAACGATTCCAGCCGATTTGTGCGAGCGATTCGGGATAAGGAACGGAACCTTAATTGACTGGAAAAGGATGGGCACCGGCTGGTGCTGACTCCAATCCCGCGCCTCCGGAAGAAATCCTAGCTCTTCCGCCTGCGCCCCGCATTCTCCCGCAGCCATGCCGCGTATCCAGCCTCATCGAGCGTGCCTGCTGCCAGTGTCATGACGGCTTGGGTAGCGTCCGCCTCGCTGGCCTTAAAGTCGAAGCCGTGGAGTTCGAGGAAAAGAACGCCAATCACAAATCCCGTCCGCTTGTTGCCCCCGGCAAAAGGAACGACAAAAGGATGGTTGCGGACCATGCCGGCTGTGTAAAGGGCGGCCATTTCGACGACGTCCGACTTGTCGGCGTAGGCATAATGCTGGCGGGGGCGCGCCAGAGCGGACACCAAAAGGCTCCGGTCACGCAATCCGGTGGCCCCGCCGTGGAGCGCCAGGAGCCGGTCGTGGATCGCGAGAACATCGCGCTCTTCGATCCAGAGTGGGGCTTTCTTTTTCACTTAGCCAGGGCGTGCAGCGTGTTGCGATAGCGCGCCATGATTTCTTCCGCCTTCGTCATTTTCTTCTCGAACGCAGGGTCATATGGCGTCAGCCGGTAATCGCCGTCTCCCGACTCGATAAGAAAAACCCTTTCGCCGTCGCCGGTCCGCAGGCGATTCACCACTTCTTTCGGCAGCACAACACCCAGCGAGTTGCCGAACTTGCGGATTTTGAGCTCAACCATGGCGATCCCTCATGTTATTACAATTGTAATAACATTGAGCGATGGGGTCAAGAGCGGCGCAGGGTTGCAAGCGGTCCCCTGGGAAAGGAGGGCGATTAGCGGAGCACCCTCCGCCGAAGCCCGCAGATCTGGTTAGCGAAAGTGTGGGGCCAATCCGGCGATTAAGCGGATCAATCCGGTGGTTGACCGCCCCATTTCCGCGTGAGAAACTCGATTCCAGTTATGACCTCTCGAAGTCCATCGCAGATCAGACCCACTTGTTTCATTGGAACTCGGTTTCTGCTCCGTCTTTTTACGGTCGTTCTTCTGACGGTCGTGGCGTCGGCGCAGCGTGGTGACGTGTACAACAGTAATGGCGCGAGCACTGATTTGACCCGGGGCTTCGAAAGCCGCAGCGGCGGAACCATAGTCGTGCTTTCCGTGTACGCGGCGGACGGCAAGACTCGCCTTGACCGGCAATCGGTCGTGAAGGCCACGAACCAGACCGCTCATACCATCAACTGGCAAGCGACTGACGATCGATCGGAGGCCGCTATGGAACTGATGGTCGGCGCGTACGAATTCGAGGTAGGCGCTGTCGGATATCTGAGCGAACAAAAGCAAGTGAATGTCGTTAGCGCGAACAGCACCATTCGACTCGAAGTTGCTCTGCGTCGTGATCCCTCCGCAATCGATCTGAGCATTGCCGACGCCGCCATGCCCGCCAAGGCGCGCAAGGAAGCAAAGCAGGCCGTTTCCGCTCTCAAATCCGGGCACCTGAAGGACGCCAGGAAGAAATTGGATGCGGCGGACAAGTTGTCGCCTTCGAATCCGGATCTGAGCTATCTATTAGGCTATCTGTCCTATCAGGAAAAAGACCTGCCTCGGGCACAGAGTTACCTGGCGACCGCGGCCAAGCTCAATCCCAACCACCTGCAGGCGTTGATCTTGCTCGGCCGTGTCGGACTCATGCAACAAGACTATCCCGCGGCGGCAGCGGCGCTGGAAAAGGCGGTTGAGGTCAATCCCGACTCTTGGGTGGCGCATAACTTGCTTGCGGATGCTTACCTGAAACAAAAGAAGTTCGAAAAGGCGAAGCAACAGGCAGAATTGGCCATCGAAAAGGGGAAAGCCGAGGCCTACGCCGCGAATTTGACTTTGGGGCAGGCCCTGGTCAATCTAGGAAAGAAAGACCAAGGAATACAGCTACTCCAGGCTTTCGTGCGGGATTCACCCAAAAACCCCGCCGTTCCCCAGGTGCGTGATTTAATCACCGCGATCCAGGAAAGCGGCGCCGGCCCTGCCCGCAACGCTGAAAACGTGCGGAAGGGCACGGCTTTTTTGCCCGGCATTGATCCCCTGCTCGCATCGACCGATCTCCCGCTTTCCGTCAAGTCGTGGCAGCCCCAGGGAATCGATGACGGCACGCCCTCCGTGGCGGCTGGGGTCAACTGTCCCGTTGCGGATGTGATGGAGAAATCGGGCGAGCGCGTGAAAGAACTGGTGAACGATGTCGGGCGTATTGGCGCCATCGAACACCTGCTGCACCAGCGCATGGATGAAATGGGGAATCCCGCCACCAAGGAAACCCGAAACTTCAATTATGTGGCTACGATCTCGGAAGAGAAGCCTGGGTTTCTTCAGGTGGAAGAAGGCCGGTCGGAGCGCTTGACGCGTTTTGATTTTCCCGACGAGATTGCCAGCGGCGGGTTTATGGCGCTGGCTCTGGTCTTTCACCCCACCCTGCGGGACAACTTCGAGATGACGTGCGAAGGGCTGGGGCGCTGGCATGGTCAAGCCACGTGGCTGGTTCACTTCAAACAGCGCGAAGACCGGCCCGCCCGCATCCACGATTACCGGGTGGGTGGCGACATCTATTCGTTGCGGTTAAAAGGCCGCGCTTGGATTACGGCGGACAAATTTCAGATCGTGCGGATCGAGTCGGAGCTCATCAGTCCGATGCCCCAGATCCAGTTGCGCAATGAGCAACAAGTCGTCGAGTACGGCCCCGTCCAGTTCAAGGGAAAGACACTGGAATTGTGGTTGCCGCAGACGGCCGAGATCTACCTCGACTTTCGAAAGCGCCGCTACTTCCGCAGCCACACCTTCGATCATTACATGCTGTTCTCCGTGGATTCGCAGGAAAAACGGAAGGAACCCACAATCCCGCCGACCGCGGAAAAGCCACTGCCTAACTAACTGCTGGGGACCGTGTCCAGGAGTCGCGGCCCGCAGCGTCCTGGCGGACCCTTACTACAACGGCAATCCTACGCGCTGACCCCTTCCTGCCCGCCCAGCGGCAGGAAATATTGCGTGCCCTTGATTGGGGCGGAGACCTTTTTCAGCAGTTCCTGCAGGTCTTCGTTGCGATCCACGAAGTCGATCTCGGAAGTATTCACGATCAGCAGGTCGGACTGCGTGTAGTGAAAGAAAAAGTGTTCGTAGGCCTTTACCACTTCCATCAGATAATCCTCGCTGATGGCCTTCTCGCCCGCCGCGTTCTTTTTTTTCAGCCGCTTCTTCAGCACTTCCGGCGTGGCCTGCAGATAGATGACCAGGTCGGGCGTGGGCAGTTGTTCGCGGAAATAGTTGAAGTAGCGATTGTAGGTATCGAGTTCCTGATCGTTGAGGTTGAGGCAGGCGAAGAGCTTGTCTTTTTCAAAAATGTAGTCGGAGACAACGGTCTTGTTCGAACGCGGGCCGAGGTCAAGCGAACGTAGTTGCTCGAAGCGCCGGATCAGAAATGCGAACTGCGCCTGGAAGGCGGCGCCCGGCTCGCCGTCGTAAAACGCCTTCAGAAATGGATTGTCTTCCGGCTCGATGACGCGCTGCGCCGCCAGCCGCTCTCCAAGAACCCGCGCCAGCGTGCTCTTCCCAACTCGTATGGGACCTTCAACCGCAATGTAACGGGGAAGCTCGAAAAGCTTGGCCATGGATTGTCGTGGAGAACTGAAAAGCAGAATATATGGCTTCGCGTCGCGATGCAATTGTGGATTGTGGAAAGGTCAGAGGTGAGAGGTCAGATTGCAGAGGTAAAGACCAAAACCACGACGCGTTGGTTTCACCTCTACAATCTGACCTCTGCCCTCTGACCTCCGTTACAATTCGATCATGCTTCCAGCTCTTCTCGGAGTGACGGCCGCTGCTGCTGCTTCGGCGGCGGGATATCAGTCCATGGCGCCGACCGGGCAGTGGTATGGGCGGACGATCGCTGGAGGGATGCGGGGAAGCAAGCAAATCGCGCTCACCTACGATGACGGGCCGAACGATCCGCACACGCTGAGGTTGCTCGATGTCCTGGTCAAGCACGGTGTGCGGGCAACGTTCTTCATGATCGGCCGCTACGTGCGGCAGCGTCCTGATATTGCGCGCGCGGTGGTCGAGGCGGGACACGTCATCGGCAATCACACGTTCACACATCCGCTGCTCATCTTCCAGTCTGCGGCGGAGACGCGCGCGCAGCTGTCCGACTGCCATCAGGCGTTAGGAGATGCAATCGGAGAGCATTCGAAGCTGTTTCGGCCACCGTTTGGCGGCAGACGTCCGGCAACACTTCAGATTGCACGCTCGCTCGGGCTGGAAACGGTGATGTGGAACGTTACGGGCTACGATTGGAACGCGCCGCCCGCCGCCGTGATTGAGAGAAAAGTCGCGCGGCAGATGCGCGGCGGCGACGTCATCCTGCTGCACGATGGCGGGCATCGCGCTATGGGCGCCGATCGCGCGCAGACGGTCATGGCAACGGAGAATCTGATCCAGCGATATAGTGATCAGGGGTGTGAGTTTGTAACGGTTGAAGAGATGGGAGCTGTAAGGCGGCAACCTTCGATAGCCGGCTAGGATGCACGCGGCTTTTCAGTTGGAGCAATCGTGCTGATTTTCCTTGTTCGCAGCCATCTAGCGGGACGAGAAGAGTAAGATTGCACATTGCTATGGGCGACAATCTGGGTCCCGCTTTGCAGCGCTTCCATGTAGCATCCACAAATTTCGTCGAAACCGTGGACTCGCTGTCGAGCCTCGAGCGAGACACTTTCTTGGCGAGTATGGGCCGCTGTCTGGCGGAACTTTATAGTAGCGCTCTCTACTTGCCTGCGGTAGAGCCTGAGACAACGGCAGTGGACGAGACGGAATTCGCCGCGGCCCAATGGGCAGGACTGTTCAAGTCAATCAAGGAGAAGATTGGTCCGCTGGACACCTACTGGACGGTCTTGATTCGACGGTAGAAGAAGCCCCCGCGCAAGGTAGTCTGGCCGGAGATATCTCAGAGATCTACTACGATCTGAGACAGAACCTTCAACTAGAAGAAAGAGAAATTCCGCGTGCAGATTTGCTCTGGGAACTGCGCGAGTCTTTCCGGGAGCACTGGGGAAGGCATGCCCTTGAAACCCTTAAGGCGATTCATAACTTGCATCTGTAACTGCGGTCAACCGTTTCGGGCGTAACAATCCTCATTGCACTAACTACGCTGCCTACGCATGCACCCCGGCGAATGCCTGCTTTGCCGCCGCGATCGTATGCTGGACGTCTTGCTCGCTGTGCGCCGCTCCCAGGAACGCCGCTTCAAATTGGGACGGCGGCAGATAGATTCCGTTTTCCAACATCGCACGGAAGAAACGCCCGAAGGCTTCGGTATCGGATTCGGCGGCTGAGGTCCAGTCGGTGACTGGGCCCTTCGCGAAGAACCAGGTAAACATCGAGCCCACCCGGTTGTGACACATGGTCATACCCGCATCTTTGGCCGCGGCCGCTACTCCCGCAACTACTTCGGCGGCAAGCTTGTCGAGCCTCGCATAAACATCTTTGTGCTCGCGCAAATAGCTTAGCGTGGCATAACCGGCGGCCATCGCCAGCGGATTCCCTGAGAGCGTCCCCGCCTGATACACCGGGCCCAGGGGGGCAACCAGATCCATGATTTCGCTCGATGCGCCGTAAGCGCCCACCGGCAAACCGCCGCCAATGATTTTGCCCATGGTCGTAATATCGGGCTTGATTCTGTAGAGTTCCTGCGCTCCGCCAAAGGCCAGTCGGAATCCGGTCATGACTTCGTCGAAAATCAGAACTGTCTTCTCATTCGCGGTAAGGGCGCGCAGAGCTTCCAGAAAGCCGCGCGCTGGAGGCACGCATCCCATATTACCCACGACCGGCTCCACGATGACGCAAGCGATCTGATTCTTGAATTTTTCGAATGCTTGTTCAAGCGCGCAGATGTCGTTGTAGGGGAGCGCCAGCGTGAACTGCGTGAATTCCTCCGGAACGCCCGCCGAGCCGGGAATGCCCAGTGTCACCACGCCCGATCCCGCTTTCACCAGCAGCGCGTCGGAGTGCCCGTGATAGCAGCCTTCAAACTTCACAATGTATTTGCGCTTCGTGTACCCGCGCGCCAGGCGGATGGCCGACATGGTCGCCTCCGTGCCCGAACTGACGAAGCGAACTTTTTGCATGTGGGGAAAGGCGCTAATCACCAACTCGGCGAGATCGGCTTCGGCGGGAGTGGACGCTCCGAAACTCGTGCCCTTGCGCGCTGCTTCGATCACGGCTTCGATCACTGCGGGCGCGGCATGCCCCAGGATCATCGGACCCCACGACCCGATGTAGTCCACATAGTCATTGCCGTCGGCATCCCAAATGTGCGAGCCCTGGCCGCGTACGATGAAGAGGGGATCGCATCCCACACTGCGGAAAGCTCTGACCGGCGAGTTCACGCCTCCGGGAATCAACTGTTCGGAGCGTTTCTGCAGCTTGCGGGATTGTTCGGTTTTGCGGGCCATCATTCCTCCACAGCAGCGGTCGTTATAGCTAAGACGGGCAGCGATTCGAGGTGGACGGGCGAGGACGCCCGTCACTCCACCTTCAGATACTCCGATCAATATAACAGCGGCGCGCGGGAGGGCTGGCAGCGCAGCGGATCACTTGAACCTCGCAGGCATTGCCATAACGGGCAACGAGACAAATCGAATTCATCCGATTTTCACAAACTTGCAATATTCCTGCAATCTCTCGTGGCTATCTTAGCAACAGTTGCCCTTCTAACCGGGAGGGTTTATCAGGACGGCCTTGGGGGGCTCCGGGCTGTCCTTTTTTGATTTGTGGAAGGTTCTTCTGCACTACCCCCCGGCCGCCACGCGGCAAACACGCGATCGCTTCAGGTATAACTTTCAATTACGGAAGATTGTGATCGTGCGAATACTCCGCCAGTCCATTATCAACATTTCAGAAACCGGGGGCGCGACGAAGGGGCTTGCTATTTTCTTCGGCCTCGCATTGCTGCTTGCGGTTTCAACCAGAAGTTGGGCGCAGGCGGCAGGCGACAGGGCATCGGCGACAGCGGAATCTGCATCGGGATCAACCCCGGACGATCCCGTCCTCACCATGTTTCCGCACTCGCAGACGGCGCGCTGGTGGGTCTCCGGGCAAGACAACGTCATCATGCAGTGGCATCGGTCGTTGAGCGCGAAGTACAGCGGTCCCAATAGTTTTCGCACCGTGGCTGAACATGCCACGTCGAATATCGGCACCCTCTTTACCGGCGTGCAACTCACCCGCACCACCGAGATCTTCATGCACTTCGAGATGGCGGATGGCGGCGGCATCAGCGACGCTTTGGGCCTGGGCGGATTTACCGATCTCGACGTGGTGCGCAATCCGACGCTCGGTCCCGTGCCCTATATTGCGCGCGGCATGATTCGCCAGATTATTCCCTTGAGTGATGAGACGGTGGAGGCGGAGCGCGGTCCGTGGTACCTGGCCACGAAGGTCCCAGTGCGGCGCATCGAGTTGCGCTTCGGCAAGATGGGGATGAACGACTTCTTTGACACCAACGACGCCGGCACCGACAGCCATTTGCAGTTCATGAACTGGACCGTGGACGACAACGGCGCCTACGACTATGCCGCGGACACTCGCGGATACACGATGGCGATGCTCGCCGAATATCACGACCGCAACTGGACCTTCCGATTCGCCGAGGGTCTGATGCCGAAGATCGCCAACGGCATTGATCTGCAGTGGAACCTGCGCAAAGCGCGCGCGGAAAATTTCGAGCTGGAACTGCGTCCCAGTGTCGCCGGAAAGCGAAATACCACGCTCCGCCTGCTGACGTTCGTCAACCACGCCAACATGGGCGTGTACCGCGACGCCGTCGCCAATTACTTGGCCGGTAAAACAACTCGGCCCATCATTACCGACCACCCCGAGCGCACCACGATCAAGTACGGATTCGATGTGAATCTGATGCAGCAGGTCAGCAAGAACGCGCGCGTCTTTTCCCGCTGGGGATGGAATGAAGGCCAGCACGAATCCTATGCCTACACGGAAGTGGACCAAACCCTGCAGGTGGGAGGCGATGTTGCCGGAGAGCGCTGGAAGCGCAAATTCGACAAGATCGGCGTCGTGGTCGTGACCAATGCCATCAAGAAAGACCACCAGAATTATCTGCGGCTGGGCGGAGTGGGCTTTCTGCTGGGCGATGGCGGTTTAAATTATGGCCGCGAAAACATCTTCGAGACTTACTACAACGTGCATGTGTGGCGGGGGATTTACACGGCTTTCGACTTGCAGCACGTAAACAACCCTGGCTACAACCGCGACCGCGGGCCAGTGCTGGTGCCGAGCCTGCGCTTTCATTTAGATTTTTGAAGGCAGGTCTCAGCGAAATCAAAACCGAGCCGTTGTAGCGCCGGGCGTCCCCGCCCGGCCACCTCCCTGCTGAACGGGCGAGACGCCCGTTTCTCCATCGGAAGAATAGTCGCGTGTGCGCGGCGCTAGAAAGTCCACTTGAGCGCGAACTGCATCACGCGCGGGCCGTTGAGAGCGTTGATGACTTGAAGTTGCCCAAAGCCTGAAGTGGGCACCAGATAGCACTGCTGGTTCTGAGTCGATCCGTCGCCACAGTTAGTTCCGAAGGGGCTGTACTGGGTGGGAACCGCGCCCGTGCCATTCTGAACGTAATAGTTCGCGTGATTCATGACGTTGAACACCTGCGCCTGCAAGGTGACGGCATGGCGCTCCGTTATTTTGAATCTTCGTGTCAGTCCAAGATCGATCTGCTCGGTCCATGGACCGTAGAAAGAGTTCAAGCCGGTAAAGGGACTCGGGCTGCCCGCGTTGATGCCGAGCGCAGAGTTGGCAGTAGCTTGCAGGGCGGCGCTGTTGTTGATCGAGTTGCTGGCCTGTACGTCGGTTCCGTTGACGAGAATTTGTTGCTGACAGTCGCCGAATTGTGAGTTGAGGGTGGTACAAGCAACGTCGATCAGGGCCGCGTATGGCCGCCCAGAGGCGAACTGCATCACCGCGCTCAGGGTCCAATCCGACAGGGCCGTCCGCAAGAATCCCGATTGCAGATTGTTCCCTAAGCCCGGCTCGTAGACGCCAGCGATGGAAAGGCGATGGCGCTGATCGAGCAAGTAGGTCGCGCGGGTATTGCTGAAGTCGAACTGGTTATTGAAATCAACGCCTCGCGACATCACGTTCTTGGAGAAAGTGTAGGCAGTTTGAAAAGCCAGTCCACGGCGGAAGCGGCGCTGCGCTTGGACGAAGAACGAATTGTAGTTGTTCACACCCGAGGAGATCAGGGCGTTGATCTGGCCGAAGTTAGAGGTGATACGCCCGTCGGTCAGCAAACCTGAGTCCAGGTTTGGAAGCACCACCGACTTACCGCCAGCGCACTGGCTCTGGTCCGTTGTTCCGGTGGGACAGAGCGTATACGTTGTGGTGCCCGCGGGCCGATTCAAATTCATGTCGTAGGCACTCGAAGACGCTAAGTGGACTCCGTGCGTCCACGTGGTTCCGATGGTCACGACGGTGTCGGGCAGTATCTCGCGCTCAATCTGCAAACTTCCCTGCAGGATGTAGGGGAACCGGAAATGCGGGTCAACCAGCGAGATGTCGGACGCCGAGAATAGCGACGGATCCGAGATCTGATGGGGAAAGGTGGCTGCCTGCTGGTTGGGGGCCAGGGTTGAATCGTAACCCAGGGATACCGAGGCCTGTTGCGACAAGAGTCCGTTGGAAACCACCGAATTGCGGTAATTCAGGCCGTTGAAATTCTCGTAGAACATTCCGAATCCGCCGCGGACTACCGTCTTATCCAGTGGCTGCCAGGCGAACCCGAAGCGCGGTGCGATTCTTTGATATTGGTTGGGGAATTGACCAGTCAACGGGAATGCCGGATTCTCTTTGGGCTGTGGATAGGCTTGAAAATCTTCGCGCACCCCTACATCGAGCGTGAGACCGGGACGAACCTGGAACGTGTCGTGAAAATAGAACCCCAAATATGGGACGTCGAAAGAAAACTTGGGTTGGCCCGTACTTTGAAAAAAGTTGTCGTAGATCCCCAGGGCGAAGTTTTGCAGGCTTGAGAAACCATAGGTGCCGCGGAAGGTGCCGTTCTGCGCTTGCGCGTCGGGATCGAAGCCGCCGAAAGCGAGGTCCGTGAGATGCGTGCGCGTCAACTCGGCTCCGAACTTAACGGTGTGCTTGCCTCGCAGATAGCTTACGTGATCGGAAATCTGCCAGATCGCTTCGTTGGTGCGTCCGCCGGCAAAACCGGCGTTGCCAAGTTGCAGGTTCGAGCCCGCTCCGGAATCGCCGCCGGACGAGGTCAGCAGCACGGTCGGTAGTGCCGGATTGACCATTCCGGTGGGAGTGGAATACTGATCGTCGCGAGAGAAGCTGGCGTGCAATTCGTTCAGCAGATTGCTGCCATAAGCGTGGCTCCATCCCGCGCTGGCGTGGTAGTCGCGCACGAAAGCGTTGGCCAGAGTGCTTTTCCCAAAGAGTGCAGTCTGCGTGCCCAGAATAAATCCGTGGGGAGAGTCGAAGCGATTCCAGTTCAGGCTCAAGTAGAAGCGGTCGTCTTTCGAATCACGGTAATCGATTTTGGAAAACAGCGACCAGTCGTTGGCAAAACGAGGTTGAACCCCAAGATTCGACTGAATGGCGTTCAGCGCGTTCGCCACGTCCTGCAGATAGACCAGATTGGTTGCGTCTGCCGCGTTCAAGCTGCTGGGGACCGGAAATGAGGAATTGGGAGCAGGAAGTTGCGTGCCGTCGGGGACGTTGAAATCTTGCATCAAGTCCAGGTTGGTAAAGCCAGAGTTAATCGCGGTGATGGGATTCTTCTGGCGCTGCTGCTCGTAATCGATAAAGTACCAGGCGCGGTGCGAAACAATCGGACCTCCGATGCTGCCGCCGAATTGCTGCAAAATGTTGACCGGAGGAGCAAAGCCGTTGGCCTTGTCGATGGCGTCGTTGGCGCCCGTTCCAGAATTGCGGTTGTAGTAGAAACCGCCGCCGTGGATAGCGTCACTGCCGGAGCGCGTCACGACGTTGACAAAGCCGGTGGCGGCTCCGCCGTAATCCGCGCGGTACGGGGTCACGGCCACCTGAAACTCCTCGATGGCATTCTCGCCAAAGATGTAAGGAACTTTCTCGCCGCCGCGGGCGTTGCCGAAGTAATTGCTGACCGCGCTGGCGCCATCGACAGTGAAGGAATTCGCGCCGTTGGCGTTGGCGTAACCGGTATCCTCGCCACCCTGTTCGCCGGCAAAACTCACCAAGCCGTTTTGCCCGTCGGGGCTCGCGTTCGGAACGAGCAAGGCGAAATCGAGGAAGCGCCGGCCGTTCAGCGGAAGTCCATCGAGAAGCTCGCGCCCGACGACAGAACTTTGGTTGGAGTCTTCCGTCCGCAAAAGCGGGGATTCCCCGCTCACCGTGATCGACTCGTTGCCCGCTCCCGGCTGCAGGCGGACGTTCACCGTCGTCGGCTGCCCGACTTGCACGTAGACACCTTCCACCAGTTCCTTGCGGAATCCGGCCGCCGTCACTTCCAGGCTGTAACTTCCCACGGGCTGCGAGGGGAATACGAAGATGCCGGCGTCGTTAGTTCTCCGCGTCGACGACTGGCCCGTGTTGCGCGCCAAAAGAATAACAATGGCGCCCGGAACCGAAGCGCCCGAACTGTCCCAGGCCACGCCGCGCACATCTCCGGTCGTCACCACGCTCTGAGCATGTGACTCCACTAAAAATGCGGCGCAGAGGAGAACCAGGAGATAACCAGTCTTTTTCATTGCTCGAATCCCTTTGCTCGGCGTCCTCACGCTTGAAACGTGCCGATGCCCCCTAAAGGCCACCTGATTCTTAGAAGCTACGGCATCGCTAAATCGATGCCCTGATACGAATCAAACCCCGCGTCTCGCGTCTTCGCATCCGCAGCCTGTGATCAAACTGGACGATTGCGCACAGCCAAGGAGAGTGAGAAAGAACGGCACTCAACAAATCTACCGGACGAAGGTAAACATTCTGTGAATTTGAAGAAACTCCCGGCTGTCCGCGTTAGTCAGCGGACAGCCGGGAGGCTTGCTGGATTGCGGCTTTGGGTTATTCAGAGCCGCTTTTGCTGACTTCCTTCGTCTCCGGCTGAGGTGTTCCAGCCTTCAGGCGAATGGTCGGATAGGGCTTTTCTCCCATCAGGCCTTCCCAGATGATCCGGTTGAATTGATCGGAGTCGATCCGGTCTTCCTGGCTGAAGTCGAAGCCCTTGGTTTTCGCTTCCCACCAGGCTGCGTCGTGCGTGGGATGCGGTAGCGCAGCGTTGTTCTGGACATACCTATTCAGAATTGGGAGCGTCGTGGTGTAGAGGATCTGCGCCGGAACCGCGGAATAGGTCCAGGTTGCCTGCGTGGTGTCGAAAGCGTCCGTCATGGGCGGCACGCCCGAGTCATGCACGCTCAATTTGGAAATGCCCAGAACTTCTTCGATCGTCCGGAGCATGTTGACGGTTGCATAGTGCGTGGAAACCACAGCCTTCTGCTTCACATAGGGACCGATGACAAAGCCTACGCTGCGTTGCCCGCTGACGTGGTCCGCGCCATCCTGTGGGTCATCTTCAATCACAAAGATGAGCGTGTTGTTGGCGTAGGGACTGTGGGCGATTTTGTCCACCAGCAAGCCCACCGCATAGTCGTCATCCGCAATCTGCAGTTCCGGCGTGTTCACGCCGAAAGAGGCGCTGCCGAAGCTGCCGAAATGGTCATGATTGAAGCGGACCGTTTCGAAAGTCGGGAAGTTGTTGTGCTTGACAAAGCTGTCGAACTCCCGCGCCCACTCTTTGTAGCGGAAGAAGTCCGGGAACGCCTGGTCGAAGCTTCGGAAACAGGGGTCGGTCTTCTTGAGCAGCGCCGGGTGCGCCGGGAACGCAACGCGAATCGGCGGTTTGGCCGAGCAAGGATCGGTCAGGTTGGGATCGAGGCCCTGAGCCGAACCCAGATCGACGAAGAACCCGTAGTTGCGGAACGAGAGGTGGCCAGCAATGGCCGCATCCCAGATGTAACCCAGGCCTTCTTTGCCATCTTCGCTGTCGGCACCCACTTCGTTGCGAGTGCCCGGCAGCAGATCGGGATCGGGCGGATACAGCGGCTGCCACGCCTTGCGAGCGGCGATTCCCACCAGCGCGACGTTGATGTTGCGCGCCGTGCCTTCGCTGTCGTAGTTGGCGCCGCCTTTGCCGTAATTGACGACAACGCTTTTCTCGTTGAGGTCGAGGGCGCGTGCGGATGTGGACCACTGCCAGCCGTCCATGCTGACGATACCACTGTCATAAAAGTTGTCGAGAGTTACGAAGTTGGTCGCAAGGTTGTGGAAGTTCGGCGTAACGAACGACGGAAACTGCGTCAGCGTTGGATCGCCGTTGGAGCCGTTCGTCAGGTCGCCCAGAATCTGGTCGTAGGTGCGGTTTTCCTTCACGATGTAGATCACATGCTGAATGTGCTGTTTCAGGAAGAGCATCGTCGAGATGTCTTGCTGGCTCAGCTGGAAGTTGAACCCGTTATTCTGCGCGACCAATCCGGTCAACTGCGAAAGATCGTTCGCGCTCGGCACCGGCAGGACCAGGAATCCGGCCTTCTCGTTCTGCCATGCGTACTGGTTGCCCGATCCGTTCTGCTCGGAGGGGCTCTGGCAATTCGAGCCATAGTTGCCGCCGGCATTAATGAAGCGGCAGTTCAATGGGTTGGGGCCGGGGTTGCTCTTTCCATTGACGACGTAAAGGGTGGAATTGTCCGGGCTGATGCTGACCGAATTCGGCTGCCATCCCGTCGGGATCAGGCCGGTGACGACCGGCTTCTTGCCCGACAGGAAGACCACAGCCACAGCGTTGGTGCCGCCATCCGTCAGATACGCAGTCTTCTCGTCTGGCGAGAGGGTGACGCTGTTGGGATTGCTGCCCTTCGGGACCATTTTTCCGCTGCCTAGGACGCCCGCCGGTGCGCTGACGTTCACCTCACCCACCACCGTGTTGGAACCGGTGTTGATGATCGCCAGAGCATCAGCATTGGCCTCGGCAGCGTAGAGCAAGGTTTGTGCCTTGTTCAGGATCAGCTTCTCGGGATTGCCCTTGACCGGGATGCGGGCGGTTAGTGTAAGTGCGCCGGCATTCAGGCTGAGCACATCAATTTCGCGATCACGCGTGCTGGCAACGTAAACCGTGTTGTTGCCCGCCACCGCGACGCCGTAAGGGAATTCGCCGCCCGCGACGCCGGAATTCGCTGGATTGATTCTGCCGGGACGGAGATCGTACTCCTGCAATACCGCCCCGTGGACGACATCCACTACCGTGACGGAATCGGTTTCGTAGTTCGCCACGATCACCGTGCTGCCATCCGCGGTGATGCCGACGCCGGCAGCAGTCGGGCCGACAAAAGTCTCCTTTTGCATCAAATCGCCAAAATGACCTAGAGAGACCGGTGTACCGGCCTCCGCCCACTGGCCATTGCTCTGGGCATAAGTATGGACGTTGTCATCCTGCCCGCCAGCGACGTAGAACTTGCTTCCATCCGGGCTCCAAACCAAGCCGGCAAAAGCATTCGGCACCAGTACGATCTGCTTCTCGACCGGCACGCCGGGCGCCGAAATGTCATAAACAAACACGTACTCACTGGAATCCTGCGGCTGATAGCGGCCGTTGGCGTCCAGGTTCAGGTTGAAGCCGCTGGTCAGAATCAGCAACGTCTTCCCGTCCGGACTCACTGCTGTGGTCTGGGCGCTGTCCGGCGAGTAATTGGGATAGTCCGGCAAAGCAACCGTCAAAGGTTGAAACACCGAACCTGGCGCTGCGTCAGGTGTAATGGTTGCGCCCGTCGGTAGAAGTACAGGCTGAGACGCCGCGTAAGCGGCACTGTCGCCAGCCATGCTCGCCGCGGCGAGAATGGCCGCGAAGCCGGCTCCACGAAGGAAACTTTTGATCTTCATACGGTGATCCTCCAAAATTAAGATCGTTGCGGTTGAAAGTTCCAGGCCAAGACGGTCGAACGGCGTTGCAAAAATCGAGAGGTGGGAACAACGAAGTAATAAACGAGGAATGTTAAGGCTGGATTATGGAAATATTAAAAGTTGCGCACATCTTCGCAGTGGGCCTTCGGAAAGCGTGGAGAAATTCTGTTTGGAGCGGGCTTCGGGAAGGGCACAACTTCAGTTGGGCGCAAGCCGTTGCGTTCCGGTTCAACCGTTGCACGCGATCCCAGCTTCTTGTTTTTGTACCGTCTGCAGCGCCCAAGCCATGCGAGGGGTGTTGTGGGCAATTCCGAAGCGGCCCTGAGCATCCAGCAGAATGATTCCACCGTGGCCGTTGAGGCGCTGCTTCAGATAATTCATCGCTTCCTTCGCGACCCACTCCGGCAAACTGCCGGATTCGACCCGATCCGCCGCCCACTTCGCCAGCACTAATTTCATAATGGGCTCTCCCCACCCGGTAGTGGAAGCAGCCGCGCTGAGGTTATCCGCATAGCAGCCGCAGCCAATCAGCGAAGAGTCGCCGAGGCGGCCGGGCGCTTTATTGAGGGTGCCGCCGGTTGACGTGGAAGCGGCGATATTGCCCTTGCGGTCGAGCGCGACGGCTCCGACAGTGTCGTGCGAAATTTGGGGCGCGAACAGATCGTTGCCGTGGTTTGAGCCCTGTGCCTGGTATTCGCGCAAGCGCGCGACTTCCCTGGGGATAATGAGATCTTCGTTGCGGCAAAGTGCGATGCCATGCTCGGCGGCAAAGCGCTCGGCGCCTTCGGCCACAAAATAGACGTGCGAGCTGTCGCTCAGAATTTTCCGGGCGGCGCGAACCGGGTTGCGCAGACGCTCGACGCAACCGACACCGCCGCCGCGCAGGGTAGAGCCGTCCATAATGAAAGCGTCGAGTTGCACCTTGCCGTCGCGGTTCAGAAAACTGCCGCGGCCGGCATCGAAAGTTTCGTCGTCTTCCATCACGACCACGGTTTCTTCGACCGCGTCCAGAGCCGAGCCGCCTTTTTCCAGCACGCGCCATCCGGCAGCAGCAGCATTGCGCACACCGTTGAGGTGCGCCTCGACCATGTCGTCGGGAATAGCCCAGGCACCGCCGTGAACGACTAGAACAGGATTGGTCGGCACTCTCGAACTCCACGAAAAGTTAACGTTGCGGGGATTAGTCTAGCACTTGAAAAGTCTGGAATTCGATAAGGGATTGGGAACGCAGTTTGCCGTGGGGCGGGCGGGGACGCCCGTCGCTCCATCTTCCAGGGGGCGTTCAGGCGGCCCTGGCGGGAGCGTCCATTTCCGTTGTCCGCTGCCAGGTATAGATGACGCGGTGGATTACGGTGATCGTGGACAGCACCGCAATCACCCAGAGCGCCGGGGCCATTACGTTGAACAGGGCGCCGATGATGAGCAGCACCAGACGCTCGGGGCGCTCCATGAAACCGACACGGCAGGTGCCGATGAGCGACTCGGCGCGGGCGCGGGCGTAACTCACCATGATCGCGCTGATCATGGCCAGCGCGGCCAGCACGACGTAGAAGAACCGGTTGCCGCGGCCATAAAAAACCAGCAATCCCAAGAAAAGCGACGCATCGCTGTAGCGGTCGACGATGGAGTCGAAGAACCCTCCGAAGCGGGTAACCTGGTTCGACAGGCGGGCGACGCGGCCATCCACCAAGTCGAAGAATCCCGAGCCTATGATGACCAGGCCAGCGTAAAAAAACATGCGGCGCTGATTGTCGCCGTTGGCGTAGCCAAACAAAAACGCGGCGTAGGTGTTGACCACCAGTCCCATCAGGGTTAGGACGTTCGGATTGATGCGCGAGAGGGCGAGCAGGCGCACGATGGCGTCAAGCAGCACGCCGCAAGCGCGTCCGAATCCGCTGGTCCAACTCAGGTAACTCCCCTTCATGCCGTGCCCCTCGCAATCGTGTCGATGATCACCTGGCGGCTCATTCCGTTTCCCGTTCCGCTTCGGGCAGCGCTTCCAGCTCCGCTTCCAGCTTGGCTTCAGCGAGATCGTGCATGGTGGAGAGCTTTAGGACTTCCATTTCGCGGCTTCCACCAGGGGTGACGACCGTGGCGGTGTCGCCAACTTTCTTGTTCAGCAGGGCGCGCCCGATCGGCGAAGTAGTTGAGATCTTGCCGTTGGCCACGTCGGACTGTTCGCTGGCCACCAACTCGTACCGCATTTCTTCATTCTTGGTGCCGTCGAAGATCGTGACCGTCGAGCCGAGACCGACTTTATCCTTGGGGATATTGTTCATGTTGACCAGGGACAAGTCGGCAAGACGCTGGCCCAGTTGACGGACACGCGCCTTCAGGTACTCCTGACGCTGCTTGGCGGTGTGATACTCGGCGTTCTCGCTCAGGTCGCCCATGGCGACGGCCTTCTTGAGCTCTCTGGGGATATCGAAGGCGAGCTCGTGCTCGAGCGTGTTGAGTTCTTCACTAAGCTTTTTCTTGATGTCTTCCGTCATCGCTTTGGGCATTATAACCCTCGGCTAATGGGACACGCACTGGCGGTCCGGATCTACAGACGTCCTAGCCCAACCTACTAACCCAAAATGACTTACCCGTGTGGGGACGGGGCTTTGCCCCGTGGTGGCGGGGCGGGCCCCGCCACCATACAGGCGCCAGATCGCTTCTTCATTGCCTTAGTATCGGCAGTCGGCTAGACTAAAAGGAGTTCTCTTCCCTCGGGCGAGGGCCCCTCCATGAACGGAAACGGCGTTTTCCACATCGGCGATAAGGTCGTCTACCCCAACCACGGCGTCGGAATTATCGAACAAATCAGCAGCCGGACCATTGGTGCCACGATCGAGAAATTCTACCTGCTGAAAATTGCAGCCAGCAGTCTGAAGGTCATGGTGCCATTCGCCAACGCCAATAGCGTTGGAATGCGTCCGGTGGTGCGCATTGGCGAAGTGGAGAAAATCGTGGATTACCTCTCCACCGGCGAGTGCATTAACGCGGCCGACTGGAAAGACCGGTTCAAGGAGAATTCCGATCGCATGCGCACCGGGTCGCTCTCGGACGTGGCTGCGGTGCTGAAAAGCCTGCTCATCCTCGGACAGGGCAAGTCGCTCTCTTTCCGCGAAAAAAAGATGCTGGAGCGTGCTCGCTTTTTGCTGGTCAGCGAAATCGCCATCTCGCGCAACTGCGAGGAAAGTCTGATTGAACAGGCGCTCACCAAAGCGCTGACCAAGTGCAATCTGCGCTTCCCGGAAATTTCCGAACTCGCCTCGTAACCGCGCTAACCCCAGATTTCCCCGTTCGGACGCGGCTTGCCGCGTCTCCCTCCGCGTCCAATCCAGACGGGGCAAGCCCCGTCTCTACAGAAGACTCCTCAGCGCGCCGCGTGCGCTTCCATCCAGGATTGAAGAATCAAGATGGCGGCCATCCGGTCGACCGCTTGCCCCCGCTTTTTGATGGAAAGATCGGTTTCGCGCAGCAGGCGGTTGGCCTCGGTCGAGGTCCAACGCTCATCCCACAGATGGACGGTCAAGCCGAAGTGAGCGTGCAGATCGTCGGCGAAGCGGCGCATCTTTTCCGATTGCGTTCCTTCCGCACCGCTTAGGCGCAGAGGCAGCCCGACCACAATCTCCCGGACTTCGTATTTCGCCAGCACTTGTCCCAGGGCTTCCAGATCGCGGCGTTTGTTCTGACGCTGGATCGTATCCAACCCCTGCGCGGTTATGCCCAGCGGATCGGAGACGGCCACTCCGATTCGTTTGGAGCCGACATCGAGGGCCATGATGCGGCGGTGGCCGGGCGTTCCAGGTGCATGCATCCATTCATTGTAGATTGCAGAGGCGGACAACCGGCGAGTTTCGCTCGCCCCCCGGACGGGGCGTCCGGGGCTACGTAATTCTGAGCCCCGTGAAAATGGTCCGCCCCTGCAATTCCGGTGGTGCAATTCCGGCGGCGGTAAGGCAGAATTGTTGCCCAGTTGAAAGCGGAGGTTAGCCACCACACCCTATGGAAACCACCGAAACACGAGGCGGGCATCACTGGTCGCTGACGCTGCTCGGCATGGCCCTGGTCGTAATGTTCGCGTATTACGGCGAATCGGTGCTGGCGGTGCTGTTCTTTGCCATTCTGCTGAGCTTTATGCTCTCCCCGGTGGTGCAGGCGCTGGAGTATTTGCGTCTTCCGCGAGCCCTGGCAGCGCTGGTCAGCGTGGTCATGCTGCTCGGGGTGCTGTATGGCGTCACCGTTGCCTCCTACAACCAAGCCATCATTTTCGCGGACAGCGTTCCCAAGTATTCGCAGAAAATCCGCTCCATGCTCCAGCCCTTCCAGCGGGACGCAGAACGGCTCACGAAGACGGGCGAGGCGGTCGGCGAGCCCGAGTCCTCTAGCGTTGTGCAAGTGCGCCAGGTGCAGAGCTGGTCCGAGGTGCTCACGCACGGCGCCGGCACTTTCACGGACATCGTGCTGGCGGCGTCGTTCGTCCCGTTTCTGGCCTACTTTCTGCTGACCTGGCAGAGCCATGCGCGTTCGGCCACCGTGATGCTTTTTCCTTTGCATCACCGGCATACGGCCTTCGTGACGCTGGGCTTGATCGGGAAAATGTTGCAGAGCTTTATTGTCGGGAACCTGCTGATCGGACTGCTGATTTCAGGCGCGAGCGTGGCCCTTTTCGGGCTGCTGCACGTTCCGTTTTTCTACTTCGTCGGCTTTCTCAGCGGCTTTTTAAGCCTGGTTCCCTACCTCGGAATCGTTCTGGCGATGGTTCCGCCAATCCTGGTCGGCCTGGGACAACTCGAACCCGGAGACCTGCTGCTGGTGGTGCTCTGCGTGGTCGGACTGCATCTTTTCGCCCTGAATGTTCTCTATCCGAAGCTGCTCGGGAGCCGCCTGAAAATCAATCCGCTGGCGGTTACGATCGCGCTGCTGTTCTGGGGAGCGGTCTGGGGCGCAATCGGACTGGTGCTCGCCATTCCGATCACGGGCGCGATCAAGATTGTCTTCGACCACGTGGAGTCGATGAAGCCGTACGCGGATTGGCTAGGCGAGTAGAAACCGTTTCTTGTGTGGGGATGGGGCTAGGCCCCGTCCAAGCGGGGCGTAGCCCCGCTTCCACACGGCCCTGTACTCCAGCCACTTTGTGGCAATCTGAAAAGGCCTCTACACTGGAATCTTGCGCACGCTGATCACACTTCTTTTGCTCTTCCTTCTCGCCGCAGGGGGCTGGGGGGCTTGGCAGGTCTATGTCCCGATGACGCCGCCCGCCAATACTGCTTTGCTGCTGCATTCTGGATACTCCACGCGGCGCATTGCAGCCGAGTTGAAGAAGGCAGGGGTGATCCGGAGCGAACTAGCTTTCCAGCTCTGGCATGCAAAGCATCCCAAGCCATCCTTGAAGGCGGGCGAGTATCTTTTCGATCGCGAGGCGACGCTTCCGCAGGTTTACGAGCGCATCGCGCGCGGCGATATCTACTTCCACGTAGTCACGATCCCCGAAGGCTACACCATGTTCGACATTGCCAAGGCGATGGAAGACGCGGGCCTCGGGTCGGCCGCCGACTTTCTGCACATTGCCGAAACCCGAACCCAGCTCATCTCGGATCTCGCACCCGACGCCAAGTCGCTCGAAGGGTATCTCTTCCCCAACACCTACCAGTTCACGCGCACCCAGAGCCTGGAAGAAATGGCAGCGACGATGATCCATCAGTTCCGGCAGGTGGCGCAACAGATCGGGCTGAATTCCGGGTCGAACTTGGATGTCGCCCGGGTCGTGACCATGGCGTCAATCGTTGAAAAAGAAACGGCGGCTCCGGAGGAACGGCCACGCGTAGCCAGCGTCTACTACAATCGCCTGACACATAAAATGGCGCTCGACGCCGATCCCAGCGTGATCTACGCCGAGCAACTGACGGGCACATATCAGGGAAGCCTCCATCACGCCGACTTGGCCATGAACTCACCCTATAACACTTATCGTTTCCCTGGCCTGCCACCGGGGCCGATCGCGAATCCGGGGAAAGGCGCTCTGGAAGCAGCCATGCACCCGGACAGCACAGAATTCCTTTACTTTGTTAGCGATGGCAACGGGCACCACCGCTTCGCCCGCAGCCTTGAAGAGCATAATCGGAACGTGACCGCCTACCGTCGCTCACTCAGCCAGTCGCCCGGCCAGCGATAAGCGCTGAACCCTTCCCTGCCTTATACTAATCAGATACCAATGCGACAAAAGTCTCCCCAGGTACCGGCATAGGAATGCATCGCCCTCATCTTCGTCTTTTTCTGCTTTTGCTTCTGTCGGCGGCGACCTTTCCGCTGAGCGGATGCCTGTTCCGAACGCGGACTCTGGACCGTCAGTTCTCAGACCGGCCGCTGAAGACTGCGACCCAGGAACAGCTAATCGAATTCGTCAACACGCAGGCCGTCAAGATTCAGTCCATGCAGGCGACCGTTGATATTGACGCTTCGGCTGGAGACGTGAAGAACGGCCGGATCACCGATTACAAAGAAATTCGCGGCTACGTGCTGGCGCGGAAACCCTCCATGCTGCGCATGAAGGGCCTGTTGCCTTTGGTGCGGAACACGGCCTTCGACATGGTGAGCGACGGGCGGGAATTCAAGCTGTGGATTCCTCCGACCAATAAGTTCGTCGTGGGCCTGGACAATGCCGACAGCTACCAGCCCAACAAGCGGCTGGAGAACATGCGGCCGCAGTACATTTACGACGCGCTGCTGCTGCCCGAGGTGGGCCAGGACGAGATTGCGGTGATGGAAAACGGCTATGAAACCGTCCTCGACGCGAAGAAACATCGCGTCGAGCAGCCCGATTATGAACTGGCGGTCATACGTAAGGGTCCCCAAGGCTGGTATCTATCGCGCAAGATCCAGTTCAGCCGAGCGGACCTGCTGCCCCACCGGCAACAGATCTATGACCAGCAGGGAAACGTCGTGACCGACGCCCGCTACCAGAATTACAAGGACTACGCGGGAACGACCTTCCCGACTACGATTGAGATCGAGCGGCCGCGGGAGAATTACGACATCACGCTGAGCATGATCAAACTGGAAATCAACAAAGCCCTGACCGACGACCAGTTCGCGCTGGAGCAGCCCGCGGGAGCTGAAGTGGTGCACCTCGATCAGTCCAACACCAGGGCGGCGAAGGCACCGGACGGCAGAGGCAAGTAGTTCTCCGGAAAAGACATGATGAATCGCATGATCGTCGGGAATTTGGTGTATCGGCCGCTGCGCTCGCTGATCAGCGTGGTGGCGGTGGCACTCGAGGTCACGCTCATCCTGCTGATCGTCGGGCTTTGCCTGGGGATGCTGCGAGACAACCGGACGCGAAACGCCGGTATTGGAGCGGACGTGATCGTGTTGCCGCCAGGGTCTTCGTTCATCGCCGGACTGACAGGCGCGCCCATGCCTATCAAGATTAGAGACGTGCTGGCCAAGTTGCCCCATGTGAAGGGTGTGGCTCCGGTCGTCACGCAAGTCAGTTCGGCGGGCACGCTCGAGATCATCGCCGGAATCGACTTGCCCAGTTATGAGGGCTTGTCAGCGGGATTCCACTATTTGGAAGGTGGTTCTTTTCAGGGGCCTTACGACGTACTGGTCGACGATCTTTTTGCCAAGTCCAAGCACGCCCGGGTGGGCGACACGGTTGAGATCCTGAACAATAAGTTTCGTATCTGCGGGATCGTGGAACGAGGCAAAGGTGCCCGTAAGTTCGTTCCGCTGAATACCTTGCAGGACCTGATCGGCGCTAAGGACAAAGCCACCATCTTCTATGTCAAGCTCGACGACCCGGCCAACGCGGACACGGTTGTCGACGAGATCAAGCACGTGCCGGGTTTGGAGCGCTACATGGTGAACTCGATGGCATCCTACCTAGCCGCGATGAGCACCAGCAACATTCCTCTGCTATCAACGTTCATCGACGTCGTGGTCGGTATTTCGATGGTGATCGGATTCATCGTTATCTTCCAGGCCATGTACACAGCGGTGATGGAGCGGACGCGCGAAATCGGCATTCTGAAGTCGATGGGGGCATCGAAGTTCTACATCGTAAACGTAGTGCTGCGGGAAACGGCGCTGCTGGCGCTGGCGGGTATTGTGCTGGGCATCGTGGTAAGTCTGGCGGCCCGGGCGGCACTGGCCCATAAGTTCCCGCTCATGCAGGTGGTGGTGGACGGTGGCTGGATCGTACGCGCCACCCTGATTGCCATCGCGGGCGCTATTGCCGGGGCGCTCTATCCGGCGTTCAAGGCGGCACAGAAGGATCCCATCGACGCGCTGGCCTACGAATAGGGCCGACGCCCTTCTCTGGTTTCGCTTTTAATTCGCTGGCGCTTGCTGAATTTCTTCCGCTCACGATTTTCCTTATAATTTTCCTCGCAAATCGGCAGCGAATGCACGATACTGCCCCGTGAAACTGTCCGTGCTATAATCCCCGCCGTTACGCAGGAGCAGTGCAGTTTCGCAGCTGGTTGTCCTAATTCCCTGGCCCTGTGCGTGCACGCGTGCGGGACGGCAAATACTTAGGAGGAGATATGCGCTTCGATGATCCGACTCTGTACGGTCGGGATGATGAGACGGATGAGTTCAGCGACAGCGGCGCCTACGGCGAATCGCTGGAAGAGGATTTGGAAGAAGAGGAAGAAGAAGAGGAAGAACCTGCTCTCGTTGAGGAAGACGACGAGATTCCCGTCCCGGTGGTGCGGGAACCTGTGCGCGCACCTGCGCCCGTAACTCCCTCGGGTGGTGGCGGCGGACAGAGCGCGCCTCCCAAGAAGAAGGCGCCGGCCAAGAAAGCTCCAGCCAAAAAGGCACCGGCCAAGAAAAAAGCGGCAAAAAAA
>CZLA01000176.1_pt1 | contig 24928 bp, 21 predicted proteins | sample 1122381 | NCBI WGS metagenome assembly CZLA01 (sample SAMEA3539301, study PRJEB10725) | soil metagenome | biome: tundra; feature: field; material: soil | place: USA | collected 2010-05 | depth 0.15 m
CGAATGAATATGAATAAGGAGCGTTTTATGACCAAGCGAACTTTGAAGCATTTCGCGTTATCGCTGGCTTTGGTGGGACTCGCGCTAAGCACGTCTCCGAGCATGGCGCAGGTTGGACTCGCATCGAAGCGCCTGAGCACGCGGTCGGCATCGTCCCCCGCGCAAGCGGCAAGTCATCAGGCACAGAGGCCGGATACGACGGCATACGCCTACACCTTCCTTAGCTACCCCGGCACCATTTTCACGTATGCGAACGGTATCAACAAGGGTGCGACCACTTCGAAGATTGAGATCGTTGGCGGCCAGAGCAACCACGACCAAGGGGGCTTCCTCGTAGGGGTGACGGAAAAGAAAACCGTCACCGAGGCCTACCAGGCGGTGAATTATCCCCACGAGCCCCTTGCACAATATGCAACTTGCGTCAACGATTCAGGCCAGATCGTTGGCACTTACCTGGACAGCTCGGGTGTTTGGCACGGTTATGAGCGATCCGGCGGAAAGTTCACGAAGCTTGACGTGCCGTTTGCCGGCGCAACGGCCAGCTTCGTTAATGGAATCAACAATTCGGGCGAGGTTGTCGGCGGGTGGAACGCAAACGGGTATAACGGACCTGGGGCACAGCACGGTTTCACTCTGATTGGCGGCACCTACGCCTCGTTCGACTACCCCGCCGCGGCCTACACCTGGGGCAGCGGTGAAAACAATGCTGGGGAAATAGTCGGCACTTACATCGACACAAGTGGCGTTTATCACGGTTACCTGCTCAGTGGGGACACTTACACCTCGATCGACTCTTCAGGCTCGGTTCAGACGTACGCCAACGGAATCAACGACGCCGGCGACATTGTCGGCTGGTATTGCACAACCAGCGAATGTGTCTCAAACGGGGATGGCGAGCAGGGATTCTTGCTCAGCGGAGGGGTATTCACAACGATCACGATCCCCGGCGAATTTGAGACGACCCCGACGGATATCAATAACAACGGCGTGATCCTCGGGTCCTACCAGGATGCCGCCGGGGTCGTTGTCAGCTTCCTCGCAATCCCGTAGATGGCTGGCTGGTAAGGATCTTCGCGGCCGTGGAAGCCATGCGGTGAATTGTTTCCTTGAGGAGAAAACTCGGAGTACACCATGAAAAACTTGAAAATGCAGTTAACGGTACTCTTGCTGTCCACCGTATGTTTGTTGACCGGTGCCAATGGGCAACTTACTCCCAGCGGCGACACCTATACCAACACGGCTGATCCCACCACGAACTACAGCGCCAAGACGCTGCTCGACGTCGAAAGCGCCTCGCAGACGACTTACATTCAGTTTGATCTGTCGTCGATCCCCACCGGCTACACCAGCGCCAACATCGACAAGGCCACGCTCAAGCTCTATGTCAACACCGTGGCCAAGGCGGGCAGCCTCAACGTGGACTACGTCAACGGCACGTGGTTGGAGAGCACGATCATGTCGATGATGATCCGGTCACTCGCCAAGCATTTCTCGATGATCCGTGGTGGCAGTGGTGCCGCGACCACTCCGAGTTCCTCACAGCTCCGGCAAGCCCGTTTCTCTCGTTTCGTGACCGGGACGAAGTACTTCGCTGGCTCAACATCCAACTGGGAACTCTCCTCGTAGCCGATCACCACGGTTTCTTTGCCGCAGCGCTTGCACACGCGCTTCAGAGAGCCAACAGGGTCGATGGCGATTTCAAGCTCCGACAGCGTCCAGCGTTTGTTTGCATCACGCGGCACCGAAACTGCTGAAGATGGGCAAGATGATCAACAAGTCGGCGCCAGCGTGGAACAAAACCGATCCCCACAAGCTGCCGGTCTTCTGCATCAGCCACCCCCAGGCGATCGAGAACCCGAGGGTGACGAGCAGAAAAACCCATAGCTTCGGCGCGTAGGTGACCTGCATGTGTGCCAAGGTGAAGGCCAGAGCTGTCGAGAGAATGGTCAGCCATTTTCCGATCAGTGGTTCGTATCGTCCGAGAAACAATCCGCGGAAGAGGAGTTCCTCCATGAAGGCGTTCGATACTACAAAGAGCAGTATCCATGGGGCCAGCGACACGAGCTTGGCCGTGCCGAGGGCCCTAACCGCTGGTTGCAGCATGCTCAGAACCAAAAGTGCGGCAGCGGTGATCAAGCCCACGCTGAGGCCGAGCATCAAACGACCTTTTCGGAGGTATAGCGACGCGAGATCTTCACCGCAAAGCCTTGCTACGGCGAGAATTCCGATCACAATCAGCGACGCTTGCAAAAACTTCGCCACAGCGATTCCGATTGGCGTTTGCGTCGTCAGGCCAAAGAGCTCAAGCCCCCTGTCTGCAAAGAAGAACCCCAACGAAAGGCCAAGGACCGCCGTGAAGTAGGCAAAGAAAACCGGCCGAAAGCGGCTCAGCCGGTGCCCATCGCGTGCCACCCACCACAGAGCGCCGGAGACGACAAGGAATCCAACTCTTGCGGCGTAGTTGGCCCACACCGGCAAAACGGGCACAAATGTCATCGTGAGCGCGAAGATGAGGAAGCCACAGATGGTGAGTAGTACGAACAGTCCGAGTCTCACGGAGTCTCCTGCGTCGAATTCTCGGTTGTCAACCGCGCCGAGTCTATCACTCGACTTTCTCCGGCACTAATGTGCAACGTCAGTTGTTGACGTTAATAGGCGTGGCTGTTGAAAAACTCCTGCCCGCGAAATTCGCAAAAACAAAATCGCGTCAGGAAGCCCCACAATCGATTTTCTCGGGTCGGGTAGACATTTTCTATCCCCCAGATTTGGCTGTTTGAGACGAAAAGGGAGTTTTTCAACACCCACAGGCGTTTACACTCAAAACCCCCTCAGCCGGGTCAATGAGTGTAATCGCGATTTTTCGCCTATAACCGCTGGGACCCGATGAACAACCTGCCGCTTGGCTAATATTGAAACTGAGCAATATTGGGCATTGTCGAGCTGTAGAACGTTGCATCATGTGGTGGTGAAAACTAAGGATCTCACCCGCAAACAGATATTATCCGTGCGTTGTCCTACTTGTGGTGCGGCGACCAAGGAAGCTTGTAGATTGCAGACGGGGGACCTACGCGCCGAGGCTCACCGAGATCGGAAACTTGCCGCGGCCGAAGCGGTAGGGATCAAAGACCACGATTACACCAACTGAGAATTGCTGGTGAAATCGCGATTTATCAACAACAACGTTTTCGAGTCGGCAATTAAGCACAGGGGAGTCTTCACTTCCGGACTTATTTCAAGCCCAGCTCGCCATCGTACTGTCGGATAACCCCGTAGCACTCGCAGGCGGAGTCTTCAAGTTTCTTGCGGTTCACGATCTTCACTGCGCCGCGGGTGTACTCGATGAGCTTCTTCCTCTGCAAAACACCAGCGGCCAAGCTCACGCTAGGTCGATCTGTCCCGAGCATCGTTGCGAGAAAATCATGAGTGATGGGCAGCGACGCTGAATCCACTCGATCCTGAGTCATCAGCAACCACCGCTCAAGGCGCTGCTCAATATCGTGCAGCCGATTACACGCGGCTGTTTGTGCAACCTGCATACCCCGAATTGCGGCATAGCGGCTCAACATCAATTGCAGGTGTGGAGCGGATTCCAAAGTATTTTGCAAAGCTCCGACCTCTACCCGAAACCCATCCCCCGTGATTTGCACCACTGCTTGCAGCGTGCATCTGCTCAGGCCAACCGCCGCCAGTGATCCTGTAAAGCCCTCATTGCCAACGATGCCGGCTTGGGCGGTCTTTCCATCTTTCATTACGACGACAAGAGAAATCAAACCTCGATTCGGGAAATACGCAAATTCCAGCTTTCCACCCGCCTCGTGAAGGACCAGATGGTTTGGCAAGCTGACGTATTCGAGATGAGGACGAAGTGAGCTGTAGTCGCTATCGGAGGTCGATAGGAGTATTTTGTTGCTGACTTGCTTCCCTGCGGTATTCGTCCGCTCGCTAGACTGGGAATGAACTCGCCCGTCATGGGGTGCGAAACCGGAAGTCTTGTTGGGCATCGCGAACCCCCTCTCGTCAACACTATGCTGGATACGACCCTGATACTGAGCAATACTGAACCGCTTCAAGACGCACCAAACAGGACCAACAGCTAAAGCGATTCCGCTACCTCAGAAGGAGGCCCCGAAATCGGGCGTGCGAACGAACAAAACTCTTCTGCGTATGTGCGATGCCCAACAGACGATCAAGATTGTCATGTGATATCTATGTAACGGAGGGGCCTCTGGTGTGTCCCCGTGCGGCGGCTAAGAAGAGACGCGATTTTGACCCCCATGCATTCCTCGCAACCATCGGCGAGGGCAGGAAGTTTGTGCTTTTTTCGAGGAAACATATCATCTTTACACAAGGGGATCCCAGTGATGCAGTGTTTCATGTCCAGACCGGCAAGGTAAGACTCACGGTCGTGTCCAGTGATGGCAAGGAAGCAACCATCGGCATATTAGGGGACGGCGAATTCTTCGGTGAAGGTGCGCTGGCAGGTCAGGCTCTCCGCATGGGCTCTGCAACCGCAATGACGGATTGCGCTGTTCTGCGAATCGACAAGAACGCCATGATGGCAGCGCTTCATCGGGAACACGAGGTTTCCGACAGGTTCGTGGCCTATTTGTTGGCGCGGAACATCCGTTACGAAGAAGATCTGGTTGATCAGCTTTTCAATTCGAGCGAAAAGAGGCTGGCCCGGATCCTTTTGCTGCTCGCCCGTTTTGGCAAGGAAGGTGTGCCCGAAACGGTAGTTCCCAAAATCAGTCAAGAGACTCTGGCCGAAATGGTGGGTACAACCCGCTCGCGGGTCAGTTTCTTCATGAACCGGTTCAGGAAATTGGGATTTGTTCACTACAATGGCGGGGGCTTCCAGGTCCATAGTTCGCTGCTTAGTGTTGTTCTCCACGACTAGCTTCCGCAATCCGGTTCCCATTCTCCAAGGTTCTTTTTTTCTCGATTGGCGATAACAGGCGTAGGTGTTGAAAAACTCCCTCCCGCGAAATTCGCGAGAATAAAATCGCGTCAGGATGCTCTACAAACGATTTTTTCGGGTCGCCGAGACATTTTCTATCCCCCCAATTTTGGCTGCTTGGGACGAAAGCGAGTTTTTCAACACCGCAGCGAAGCGATGGTGGTCGCCGGACGGAGTACATCAAGATTCTTGACCGCGTGCTAGGTCACGCCGAACAAGATGCTACCGTGCTTGAAGGATCGCGAATGTGACTCCGAACCATAAATAACACTTGACCCTCCGTACGTTCGAATGTACGGTAGCGAACAGTGAGCCGGACCAGCATCCGGTGCGCCACACCGCCACTTACAAAGTCAAAAGACGGCGCATTGAGTCCCTTCCGTACCCACGGGCCCAAGACTCTAGACCTATCTCCTGATTTGCATCCTGTGCCAAAGGTCACGGAGTCCCGGCCCTTTCTAAGCGGGAGTCGGGCATGAATAGCACAGCGACCGCGCCATTGCGGATACCGATCCACCTGTTGATCCTCGAACTTAACAACCATCTCCAAGTCGTCCTCGCGGCCAGCGAGCTTGGTTACTACGAAAGCGCCCTCGAAGCCCAGTTGTTAGCCAAGGAAGTGCTAGACGCGATCCGCGAGGAGTTACTCAGGCCGCGTGGCGCGGTGAACCAGCCATGCAGCGACCTCGACAGCTAGGGGCCTTGCTGACGGTTTTGCCGAGGCAGGCTGTCAACGCCATGGGTTGCTCGCAAGATAACTGATGTAATCAGCGATTTCACCAACTGAGAAACTGTGAGTGCCATGACGACTCTTCGACACCTGCCTTCTTGCTCGCGCCAGACGGCGTCAAGATTGTGGCCTAAGGACGCGAGCGCCGAGATAGTTCGTAAAGCGACCTGTGCAAAATTGATCATTCTTGATAGAGTGAGCCTTGAGCGGGGTACTGAAATCGCTCGAATCCCACGGAGGAGCCTATGTCAAAGCAACACTCTGTCACCAAACGCCACCGACGCCCGAAGTCGGAAAAGCGGGAAGACTACACCGCGCGAACCATGGCGGCGGTGAGGCTTCTCGAACAAGCGGCGAAGCTCAAGAAATAGGCGAAATCTCGCCTCTTCGCCAGTAACTTGCAACTCCCCGGCTACGCGAGTTCTACTCAAGCAGCAGGAGAACTGACTTATGGAGGAGCAAGCTCTAGCTTTTGCTCTAAAGATAGCCAACCACATCGGCCATCCCGTAGCGGTTGCCGTGTTTTCGCTGGTCATTGCGGCGTCCGTATTCCTTGTTGCACTGCGCGCAAGAAAGCCAGCGCAAGTGCTGGCCTCGATCGTGGCCGCGGGAATCATCGTTCTGGGGTTTGCTCCGTTCGCTGCTCCTGCCTTTCTGCAATCACGCGGGGTCTATCACGTTCAGGTGGTTGTCCTGCGACCCGACCAGTCCCCGGTCGAGATTGCTCAAGTGAAATCCTCAAACGGCGGCGAGCTCAAGATGGCCGCCGGTGGATGGCAACTCGACATTCCGCTGCAAGCCCGGCCGGCCGACGGCAAAATAACACTGTCTGCTTTCGCGAAGGATGAGTTTCTAAGGGGTAGGTCCACGCTCGTTCTGGCTCAGGATTATTACCCAACTGCCACCATTCAACTTGTCGCCGACACCTCAGCCATGGTTCGTGGGGTCGTGGTCGACGAAGACCTTGGAGCCATCGCCGGCGCAACCGTTTCGATCGATGGTTATCCCGATCAAGCGCTAACCGACCAGAAGGGCAATTTCGTTCTGCCCGCGCACGCCGGGAACGGCCAGATGGTCGAGGTCCAGGCGCAGAAGGGTCCGTTGACCGGACGTCTCTCGGCCCCCGCCGGGAAGACGGTAGAGGTAATCCTGAATCGCGAGTGAGTGCATCTCTCCCAGGGTCCTTCACAGCGAACGCATGCGGAGAGACTCAAGCAGCGAGCCTCTCCTTAAGATCGCGCAGGGCCGCGCTCCACTCATTCAGTCCCTCCGCCTCGAGCCACAAGTCTTTGAGTTCGGAGTTGGTACGCACTCGATCCACTGCGCGACCCGCCAATTCGTTCATTTCGGCGCTTGGGGCACCTTCGATCTTGCTGACCCATTCTGTGATCTGGCCGGGCACCGGCTGCGGCGGCGCACCCTTCGCGGTCGCAACAATCTCGGCAGCCACAACCACACCACTGCTTTCCACTGCTCCCAGATAGTCATCCTGATCGGCGGCTCGCACCAGAATCTTTCTCAGATCTTCGATTTCCAATTCGGCGAGCCTTTTCAGAAAATTCTGCGCGTCCTCGTTTTCAAAGCTGCCCGTTCCCCATCCGCCCATGAAGCCTCCCGGCTGAATTATAGAATGGAGCGGCGCACCCTTCTTCGTGCAACTACTGTCGGGTAGCCGACGATCCACGAAGTTATCGCTAGGTCGCTCGAATCGATATGCCGAGCGCGGCACTCCTGTCAGTTTTTCTTGAGTGCCTCTGAAGCTCAGTCGCAGCCGTTCCCGCTCCGACTTCCCGGAGGCGTTCGGCTCAAACGGATGAGTCTTGCGAGAGACAGAACGAGTCGTTAAGCTGCTCGATTCGCTACCTCATTACTGTGGGCGCTATGCGGGCCTGCACGGATGAATTCAGGAGACGTGCTACACCCTTTCTATACTCCCCACTCAGAGTGGACGAGCGTTAGACCCCCGCGACTTTCCAACCGGAACGTTCCGCGTCTTCAATAGGCGAATATCAGGCTCAGGCCAGGGTGCCCAGTCTTTTGACGGCCGCGTGCCCACGCCCGCAGCGTAGACCACCGACTCGGAGATTCCGTCCAGGCCAAGGGCTTTCTCCACTTTGGATTCGGCGAGCGCCATGGTGCAGAATGGCGCGAGGCCCAGCCAGGTCGCTGTCAGGCAGAACGTCTGGCACATGTGTCCGGCGTCCAGAATCACGGTGCGATAGGCGGCTGAATCGGGATACTTCCACTGGTTGCGCTCGAATACGGCGCTCATGAACATCAGGATGCTCGCGGAACCATACCAGGACTGCCCCGCCAGATAACTCGCGAACTGGCGCGACCCGCAGCCTCTTCTTAGCAACTCCAACAAATGTGTGTCGGGCGAATAGTGATACAAACCACGCGGCAGACCGCGCACTCGGAGAACCGCCACGTATGCCTCCAGCGGATGTCGCGCGCCTGCCGAGGGAGAAGTCTTCAGCGCCACGCGGCCGATCGAGCCCGGCAGCTTTACCCAATACTGCACGCCACAGGTGAGCCAAAGCAATGTGCTTAAATCTTCGAGATCCATGCGGCGGTCGGAGAACTCGCGCCAAGTGCGGCGTGCGAGCAAGACTTGCGGGAACTCGCCCTTTGTATTCGGATTTGGGAGCTGCACGCGAGCGGCGTGCGGATACTGTTTTACGGCAGGCGGAGCCGGTTCACCTCGCGCACGATCTAAGAGCATACGCCGGGACTCCCCGAGGTCGGAAACGTACGGCAGGTCCCTGGTGGAGAAATGAAGCAGTCCGCCACCCGGAAGCCACGGCGACCACGATTCCAGAAACTTCGAGTCTGCACGCGCCGCGACCGAGCCTTCCTGGACCAAGAAACCTCGCCGGGTGAGTTGTCGCAAGGCAGAATCCACGCTCGAAGGCGTGAACCCAGACGCGAGGGAGCGGACTTGAGCAGTAGCCCGAAACTCGCTGAAGTAGTCTAGAAGCGAAACGACGATGGGATCGGCAGAGATCAGTACGTGGGTAAGATAGTTCTCGAAGACCAGCTTGCCGTCGCGCCAGTAGCAGACAATGCTCGCAGCGCGGCGCAGCCGTCCCGGAGATGCCACCACCGCGGGCCTCATTACAGGATGCGAAAGTGGCTTCGAACGAGAGTCTCGGTCAGATGCTTAATGTGGGCGTCAAGCCTCTTCGCGTCTTCGGCGACGAGCCGTAGTTTTTCCGCCAATGCGGCTTTGTCAGCGGGTTCAACGCGATCGACGGGAGCACGGGATTTTTTAGCTTGTTTTCGTCGAACAGGCATGGATTGACTCCTACGCTGAGATTCAAAACAAGAACCCGCAGCGTCGTGAAAGATAAAGGCAGACTCCTTATGTTGTCAACAGGATTTCGTACACAGGTTCTGCACGTATTAGGGGGGGAGGCCTACCCTGCGGATCAAATCCTGAAAGCGAGGATCGGTGCGAAAAGGATCCAACACGGGCTCGATTTTCATATAGACCATGTCGTCATTCCGTTCATCGCAGCCTCTCTTGAGCCAGGAAATGGTCTGCTCCTTATCGGCCAATCCGGCATACACCATGGCGATACTGTAGGCGGGAAGATGGGGTTGGGAAGAGCCTTTCAACTTGGTTAGAACCTCCCGCGCCCGTGCACGGTCTCCTGACAGAGCATAAGCGATGCCAAGCTCCTCCATAGAATACGGATCTCCCGGAAGCAACTCCATGCCCTTTTGCAATTCTGAAATGCCTTCTGGGAAGCGGCCTTCATTAACGTACGAGATGCCAATACAGAGATGGGCAAGCCCGAAGTTCGGGTCCATGTCGAGGGTCTTGCGGCATTGGTTGGCGGCCTCTTCATAGCGTCGTGCCTCGTTGAGACGATTTCCCAAACTGGCGCTGATAATTAGCGACAGCGGGTCCAACTCTACCGCTTTCTTTGCTTCCTTCACGCTTTCATCAAATCTACCGGCGGTGGCCAAGTAGATGGAATACCAGTGGTGCGCGGTCGCGTAACTCGGATTCAGCTCGATCGCTCGTTTGAATTCTCGCTCAGCTCCTTGCCAATTCCACTCGTTGTGATAAATGCTCGCCAGAGAAGTGTGCGCTTCCACCAGGCTATCGTCGATTGCCAATGCCTTCTGCGCGGCTGCCTTGGCCTGCTCATTGACGTCCTTTGGCGCCGTGGCCCAATCGGAGCCAATCACAACATAGACATCAGCCAATCCCGCATAGGCCAGCCCATAGTTCGGATCTTTTGCGATGGCTTCGTTGAAATAGGCCAGGCTTTTTTCCAGAGAGGCGCGGTCCCGCTTGTTCCAGAAATAACGTCCTTTGAGATAAGCTTCGTAGGCTTCGGGATTGACGGGGCGGAAACTCTCGCGGCCTGCTTCGTTCTTTTGATTCAGCCTGCCCTCGATCTGCTGCGTGATGGCGTGAGCCACTTCATTCTGCAGGCCCAGGATATCTTGGAGGTCACGCTCATAGCTGTCCGCCCACAGGTGTTGGTCGGTGGCCGCCCGGATCAGTTGCGCGGTAATTCTCACCCTGTTCTCCGATCGTTGTACCGACCCTTCCACCACTGCGTCCACATGCAATTCCCGCGCAATCTCCGGTAGCGGCTTCTCGGTTTCCTTGTAGTGCATCACGGACGTCCGCGAAATCACGCGCAGGTCCGTGCTCTTTGCCAGATCGGTAATCAGCGCTTCGGTCATACCATCGGCGAAATAGTCTTGCTCGGGATCGCGGGAGAGATTAAGCAATGGCAGGACCGCCAGCGAGCCGATCCGCACATGCCCACCACGTCCCATCAAGCGATCACGCCAGCTACCAGTGTTGAAGGCAACCAACAACGCAACTACGGTGAACAGCGTGGCCAGGCTCGCGATCGCCGCTCTCACAAGCCTTCGCCATGGCTTTGGTTCAGCGGTTCGAACCGAAGCGCCGGCGCTTGGCGCGCCCAGCCGCCGCAGGTCCACCGCCAGTTCCTTCGCCGACTGGTAGCGGTTCTCCGCTTCCTTCTCCAGGCACTTCAGGATGATGTCTTCCAGGTGTGGTGACAGTCCATGCGTTAGGCGGCCCGGCGGAGCCACCGGCTTATGCAGGATGGCGCCTGCCGTGGCCGTGGCGGTCTTCTCGTGAAAGGCGGTATGCCCAGTCGCCATCTCGTAAAGCACGGTCCCCGCGGCCCAGATATCGGAGCGCGCATCCACCGCCTCCCCCTGTAACTGCTCCGGCGACATGTAGGGCAACGTCCCCGCTCCGGTTTGGGTTTCGCTCTCCGTATCTGCATCTGACTCCGGTTTTGCAGGTGGGGCCAGCTTCGCCAGCCCGAAATCCAAAATCTTCAGCCGTCCGTCAGGGGTCAGACGCAGGTTATTCGGCTTCAGGTCGCGGTGGATAACACGTTGCTCGTGCGCAGCGGCCAGTCCCTCGACCAGTTGCAACCCCAGCCGCGTGCACTCTTTCTCCGGCAAAGCATGATTGGCGATTCTCTCGCTCAGCGTCACCCCGGACACGTACTCCATCACCAGAAAGTCAACCTCCTGCTGCGTATCAAAATCGTGGATGGTGGCGATGTTGGGATGGTTCAGCTTGGACAGCGCCAGGGCTTCCGTGCGGAAATGTTTGCGGGCGGAGTCGTCGGAGAACGTCTCGGGTGGCAATACCTTGATGGCTACGTCGCGGTCGAGGTGCTCATCGCGGGCGCGATAGACTTCGCCCATGCCGCCGGCGCCGATCCTCTCGACAACGAGGTAGTGGCCCAACCGGAGACCAACGAGTGAATCTTGCCCGAACGCTCGGCTGGCCATAGCGAAAAAGCCCCTCCCCCTCACCTCACCCGATCATTCTAGGCTTTGGGCATAAAGGAATCGACAGGAAACCGGCGCGCCACAACCGCGGCTGAATTGAATACCATCCCTCACGCCCAGTACGTCCGGTCCAGCGTTCGGTATTGAATCGCCTCAGCGATGTGTTTCGGTTCAAGCTGCGGTACGCCGTCGAGGTCGGCAATCGTGCGCGCGACTTTGAGGATGCGGTCATGGGCGCGGGCGCTGAGTCCTTGCTGCGCCATGGCGCGTTCCAACAGGCGCTCGCAATCGGCGGAGAGCTCGCAGAATTTGCGAATCGACTGCGACGGCATTTGCGCGTTGCAAAAAAGTCTTTCGCGTGCGGACGCAAAGCGCTTCAACTGGATGTCTCGGGCGCGGATCACGCGCTCGAGAATATTGGCCGAGCTTTCCGACTCCTTGGTGCTGCGGAGTTCTTTGTAGTTCACCGCCGGAACGTCAATGTGAATGTCGATGCGGTCGAGCAGCGGCCCCGAGATTTTCGAAATGTAGCGCTGGATCATGAGCGGAGTGCAGTGGCATTCGCGGGTGCGGTCGTTGTGAAATCCGCAGGGACAGGGGTTCATGGCGGCGGCCAGCATGAAGCGCGCGGGAAAGGTCAGCGACATGTTGCGCGTGCGATGCAGACCGTGCCGTCTTCGAGCGGCTGCCGCATGACGTCAAGAACGTTGCGTGGAAATTCGGGAAATTCATCGAGGAAGAGCACGCCATTGTGAGCCAGTGAAACTTCGCCCGGCCGTGGAATCGCGCCACCGCCGATCAGGCCTGCATCCGAGATGGTGTGATGAGGTGCGCGAAAAGGTCGCAGGCCGACCAATCCGGCGTGCGCATCGAGTACGCCGGCCACACTGTGAATCTTGGTGGTCTCGAGGGCTTCTTCGAAGGTAAAGGGCGGCAGGATGGTCGGCATTCGTTTCGCCAGCATCGTCTTTCCCGATCCCGGAGGCCCGATCATCAGAATGTTGTGCCCGCCCGCGCACGCGACTTCGAGAGCACGCTTGGCGGTTTGCTGGCCGCGAACGTCCTTGAAATCCACATGGAATTGCTGCGCCTGGCTGAGCAGTTGATTGCTGTCGACCTGCAGGCGGGAAACGCCATTGCCGGAATTGATGAAATGAATGACGTCGAGCAGTGACTTGACGGGGTAGACCTCAACGTCACCGACCATGGCAGCTTCGCGCGCGTTCACTTCGGGCACGACCAGGCGCTTCACCTTCGTCCGCCGGGCCTCGAGCGCGATCGGCAAAGCGCCTCGAACTCCGCGCACTCTTCCATCGAGAGAAAGCTCGCCCACAAACAGCGCGTCGGGAATCTCCTTCTTATTCAGACCACCGTATGCCCCGAGGATGCCGAGCGCCATGGGCAGGTCGAAGCCTGACCCTTCCTTGCGAATGTCGGCAGGCGCCAGATTGATGGTGATCTGGGTGGGAGGGATGTCATAGCCGCAATTCTTCAGCGCCGAGCGCACCCGGTCCCGGCTTTCGCGCACGGCAGCATCGGGCAAGCCGACGGTGTGAAAGTGGTCTTCGTTCATTTTGACGCCGGAGACATCCACTTCCACTTCAATAATGTTGGCGTCGACGCCGTAAACGGCGGCACTCAGGGTCTTGTAAAGCATAGGGGACACCAGTAGGCACACGAAGGGGCAAGCGCAAGGATGGGAGATCCTTGCTGACATGATAGTCCGCACAAACCCGGACCGCTGTGATGGTCATCACCCGGTTACCGTGATGGATCTTTCTTGGAACGTTCTGTCGTGAACGGCCGCTTTCGGTGCTAGGCTAGGGGCAATCTGGCGCTCGATTTTTTCGCCAGGGGAGTGTCCTGTAATGCCCGACGAAGATTCCACTTCAAACCGGCCCGATCCGGCGTCAAACCGCCTGGAACGCGAAGAGAGCCAGCTGTGGCGATGGGCGCTCGGCCTGCTCATTCTGCTTGCGGCAGCGGTCGCGGTATTGTCGTGGCAACAACTGGAGGATCTCCACCTCCCTTACCGGCTGTGGGCAATTCCAGCCGGACTTTTCTTGCTGGCCATCTTGTTTGCAACCTATGCGTTTGGCCGCAAGCGCGAGGTTTCCGAGCTCAAGCAGATTTTGAAGGGCTTTCAGAATCAGGCGGGAGTCACGCCCTCGGAAGAGCAACTGGATCAGCTCGGCCAATTGATCATGCGCTCGCAGCGCAACTTCAAAGAACTGATCGATTCTCTGGACGACGTGGCGCTCGCGATCTCGCTCGATGGAACCATGCGAACCGTAAACCGGCGAACCACGGAAATTCTCGGCGTTCCTTATCCCCAGCTGGTTGGCCACAAACTTGAGGAATTCCTGGGCGGGCCGCCGCATGTGGAGGGCTCCGGAAGCCTGGAACGGTTTCTGGAGAAGCGGAACTGGTCGGGAGTGGTCGAAGTCCACTTAAAAAACGACTCCCGGCGGCTCTACTACGACTGCGTGGTCAACGCCATCGTCAAGGGCGGCGATGTGACCGGAGCGAGTGTGCTGGCGCGTGACGTCACTGGGCATCGGGAAAAGGAACAGCGCTTCACCCAGTTGTTCGAATCCCTGCAGGAAGGCGTATACATCAGCAATCCGGAAGGCAAGCTGCTCGAAGTAAACCCGGCGCTGGTCGCCATCTTGGGATATGGCAGCAAAGAAGATTTGCTGAACCTGGCCCCCGAGCGACTGAGTGTCGGTGCTGGCGATCCGGTGCTGGGACGCGGCGGCAGCCAGAGCGGACGCACCCGCACGCGCGAGGTGCGCCTGCGAAGAAAAGATGGCGGGGTCGCGGTCTGCGTGGATACATCGACCGGCGTGATGGAAGCGGGAAAGGTTGTCCGCTATCAAGGCACGCTGGTGGACGTCACGGAGAAGCGCGCGCTGGAGCACAAGTTGCACCGCCAGGAAGAGTTCCGGCGACACCTGCTGGAGAGTTTTCCAGATCTGATTCTGGTGCTCGATCTGAAGGGGCAATACACGTTCGTGAGCGCGCGCATAGCCGAGCTCCTCGGGTACGGTCCGGAACACCTGATAGGGAAGAGCGTCGATGACGTGGAGAATACTTCGGCGGAACTGGCCGCGCTGTGCCGCACCGTCGCGACCGGCAAGAGTTCGCTGACCTCGTGCGAATACGGCGCCCGGCACCACGACGGCAGTTGGCGCACCATGCTGGGCATGGCCAGCCCGCTGCTGGATGCCGAAGGCCAACCCGCGGGTGTGATCATCTCCGTCCGCGATGTGACGATGGAAAAGAAGCTGGAGCAGCAGATTATTCAAAGCGAACGTCTCGCGGCGATGGGGCAGATGATCGGCGGCTTCGCGCACGAGCTCAACAATCCGCTGACCAGCATCCTGGGCATGGCGGAACTGCTGCAGGAAGGCGATACCAGCGAAGCCGCCCGCAAACAAATCGGCATTCTGCACAAAGAGGCGCGCCGCGCCGCCGAAATCGTGCAGAACCTCCAATACTTCGCGAGGCCGCCCGCTCCAGGACGCAGCCCGGTCAATCTAAACGAACTGGTGCAGCGTGTCGTTCAGATGCAGTCGTTTCCGCTGCGCAAGAGCAACATCACGGTCGACTTTCTGCCCGAACCGGCGATACCCGCGGTCGTGGCCGATCCCAATCAGCTGATGCAGGTGTTCTTGAACCTCCTGCTGAACGCCGAGCAGGCGATCCGCGAAAGCCGCGACAAAGGCACGATTCGCGTGCGCATCGGACAAAAACCCGACTCGGTATGGATTGTGTTCCAGGATGATGGTCCGGGAATCGCACCCGAAAACCTACCGCACATTTTTGATCCCTTCTTCACCACCAAGCGCCCCGGCCGTGGAACCGGCTTAGGCCTGAGCATCTGCAAGACCGTACTGCGCGAGCATGGCGGGACCATCGAAGCAACAACGGCCCCTGGCGGAGGCGCGGTCTTCACCATCACGCTGCCGGTGGGGACGCCGGAAACAACGGCGAGTTAGCGGACGAGCAAATCTGGACTGGTCGCGCTGAACGAACGAATGCGATAAAGCTTGAAGTGCGGGTTCTCGTACACGAACTCGAAATTCGGCGCATTGTTTTGCACGAATCGAAAGCGTTCGTAGTCACCACATACTTGGCTTGGATGTGTTCCGCCCACCGCCAAAGTTCCGCATCGCGGCCCCGGTAGTTGTAAGAGGAAGCCGGCCGTCCCGTATAGAGGGAGAGAGCGCGGGCGCGGAAGTAGAGGATTGCGTCCTCCGGCGCGGTATTGGCGCGCACCGCATCGCACACTTGGTTGAACTCCGGGAGCCCCGTCGTCTGACGAATCGGGCCAAAGCTGACGCCACGATAAAACTGCACGTAACCGACGGCGATCAAAAGGAACAACACCGAGGCCGCAGCCGCGGCGTAGCGTAGGCCCATTTTCTCCGTCAGCCCTTTGCATCCGGATAGCGCCAGATATCCGATCCATGGAACAACCGGAAATACCATGCGAACGCCCGCCGGAAACGGCCACAAGAGAATGATGGCGAAATAGGCTGCGAGCGCGGTTTCGACGAAGGTGAACCCACGCCGCGACTGGATGACTAACCCGCCTAGAGCGAATGCAGAGAACAAGCCGAGCACGGCGTACGCGAAAACGTGGGGGGCCGATCCTACCCAGAACGACGCCAGCACCCGCGCATAGGCTGCGATGTTGGCCGCGATCGTGTGCAGCGTGGGGCGTTGGTAGCCATAGCCATCGGGCCCGAAGCCCATGATGCGAGGTTGCAGCACCAGAAATACAGCGCACACCGCAACCGAAACGGCGGTAAAGCGAGTGATCGTCCGCAGCCGCACAACATCATAAAAAAGCAATCCCGCCAGCAGCGCGATGCCCACCGCACGCGTGCCGATCGCAAGATAAATAACAACACCGATCATTGCGGGCCAGAGCCACGCGGACCAGCGCCACCACCCCGAGCCATCGCGGCGAGCGCTGCGCACCAGGAGCGCGGTCAAATAAAAGAAGAAGAGGAATGGAATGTCGGAAAGCACATTGTCTTTAGCCAGCCAGAATTCGGGATTGAAGCCCAGGAGCGCGACCAGCGCCAGGGTGTATCCCGGTCCCAGGTCCCGCCTCCAATAAGCGTAAACAGCAATCAGGGCCAGAACAAGAAAGAGGACTTGTTCCAATTTCATCGGAATCAGATTCAGTCCAAAGCTCCGATAAACGGGTGCGAGCAGCACGGGAAAAATTGGCGGATAGAATTTCGGTCCATAGACGGGGAAGGATGGGTTGTAGATATAGCCGGTGTCGATGTAGGGACGCCCTTCGACGATGTTTTGCGCATGATGCACATACATGGCAAAGTCGTCGCTCCAGATGTGCCCTTGCCTTACCGTGGCGGCGTGGAAGATGCCGACGGCAACCAGGAGAGCGAGGATACATATTCTTTCGCGCACGAGCGGCGGACCCTCGGCGGGGCTCTCTTGAGTGTAGCGCACAGCGGATCGCAGGGGTGGAGGCTGCGATGCGTTACGGACTGTCGCCTACCGCTCCACCGCCATCGCCACCGCATTCCCGCCGCCCAGGCACAGCGCCGCGATCCCGCGGTGTGCGTCGCGGCGAATCATTTCGTAGATCAAGGTGACCAGCACTCTCGCCCCGCTGGCGCCGATGGGATGGCCGAGAGCCACCGCGCCTCCGTTCACGTTGACGCGGTTCATATCGAGGCCCAATTCGCGGCAAACTCCGAGCGCTTGCACGCAGAACGCCTCGTTCAGTTCGTAGAGATCGACATCGTCTTTCTTCCAGCCCGTCTTCTGCCAGATTTTCTGCACGGCGCCGACGGGAGCCATCATCACCCACTTCGGCTCGACCCCGCTGGTCGCCTGCGCGATGATGCGGACCATGGCGGTTGCGCCCAGTTCTTTTGCGCGCGCGCCACTGGTCACAACCAGCGCCGCCGCTCCGTCGTTCACTCCGGGAGCGTTGCCCGCGGTAACCGTGCCATCTTTCTTGAACGCCGGCTTGAGGGCACGCAGGGCTTCGATGGTCGTGTCCTCGCGTGGCCCTTCATCCTTGTCGAAGATCACAGGCGGCTGACCCTTTTTCTTAGCCGGGATTTCCACCGGAACGATCTGCGACTTGAAGCGGCCTTCCTTCTGCGCGGCAATCGCTTTGCGGTGCGAGTTGACGGCGAATTCGTCCTGCTCCTCGCGAGTGATGCCGTATTTTTCGGCGACGTTCTCCCCCGTCAGTCCCATGTGATAGTCGTTGTAAATGTCCCACAGCCCGTCGTGCACCATGGAGTCCACCAGTTGTCCGTTGCCCAGACGATATCCCTTGCGGGCATTCGGCAGAAGATACGGCGCGTTGCTCATCGACTCCATGCCCCCGGCGACGACGATGGAACTGTTCCCGGTTTCGATGGCCTGCGCCGCGAGCGCGACCGCTTTCAATCCCGAGCCGCATACTTTGTTGATTGTCATGGCACCTGTTTCGGGTGCGAGTCCGCCGAAGATCGCCGCCTGTCGCGCCGGATTCTGACCGAGTCCGGCGGAGACCACGTTGCCCATGATGCACTCGTCGACCTGCTGCGGCTGCAGATTCGCGCGCTTGACGGCTTCGCGCACGGCGATCGCGCCGATTCGCGGAGCAACCATATCGCTCAGACTTCCCTGAAATTTCCCGATTGCTGTGCGGCATCCCGCGATGATCACAACTTCATTCGATCCGGCCATGGTTGCGCTCCTTAACGCGCTCCTTCAGCAACGCGTCGTTGCAAAATCGTATCTCATTATAGATTGCGGAAAGCTTCGCGGAGGTTCGCGACGCGCCATCACTCCGGCTTCGCAGCAAAAGACTCGCTGGATGTCCGCGCGGCAGACACCACGCGATGGCAGAACACGCGCGAGTGAGTTGTGGCGTCCGCCGAACTTTTTCTTCGCGTGCAAGTCGCGCAGGTGACTTTGGTGCGCTGTTGCGTGCATCCGTTTTGATCATTTTTCTCTTGACTTCGTTCTGCGTTGACTCTATACATCAATCAGTTGCAACAAAACACCGTTGCTAAATTCCATGAAGAATGGAAAGGGAGAATAGATCCATGGCAACCAAAAAGAAAGCAAAGAAGAAAAGCAGCAAAAAGCACTAAGCAACTGCAACACGCAACGACAAAGGGGACGCGATGAGCGTCCCCAAAGTTTTTTGCGGCGCCGATTCCAAAACCACACTTCGCATCGGCAGGGTTTCCTCTGTGTCCCCTGTGGTTCAAGCTTTTCTCTCGTACCTCCAAAACCGCCGCGCCACATCGCACTCCACCTCATGGTTGACGCGCTAGTGGACGCGAGGCGCCCCTTTCTTCTGCGACGCGGCAACAATCTTTTCCGTCGCGGGACACAGATTGCGATAAGGGCAAAACGCGCAGTGATGCTTGGGATTCGGCGAAAATTCTCCCCGCGCGATTCCATCCGCCACTTTTTGCACGCGTGCCTTTGCCGCTTCCAACTCGCCGTCGGTGCGCGTGGTATAGACCGGCGTGTTGTTTTCGATGTTATGGAAGACCAAGCGGTCGGCGCGCTTTCCGAACGACTCCAGCGCCGCCAGCGCATACAAGGAGAGTTGCAGGCTGTCGTCCGCGTCCTCCTGTGACTTCGGCTTGCCCGTCTTGTAATCCACGATGGCAACCGTGTCCGGACCCGTGCTGTCGATGCGGTCCACACGTCCAGCCAACTTCGCCGATCCCACTTGCAGTTCAAACTTGCGTTCGGTTTCGATAACCTCGGGCCGAGGCCCGCTGCGAGCGGCCTCCAAGAACTGCCGCAACTGCTCCTTCCCCTGCCGCAGATAAAGCTCGTACTGATACCGATCGGCAATGCCCGCGGCGGCCAAGGCAGACCGGAACTGTTCCAACAAATCTTCATCACCGATCTCGCGCTGATAGCGCTGCGCGTCGTAAAAAGTTTTCAGCACACCGTGCATCGCCGCTCCGTAGTGCAGTGACGCGGAGACTTCGCGCGGCAGGTTCCACTCCCGTTCGAGTTTGAAGCGCAGCGGGCACTCTTCATAGATTTCAATGGCCGACGCGCTCAGCCCGGTCGCAAAGCTCGCCGACGGCGGCAGCAGCAGCCACGCGGCAACATTCGATTGCTGCAGGGCGATGCGCTGCTCTTCTTCGGCGAACAACGTATCCTGTACCGCCGCCGCCGAGCGCGTTGTCCAGAACTTCTTGTAGGGTGCGTTGCTCATAAACTCGCGCAGAAACTTGGTCGGCTTCGGATCGTTCTTGCCCTTGCCCTGGTTCGCATAGATGGCGAGGGTGTCCTTAGCGCGTGTCATCGCAACATAAAAAAGGCGCCGCTCTTCTTCTTCGTGCAAGGTCTTGTCGTCATTCGAAGACGCATCCGGCCGCCGCAGTTCCGCCGGAAAAGCAATCAGCGGCTCATGATATGGAGATGGGAACGAGACGGACGACCCGCGAATCACCGCGACGTGCTGAAACTCAAGTCCCTTGGCGGCGTGCGCGGTCAACAACTGCACCGCATCCTCCGTGCTGCGCGGCGCCGCCACTGTGCCATGGGCCTGCACAAAATAGTCGAGGTAATCGAGAAATTCGGAAGGGCTGCCCGTCTCGGCGATGGCTCTGTTCCGCCACGCCTGCACAAAGATCGCAAATGCGCCCACGGTCGCCGACCGCGGCAGATCGAAGTGACGGATCACAAGATTGACGGCATCGTCCGCGCGAATTTCCTCGTTCTTAACTTCGCGGTGCGCCTTCTCCACCCTTTCCATCACCGCCACGCCGTTCGGCAGTCTTCCCAACAGCGCACGGAGATCGAGTTCCTGCCGCCGCGCCGCCCTCATCGCAGCTCGCAATTCCATTGGGTTGATGCCAAACTGCGGCAGCGCCGCTACTCGAAACAAGCTGGCCGCATCGTTAGGCGAAACCGCCGCCGTCAAACATGCCACCACGTCTCGCACTTCCGGCGTGTCGAGAACGTCCAGCCCTTCAATCGAGAATGGAATACCGCGCTCGGCGAGTTCATGAACTAACTCGTCGCGATGATTGTGCAGTCGATAGAGCACCGCAAAGTCCTTCCAACTACAGCGCTCCGCTTTGCGTATCTTCTGAATTCGCCGTGCCAGGTCGGCAGCCTCGACTTCCTTATCCCTCCAGGTAACAATTTCGACGAGCGGCGCGGCCGTGGTCTCACCCTTTTGCTTCACCTCCTCGTCTCGCAACGACTCCAGCGGCGTCCGCTGATAAGAAATCGAGATCCCCTTTTGCGAAAACACCGGCGGGTTGTCATTCACCATGCCAAAAGCGCAACCGAGAATCGGCGAGAGCGAGCGCCGGTTCTTGCCCAGCACAACGACCTTCGCCGCAAGGAATTTCCCTACGAACAACGTGAACGCCTCGCTCGACGCTCCGCGAAACTGGTAAATCGCCTGATCCGGATCGCCCACGACAATAACGTTCGCCGCCGCTCCCGCAAGCAGCGAAAGAATCTCGACCTGGGCAAAATTCGCGTCCTGGAATTCATCCACTAGCAGGAAGCGAGCGCGGCGCCGCTCTTCTTCGAGCAACGCGGGATCGTCCTTCAGCAACCGATAGGCCCTGGTAATCATGTGGCCGAAGGTGCCCAGGTTTCTTGCCACGAGCATATTTTCCACGGTGGCGAAAACGCGAGCGATTTCCTGGCATCGCTCCAGAATTTCCGCATCTTCCATCTCCGTTTGCTTCTTCGAGCGGGTAACCCGGGGAAGAGGAATCTCGCCCTGTTCGAGCCGCTCTACATAACGCGCATATTCCTCGGGACCGACCAGTTCGTCCTGGCAACGGCGCATGAAATCGAGCAGGCTGTCGAGAAACTGGCCGACGTTAGCCGCGCGCACGAAATGTTTAAGACGTAGATCGCGGATACGCCGGCGCAAGTACACCCAAAGATCTTTGTCGTCGAGCACCGCAAAATCAGCGCCGCGACGCTTCAGCAGTTGCTGGCACCAGGCGTGAAAGGTGCAGGTCTGCAGTCCGTCGATGGCGGTACCCTTCAGTTCTCCTCGGACGCGGGCCAACATTTCCGCCGCGGAATTTTCGGTATAGGTGAGCGCGACCATCTCGTCGGGACGAGCGTGACCTTCGCGAATGAGGCGGGCCACACGCTGCGTAAGCACAGTAGTCTTCCCGGTACCGGCGCCGGCAATCACCAGCATCGGACCATGGACGTGTCCGATAGCTTGCTGCTGGCGTTCATCGGGAACGATCTTCGTTGGAGGTAAAACAGTTGCAGCCACTTGAGCAGTCTCTAGCCGGAGAATATCAGAGGTGGTTGTGGAATGCTCTGGTGTCATCCTCGGAAGTTCAACTCATAAATCTCAGCTGTCATCCTTTGTCATCCTTGAAGAATCAGCGCAGCGCGTCAAGCGCAAGCGCGGTGGCCACGATCGCCGCGGTTTCGGCTCGCAGGATTGTGTTGCCGAGGGACGCCGCAATCCATCCCGAGTCGAGAAACCACGCGATCTCTCCGTCGGCCCATCCGCCTTCAGGGCCGACGGCCAACGCCACTTCGACTTCCGAAGACCGCGATTGCAAAACATCTCCGAGCCGATTGTCATCCTCCGATCCAGCGAGCGACTCGGCGAGAACGATACGCAGCGAGTCAGCGCCTAGCACGCTGTCGTCTCCAAGATTTTTCAGTTTAACCGGGGCTGCAATCTCAGGCCGAGCCGACCTTCGCGACTGTTCGCTCGCCTGACGAACCAGTCGCTGCCAGCGTTCGCGGCGCTTCATCGCGGCGGCGGCCAGATGAGCATCCGTCCGGCGGGCGATCACGGGAATGATCCGAGCGACCCCGATCTCCGTGCATTTCTCGATCGCCCACTCCATGCGATCGAACTTGAAGATGGCAAGGACGAGAGTAATCTTCGGATCGGCGTTCAGCGACGGAGACTTCAGTGCCCGCCCTAGCTTATTACCGAGCGCGAACTCAATACGATCATACGAAATCGTAGTGATGGTTCCGCGCCGCACTTCGTCCCCGGCGGCGATGTCAAACTCCTGCCCGACTTCGGCCCGCAGCACGCGAGCTAGATGAGCAGCGTGCTCCCCCACCAGCGCAGCGGTGTCTCCGGTAACCTCGTCAGCGATCCAGCGGCGGCGCGTCATGAATCAGTTCTCAGTTCTCAGTTCTCAGAAAAGCTTCTTCATTGGAACAATTAAGGGCACGCAGAATAACAAGCCAGAGGCTTTACTGAGAACTGAGAACTGACAACTGCGAACTGCGAACTGCCCTACGCAAACATGTCCTTCACCCGCCCCAGCAGCGACCGGTGCTGCGGTTTGTTTTCCACCGGCGACAGTTCTCCCAGTTCCGCCAACAGCTCGCGCTGGCGTTTATTCAGTTTCCCGGGCGTCTGGATTCGCACCTCGACGTAAAGATCGCCCTTGCCGTGTCCATTGAGCACCGGCACGCCCTTGTTGCGGATACGAAACGAGGTTCCCGACTGCGTGCCTTCAGGAACTTTCAGCTTGTGTTCTCCCTCCAGCGCCGGAACCATAATTTCCGTGCCCAGCGCCGCTTGCGAAAACGAAATCGGAACCACGCAGTGCAGGTCGTTGCCCTCGCGCTCAAAGAAGGCGTGCTCTTTGACGTGCAGCACAACATACAAATCGCCGCCCGGCCCGCCGAACGCGCCCGCTTCGCCGAGGCCCGTGAAACGAATGCGCGTGCCGTCCTCCACTCCCGCAGGCACCTTCGCTTCGACCACGCGCTCCCGCAGCAAGCGGCCTTCGCCTTTGCACTTCGGGCAGGGATCGGTGATCACGCTGCCCGCGCCCTGGCAGGTTGGACAAGTTCGAGCGATGCTGAAGAAACCTTGCTGATAACGCACCTGTCCTCGGCCGTTGCACGTCCGGCAGCTCACCGGAGCTTTGCCGGGAGCTGCGCCGGCTCCACGGCAGGCGTCGCAGGTTTCATGGCGGCGGACGTTCACTTGTTTCTCGGTGCCGAATACCGCTTCCTCGAATCCGAGACGCAAATCTTCGCGCAGGTCGGCTCCGCGCTGGGCGCGGCTGCGACGACGGCCGCCCTGCCCGAACGCATCGCCGAAGCCGAAGATGTCGCCAAAGATGTCGCCGAAATCCTGGAAGATCGCGGGATCGAATCCGGCCGGACCGGCGCTGCTGCCGCCCACTCCCGCATGTCCGAAGCGGTCATACAAAGATCGCTTCTCACTGTCCGCAAGAATTGCGTAAGCTTCCGTGATCTCCTTGAACTTATCTTCCGCATCGGGATTGTTAGGATTGCGGTCAGGATGGTACGTCATCGCGAGCTTGCGATAAGCGCTCTTGATTTCGACCTCGGTGGAGGCACGGGTGACGCCGAGGATCTCGTAGTAATCGCGTTTTGTGTTGGCAGCCAGAAACTCCCCCACTCGTTAGTTAGATAAATTAGTTGAGCAAATGAAGGCTAGTCTTGCGGATATCGTAAGTCCTGAGCACCGGGCCTAACCCAAGTTTCGTAGCGACGGCCTTCCGCTGTGCTCCTCTGTGCCCCCCGTGGTTCAAGCTCTTGCCTTTCGCGGCAGACCCCAGCCCGTCACCCGCCGCTATTGCGCGCCACCCGCACCATCGCCGGGCGCAGCAGGCGCTCCTTATACTTGTACCCGCGCTGCAGTTCGTCGAGCACGTGATGATCCGGGACTTCGGTAGTATCCACCATTTCGATGGCTTCGTGAATCCGCGGATCGAAGGGCTGCCCCAAAGCAACAATCGCCTGCACTCCACTTTTCTGCAGCGCATCCTGAAACTGACGGTAGATGAGCTCAACCCCGTTGCGGAAGTCGCTGGAGTCGGCGGCAGCTTTTAACGCGCGCTCGAAACTGTCGAGGATTGGCAGAAAATTCTTGATGACGTCGGCCGCCGCGAACTCGCGGAAATCCTGCTGCTCGCGCACCGCGCGCTTGCGGGCATTGTCAAACTCCGCTTGCAGACGCGCCAGACGATCGAGAAGCGCGTCGCGTTCAGCTTTGAGCTTTTCCACATCCGACGCTGCCGATCCAATGACCTCCGCGCCCTTGGCCGCGTCCAAGGAAGTCGCAGCTTCTTCGCCGCCTTCCGCAGCCGGAAGCTCATGCTCCAAATCCTCGCTCTTCAGATCAAGGCGCCCGTCGGTTTTCCCATTTCTCTTAGCCATTCTTCTGCCTTACTCCGATTCATTCAAAAGTCTATCGAACAGCCGCGCGATGTACGACACCGCCGACATGGTGTGTTGATAATCCAGCCGCGTAGGCCCAATCACGGCCAGCGATCCCATCACTTCGCCGCCAACCCGGGCGGGAGCCCCAATGAGCACAAAATTCTGCATCGAAGGCAAAGCCTCGTCGAGCCCAATCACCACCCGCACCGCTTCCTGCCGCGTGTCGAGATAAGCCCCCAGCAGCTTGACGACTT
>CZLA01000021.1_pt2 | contig 24577 bp, 17 predicted proteins | sample 1122381 | NCBI WGS metagenome assembly CZLA01 (sample SAMEA3539301, study PRJEB10725) | soil metagenome | biome: tundra; feature: field; material: soil | place: USA | collected 2010-05 | depth 0.15 m
CCGCGGACTGGGCGTCCGAACCCATCTTTGCGATAACTATTGCTCTCTTGTAAGCGGCCTGAGCCTTTTCGGTCTGTCCGCGCCAGCGGTATGCATCACCCAGATTTCCCCATAGCTCTTCGTTCTGATTTGCATTGATCTGCAACGCTTTTTCGTACATCTTCGTGGCCTGGTCGTAGTTCTTCAGCCAGAAGTAAGCCGTTCCCAGGTTGGAGTAGGTAGTCGAGTCGGGAGCCAGCGCGAGCGCTTTCTGAAATTGCGGAATCGCCTCGCCCCACTTACCTTCCCGCACATACACCGAGCCGACTCCCTCATAACCCATGGGGCTGTCGGGGGCAATTTCGATCAACTTCTGAAACTCCGGTAGCGCTTTTGCGTTGTCGCCGAGCCCCAAGTAGACATTGCCGAGGGCCGTGTGATTCCGCTGATAATATGGATTCACGGACACCGCCTTCTGGTATGCCTCGATAGATTTATTTTCGTATTTGCTCTCGCTATGCGCGTCTACCCGATTGCGATTTGCTGCGTCCACATCCGCGTCCAAATAGGCGTCTCCCAAATTACGATATGTCGTATCCGAATTGGGCGCCAATTCCGCCGCGCGATTCAACTCCGTCAATGACTTTTCCTTGTTCTTCGCACTGCTGTAAATCTCGCTCAAGATAATGTGTGCATCCGGCGAGTCATCATCTAGCTGTACCGCCTGCTGGGCGGTGGCCATGGCCCTTTGCAGAAGTTTCGAGTCCTTGGAGATTCGAAAGTGCGACAGGTAACATCTGGCCAGTCCCACACGGGCTAGGGAGAAGGTTTGACCGTCCACATTGATTGCATCCTGATAAAGGCCTGTTGCCGTTTCCAGGTCTTTAGGGCCTTGCTCGTTTAGCTCCATGAACCTGGCCTTTAGGTAGTGGTCGTAGGCTTGGTCGCCTGCGGGGCGCATTCCAGCTCGAAAGCTACCCTCGCTGTTCTGGAGGTGCATTTGCTCTACGGTATGCTCATATATCTGGTCTTCCAGTTCCACTAGCTGCGAAAGGTCTCCAGTGAGTTCTTCAGCATAAAGGAGACGAGAATGCACAACATCGTACACCCGTAAAGTGACCCTGACCGAGCGTCCTTCCTCCTGTAGCGTTCCCTCAATCAGAAGATTGACTCCGAGTCTGCGGGCAATGGATCCTCGATCTCTCCCCTTCGCTGCCTCCTGTTTGACGAGATCGTGAGGAGAGACGTAGAGGCTGCGGAAGTTCGAGAGACGATCCGCGAGACCTGCCGAAAGGCCGTCCGCAACGTAATCGAGTGAGGAGTTCGCGGGGTACTCGAAGGGCAAAACCGCAACATAAGCTTTTTGGTCGGAGCTTGGAATACCCTTTACAAACGCCATTATTGCAAGTCGGGCCGGGGCCGTCGCCCGTCGCTCACGCAAATACAGCGGTAAACTGACACCGACAACCAGGAGTAAGGCTGCCAGCAGCCACCTGATTCTACGCAGCCTCTTGGTTCCACTGTCTGGCTCAACGACAGCGTCGGATTGGCGCCCAGTAGTGCCCACTGCCACTTTCTTGGTTTCAGAATCCCGCTTGAGTCTCAGCAGGTCATTTCGCAGGTCAGCGGCATGCTGGTAACGAAGTGCTCGATCTTTTTCCAATGCCTTGCAAATAATCTCCTTGAGGCCGGGCGGAAAATCTGGAGAAGGCTGATTCGGGAACACCGGGTCGCGATTCATGATGGCTTCGCAGATGACGGCAGAACTTTCACCTCGGAAAGGCAGTTGTCCCGTCGCCATTTCGTAGAGCACAACTCCGAACGAGAATAAATCCGACCTCTGATCCAACGATTTCGCCCTGACCTGCTCCGGCGACATGTACGCCACAGTCCCCAGCATCGTTCCCGGAGATGTGAGATCGTCATCGTCGATTGTCATTGATGCGGTTTCCGCCTCTGCGTTTCCTCGTGCTGCGTCGTTGGTGCGAGTGACCTTCGCGAGACCAAAATCCAAGATTTTTGCATGTCCGCGTTTAGTGACAAATATGTTCGCAGGCTTAATATCGCGATGGATGATGCCTCCGTTATGAGCAGCGTCAAGGGCATCCCCAATCTCGATTCCCAGAGCGAAGAGTGTGTCGATTGGCAGTGGGCGACCCCCTACACGATGCTTGAGTGTCATCCCATCCAGGTACTCCATGACGATGAAGGTCTGGTTCTCATGCCTCCCAATCTCATAGATGGTGCAGATATTCGGATGGTTTAGAGCGGAAGCCGAACGAGCTTCCCGGCGCAGGCGTTCCAGCGCCAGCGGGGCCTGCGCGACTTTATCAGGCAGAAATTTGAGCGCTACCAATCGGCCAAGTTCGGTATCCTCAGCTCTATAAATGACACCCATCCCGCCGCTTCCCAGTTTCTCTAGGATTCGATAGTGCGAAATGGGTTGGCCGATCATGGAATCGCGTTATGGTAGGCGGGATGATGGGAATAAGTCAATGAAAGCCGCTGGGTAAGAGCACACTTACAAAACAGACTCGCCCCTCGTCACTAGCGACTCTCTTCCCCCACCACCGTAATCTTCGTATCCGTCCGGAACTTCTTGTATTCCCGATACGTCTGTTCGACATCCTCGTCGTAGTTCTTGAAGAGCGCAATCCGCACGTCAAGGTGGGACTGTACGTGTTTGGGCAGCCACACTTCATCGTTCACCTTCGTCATCTCCACCAGAACCCGCGTGCCCTTGTGAATCCTCGCGAGCACGAAGCCAACCGAAAAAGTATCGATGGCCGTCAGGTCGAGCTTCACCCATTGCGCTTCGGCCTTGTCAATCCACACCCGGCCTTTGAACTTGCTCAGGATCTGGGCTCCGCGGTTCTTAAACTGGTAGCCCGGACGCGGTTCGCCCTCCAGCACCCAGGTATCGTGCCCATCCAGCACTTCCGAGCCGATCAGCCGGAAGTTGAACGCGTCCGCCACCTCCAGCACAAACTTGCGATCCTCTTCCCGTCTCTTCTCTTCCTTCTCCAGCCGCTTGCGACGGTCGCCTTCCGACTCATGCTTGCGCTTGTCGATGATCTTCTGGATCTTGTCGTCTTCCTTTTTCGCCTCGTCCGCCGAAAGAGGCTTGTCATCCTTCGCCGTCAGCCGCTCGACCGGCTCGTCATAAATCTCAAGGAACTCCGATGTCCGCGATTCGACCTTCTTCACCGCGCCATGACCGTCGAGGTGGTGCTCCTCGTTGCGCTCGATGTAGGTGTAGTCGCGCTCCCGCTTCTCGTTTTCCAAGTCTCGCTCTTCGGCCCGGCGCAGAAGCTCCCGAATCTGCTCCGAAGGCACCGCGCCGGAAGCGTCGGGCGTCAGATCGATGGGCGTCAGATCTACGGGCCGCGAAACCGGCGCCGCTGGCGTTGAAGTAGGAGTGGGAGTAGGAGTGGGAGTGGGAGTTGAAGCTGAAGTTGAAGCCGCGTCCTGTCCGAAAATGCAGCCCGCCAGCAGAACCACCACGAGCGCGAGCCGGACACAAGAACGCATAACAAACATACGATTCAACCCCGCGAGAAGTTCCCAACAAAGGCGGGCTTCCCCTGTGAACCCCTGTGCCCCCCGTGGTTAAAGCTTTTTCTCCGCCCGCTCCAGACACCCCGCCCGAAACGACCGCCCATCCAGCCGGTGCAGCCGCTGAGCCTGGCCGCGAGTGAGCAGCGGAGTATGAGAAATAGTCAGCAGATATTCCGCCACAAACCACACCGGATGCTCGCAGGTCATCCACTGCAGAGCATCAAACCGCCGCATGTGCACCGGCCGCGAAAAAGTTCGCAGCGTCCGCTCTCCCCGCAGATTGAAGTACGTATCGAAATAACTAAGCGTCAGCTCGCGCAACGACCGATACACCGGCTCGCGATAGCGGCATCCAGTGTAGTTCGACTTCGCCACCGCACCCCAATGTCCGTCGACACGGTAAACGGCAATGACGTGGTCGGTATCGTGCTCGGCTTCCAGATCGAGAATCAGCGGAGGATACCCAATCACCCGAAGCGCCGCCGCCGCAAACAGCGCCCCCTCATAACAATGCGAAGTATTCTCCCGCAGCACAAGTCGCGGAGACCAGGCACTGTCCTCCAGGTGGTAAGGCATGTCGTCAAGCACCCGCTGAATCCCATGCGGAGTCTTCAGGCTGCGCAGCTTGCGAAGTTCGGCAGGGGTCAGTCCCCAAGAGTCGCTGTTCTTCATCCCAAACTTTCCCGTAGAGACGCGGCTCGCCGCGTCTGGCGCTGATCACAGAGTTGAACTTAACAGGATCGGCCGACGCTTGGGAATAAAGTAGCGGGTTCGTGCGAGAGCGAACCTCAGTCGTGAAAGGGCGATTCTTCGGTGGTAAGCGCTGGCTGACCTGCTGTTCGCCGACCTACGTCCCGGGTTCAGAGACGCAGCGACGTTGGTTTGCCCCTGCCGCGTATGCCGTTTGGCGCGGCCTGATCGGTGAATTACACTGGACAGCTCCACCTCGAAGCTCTGCAATCTTTTGAGAACTATGCGAACCCTGCTGACCGCCGTTGCAGTTCCTCTACTCGCCTCTCTTGCTGTGGCACAGCCCCACCGTGCGCTCAACCTCATGCCCATGTCGTCCTTTGTTCAACCTGGAGCTGGACAACTGCCGGTCGATCGATCTTTCTCCGTTGCAATCACGGGTTTTAAGGATGCAACGCTGGAGCGCGGAGTACGCAGGTTTGTCGCTGAGCTTTCCCGTCAAACAGGAATGTCTCTCAAGCAGAAGTCTGCCGACCCAGCCAGTCCGACTCTGCTGATCCACGCCGATCGCGGCAGTCAGAAAGTGCAAAGACTCGGTGAGGATGAATCTTACGAACTGGTAGTCAACCCATCAGGCGCGAAGCTCACAGGACCCAATCCTCTGGGCATCCTGCATGGCCTTCAGAGTTTCTTGCAACTAGTGGAAACCACCACAGACGGTTTTGCCCTGCCCGTCGTGACGATCAAGGATCAACCCCGGTTCCCCTGGCGTGGCCTGCTTGTTGACGTGAGCCGCCACTTCATTCCGTTGGACGTGCTCAAGCGCAACCTCGATGGAATGGCCGCCGTGAAGATGAATGTTCTGCACTGGCACCTATACGACAACGAAGGTTTCCGCATCGAGAGCAAGCGTTTCCCCAAGCTGCAGGGAACAGGGTCCGACGGGCTCTATTACACGCAAGACGAGATTCGCGAGTTCGTGGCCTACGCCCACGATCGCGGCATCCGCGTCGTCCCTGAGTTTGAGATGCCGGGCCACAGCCGCTCATTGTTTGCCGGATATCCGGAACTGGCCAGCGGGCCGGGGCCCTATGAGATCGAGCCCGGCGGCGCTGATGCCGCCATGGATCCAACGCGGGAGGAAACCTACAAGTTCATCGACAAGTTCATTGATGAGATGGCCAAGCTCTTTCCGGACGACTATTTTCATATTGGCGGAGACGAGGTCAACGGCCATCAGTGGGACGCCAATCCGAAAATCCAAGCCTTCATCCATGCTCACGGGATGAAAAACAACCGGGATCTGCAAGCCTACTTCAATGAACGCCTGCAGAAGATCTTGAGCAAGCACCACAAAATCATGATGGGATGGGATGAGGTACTGCATCCTGATTTGCCCAAGACGGTGGTCGTGCAGTCCTGGCGCGGGCAACAGTCGTTGGCAACCGCGGCACAGCAAGGTTACAGCGGCCTGCTCTCCTTCGGTTACTACCTCGACCTGATGTGGCCGGTCTCGCGACACTATGCCGTAGACCCGATGAGCGGCGCTGCTGCTTCGCTGAATCCAGAGGAGAAAAGTCGCATCCTTGGCGGTGAGGCTTGCATGTGGTCGGAGTGGGTTACTCCCGAGAACATCGATTCCAGGATCTGGCCGCGTAATGCTGCGATTGCGGAACGCTTGTGGTCTCCGCCCGAGGTGCAAGATCCGGGCTCAATGTACGAAAGACTTGGTGAGTTGAGTTGGCGTCTCGAATCGCTTGGCCTGACGCACAGGTCCTCCCTGATTCCCGCGTTGTACCGCATGGTGGGAACGGACGACATTACGGCGCTCCGCACCCTTGCGGAAGTTGTCGAGCCGGTGAAGGACTACACACGCATGAGTGGTTTGAAAACTGCCTGGGACTTCCGAGCTCCCCTGAACCGACTGGTGGACATAGCCAGTCCGGAGAGCGATCAGGCGCGGCGTTTTCGCGATTCCGTGCAGGCGTATATCGCAAGCGGCTATACGAAACAGGCCGCTGAAAAAGAGATTCGGGCGTTTCTCGCCGCTTGGCGCGACAACGATGCGCGACTGCGTCCTCTTCTGGAGCAGTCTTTTCTACTGCATGAACTCGCGCCTCTTTCTGAAGACCTTTCCACCCTCGGAGTGGCCGGCTTATCTGCGCTCGACTACATAGACAAATCCACACTGTCCCCGGAGCCGTGGCGGGCGCAACAACTCGCATTTGTCGAGCGGGCAAAAACTCCCAAAGCCGACCTGCTGCTCATGGTGGTTGCACCAGTGCAGCAGTTGATTGAAGCCAGCGCAGGACAGGCACAAAAACCGTGACTCTGTACCCTGCCTTCATTCAGTGTTTTCTTCGCGATGATCCTGGACGGCTCTAAAGCAACCGCTGCAAATGTTCCTCAGCCCGGGCTCTCGTAACTTTAACGGCACTTACCATCTCGCTTGCCGGGACTGCAGCACTTGGATCGATTTTGCTCCGGTTACGAAGCAGCTTGCGAACGGTCGCGTGAGTGCCTACTGCAACAACAACTCCCCCAGTTCGCGAGGGCTCTCGATCAGCACATCCGGAGGCACCTCTGCCAGCGAATGCGGAGCGAACCCATACGTCACGCCGCAAGTCCACAGTCCGGCATTGCGCCCCGTTAAGACGTCAATCGACGAGTCGCCGATCATCAGCGCCTCATCCGCCGCAAAACCAGTTTCCTGCAGAATGGTCAGCACCCCCAGCGGATCGGGCTTCTTCGTCATAAAGCTGTTGCCGCCATACACGCGGACAAAGAAGTCCGCCAGCCCCAACGCCCGCACGATATCGCGCGAAGGATTGACCGGTTTGTTCGAGAGCACCGCCATCTCCCGCTGCACTCCATTCGACGGCGCTCCATTCCTTGCCGCTCGGTCCGGTGGCTCCGCCAACTTCGCCAACACTTCCGGAATCCCCTCATAAACCGTGGTGTGGTCAAGCTTGTGCAACCGGTAGTAGCCCAGAAAATACTCCAGCGCCTCTCGCAGCAGACCCTCGTCGTCCACGTCCCCCAGCGCGCGCCGTATCAAAGCCGGAGCGCCGTCTCCCACATAGCTGGCAATGACGTCCCCATCCAGTTCAGGACGCTCGATATGCCGCAACATCGCATTCACGGAATGAATCAAATCAAGCCGCGAATCAATCAGCGTGCCATCAAGATCAAACACCAGCAGCCGGACGCGATGCGGATCAAACGAGCGCAGGAAACGAATCATGGACAGATCAGAATAACGCAGCTCTCAGCTATCAGCTCTCAGAAAAGGCTGATTCCCTCGAACGGACTTACCAGCTGCTCGCGAAAAACCCACGGACTCAAGATGAAAAGATTCTACTGAAAACTGAGAACTGACGACTGAGAACTGATTTACAATGATGCGGGGCTGAAGCTCTGTGGGGTGACAAACGCAGCATGGCCACGACCAAAGTCGATCCCAAGCTGAACGAAACGAACCTTGCGAAAAATGCGAAGACCTATCAGGGCTTGACCACTCAGCAACTGATTGATGCCTATCGCATCATGTTCACCTCGCGGCGCGTGGACGACCGCGAAATCCTGCTCAAGCGCCAGCAGAAGGTCTTCTTCCAGATCTCGGGCGCGGGCCACGAAGCCATGGGCGTCGCTGCCGCCTTCGCGTTAAAGCCCAACTACGATTGGTTCTATCCTTATTACCGCGATCGCGCGCTGTGTCTGGCTCTGGGCGCAACTTCGTACGAAATGCTGCTCGGCGCCGTGGGTGCGGCCGACGATCCCAGTTCCGGCGGCCGTCAGATGCCCTCGCACTGGGCTTACAAACGGCTCAACGTCGTCACCCAATCGTCCGCTACCGGAACCCAGATCCTGCAAGCCGTCGGATGCGCCGAAGCCGGTCGCTATTTCGCCAAGCACCCCAAAGCCATACAAAAAGTCGAGGGCGACTACCGCCAATTCAAAGACGTTCAATTTCAAGGCGATGAAATCACCTACGTCTCGCTCGGCGACGGCACCACCAGTGAAGGCGAATTCTGGGAGGCGCTGAATACCGCCTCCAACCACCGTCTGCCCGTGGTTTTTTGCGTGCAAGACAACGGATACGCAATCTCTGTGCCCGTCGAAGTCCAGACCTCCGGCGGCAACATTTCGCGCCTCGTCTCCGGCTTCCCCAACTTCCATTTCGAAGAGATTGACGGCACCGACCCCGTCGTCGCCTACGCGGCCTTCCAGCGCGCCGCCGATCACTGCCGCGCGGGCCACGGTCCTGCGTTCGTCCATGCCCATGTGATCCGTCCCTATTCCCATTCGCTTTCTGACGACGAGCGCCTCTATCGTCCCGACTCCGAACGCCAGGCCGATGCCGCGCGCGATCCGGTCCCGCGCCTGCAGATGTTCCTGCTGCGGGAAGGCATCCTCGACGAAAAAGGCATCAACCAAATCGAGAAGGAAATTGAAGAGCAGATCCAGTCCGACGCCGACCGCGCCCTCGAAGCCGCGCCCCCTCAGCCGGAAACGATCTACAACTTCGTCTACTCGCCGGATCTCGATCCCACCTCGGATCAGTTCGAAACTCAGCCCGCAATTGCCGCTCCCGAAACCGCCGCCGATGGCAAGCGCTCGGCCGCGCCCAACAGGACCATGGCCGACCTCATCAACACCGCGCTCCGCGACGAGATGCGCCGCGATGAGCGCGTCGTCATATTCGGAGAGGATGTTGCCGACTGCAGCCGCGAAGAATACTTAAAGCAGAAGCTCGTAAAAGGTAAGGGCGGAGTCTTCAAACTAACCGCGGGCCTGCAGTCTCAGTTCGGCTCCGACCGCGTCTTCAATTCTCCCATCGCCGAAGCCAACATCGTCGGCCGCGCCACTGGCATGGCCACGCGCGGATTGAAGCCCGTGGTTGAAATCCAGTTCTTCGATTACATCTGGCCGGCGATGATGCAGTTGCGCGACGAACTCCCCATCATCCGCTGGCGCTCGAACAACGCTTTCTCCGCGCCCCTGGTGATCCGAGTTGCAATCGGCGGCTATCTGACCGGCGGAGCTATTTACCACTCGCAATGCGGCGAGAGCATCTTCACCCACACTCCCGGATTGCGCGTCGTCTTCCCGTCCAACGCCCTCGATGCCGCGGGCCTGCTGCGCACCGCGATCCGCTGCGACGACCCCGTCTTGTTCCTCGAACACAAGCGCCTCTACCGCGAAACCTACGGACGCGCGCCCTATCCCGGCCCGGACTACATGGTCCCCTTCGGCAAGGCGAAAGTCGTGCAGCCTGGAACCGATCTCACCGTCATCACCTACGGCGCCGTGGTTCCCCGCGCACTGCAGGCCGCGCAAAAACTGGAGCGCGAGCATCGCGTCAGCGTCGAACTGATCGACCTGCGCTGCTTGAATCCGTTTGACTGGGATGCGATTGCCGCGTCGGTAAAGAAAACCAACCGCGCACTCATTGCTTACGAAGACTCCCTGAGCTGGGGATACGGCGCCGAAATTGCCGCCCGCATCGCCGACAAGCTCTTCCATCACCTCGATGCCCCGGTGAAGCGAATCGCCGCCACCGACACCTTTGTCGCCTATCAGCCGATTCTCGAGAATGCCATCCTGCCCCAGGCCACCGATCTTTTTCGGGCAATGAAGGAGCTGGCGGAATTCTAGAAATAGACTCTAGGATTCTAGCTCTTAGCTGCCGGACTGAACCAAGCCCCGGAGGGACGACCGACATCATCCTTTTCCTGCTCTGCGCAAACCGCCCGAGCCCTTCCCGAAATTAAATCCCCACGGCCCTCCGCCAAAACAAAGCAGCGCAAACGCAATCGTCGCCAGCGCCAAGGGGAATTCATACCCACCATTCCCCGTCAGGCCACTCTTAAAATGCACCTTCCAGATGGCCACGCCCATCTCGATCACCACCGCCAGCGAAAAAAAACGCGTGAACAATCCCAGCGCAATCGCGATCCCGCCAAAGAATTCCGTCCCCGCGGAAAGATACGCCATCCATCCAGGAAGGCCGAGCGAGCCCACGAACTCCATGTGATGATGAAACCCGCCCCATACCTTGTGATAACCGTGCGCAATCATGATCACGCCCAAAACAAGCCGCAGCGCAAGCAAAGCCAAGGGCTGCAGCCGGTTGAGAAAATCCACGCGAGCCTCCAGAGCAGTACTGGGTATCAGGCATGAGATGTTAGGTCTCAGCTGTCAGTTTTTCAGGAAAAACTTTTCGGCTTGAATCGTAACACCAGGCAAGCTATTGACTGGTTGATTCAGGTGATTCCAGCCTCATTTGAGAACTGAGAACTGAGAACTGATCTACCAGCTCGCGTACGCGGTACCGTCGCTCCCAACCTGGTTCGAGCCGCTGTGCACGCCGATGATGCCGCTGGTGTCGGTTTGTTCCAGTGACATGATGGAGCCGTCGCCCGACTCCAGTACCCAGGTATCGTCGCTGCCCGTAATGTCCTCCGGAATTCTGTCCAGGTACTTCGCCTGTTTCAGATCCTCGAGCCCTTGCGGCGGTTTTTTCTTGTCTTGCGTGTACTGGAAGATCATCTGGTTAAGCGTGTCCAGGTTCGTGCGCAGACTTGCTTCTCGCGCCTGCGTAAGGCTGTGGCTGTAGACGGGCATGGCCACCGCCAACAGGATCAAAATGATGCTGATCACCACCATCATCTCGATCAGCGTGACTCCGCGGTCTCGCCGTGTCCCTCTTCTGCTCATCTCCCGCCCTGGTCGTGATCTAGTGCGTCCAACTCGAATAAGGAGTGCCGTCGCTCGAGATCTCGTTCGATCCGCTGTGCACGCCCTTGATGCCGGTTTGATTCGCATCCCACGCATCTTGGGGATCTTCCTGGTCCGGCACCCAGGTATTGCTGCCGGTGATGTCGGACGGAATGAACTTGATGTATCCCGGCACGATATCTTCAAGCGCCTGGGGCGCGCGCTTCTTGTCCAGCGAGTACTCCTGGATGGCCTTATTGAGCGTCGTCAAATCCTGATGCAGCCTGGTTTCCTTGGCGTGCAGGATGCTCTGGTTATACATCGGCAGCGCGATCGACAGCAGGATCAGGATCATGCTGATCACCACCAGCATTTCGATCAACGTGAAACCCCGATTGCCGGCCTGATTGCCGGCTTGGGTCTGGCGGACCTTCCTGTGGCCAGCTTTGGACCTGAATCTCATCTACCAGTCCTTATACTTCGTGTCGTCCAAAGCGACTTGATCCGACTTGCTGTAAACATCGAAAACGTTCTGCCCACCCCAGGAATCCGAGTCTTTGTCATCCTGCATGGAACGCATTCCCCATTCCTGTTTGGTCATGGGATCGACCGGGATGCGGCGCAGAAACTTCAGTTTCTTGCCGGCAACATCCACACCGGTGACCAGCGTGTCGAGGTCCGGCGGCCAGCCTTCGCTCCCCACTTTGATCTGAAATGCGCCCCGATCGGCGGCATCTTTGTAGCGGTCGATGGCATCGCGGATCATCCACAGATCCTGACGCAGTTCGTGCTCGCGCTCCCGCCGAACCGCGTTTCTCGCGATCGGCAGCGCCGCCCCCACCAGGATAGCCAGAATGGTGGTGGCGACAATCAACTCGATCAGCGTAAACCCGCGCTGGGGACGACCAGCCGTAAACCCGGCATTCCGCATATTGATCGACTGGTTCATAAATCAGATCTCAGTTCTCAGTTCTCAGTCAAAAATCACCCCGGTTCTCACCGAGAACTGAGAATCGGGAACTGAGAACTTTCTTCTACTGAATCGTAATCGCCGCCTGCGCCCCGCTCATCGCAATCGGCTGCATCGACGGATCCCGCGCTCCACCCCGTGTGATGGTCAGAGCCGACTGGCCCGGCCCCTTCGCCATGAAGGTCAGCGTCACCACCGCCCCCTGTCCCGAAACGCCGCCGGCGCCCGGAGGCCGCGTGGCCGTGACTTGCAACTTGCCCGCCGTAGCATCATCGCGGTGCACCAACGCCACGGCCTGGCCATCCTGGGACAGGAATCCGCCGTTCGAAACGTTGACCACCTGCAACTGATTGGGATCGTAATTGAGTTCCAGCGGCACCGAGTACACGTTCTGCCCGCCGGAAACCATGACATTCACCGTGAAGGTCGAGCCCTTGGCCTGGCTCAGCGTCGGCGGATCAAACAGGAACATGCCGACACTGCCGCCTGCCGGATTTTGCGGAATCATGTTCTGAGGAGCCTGCCCCTGAGGCGTTGGCGTCTGCGGCATCGCCGCCGGCGAAGCCGCTGCTGGCATGGCCTGTGCCGCCGGAGTGGACGTGCTCGCCGGCTTGCTCGATCGTCTCAGCTCCAAAGCATTCGCCGTGCCCACGTCGATCATGTCCACATTGCCCCGCGGCCCCTCAGGTCCACGAATAATGTGCGGCACCAGCACGAACACGATTTCGTTTTCCGAATGATCGCTGGTGCTCTGCGAAAATAGATACTTCAGGATCGGAATCGAAGCCAGCCCCGGAATCCCGCTCAGAGCCTTGGTCTGCGTATCCTCCATCATGCCGCCCAGCAGGTTTACTTCGCCATCCTTCAAGCGGATTTCATGTTCAATCTTGCGCTGTCCGATCACCGGCTGGTCGATGCCCCCGATGCTCACGTGCGAAGTCACCGCCGAAACGTCCAGCACCATCTTCAGCGAGATCTCCCGCCCGGCATGGACCCGCGGCGTGATGTCAATATTTACGCCCACATCTAGGTATTGAAACTGAGTATTTACCAGGGGGTTGATACCGACTCCGCCAATACCCGGCTGGAACGACCCCGTCGCCACCGGCACCCGGTCGCCGATCTTCAATGTGGCCTTCTGCCCGTCCAGCGCGCGAATCTGCGGATTCTGGATAATCTTCGTGTTGCTGTCGCTCAACAACGCCGTAGCCGTAGCCGCCGGAATCGTGACCTGGAAGTCGGTGGCGTTCAGGTTCGCGATCGTATTCAGGTTGATGCCGGTCGTCGATGACGACGTAGTACTCGTGCCCGTGCCTGTCCCACTGCCCGTGGGCGTCGTGTTGACGTTGTTCTGCAGCGCCACCGTAACGCTGGTCGGAGGATTGATGCCGAGCGTGTGCGCCTTGTCGCGGCTCACCTGCATGATGGCCACGTCGATCAGCACCTCAGGTTTCGCCTTGTCCAGATCGTCCACCAGTTTCTGCGCCAGCGCCACCTGATCGGGCGTGCCCCGCACCACGATCGCTCCCTGCGAAGGCAGCTGCTGAATCCGGCTCACTTCGAGAATGGTGCGCATCGCGTTCACTACGTCCTGCAATTCGGTCGGCTGAGAAAGATTGGAAAGATAAAAAGTTTTGATGACGTTTTGTTCCAGCTCTTTCCGCTTCGCAGGATTGTCTTGCGCCACAAAAATCGTATTCGGCGTCACCGGACGCCAAAAGGTTTTAGTCTCGAACGATATGATTTCCAGCGCGTCTTCCAGGGTCACGTTGTTCAGCTCAATGTGCACCTGGCGGGGCGTGTAATCGGGATCGAAAAGCACGTTGATGCCGGCCAGTTTGCCCACCGTTTCGTAGATTACGTTGGATTTCTCGGTGGACTTCAGCGTCAAGGGAACGTTCGAGAGCGGAGCCAGTTCCACCGGGCCCAGCGCCGATTCCAACCGCCGCCGCAACGCCGTCGCTCCCGGTGCCGAGGCCTGCGGTTGCGGATTCTGCTCCTCGCGAATCATCTGCTCGGTGCGCTTTAGTTCCTGCTGCGCGATGAAGGAAGAGGGATCGATCTCCAGTCCCTTCTGGAATTCCACCCGCGCCTCGTCGAGCTTTCCGGCGTCCCGCATGATCTGCCCGCGATGCACGTGCGACGATGCCGCTAGAAACCGATTCCGCTCGAACGCGGTCCGATATCTCAAGTCCTTCGGTTTCAGACTGTAGGCTTGCTTGAAATAGTCGAAAGCCTGCTCATAGTTCTGCCGCGCCTCGGCATCTTGCCCCTTGTCGTACAGCGCCTTGGCAGAATCAATGGTCTTCGCGAAATCAGGAAGCCGCAGGCAGAGCAGCAGCAGAACGAACAGAGCCGGACGGATCAGGCGTCTCATCAAACAGTCCTCATGAATTTCTCTCTCGCCGGCATCGGCTCCGGCCAAGACTCATCCCACAACAGCTCATCCAACCTAAACTCATTCCACCACCCGAAAAAACCAGACGACCGGGCATCCCGGGGCCATCACGCGCAAAAAACACCCGAAAATCGGATTATAGCATCGCACCATCTTGCACCCGAAGTGCTTGCTAGGTCGATATTTACACTCATTAGTACCTGTACTCCAGGTCTCAGGTCGTAGCTGTCAGGCTGCGAGCTCAGAGCTGCGGGCTTCGAGCAGGCTTGGATTGCTCGCAGCCTGCCCTTAAGACCTGCGACCCGCCTTCGTGTTACTTTCTTTTCAGCGTTTCTTTTCAGCCATGGCCAAGCAGACGACCCACCAGACCCAGCCCAATCGGGAGAAGAATCCGCGCCGCCAGCCCACCGCTTCCGGCGAAAAAGACGCCTCTGTTAACAGGAACGCCAGTCATAACTACTTCTTGCTCGAAAAATTCGAGGCCGGAGTCGCGCTCACCGGTACCGAAGTAAAATCCGTCCGCGCCGGCACGACCAATCTCAAGGACTCCTACGGCCTCATCAAAGACGGCGAACTCTGGCTCCTCAACTGCCACATCGGCCCCTACGATCATGGCAACTCCGCCAATCACGCCGCTCTCCGCACCCGAAAACTGCTGATTCACAAAGAAGAAATCCGCAAGCTCATCGGCAAAACCCAGCAAAAAGGACTCACCCTGATCCCCACCCGCATGTATTTCAAAAACGGCAAAATTAAAGTCGAACTCGCCCTCGCCAAAGGCAAACAGCAGTGGGATAAGCGCGAGACCGAGCGCCGCCGCACCGCCGACAAGGAAGCCCGCGAAGCCATCTCCAGAGGCAGAAAATAAGCGCCAGCCAGCGCCGCAATGCAATCAAGCAAAACCCTGAACCACGAAGGACACGGAGGATCACGAAGGTCCTTTTGTATAAGGCGTTTCCTTCGTGTACCTTCGTGTCCTTTGTGGTTAACGGTTTCTATCGTCTGGCAGTAGTTCCGGCCTCGCCCCTGGTCTCGGCAATGGTGTGCAAACAATTGCACCGGCCTGGCTGACGCCCGCCAATACTGCCTTTCCCTGTCTCATCGAGATGGAATCTGGCGTGCACTTCTCTACGTTGAGACCCGCTCAGAGCGCGATACTTTTTTGAAATAAACCGGATATACTACGGCAACTCGTAACCTTCCCCGCTACGCCATCATTTTGGAAATATGACTCGGCATATAACTCGCACCATGACATCGCGCTTCCCTGCAGCCTCCTATTTGGCCGCAACGTTGTTCCTCCTGTTCTCGATCTCCGCCTTCGCCCAGAAACAAAAAAACGTTCGTGTCATCCCCGAAACCAAGCACGACATCTCCGCTCCCCTCGCCGAACTCCATCGCATGACTCCCGCCCAGCCCCACCGCTTCTCGCCCCGCTTGCTGAAAATCCTCCCCACCGGTCCCGCCATTAACGCGCCCGAGTACCCCGTGTTCGATCAATCCCTACAGCAGGCTGCTCTGCCTCCAGTGGCCGCGAACCTCGGCCTGAATATCGACGGCTTGGGTCAGGGACAATATGGATTCCTTCTTGAATTTTCCCCGCCCGATACCAATGGAGCGGTCGGCGCCACGCAATACGTGCAGTGGGTCAACGCCGAGTTCGCCGTCTTCGACAAAGCCACCGGAGCGCTCCTGGCCGGACCCACCGAAGGCAACGCCCTCTGGCACGGCTTCGGTGGAGGCTGCGAATCGAACAATGACGGCGATCCCATCGTGCAATACGACAAGATCGCCCAACGCTGGATCCTCACCCAATTCTCCATTACCACACTTCCCTACACCGAGTGCGTAGCCGTCTCCACCACCAGCGATGCCACCGGCACCTACAACCGCTACGCCTTTTCGTTTGGCAACACAGATTTCGCCGACTACCCAAAATTGAGCGTCTGGCCCGACGCCTATTACATGTCCTTCAACCTCTTCCTAAATGGCGTCGCCTTCATCGGCGCCGATGCCTGTGCCCTCGACCGCAACGCCATGCTCGCCGGCAATCCCGCCCAGATCATCTGCTTCCAGCAGCCGTCCACCGTCGCCAGCCTCTTGCCCTCCGACATGGACGGAACGATTCAGCCCGCCGCGGGCGAACCCGCCTTCTTCATGAACTTCGGCAAGAACACGATCCAGTTGTGGACGTTTCACGTCGACTTCACTACGCCCGCGAACTCCACTTTCACCGGTCCCACCGTTCTTCCGGTCGCGTCCTTCACCCCGCGCTGCTTCCGTTCCTGCGTAGCCCAACCCGGCACCACGCAAAAACTCGATGGCCTCGGCGACCGCCCCATGTATCGCCTCGCCTATCGCCAGTTCCCGAGCGGAGTCGAATCCCTCGTCTTCAACCACTCCGTTTCCAACGGCGTGCGCTGGTATGAGGTTCGCAGTCCGAGCGCAACGCCGACAATCTTCCAGCAAGGAACCTTCGGCCCCGACTCCACCACCCGCTGGATGGGCAGCATCGCCATGGACCAGTCCGGCGATATGGCCCTCGGCTATAGCGTCTCCAGCAAATCCGTCTACCCGTCCATTTACTTTACGGGCAGGGTCGCGGCCGATGCGCCCGGCAGCATGGAAGGCGAAGAACTGATCGTAAGTGGATTCGGCTCTCAGACCGGAGGTCAGAACCGCTGGGGCGACTACAGTGCCATGACCGTCGATCCCGCCGACGACTGCACCTTCTGGTACACCCAGGAGTACATCCAGTCCACCGGCAGCTTCAACTGGAACACGCGGATCGCCAATTTCAGTTTCCCCAACTGCGGCAACAACAGCGGTGCGACCGCGGTGCTCTCAGCCACCAAGTTAACTTTTCCCAAAACGCTCATCGGCCAGACCACGTCGCTAACCGTTACCCTGACCAACACCGGAAGCGCCACGCTCAATATTTCCAATGTCGCCATCACCGGCGATTTCGCGGTTCAGTCCAATACCTGCGGCGCGCAAGTCCTCGCCGGCAACAATTGCGCCATCACCGTAGGATTCACGCCGACCGCAAAAGCTTCCCGCACCGGCACATTGCAACTGACCGACAATGCCCCGAACAATCCACAGAAAGTAAATCTGACCGGAACCGGCATATCGCTCGCGCTCGCGCCCACTGCTCTGAACTTCGGCCCCGAGCCCGTAGGCCAGACCACCGCATCGCAGTCGGTTGTCATCTCGAACGTGAGCACGGTCTTGGTGAACATCGCCGGTATCACCATCGCAAACACACCCGCCGATTACACCATCAGCGAAAACACCTGCGGCAGTTCTCTCGCCGCGGGAACCAACTGCTCGCTCAACGTTTCCTTCAATCCCACCAAGAAGGGCGCCCGCAACGGCAAGCTCAGCGTGGCCAACAACGGCGGCGGCAGCCCCACAACCGCACCCCTCACTGGCACCGGACAGTGAACCAGAAATAGTGAACTAGAAATCCTGATCGAACCAACCGCAGGGCCATCCTCGACGACCCTATCACGTCGCGCAACCACCTTTTCCTCTGGTACTCTCATACACCTATGCGCCTTCACCTGAGCCTGTTTTTCGTAGCCGCCATAGCCGCTTCGGTTTTCGCCCAGAACCCTAAGCCGGTGGCCGACCGCCTCGCTGCCCAGAATGCTATTTTCGAGGAGCAGTACGAGACCGATCTTCGAAATTTTCCCGAGCGCGCCACCGCCTTCGGCGACTACCGCTACAACGACAAGCTCGCCGAGCACTCGCTCGAAGCCATCGCCCGGCGCCACCAGACCGACGAGGCCTTCCTGGCCCGGCTTGAACCCATCCCGAGTGACGGCTTCTCCGATCAGGACCAGCTCTCACACGATCTCCTCGTTCGGGTTTTGCGACAGCGCATCGCCGACTTTAACCTCAAAGAGTACGAGATGCCAATCAACCAGCAGAATGGCGTCCATACCGGCCTCGCGGATCTGCCGCTCTCGGTCCCCTTCGACTCCGTCAAGCGCTACGAGGACTACATCGCTCGTCTTCACCAGATTCCACGCGTCCTAATCCAGACCACCGAAGTTCTGCGCGCGGGCATGAAAGACAAGCTCATGCCAGTCCGATTTCTCCTGGAAAAGCTCCCCGTGCAGTGTCAGGGAATCATCGACGCCGACCCGTTTCTTCAGCCGACAAAAAAGTTTCCCGCGACCATCTCAGCGGATGACCAGAAGCGTTTGACCCAGCAGATCACTGACGCCGTCAACCGCGACGTCATCCCCGCCTACAAAACCTTCGCCGCCTTCCTCCGCACCGAATACGCCCCAGAAGGCCGCACCACGCTCTCGATCACCTCTCTGCCAGACGGCCAAAAACGCTATCAAAACGACATCTACGCCCGCACCACCACCCGCATGACGCCGGACGAGATTCACCAGCTCGGGCTGCGCGAGATCGACCGCATCCAGGCCGAGATGACGGCAATCGCCAAAAAGGCAGGCTTCGCCGACCTGGCCGCCTTCCGCGCCTCACTCAAAACCAATCCCAAATACATACCAACCTCCGCCGATCAGATCCTCGAAGATTTCCGCCACTACATCGCCCAGATGGAGCCGAAACTTCCCGAGCTCTTCACCCTTCTTCCGAAATCGCCCGTCACCGTCGAAGCCATCCCCGCCTTCCAGTCGGCCGCTGCGACTCACTACGTCATCGGCACTCCCGATGGCAAACGCCCCGGCCGCGTCGTAGTCGCCACTTCCAATTTCGCGGATCGCTCCTTGATCGACGACGAAGCGACCGCCTATCACGAGGGCGTCCCCGGACATCACATGCAGCTATCCGTGCAGCAACAGCTCACCGGATTGCCTAAGTTCCGCCTCCATGGTCTCGGCTTCAACGCCTACATCGAGGGCTGGGCTCTGTACTCCGAGCAACTAGGTAAAGAGGTCGGCTTCTACCAGGACCCGGTCTCGGACTATGGCCGCCTATCTTCCGAGCTCTTCCGCGCCGTACGCCTGGTAGTCGACACCGGAATCCACTCCAAGGGATGGACCCGCGATCAAGTCGTGGACTTCTTCCGCAAGTCCGGAGCCGTCGACGAGCCCACCATTCAGTCCGAGACCGACCGCTACATCGCCTGGCCCGCGCAAGCCCTCAGTTACAAGCTCGGCCAGCTCAAGATCCGCGAACTCCGCGAACGAGCCCAGAAGGAATTGGGCCCCAAGTTTGACATCCGAAAATTTCACGACGAGATGCTCGACGGTGGAACCCTTCCCCTCGATCTCCTCGAAGCCCGCACCGACAAATGGATCGCACAGCAGAAATCAAAGTGAGAGCCGGGCGTTGAGTGCGGTGTGCCCCATCCTTGCGCGTCCTTTTGCGCAAGGGTGGGATTCCACAGGCGCGGCGAGCTCAGGATTTGAGTACGCTGAGTACTTTGGTCATTTGCTCGCCCTTCTTTAGACTCGGAGTATAGTGGTATGTCTTTAAAGGGAAGGAAACCGATGGCGACAGCGCTAGCCAGCCCCCAGGACCTGATCACTCGCGAACTAGCGCGAGGATTGTCGGGACTGTCAGCGGTCGATTCGGTATATTTCCTTGCCACCGAAAATGCGCTTTCGGTTTGGGTTTGCCTGCAAGATGGTTACGATGAAGCCGCGCGTACAAACGTTTACCGATTTGAAGATCAGATTTCCGAACGGTTTCCCAAGGTACTCTTTGATTTTCATATCGTCGCCGTTCCTCCGGGTCGAAAAATTGAGGAGTTTTTGTCGATGGCAAGCCCAATCTTTCAGCGCAACATTGCCTAGTGCCGACCACGCCAGAACACCTCGCGAGAGCCCGGCAGAACCTTCGCTTCGCTGAATCTTTCGACCTTAAAACCACAGCATATTTAGATTGGGTTGTTACCGCATATTTCTATGCCGCACTTCATCTTGTCGATGCCCTGCTCTGGGAAAAAGATCGCCTGAACCCGGAACTTCACGAACACAGGCGACTACGTCAGGCAGAAGTGGTACCTGCGCGCCATCAGCTTCGAGTATCGCAGTCTAAAGGATCACAGTGAAGATGCCAGGTACAGGCTCATCACGATGACCAGCGCTAAAATCGAAAAGACCGTCATTCCTTTGTATAAAGTCATTGAAAGTCATATCCTTCCGCAGATCCAAGACTCCAGGAACACCTAAGAACCTCCGTCGCTGAGTTGCGCAATCCCCCTTCCGCCGTGGATACTGATGCAAGTCCATCATGAATACAAACCTCTCCTCCTCCGCTCCGTCTCAACTGGAAACCGATTGCCTGGTCGTGGTCGTCCTCGATCGCAGCGAAAAAGACCAAAGCGAAAAAGATAAACCCTCGCCGTCCGTCGAGTGCGCCGATGCCGCCGTGAGCGAAGCCGCCAAGGAAGTGATCTCGAGCGGCGAAGTCACCGCCAAGGCGTTCGAGACCACGCTGCTGCACCGCCCCGCCGGCTTGAAAGCGAAACGCTTGCTCCTCATCGGCGGCGGCAAGGCCAAGATTTTTTCCGCCGCGGAACTACGCAAGCTAGCGGGTGCCGCCGTGCGCACCTTGAAAGGCAAGAGCATCCGCAGCTTTGCCTTCGCGCTACCCGAAAACGGAGTCGCCGCGCCGGAAGCTGTCCGCGCCATCGTGGAAGGCGCCTTCGTGGGTAACTTCGATCCCGGCTACTACAAGACCGATCGCAAGGATAAGGACAAAGACGAGAAGATCGACGACGTAACCATCGTCGTGCCCGGCGATCCCAAGGTGTTGGAAAACGCCATGCTCGCCGGACGCATCGTCGCCGAGTCGCAGAACTTCGCGCGCGACCTGATCAACGAACCCTCCAATCGCATGACGCCCACCATGATGGCCGAACGCGCCAAGAAAATGGCATCGGAAGTCGGCCTGAAATGCGAAGTCCACGGCGCCGACAAAATCAGGCAACTGAAGATGGGCGCATTCTGGGGAGTCGCCCAAGGGTCGGACGAACCTCCCGCCCTGATCGTCCTGCGCTACGAACCCGAAGGCGCGGCCAAAGACGTTCACCTCGGTCTGGTCGGCAAAGGCGTCACCTTCGACACCGGCGGCATCTCCATCAAACCCGCCGACGGCATGGAGAAAATGAAGTACGACATGGCCGGAGCCGCCACCATGATCGGCGCCATGCGCGCCATCGCCCTGCTCAAGCCCAAAGTGAAAGTTACCGCCATCATTTGTGCCACCGAAAACATGCCCTCCGGCAAAGCGCAAAAGCCGGGAGACGTGCAGATCGCCATGTCCGGCAAGTCCATCGAGATCATCAACACCGACGCCGAAGGACGCCTGATCCTGGCCGACGGCCTCTGCTACGCCCGCCAACTGGGCTGCACGCATTTGGTAGACGCCGCCACCCTGACCGGCGCCGTCGTCGTGGCCCTCGGCTACGTCAACGCCGGAATCTTTGCCAGCGACGACAATATGTTCGACCGCTTCGCCAGCGCCAACAAACAGGCGGGCGAAAAAATGTGGCGTCTTCCCCTCGACGAAGAATACAAAGAAGGTATCAAGTCCAACATCGCCGATATCGTAAACTCCGGCGGCCGCCAGGGCGGCGCCATCTCCGCCGCCATGTTCCTGAAAGAATTTGCCGAAGACACCCCCTGGATCCACCTCGACATAGCCGGCACCGCCTGGATGGAAGACAACAAACCCTGGATCGCCAAAGGCCCCTCGGGGATCGCACTCCGCAGCTTGGTGGAGTTCGTAAAAGGATGGAGCGCGTAGAAGAGCTACTGTAGAGACGCGGCTTGCCGCGTCTTTCTCGGCTGCCAACATTGGGTCCAAAACAAGTCAGACGCGCGGCGGACACACAATCGGAATCACGTCTCTCCGGTTTCGCCGATAGACCCGGAAATCGTTTTCATCGACCGTGAGCACGGGCAGATTTTCATACAGTTCACTCATGCGAATGAGGCACAAGTCCGCCAGGTCCGGTGTGCGGTCCTGGTATCGCTCCGCCAGCGCCGCAACCTCGTCGACGTTTCTGGACAGATCAAATGCGGCTTTCAAGAACCCTTCCCGCACCAAGCCCAGCACCCACTGAATCGATCCCACTTGAAAGCCAGCCTCACTCAAGACGGCCTCGCAGGTAAGCAGCGGTTCTGAAACTGTCCGCGCGATTTCTAGCGCCCATTTGTGATGCCGATCGTCGCGATTAAGAAGCGCAACGATCAAACCGGTATCGGCGATACCTTTCATTTCTTGGAATAGCCCTTCCGGGACGAAAGATCCGCCGGGCCGGACATCACGCCGGCATAGCGAAGAAAGGGCTTGTCGCCGTTTTCCCGCTTCGCGCGCTCCAGTTCTTCGCGAACCAGTCGGCCAACCGGCACTCCCGTCTTACGAGCGGTACTCTTAAGCCAGTCCGCCAGTTCCTCTGGAAGCCGAATTGTGATTGTGTTACTCATAGCATTATTGTAACACAGTTCTGCTTAACTGTTTTACACTAAACTGAATATAGCGCGATGGATCTCCCCCAGAAAATCCGCAGCCTCCCCACTTCCCCCGGCGTCTATCTCTACAAGAACGCCGAAGGCGAAGTCATCTACGTAGGCAAGGCCAAAAACCTCCGGTCCCGCGTCTCCTCCTACTTCCACGAAGGCCGCTGGGAGGACGCCAAAACCGGCACCCTGGTCCGCGAGGCTACCGACGTCGACTACATCGTAGTAGCCAATAACAAAGAAGCCCTTGCCCTAGAGAACCACCTGATCAAGCAGAAGAAGCCGCGCTTCAACATCCTGCTGCGCGACGACAAGACGTACCCCTACGTAAAACTAACCCTGGCCGAGCGCTTCCCCAGAGTCTACGTAACCCGCCGCCTGCGCAAGGACGGCAGCGCCTACTACGGCCCCTACTTCCCTGCCAATCTCGCCTATCGCATCGTCGATCTCATTCATCGCCACTTCATGGTCCCGTCCTGCAAAGTGGATTTAACCCGCAACCATCCGCGGCCCTGCCTCCAGTTTTATATCAAGCGGTGCCTGGGTCCGTGCGTAAAAGACCTGACCACCCCCGAGATCTACGCCGAAGCCGTGCGCGATGTGAAGCTCTTCCTGGAAGGTCGTCAAACCGACCTGGCCAGATCTCTGCGCGAACGCATGTCCGAGTCCGCCGAGGCGCAGGAGTTCGAACGAGCCGCCCGCTATCGCGACCTCATCTCGACGGTCGAGCAGTTACAAGAGAAGCAGCGCATAGCTGCCGCCGAAGGCGACGACGCCGACGTCTTCGGCTTCCACTATGAAAATCAAATGCTGGCCGTGAACCTCTTCCACATGCGAGGAGGAAAAGTCCTCGACCGGAGAGAATTTTTCTGGGAAGAGTTGCCAGAATTTGGCACAGATCCCGGCGAGCAAAGGTCGCCCGCTCCATCCGCCAATGCAGACGGCGTGACGGGCGAGGACGCCCGTCGCTCCACTGGTTCTTTCCATCCCGCAGAATTCTTCTCCGCCCTACTCAAGCAGCTGTATCTAGCCCAGCCCTACGTCCCCAGAAACATCTACGTCCCCGTAGACTTCGAAGACCGCGAAGAACTGGAAGAAGCCCTCAGCGAGCAACTAGCCGGCGAAGGAGGCCGAGCCACTCGAGTTCACATCACCGTCCCCCAGCGCGGAGACAAACGCGAACTCATCGATCTATCCGGCACCAACGCCAAGCAGTCCTACGACCAGCGTTTCCGAGTTCTCAAGCCCAACGCCAAAGCCATTCAAGAAGCCTTCCAAGACGCCCTGGCTCTCCCCGAACTCCCCAAGCGCATAGAGTGCTTCGATATCAGTCACATCCAGGGAGCGGAAACCGTCGCATCGATGGTCGTGTGGGAAGAGGGCAAGATGAAGAAATCCGACTACCGCAAGTTCATCATCAAAACGGTAGAAGGAGTAGACGACTTCGCCTCCATGCGCGAAGTAGTCACGCGCCGTTACAAGCGCCTGCAGGAAGAAAAGAAAAACATGCCCAGCCTCGTCCTGATCGACGGCGGTCTCGGACAGCTCCACGCCGCCGCCCAAGCACTCGAAGCCCTCGAGATCATCAACCAGCCGCTAGCCGCCATCGCCAAGCGCGAAGAAATTATTTATGTCTACGGACAGGAAGACGACCCGATAGCTCTGGACCACCATTCTCCCGTCTTACATCTAGTTCAGATGATTCGCGATGAAGCCCATCGCTTCGCCGTAACCTTCCATCGCAAACGCCGCCAGATAAGGGACCGAGCCACCGAGCTAAGAGAAATTCCCGGCGTAGGCGAATCC
>CZLA01000152.1_pt1 | contig 24570 bp, 22 predicted proteins | sample 1122381 | NCBI WGS metagenome assembly CZLA01 (sample SAMEA3539301, study PRJEB10725) | soil metagenome | biome: tundra; feature: field; material: soil | place: USA | collected 2010-05 | depth 0.15 m
ATGGAACCTGCCGCTGGTGAAGTTCGATACCGCCGCCGTGTACGACAAATTCATTGGCGAAACGGAAAAGCGGATTCAGAAAGTGTTTAAGGTGGGCGAGGGCCTCGCGCCCTGCGTCCTGTGGATCGACGAACTGGAAAAAGTTTTTGCCGGAAGCGGGCCGGACTCCGCCTCCGCCGACGCGGGCGTTTCGTCGCGCCTGCTGGCGTCGTTTCTTTCCTGGATGCAGGAGCGCAAGCCCGCCGTCTTCGTAGCCGCCACCTGCAACAACGTCACCGTGCTGCCGCCGGAGTTGATCCGCAAGGGACGCTTCGATGAACTCTTCTTCGTAGACCTGCCCGGTACCGCCGAACGCAAGCAGATATTTTCCATTCAGCTGACCAAGCGCAAACGCAATCCCGCCGACTACGACCTCGACCGGGTAGCAGAGGCGGCCAAGGGCTTCTCCGGAGCCGAAATCGAATCCGCCGTGCAAACCGCCCTCTACGCCGCCTTCGCCCGCAAGCAGGAACTAAGTACCGATGACCTGCTCACCGCGCTCTCGTCCACTGTGCCGCTGTCCATAACCCGGGCTGAGGAGATTGCCGAGCTGCGGGCTTGGGCTAAGGATCGGGCGGTGTGGTCGTCATCGCCGGAGACAAAGCGCGAAAGCGCGTAGAGCGCCTAAATTGCCCAGGTCTTTTTTGAAGCAGACCATCGCTATCTACGGAGCATAAGGCCAGCAGTGGCCTCCGGCGCAACTCCAGCGTAAAATCTGCCTGATCAGGAGCGAGGATGGCAAAAAAAGAGATCGTGTCGCCTGGGAGTCCGCCGAGCATGTCGCCAGAACAGGCAATACCTTTGTTGGAAGAAGTGGTGGGACGAGGAGACGAGATAAAGGCCACCGAGAGAGGATTGCCCGAAGTTAAGGAATGGTGGCAGACAGCCGCGAGTTTGTTGGAGGCCGCCTTTGGGAGCGACAGCCAAAATCTGCAAGCATTCAAAAAAGCCAAAAATCTAAATTTCTATTACCTGCCCGAGGCTCCGGATTCCGAGTACCAGAAGATGCATGTGAACGCAGTCGAAGACTCGGTTGCCGTGTTGCGAAGCGCCGTGAAGCAGTTACGCTGGAAGTTGAAAGACCCCAATCAGTTATTTCTGCCGGCAGGATCCCAGCACGATGCGTACGTCGAACTTCGCAAGATAGTGCAGCTTACTACTAGCGCGATTCTGATCGTCGATAACTATGTTGATCACACGCTCTGGCAGCTTCTAACGAACCTTCCCTCTACCGTCAGGATTAGAGTCCTCACCGACAAAATGAAGGGCGACTTTCGCCTTGAGGCGGCGAAGTTTGTGGCACAGTACGGAAACGCTGTCGAGGTGAGGCAAACGAGTACATATCACGATCGGTTTATCATCGAGGACGCAGCTCGTTGCTGGCACGTTGGTGCCTCGATTAAGGATGCTGGTAGCAAGGCGTTTGCCTTCTCCGAAATCCTCCAACCCGCTATCGAAAACTTCATTCGGAATGATGTTGAGGCGAGTTGGGCTATCGCCGTGAAAGTACCCATCTAGCTTTGCCGCGGTCTGGGGCTGCGGGCTAAGCAAGTCTTAGCTGCCTGGATAGCGGCCTAAAGGGAACTCCGTGCCGATCTCCCCCCTTGCCCGCCCGCGCTACGCTGAATTCAAATGGTTGGGAACCACACCGGTGCGGAATCCGGAACCATCCACCCTCAGAGACGTTTCTTCCATGCAAGAGCGGACGCCTGATCTACCCGTCAGCAAACAAATTCATGTCCGCGTGAACATTTCCAGCAGTGTGGCGGAAATGTCCTGCGCGGTTTTAGGGGAGACCTTTCCCAGCCTCCGAACCAGGCGCTGCCGGTCCACGGCACGGAGTTGGTCCAGGGCCACCTGCCCTTGTTTTCCTTGAAAGCGTAACCCTACGCGCGTGGGGTACGGCCGGGTGACCGTGGTCATTGGAGCAATAATGACGGTTCGCAGATGCTGGTTCATTTCATCGGGAGAGATGACCAAACAAGGGCGCGTTTTCTGGATCTCCACCTCCTGCGTGGGATCGAGCGTCACGAGCCAGACCTGATCCTGTTTTGGCGAGCTTTGTTGCGAACTATGTTGCGAACTATGTGGCGCGCTCACCACCGCCATTCCTTACGGTCGAATTCATTCGATTCCGTGGTCTCCAGCATGAGTTCGTCTGGCGCGGCAGGGCCAGATGCGCGGAAGGCTTCGCCCCAGCTTTGGCGTGGCTGGCGTTCCGGGGAGATGATCAAACAATCGCGCTCGACCCGTACTTCGACTGTCTCACCGAACCCGCATTGCTCGATCAATGGCTTCGGTATGCGGATGCCACGGGAATTGCCGATCCGAACCAGCTCGGTTCTCATGTCCAGAAACACCTCTGTAATTACATTGTAGGCACGTCTGGTTGATCTGGCAACAGCCGTCATCGTGGGCGCTGGCGAATGAACCGGAGAGCATTTAGCCAAAAGCTGGCTCCTTGCGTGCGAAAGGCCCCCGCCAATCGTGCGCCACTAGGTCATGCCGAATAGGCCCTGCCTATCTGAGTAAATGTGGTTATTCGGACCGCAGCCCTAGTGTCCGATAGGACAGCGCCTGGATGCACTGCTGCCATCTGTCTTCTTCGCCGCGATGCTTTCAAACTGGTTGCATGAGACTCCCCCGGTCCATCAACCAGTTTCTTTCCGTCCGCTCCGTCCACTTACTAACTAAAGGCATGGCAATCATAGTGCTGGGAATCGTGTTGCTGGGAATCGTGCCCGCGGGCGCCAGCGCAGCTGACTTACAACTCGTGTGCACGCCCGCCAAACTTCGATTTGGCACAGTGGTTGTCGGCCAGAGCCAAACCTTGCTGGTTGCCTTGACGAATAATGGGCAGACAAGTGTGACACTGTCCGGAATCACCGTGGGCAACTCTGCGCTGACTACGTCCTACCTGAGCCTGCCGCTGGTCTTGCCGGCAGGACAGAGTGTCGGCCTGAATGTCAGCTTCACACCGGCGGCTGCGGGTTGGACGTATGGGAAGATCACGTTCTCCAGTAACGCATCGAACCCTACACTTCGGCTGGAGGCTGATGGCACAGGCGTGAGCGGCCAGTCCGTAACCGCCAGTCCCTCGGCGGTATCGTTTGGCCAAGTGGCGATAGGGACCGTATCCACCACGCCGGTCGTGCTTACTAACGCTCGCTCCTATAGGGTAACCATCTCGGCGGATCAAGTAATCGGCAGCGGATTCTCGATGAGCGGGGCCACATTCCCTTTGACCTTAGGCGGGAGGCAAAGCGTCACGGTGAACGTCGGCTTCGCCCCACAATCGGCGGGCACTACCGGAGGTGAACTGTTGTTTTCTGGACCCCAGTTGGTGATCCCTCTCACCGCGCGGGCACGCCTGCGGGTCAACTTACGGCCAATCCTGCAGGCCTGGCTTTCGGCAGCGCGCAGGTCGGAGGCAATTTGACTCTTTCCGACTCGCTCACCAACACGGGCGGGTCTAGCGTGACGATCTCGCAGGCCACCGTAGCGGGGGCGGGATTTGGCATTAGCGGGCTGAACGTACCGCTTACGCTCAATCCGGGTGCAAGTGTGACCTTCAGCGCGTTGTCTGCGCCGCAATCGGCGGGCAACGCCAGCGGTGCCATCACCATTGTGTCCAATGCTCCGAACCCAACCTCGACCGTCTCGCTCACCGGTACAGGCACTGCTCAGGGTCAGCTTACCCTCACGCCCTCGTCGTCGAACTTTGGCAACGTGACGGTGGGCACCAGCGTTAATCAGAGCGGCAGCCTTAGTGCGAGCGGCACGAGCGTATCCGTTTCGTCTGCGAGCCTCAATGGCGCCGAATTCTCGTTCAGCGGGATTTCCCTCCCGCTGACCATTGCACCCGGACAAAGTGTGCCGTTCACGCTGACGTTTGCTCCGCAGGCTGCCGGCAGCGCCAGCGCCGTCTTATCGGTCACGAGCAATGCCTCGAATAGTCCCACCGGCAATCTAAGCGGGGTTGGCACGGCGCCGCCACAGCACAGTGTCTCTCTTTCCTGGACAGACAGTGGTTCGGGAATTATGGGCTACAACGTCTATCGCGGCTGTGCCTCGGGAGGGCCGTACAGCAAGATCAATTCGGCGGTGGATCCGGCGGCGGCGTATATGGACAGCTCCGTCGCGGCGGGGCAGATCTATTACTACGTTGCCACTGCCGTCGAAGATAACGGAATGGAGAGTGGGTATTCCAATGAAGTCCAGGGGGTAGTTCCAACCCCGTAATCTGCTCTGGAACGAGATGACAGCATTGGGGCCTGCCGTTGGCAATGCTACCTGGACGCAAACCTAGCGACGTGGTAGTTGTTGAGTCTCCATCGGTGCTCTGCATCCGCCATTGACTCCCCCGCCCGCTCCGCGCTACGCTGGACTCAAATGGTTGGTAACCGCCCCGTCGTCGGGGTGCGCAATCCGGTCTGCTCCGTTTCCATGTCCAGCTATCTGCGTGCAAGAAACGCCGACACGGGCTTGCCCGAATCCGGCGGTAGACCACATCCCGGTAATAAGAATCTAAAGAGTGAGCCTGGTCCGGCTGCCGGAGGCGGCATCGCATTCTGAATGAAAAAAAATATTGAACTCAGCCCTAACATCGAGACCCTGTTCGGCACGCGCGATGAAAATCTTCACGTGCTCGAAGATGGCCTGAACATCAATATCGATCTGCGCTCGGATCGCATTGAACTGGAAGGCGCGCCGCGCGACGTAGCCCGCGCGGAACAGTTATTCGCCGACTACGAGCATCTGCGGAAGTCCGGCCACCAGTTTGTGAACGGCGACCTGAGCAGCATGTTGCGCGTGGTCGTCGCCGATCCGAATGCGACTCTCCGTGGACTGGCCGAGGCCGGACGCCAGCGTTCTTTTGGGCGCCGCACCGTCCAGCCGAAAAGCCCCAATCAGCGCCGCTACCTCGAAGCCATTGAGCAGCACGACATGGTATTCGGCGTCGGCCCCGCCGGCACCGGCAAGACCTACCTCGCCGTGGCCATGGCGATCTCCGCCCTGCTGAACAAGCAGGTGAACCGCATCATTCTGGCGCGACCCGCGGTCGAGGCGGGCGAACGGCTCGGCTTTCTTCCCGGCACGTTGCAGGAGAAGATCGATCCCTATCTGCGGCCCTTGTATGACGCGCTCTTTGACATGCTGGAGCCCGAGCGCGTCGAGCGTTATCTGGAAAAAAATATCATCGAGATCGCGCCCATCGCCTTCATGCGCGGGCGCACGCTGAACGATTCGTTCGTCATTCTGGACGAGGCGCAGAACACAACCTCAGAGCAGATGAAGATGTTCGTGACCCGCCTGGGATTTGGGTCCAAAGCGGTGATCACGGGCGACGTCACGCAGATCGACTTGCCCAGCGCGCGCCGCAGCGGCCTGATCGAGGCGGTCGATATTCTGCAGGGCGTAAACGGACTCGCGTTCGTGCATTTCGACGATAGTGACGTGGTCCGTCATCACCTGGTGCAGAGGATCATTCGCGCTTACGACGAACACAAATCGCGGCTGGCGGAGCAGCAGTTGTCGCTGCTGGAACCGAAGCCGGTCACGCCGCCAGTTTTGCCGGAAGAGCCGCGCCTGCGCAATTGAACGATTGTTGTAGCGCGGACACTCTTGTCCGCGAAGAGTCGGCGCAAATTCAAAGGCCGCGGACAAGAGTGTCCGCGCTACACGGGAGGGAGCCTTGCCGCTGCCCTCCTTTTCGCATTGGCTGTCGCGTGGGGAGACGAGCGAACTTGGTCATCTTTCAAAAGCGTGTAGCGGACCTGACCGAGTTGGCACTCGACCGTTTTGTGGCTCGTGCCCGGCGCGCCGCGGGATTGGAGGGCACCGTCAACGTGCTACTAACATCGAGCGCGGAGATGAAGTCTCTCAACCGCCGTTTCCGGGGGAAAGACAAACCGACTGACGTGCTTTCGTTTCCCTCCGAGCCCGATGCTCAAAAAAAGTTCGCCGGCGAAATCGCCATCTCGGCCGAGATCGCAGCGCAAAATGCGCGAGGGCTCGGACACTCGCCAGGCGAGGAAGTTAAGATTCTGGTGCTGCACGGCATCCTGCATCTGCGCGGCTACGATCACGAGTGCGACAATGGACAGATGGCCAAGCGCGAAAAACAGTTGCGCGCAAGACTCCACCTCCCGCTGGGGCTGATTGCAAGAGCCCTGATCGAGAGAACCACGACGGAACGAGGGACGACCGGGAGAGCCTCGACTTCCGCCGCTCGGAGGAAGCGCTAACCATGATCGGCGTCAGCATTGCTCTTGCCCTTCTTTTCGGCCTGCTGACGCTGGTTTCCTACGTCGACCGTCTCTACCAGGAGATCGGCAAATTCCTTTCCCGCGAATTCCAGGACAACATCGACGCCTTCGAGCAGATCGTCGAGCCCCGGCTGGGAGTGAAACGCGCCCGCGCCTCGCTCTCCATGGCCATTCTCGCGCAACTGGTCACCGCTGCCATTGCCATGATTGTCGGCTTCACCGTGTTTCGCGACCGTGCCTGGAGCATCTACGAAGTCCTCGAGGCCACGCTCAGCCTGGTGCTGGTCATCATCGTTTTTAACCGCCTGCTGCCCTTCGTCTTCTTCTCGCGAACCCGGGGACGTTGGCTGGAGCACTGGGCACTGCTCCTGCGCATGCTCATCTATCTGGTTCTGCCGGTGACGCTGGTGCTCGGATTCTGCCAGTCTGTTGCCGCGCTGACTCGCGAGCACGCCGACGCGCAGCCGGAAACTTCCTCCGAAGCTGTCGACGCGTTGATTGAAGCGGGGCAGGAAGAAGGCATCATCCAGGAAGGCGATCGCGACCTGATCCAATCGGTGGTCGAATTCAGCGGCAAGACAGTGCGCGAGGCGATGAAGCCGCGGCCGGAGATGGTAGCCGTCCCCTCCGACTACACCGTCGAAAAGATTGTCGAGTTGCTAAGGGTCAGGCCACTCTCGCGCATTCCCGTGTACGAAGGTTCGATTCACCACATCAAAGGCATCCTTCACACCCAGGACGTGCTGCAGGTGCCCGATTCCGAGGCGCACACACGCACGGTCGCAACCCTGATGCGGAAAGATGTTTACTTCGTTCCGGAAAGCAAGTTAGTAAGTGATCTGCTGCGCGAGATGCAACGCAGTAACATCCGCATGGCGATTGTGGTGGACGAATACGGAGGCGTAGCCGGCCTGGTAACCATCGAAGACCTAGTCGAAGAGATTGTAGGCGAAATCGGCGATGAGCACGAGAAAGCGCAAGTCGTCCAGGAAAACGACCACTCCTACATCGTCCCCGGCAACATGGATGTCGACCGCCTCGATGAACTTTTCGGCATGCGACCGGAGGGACACGAGTCGTCAACCATCGCCGGCCTGGTCAGCGAAATCGCCGGGCGCATTCCGAAGAAAGGCGACGTTATCGAAGACGAAGGACTGAGGTTCGAAGTGCTGGACTCGACCGAGCGGCGGGTAGAGCGCGTGCGAATTACGACGGCTGCGCCGAAGCAGATGAAGTTGATTTAGAAGGTAGCTATTGGCTGCTAGTGATCGGCGTTCACTTTCAGAATTCCGGCTCCGAGACTCAACGGCAAACATGAACGGCTCAGAAGCGCGTTCGCAACGAAAGATCTTTGGCCGGTTTTCGATCGCAGTCGGAAACACAGCTCAGATTGCTGGGATCGTAGCTGCCTGTGTCGCCCTCGCTGTGGCCCGATTTACCAACCCGAAACCTACTGCCATCGCTGCGATGATTGCAGCCTGGATCCTCCTCTACTTCTTCTGCCACGGCATCGCGCACTGGACAGTCGGGCGACTTCTCGGCATTCGCTTCGCTTTCTACACCGTCGGAGGAACCAGCAATCCTGAAGGCTATCCCGCCGGCCTGCGATGGTTGTTCGTGCATCTCCCATTCTTTGGCGTGCAGACGGAGAAGGCGTCGATGCAGAAAGCCAGCCCGATGGCCAAGGCAATTATGTGGTCGGCAGGAGTAACCTCTTCCGCAGTGGTTCCCACGCTGAGCGCGCTTTGCACTTGGAGCGCGAGCGTTCCCGGTAGCACCCTGTTTCTCTTATTTGCGGTGTTCTGGGCGATGGGAACATTAGCCAGCAACTGGAGGAGCCGCACGGGAGATTTTTCCAAGGCGCGCCGTGCCCTTAGTCCTTCATGATCGACAAGGAACAACTCCGTGGCGCTTCAAACTGCGAGCTTTACACTGCAATCGATGGCTGAGGCGCGCGTCCAGATTGAACTGTCTGGTTTCCCGGAGGAAGGGAACGGACCTTGAGAAAGACTACGCAAAGCATCAAAATCAACCAGGATTCGTGCGGAAGAATGAAGCAATCCCACCATCGACTGAGGCTGAGGCTGTGAAGGATTGCAGACCTCTCCGAGAATTCGTGCAGTATCGTGGCGCCCGGCACCAGGAATGGGCTGGCCAGAAGGAGGCATCCCGCAGCGTAACGCCTCAGTTCTCCCTCCATTTCACTGAGAGCCCAGACCACAGGCACCAGCAGCAAACCGGCATCGGTGAAGCGATGGTAGACGGGAAGCAGCGCCGCCGAGGCAAGAATACTTAGATCGAGCAGACCAATCTGCCGATCGCGGCGCACCGCCCGTAACCAGAAGGCGAGCAGGACAACGAATACGAGCATGGCCCCAAACTGAGTCAAGGCTCGACTGTGCGACATACTGTGCAACACACTGTGCAATACGGGGAAGAGCGCCGCCTGCAAATTGACCAGCTGAAAGTGCAGCGGGTTGGCGGTGCTGAAGTCGTCAATCGCACCCGGAGCAAACATGCTCTGGTCGTTGGCGAGGAAACTTTTCCACCAAAGAGTTCCGCCATGCGTGGGAATGACGGCTACCGATAACAGCGGGATGCCGGTTGCGATGGCGGGAACGATCACCTGCGCGCGTTTCCCGCTTACGAGCGCGAAGATCACAAACGGCAGGGCGGCCGTAGGTTTCAAGGCCACGGCCAGCGTCAGCAAAGCGCCGGCCATTCCCGCCCGGTCCCGCATCAGGCAGAACATGGCAACCACGCCCAGGGCAAAAGCCACAGTGACAATGTTAGCGGCGGCAATTGCAGTGTGTACGGGAGCAAAAAGCAATACTGATACGAAGATCATCAGCGCCAACTGGCTGCGTTTGCGAACGCCAGCCAGGTCGATGAGTGTCGAGGCGGCTACGAAGACGGCGGAAACGCACATTAAAACCCACACCCAGATGGCGATTCTCCAGGGCAATTCGGCGATCGGCAGAAGCAGAGGAAAGGCCGTGGTCATGTAGGGAGAGGGGACGCCATGCTTTGCCGTGAGCGTGCCATCGGTACTCTCCTTGAGAAGAAAGGTAGGGCTCGGGAGTGCGGGCCACAGTTCCCTCACGGTCGAGGCGGCATAAGGATCGCGGCCGGAAAGCCAGGTGCGCGTTTGCGCATAAGGCGAGCTGAAGTCGTTAAAATTGTGATTTGATCGCAATGCGCGAATCGGGCCTCGCGCCGAAAATTCCGCAACAGCCAGGCAGGCGATTAAGCAGAGGACCGAAAAGCGCCAGCGGCTACGCACCCGGGACAGTTCCATTCCGCATGATTGTATTTTATCCAGTGTTGCTTAAGCGTCGATTCTTGGGCGCGTATGGAGCTTTGAGTAGCGCGTACTGCCTGCGGACGGCACGGTCGAAACTCCGCAAGGCCGAGCCGCTGACTCCGAACGCCCGAACCTAGTACCCTATCCCTAATGTCCTTTCATTCCGGATTCGTCTGCATTCTCGGACGCCCCAATGCGGGCAAGAGCACGCTACTGAATGCGCTGGTCGGCGAGAAGCTGGCTATCATTTCGCCGAAGCCCCAGACCACGCGCAACCGCATTCTTGGCATCATCAACGTCGCCAAGCAAAAGGGTCGGGAGGCCGGGCAAATCGTGCTCATCGACACGCCCGGAGTTCACCAGTCCGGTTCCTCGCTTGGCCGCAAGATGATGTCCGAGGTGCGCGAGGCGATTGAAGGCTGCGAACTGATTCTGATGATTGTCGATGCCAAAAAGAAATGGGACCGCGACGACGGCTACGTTCTCGACCTCGCGAAAAAAGCGGGCACCCCGGTATTCCTGCTGCTCAACAAAATCGATCTGCTCGCCGACAAGAGCAAACTGCTCCCGCTGATCGCGCAGTTTCAAACGCTGCACGATTTCAAGGAGATCGTCCCCATCTCCGCCCTCAAAAAGAAAGGCCTCGACGAGTTGCTGTCCTGTGTCCTGAACGCTCTGCCCAACGGCCCACGTTATTTTCCCGAAGATCAAATTACCGATCAGCCGGTGCGATTCATGGCGGCGGAATTGATCCGCGAGCACGTTCTTATGCAGACGCATGAAGAGGTGCCGCACGCGGTCTCGGTGCTGATCGAGCAGTTCGAGGAGAGTCCGAGGCTGACGCGAATTGCCGCCGTGATTTTTTGCGAACGCGACGGCCAGAAGGCCATCCTGCTCGGCAAAGGCGGACAAATGCTCAAGAAGATTGGAACCGACGCCCGCCTCGACATCGAGAAGATGGTAGGGACCAAGGTTTTCCTCGAACTCTTCGTCAAGATCAAAGCCGGGTGGCGCGATTCGCGTAACTTCGTAGAAGAACTCGACTGGCGGCGGCAACTGCAGCAGATCGGCGGGATGCCGGATCCGGAGTTGTGACTTCCCGTGCCCAGCCCCTGAAAGGGGCGGTCGATAACAGGCGCTCTTGGCATCACTAGAGTGATGGCCTGATACGAAGCGCCAAGTTTTTCCGCAGCCCGTCAGGCTATAGCTTTCAGGTCGTTAGGTGACCCACCTGACCGTGGTAACCCGCGGGCGTAATGCCGCAATGGTTGCCTGCAATCCAAATAAAGTTGCATCTGCGCCAGTAAGTCCCTAGAATCTGTCAGCGCCTTTCTGCATCTGATTAGGGGAAAGGCTGGAACCAAAGCCCACAGCCGTTTATGGAAGATTCTTCCCCATCGTCTGAGCAAGTGCCGCAAGCGTGTAACTTCGATGCGGAGAACCTCGATCTCAAGCTGAGCGTGACCCTGGCCGGCGACCGCGCTGCCGTGGACCCGGTTGTCCGCAGCGTGATGAATGTGGTGCGCGAAATGAAATGCGCGGCTGGACACGAAGATGATATTGAACTCGCGTTGACCGAAGCCCTGGCCAATGCCGTCGTGCACGGAGCGAAAAGCGATCCCTCCAAGATTATCGAATGCGACGTGGCCTGCGACGAGCAGCGGGGTATCCTGATCATCGTGCGCGATCCCGGCCCCGGTTTCGATCCCGCCAAGATTGCCAATCCCTGCCACGGTGAGAACATCTACTCGAACCACGGCCGCGGCATTTACCTGATCAATCAGTTGATGGACGAAGTCCAGTTTCACAAGAACGGGACTGAGATTCATATGCTGAAAAGGTAAGGCACGCTGATCGCTGGTCGTCGTTCGCTTTTCGCCGGGCGGGCGATGAACAGCGAAAGGCGAACAGCGAACGACAAACAGCGAACGACAAACAGCGATCCTACTCTTTCGCCGCGATTCCCAAACTCTTCATCTTGCGATACAGGTGGCTGCGCTCGAGGCCGAGCACTTCCGCCGTGCGGCTCACGTTGCCATGATTCTCGTCCAGCTTCTTCAGAATGTAGTCGCGCTCGTAGGCCGCCCGCGCCTGATGCAGCGTGGAACCGTCGCTGCCCGACACCCTTCTGCTGCTGTCGCGGTGCACCAGTGGCGGAAGGTGCTTGCGTTCGAATCGTGAAGTCGTGGGATTCATGATCACGATCCGCTCGATCACATTGCGCAGTTCGCGGATGTTCCCCGGCCAGGCATAACGCATCAGGGAATCGATGGCATCGTCGGTGATCTCCCTTGGACGCCGGCCATAGGCGGAGGCAAATTCTTTTAGAAAGTGCCGCGCAAACAGCGGGATGTCTTCCCTGCGTTCGCGCAGCGGCGGTACCACAAACGGAACTACGTTCAGACGGTAAAAAAGATCTTCGCGGAAATTTCCCTTAGCGATTTCTTCTTCCAGGTCTTTGTTCGTGGAGGCAATCACCCGCACGTCCACGGTGACGGGATCGTCGCTTCCCACCGGGATGAAGCGCTGCTGTTCGAGGGTACGCAAGACTTTGGACTGCGTCTTCAGGCTCATGTCGCCGACTTCATCCAGAAACAAAGTTCCGCGATCGGCCTTCTGAAACTTGCCCTCCTTGTCGGCCGTCGCTCCTGGAAACGACGACTTACGATGACCGAATAGTTCGCTGTCGATCAGGTCCTCGGGAATCGCGGCGCAGTTCATCTCGACAAACATTTCGTCTTTACGCAGGCTCTGCATGTGGATGGCATGCGCGACCAGTTCTTTGCCGGTGCCCGATTCGCCGTAGATCAGCACGCGACCGTTGGTGGGCGCCATCAGCCCAATCTGCTGGCGCAACGCTTTCATGGGAACACTGTCGCCCACGATCACGCTCTTCGACTGCAACTGCTTTCGCAGGTCGAGATTTTCATGGCGCAGCCGCCGGGCGTCGATCGCATTCTTCACCAGGATGAGCGTCTTTTCGAGCGACAGCGGCTTTTCCGCAAAGTCGTAGGCGCCGAGCTTGGTGGCGCGCACCGCCGTCTCGATGGTCCCGTGGCCGGAGATCATGATGACCTCTGGGGGATCGTCCATCTGGCGGATTTTCTCCAGCACTTCGAGGCCGTCGATCCCGGTCAGCCACACATCCAGCAGAATCAGGTCGAAACTGCTTTTGCGCAGCAACTCCAGGCAGTCTTCTCCGCTGGGGCTGACGCTGGTTTTGTACCCCTCGTCCTCGAGGATGCCCCGCAAGGATTCGCGGATACCGGATTCGTCATCAACAATAAGGATGTGTGCCATGGTTTCGCTTAACCGCTAGTGCCCGTCGTTAGTCGCCGGCAGGCATGTGTCTTGCTTCCCGCAGGCACAGAGAACCGCGAACGACTGACGACCAGCGACCAACGACTCTCTTTCTCACAGTGCAACTCTCAGCTTAGAAACGCCTAGCTTGCCGCCGGAGTGCCGACCGTTTCAACGGCTACGGGCAGCTCGACCACGAAGCGGCTGCCGAAGGGCTTGTTTTCTTCCACGCGGATCGAACCCCGATGGTCTTCCACAATTCTGCTGACAATCGCCAGACCCAGCCCCGTGCCGCGTTGTTTGGTGGAAAAAAACGGCAGAAACAACCGTTCCTTCAGGTCGCGCGAAACTCCCTGCCCGGTGTCGGAGACAACCAGTTCCACGGCGTCGCGGCTGGCCACCAACGAAGTCGAAATCGTGATCTCTCTTAGCATCGCATCTTGCATGGCCTCCGCCGCGTTATCCACCAGGTTCGCGACCGCGCGCTTGATCGCTTCCGGATCGGCCATCACCGCCGGCAAATCGTGCGCCAGTTCCGTACGCACGCGAATGCCCTCCAGCCGTCCATTGAACATGGCAAGCGCAGCTTCCACCAGGTTATTCAAGCTGGCGGGTTGCGGGCGGGAGGCGGGAAAGCGCGCCAGCACCGAAAATTCATCGACCAGCGTACGCACGCTTTCGACGGCGTTCCGGATGGTTTCCGCACACGCGCGGATCACCTCGATCGAAGCTGCATCGGGAGCGGTGCCACGCGCCAAATGGCGATGGATGCGCTCAGCGGAAAGAGCGATGGGGGTCAGCGGGTTCTTGATCTCATGTGCCACGCGCTGCGCCACCTCGCGCCATGCTGCCTGTTTCTGCGCGCGCAGCAGGTCCGACAAGTCTTCGAACACCAGCACATATCCCACTCCTTCGGCGGCGTGCCGCAGCGCGGACACGGTTACAGCGACATTCAACTGAGTTCGGGGCAGGGCAAGTTCCATCGTGGCGGCCGTGATGCCCATACGATCCGCACGGCGCAGAAGCGGTTCCAGATCCGCGAGCACATCGGCGGGAATCACCTCCCGCAGCGGCAGGCTCACCAGCGAGGCCGGGCTCACATACTCGCTCCGCTCCAGGTAAAACATGCGGGAGAAAGCCGCGTTCGCCAGCGTCACACGGCGCGCCGAGTCAATCGAAATCACTCCGGTCGGAATACTTTCGAGGACGGTTTCGATGTAACGGCGTCGTCTTTCGAGCGCTTCGTTCGCGGCGCCCACGTCGCGACTGGAGGCTTCGATCTGATGCCGGCTGGATTCGAGCTGTTCCGCCATGCTGTTGAACGACTGCACCAGTTCCGCCAGTTCGTCGGTGGCGCGGATATCGACGCGGTAATCGAGCTGCCCTTTCGAGATGGCCTCGGTACCCGCTGCCAGCGCCGCCACAGGACGGTTGACCAACTTCGAAAGCAGGAGCGCGAGCCAGGTCGAAGCGAACAGCACCACCACCGTCAGCAGCAACAGGAATCCGATATAAGTCCGCCGAAACAGTTTCCTTTTTGCGGCCAGTTCGATGTAGCGCTTCTGACTGTCCTGAATCTGCTTTGCCGTTTGGGCAAATCTTGGCGGAAGAGGCATGGCGACCAGCACCGCGCCGTCGGGTAACGGGACCGCGGCCACAATGTAATCCGTCGGGCCCCACTGAAAATGGGGGTGCTCTCCGCGCAGCGCCGACTGCACGGGGAAGCCAGCCTGCATGTCGGTCCAGGGCGCCGGAGGGTTCAGACTGGCCGCCGCGTTGCCGTGCGCAAGAGCCACAGCGAATCCGCCTTGCAGCGTCGGGATGTGTTCCCGAAGTTCTTCATGGGCTTCAGAAAAATTTCTGGTGGCAAAGGCTCGCTGAAATTCCTCTGACTGCGCGATGGATTGTGCTTCCGAGGTCGCATTCTGGCCCGCGTAATCATAGAGCAGGGCCGACATGGCAGCGGTGTCCGCGCGCACTTCCTCGACCGGCTGCGAAAACCACTTATCGATGGAGCGGTTCATCAGCCCGTAGGAGAACCAGAACATGGCGATCACGGGCAAAAACGACAGGAGCAGGCTGACCACCACCAGGCGGGTGCGGAATTTTGAACCGGCCACGCCTTGCCGCCGTTCGGCGTAGAGCTTCAGCAGGTTGCGTCCGAGAACGACGGTCAATGCCACGAAGGCAAAGAAAATCAGGCCGCTCAGTCCGGCAAAAAACAAAAGCTCCTGATTGCTGTCCGGACTGATGAACTTCAAATTGAACGAGGCCTGCAACACTAAGATCGTAAGCAGCAGAAAAGCGCCGATCGCCAGCGCAATCACCGCCTTCCGGCGGCCGGAGGTTTTGGGTTCATCGCGAATTGGATTTGGTGCGGCCAAGGCCAAGCGCCCCGGAATCAAATACAGAACCGGAAGGCTGCCCCATTATAGAACCGCAGGGGCGGCGCAGCGGCGCCGGCGACAGCGCATTCTCACAACCTAATCTACTCGAGGAGAAGCACGGTCAGTGTGGCGCGGGGGGCCGGTAGATGAGGCCAATCACGATGCCGGTGACAACCCATTCCACGAAGTAGGCCACGGCTTGTTGGACGGTCAGTTTCAGCCCGATATTCAGGTTGACGTAGTTGTGCAGCACAAAAGCGCAAATCGCGAAGATTCCGATCAATGCTCCGAAAATGGCACCGAAGCGGGCACCCTCGGCGAGACCGGAAACACCCTGATACAGCATCGCGTAGATCACCGCAAGCACCACCATCGACAGAAACATGGCGGCCATTCCGACCGGCATGTGGCTCATCTGTCCTTGCTGGGACCGGTACACAGCGGGGTATTTGAGGAACTCACTCTTCAGCGACGGCAGCAGGCCGAAGGTGAGACCACCGAGGACAAAATACGCCACGAAGCCGCCAAGGGCTGCGAGCGCGATACGTGAGATGTTCATCGGGAATCCTTTCCAAATCGCAGGTGTTTATACCAGAGCCTAACTGGCTAGCAAACAGGTGAGTTTGCGATTCCGTGAAGTCCCCAACATAGTGAGCCCTGGGGCAAGGATTAGTTCTCGGTTACGGACGCCCCGCTGCCAGCGCATTCCGCAGTGCCTCGGTCGCAGATCGGCTTCGTGCGCCCAGCGGAAACAGCGTTCCATGTAGGTGTAACCCGGCTTCGAGCTTCGAGCTTCGAGCTCCGCGCGGGCTTGGTTGCTCGACGCTCGCGACTCGTAGCTCGTAGCTGGATCGTTTGCCGCCAGGCCGATTCCAGGCTGGTCGCGCCAGATCGTGCTGCGCAGTTGTCCCGGGTGCAACTCGTCGGAGGCCTCATTGACCACGTCCCACGCAAATATCTTGCCCCGGTAATGTCCGACCACGGTCTTGATGTGCCGCTCAAGAATTTCAGCCAGCTCGCTGGAAGTGTATTTTCCTTGCGTCAGCCATTTTGGATTCTGCTGGTGCCAGACCAGCGTGTGCCCGCGAACCTTCATGCCGTGCCGGGTCGCGAAATCCACGAGCTGGTCGGCTTGAGAGAAATCGAAAGTCTGTGGCTCCGGATGCACCACCTCCCATTTGAGCGCATCTTCCGGTTCCACCATATTGAACTCGCGCGCGAGGGTGGACGCGTAGGCCGCCTCGGAAAGATGCGCTGGCCTCACCGCAGCGCCGATCAGCATTCCAGAAGCCTGTGCGGCCTGGCGCAGCGTTGGCTCTGGGGTACCCGTTCCAAGTCCCAGGGAAACAATTGCGGTCGTCAAAACCAGAACAAGCGCTCGCCATTTCATGTGGTCACTCCTCCTGGCGACTCACTTTGCCGGAGAAAGAAACTTCTGCAAAGGACACTGCTCACACCGCGTTTGTGACTTTAGGCAGTAAGTCTTGCCCACTCCGACGATCAGCCCGTGCATTTCGTTGTACATCTGGACCAGCGCCGTGCGCTTGGCTGTGCTCATGCGCGAAGGCCGATGACGAGAGCCCTGCGGCCCCACCGCAGAGGGTGCGCGGGCCAAGCTCTGCTTGGGCGAGGGTGTGCCGCCCAGTGCCTGCTCGAACAGCAGCCGAATCTCGTCATAGCCGGCCGCGCTGGGAACAATCTGATGCCGTTCCAGAACGCGCCTGGTGTACGCGTCCACAACAAAGACGGGGTGATTGCCGGCAAACAGCAGAATTGAGTCTGCGGTCTCCGGCCCCACACCATTGAGCGCGAGCAGTTGCTCGCGGAGTTCGGCCGTGGGCCGCGCGAACATCCGCGCGAGCGACCCGCCATAACGCTCATCGAGGAAAGCTACAAACGTCTTCAGCCGCTGCGCCTTTTGCCGGAAATAACCTGCCGAGCGAATCAACTGCTCCAGCGCGGGTTGGGGAGTACGCCGGATGCCGTCGATCGTCAGAAGCCGCGCTTTCCGAAGGCTGCCGAGCGCTTTCTCAACATTTGTCCACGCGGTGTTCTGCGTTAAATACGCCCCCACAATCACCTCAAAGCGCGATTGCGCCGGCCACCAGTGCTGGCGTCCCCAGGCGGAAAACAACGCGTCATAGTAAGCGCGGATCGCGTCGTGTTTGGCTTCGCTCATGGCGCGTGCAGGTGGGAGGCGAACGTCACCCATTGTAAGGCGTCGTTGGTCGCCGGTCGTTCGCCGTATCTGCGGGAGAGCAGGTACTTGCACGCCAACGACTAACGACTAATGACCAACGACCCTTTTGACGAGCCGTATCCCTTGCGTATCCCGATCCGCACACCGAAGAACATGGTCTGCCGCGTTGTGATCCTCGTCACACCGCGACTTTTTGGCACAAATGCCGCCCATACCAGGCACAAACCGCAACTCCCGCGAAGTACAAGTACCTAAGTTACTTTTGCGGAATGCCCATTGGGTTGACAATTTGTGTCAGTGCGAAAGCATCCTCGCTGATCCCCCCGAAATCAGCGGCTTCGCATTGACCCCGGAGTTGGCGGGAATACAGGAGAGATATGTCTCAGCGGCTGGGTGACCTGCTCGTCAAAGAAAAGGTTATCACCCCAGAGCAGTTGGAACAGGCGACCAAGCTCCAGAAGGACTCCCACACCCGGCTCGCTTCCGCGCTGGTGAAGTTGGGTTTCCTTTCGGATGAGGACGTCACCAATTTTCTCTCGCGCCAATACGGCGTGCCCGCCATTAATCTTTCTTATTTCGAAATCGATCCTGCCGTCGTCAAGCTGATTCCGTACGAAACCGCGAAACGCTATCAGATATTGCCGCTCAGCCGCGTCGGCGCTTCGCTCACCATCGCCATGGTGGACCCCACCAACGTCTTTGCCATGGACGATATCAAGTTCATGACCGGCTTCAACATCGAACCGGTTGTGGCCTCGGAAAGCTCCATCATCGAGGGCATTGACAAGGCCTACGGCACTTCCAAAGAAGAAGAGCTCGAACAGGTCATGCAGTCGATGAACGACCTTGGCGAAGGCGCCGATGTCGAGGTCCAGGCCGAAGAGCAGGAACTCGAACTCAAGGAACTGGAGAAAGCGGCCGACGAAGCTCCCATCGTCAAGCTCGTGAACCTGGTGCTCACCGATGCCGTGAAGCGCGGCGCCAGTGACATCCACATGGAGCCCTACGAAAAAGAATTCCGCGTCCGCTTCCGCATTGACGGAGTGCTGCAGTTGATCATGAATCCGCCACTGAAACTGAAGGACGCCATCACGTCGCGCCTCAAGATCATGGCCAAGCTCGACATCAGCGAAAAGCGGCTGCCGCAAGACGGCCGCATCATGCTGAAGATGCAGATTGGCGGCAAGAAAAAGCAGCTCGATTTCCGCGTCTCCACTCTGCCCACGCTCTGGGGCGAGAAGATCGTGCTGCGGTTGCTCGACAAGGAAAATCTGCGCCTCGACATGACCAAGCTGGGCTTCGAAGCCGAGTCGCTCGTCAAGTTCGAGAAGGCCATCCTGAAGCCCTACGGCATGGTGCTGGTCACGGGCCCGACCGGATCGGGCAAGACCAACACGCTCTACTCGGCCATCTCGCGGCTGAACCAGCCCGATACCAACATCATGACCGCCGAAGACCCGGTCGAATTCCAACTGGGAGGCGTGAACCAGGTGCAGATGAAGGAGCAGATTGGCTTGAATTTTGCGGCGGCCCTGCGCGCCTTTCTGCGGCAAGATCCCAACATCATCCTGGTCGGAGAAATCCGCGATTTTGAAACCGCGGAAATCGCCATCAAGGCCGCACTCACCGGACACCTCGTTTTATCCACCCTGCACACCAATGGCGCGCCCGAAACCATTACGCGCCTCATGAATATGGGAATCGAGCCTTTTCTGGTGGCGACTTCCGTTCATCTGATCTGTGCGCAACGCCTGATCCGGCGGATTTGCAAAGACTGTTCCGAGCCCGTCGAAGTGCCCGTCCAGGCGCTGATCGACGAAGGCTTTTCGCCCGAAGAGGCCAAAACGGTGCAGATCATGAAGGGCAAAGGGTGCGCCACCTGCAATAAGACTGGCTACAAGGGCCGCACCGGTTTGTACGAAGTGATGGAAGTGGATGACGAGATCCGGGAACTGGTTCTGGTGGGCGCTTCGGCGCTCGAACTGAAGAAGAAAGCGATTGAGCGCGGCATGATCACCCTGCGACGCAGCGGGCTGACCAAGGTCGCGCAAGGCTGGACCACGCTCGAAGAAGTGGCTCGCGAAACGATCCACTAGAAACGACGAGCAGCTGAAATTGCAACAGGAAAGACGGAAAAAACTATGGCACTCTCACTAAGCGATCTGCTCCGCCGCATGCTGGAGATGGGGGGAAGCGACCTCCACATTACCACCAACTCTCCGCCCCAGATCCGCGTGCACGGACATCTGGTGCCGCTCGACCTGCCGCAGTTGACGCCCGCCGAGACCAAGCAACTGGCCTACAGCGTGATGACCGATTCGCAGAAGCACCGTTTCGAAGAAAGCCTCGAAATGGATTTCTCCTTCGGTTTGAAGGGCCTGGCCCGCTTCCGCGCCAACGTCTTCAACCAGCGCGGCGCTTCGGCTTGCGTCTTCCGTCTGATTCCGTTTGAGATTAAATCATTCAACCAGTTGGGCCTGCCGGCGGTGGTCAGCAAGCTGTGCGACAAACCGCGCGGGCTGGTGCTGGTGACCGGACCGACGGGATCGGGCAAGTCCACGACCCTGGCAGCCATGATCGACAAGATCAATACCGAACGCCACGAACACATCCTCACCATCGAGGATCCGATCGAGTTCGTGCACATGAACAAGAACTGCGTGGTCAACCAGCGCGAATTGCACTCCGACACAAAAAGCTTTACCGACGCCCTGCGCGCCGCCCTACGTGAGGACCCGGACGTGGTGCTGATCGGCGAAATGCGCGACCTCGAAACCATTGAGTCAGCGCTGCGGATCGCGGAAACCGGCCACCTCACCTTCGGTACCTTGCATACCAATTCCGCATCTTCCACCATCAACCGCATCATCGACGTGTTCCCGGCGCATCAGCAATCGCAGATCCGCGCCCAGCTTTCGCTGGTGCTCGAAGGCATCATGTGTCAAAGCCTGCTGCCGCGCGCCGACAACAAGGGACGCGCGATGTGCATGGAAATTCTGGTGCCCAACGCGGCCGTGCGCAATTTGATCCGCGAAGACAAGATTCACCAGATTTATTCCTCCATGCAGTCCGGCCAGGATAAGTACGGTATGCAGACGTTCAACCAGTCGCTGGCGACCGCGTATTTCCAGAAACAGATCACACTGGATCTGGCGATTTCGCGGTCCAGCAATCAGGACGAACTGCAGGAAATGATCGCGCGCGGCGCCAACCTTATGAGCCGGAACACTTCGGTTCCCATGGCCAAGGGGGCCGCGCCCGGGAAGCGATGACTTCAAGGAATGTCCGGTAGCATAACGGGCCGAGAGACGAGCACAGGGACAAGCGAACAGAAAAGAGAAGAGACAAGAGAAGAAAAAAGAGAACACGGGCGGCCAGCAGCAGCGGCAGCCCAAGCCAGCGCAACACGGATAAGGAGAAATTCACCATGCCGGTTTTCACGTTTTCAGGAAAGACCGCCTCGGGCGAGAAAGTTCAGGGAGAGCGCGTAGCCTCCACCAAGGACGGACTGGCCACTCAACTTCGGAAGGAACGCATCACGCCGGGCTCCATCCGGGAGAAGGGCAAGGAATTCTCCCTGCCCACGTTTGGCAGCGGCAAGGTCAAGGTCAAGGACGTTGCCGTGTTCTTCCGCCAGTTCTCCGTCATGATTGACGCTGGTCTGCCGCTGGTGCAGTGTCTGGAAATTCTGGGCGCCAACCAGGAGAACCCGAGCTTTCAGAAAACGCTGCTCGGGGTCCGGACCACCGTCGAAGGTGGCTCCACGCTGGCCAATGCCATGCGCCAGTATCCGGTCATTTTCGACGACCTGACGACCAACATGATCGAGGCCGGCGAAACGGGCGGTATTCTCGACATCATCCTCCAGCGCCTGGCGATCTACGTGGAAAAGGCGGTCAAGCTGCGCTCGGCCATCAAGTCGGCGTTGATCTACCCGGTCGCCGTCGTCTCCCTCGCCGGGTTGATCGTGGGCGCGCTGCTCAAGTGGGTGGTGCCGATCTTCGCGAACATGTTTGTCGGATTGGGAGTTGGGCTTCCGCTGCCCACCCGAATTGTCATCGGCCTCAGCCACTTCGTGGGCAACTTCTGGTGGTTCTTTATTGTGGGCGGCATCGGCAGCGTCTTCGCGATCAGGCAGATTCGCAAGCACCCGCGTGGCCGCTATTACTTCGATGCCATGCTGCTCAAGCTGCCCATCCTCGGCCTGCTGCTGCGCAAGATCGCCGTCGCCCGTTTCACCCGGACCCTGGGCACGCTTATTACCTCCGGTGTTCCCATTCTCGAAGGCCTGGCCATCACCGCCCGCACCTCGGGCAACGCCGTGCTCGAGGAAGCTCTGATGAAGGTGCGCAAGGCGATCGAAGAAGGCCGCACCATCGTCGATCCCCTGCGCGAATGCGGCGTCTTCCCCAACATGGTGACCCAGATGATCGGCGTTGGCGAAGCCACCGGCGCCATGGACTCCATGCTGCAGAAGATCGCGGACTTCTATGAAGACGAAGTCGACGCTGCCACCAAAGACATGCTGGCCATGCTGGAACCGGTGATCATCGGCATGCTCGGCGTCAGCATCGGCGGCATCGTTATTTCCTTGTACATGCCGCTGTTCTCCATGATCTCAAAACTGGCGGGATAGAAAACAAGTCGTTGGTCGTTAGTCGCTAGTCGCTGGGCACAACCTCCCAGCGCTAGCGGCTAACTCGGGATTTCCGAGGGCTAGCGACGAATTGCGAACGACTAACGACTAACGACCGAATTTCATGCATTCCATCTCCGATGAGCGGAACTGGCTGACTTGGCTGGTGAAGGTTCGCATCCTGATCCTGCTCGTCCTGCTCGCCATCGAACTCGCCGTCATCCGCCTCACTCCCAGCCCCCTGCCCGTCTTACCCTTTCTTACGGGGATGGTGCTGTGGTTCGTGCTCTCGCTGTTTTTCCTGTTTCTCGTCTCGGTGTGGAACGAACATCGCCTGCAGGCGATTCTGCAGGTGCTCGCCGATCTGGCCATGGTCACGCTCGTCGTCCATGTGACCGGCGGCATCGACAGCTCGCTGAATTTCCTCTACCCCCTAATCATCATTGTCGCCTGCATGCTGCTGCCGCGAGCCTGGGGATATCTGAGCGCGGCCCTGGCTTTTATCCTGTTCGGAACCATCCTTGAACTCGATTATTACCTGGTCATTCCCTCGTATTCGACCTCGCATCCCAAGCTGCAGGCGTTGCAGGTGGTGATCTTCGTCAACCTGTTTGCCTACTTCGCCATCGCCTACCTGGCCGGCCTGCTGATGAGCAAGCTTCGCCAGGCCGGGGTGCAGCTGAAAAATGCCAGCGGCGCGCTCCAAAATCTCCAGGCGCTCCACGAAAATATCGTGCAGTCCATGAGCGGCGGTGTCATCACCACCAGCCTCGACGGCCGCATCACGCTGGTCAATCGAGCGGCCCAGCAACTGCTCGAGATTTCCGAAGCCGAGTTGCACGGACGTTCCGTAGCTGACGTTTTTCAGGATCCGTTGCCCCACTTCAGCGTGGCCCGGGCCGACGCGGAAGTTCGCTACCTGGCCGCGAACGGGTTCCGCAAAACATTTCGCGTGATGGTTTCCGCCCTTAACCTGAGCCCGAGCGGCGACCTCGGTTTTGTCTATTCCTTCGACGATCTCACCGAGATCCGCCGTCTGGAACGCGAGGTGCGCATGCAGGATCGCCTGGCTGCCGTAGGCCGCCTGGCCGCCGCCATCGCTCATGAAATCCGCAACCCTTTGACCTCCATTGCCGGGTCGGTCGCCATGTTGTCGGATGCTCCCGCCTTGAATTCCGAAGAGCGCCACCTTTTGCAGATTGTGACCCGCGAGTCCGATCGCCTCAACAACATCATCACCGATTTTCTGGCCTACTCCCGGGGTAAGCAATATCGCTTTGAGCGCGTGAATCTTATTCCGCTGGTGCAGGACACGCTCACTTTGCTCGAACACCGCCTCGCCGCCGAGAACGCCGGCATCCAGATCGAGCGCAGTTTTCCGAAGTCCGAAGCCTGGGTGCTGGCCGATGGCGACAAACTCAAACAGGTATTCTGGAACTTCTGCGAAAACGCGGTGCGCGCCATGAAGAACAAAGGCGGGAGCCTGACCGTGGCCGTGACCGAGCGCGGCCCGGACTGGGAAATGAGCTTTGCCGATACCGGTCCCGGCATCAACCCGCAGCAGACGGAAAAAATCTTCGAGCCCTTCCAGTCACACTTTGAAGGCGGAACCGGCCTCGGCCTGGCCATTGTGTACCAGATCGTGCAGGCGCATGAAGGGAAAGTCTGGGCGCGTTCAGAAGTGGGCAAGGGATCGAGCTTCGTGGTGCGCTTGCGGCGCATGGACTATTTGCATGCGCATGAGAATGCCCAGGGGCAGGGCGCCGCCAGCGGATCTTCTTCCGCATCATCATCCCCGGCAACTGCTCTCGCAACCACGGGAGGAGGAACCCGTGGGTAACATTCTTGTCTGCGACGACGAACGCTCGATCTGCGAACTGCTCGACATTGCCCTGCGTCGCGATGGCCACAAGGTGGAAACCGTCATGGGTGGCGAATTGGCGAAGCGCAAAATCGACAGTGCGCTGTTCGATGTGATCGTTACCGACATCAAGATGCCGGGCGTCGATGGCGTCGAAGTCCTGCGCCACGCGCACCAGATCTCGCCCGAAACCGCGGTCATTTTGATGACGGCCGTCGATGACTACGAAGCGGCCGTGCAGGCAGTCAAGGCGGGCGGCGCGACAGATTACATCCGCAAAAGCCCCGGCCTCGTGGACGAGGTCAAACTCGCCATCGCCCGTTCGCTCACGAAAGTTTCGCTCAGCCGTCAGAACTTTGCCCTGCGCCGCGACGCGGCCACGCGCAACTCGCTCGACAACATCATTGGCGCCAGCCCCGCTCTGGAAAAATTGAAGCAGACCGTCCGCACGGTCGCGACCACCAGCAGCACGATTCTGGTTTACGGCGAAAGCGGAACCGGCAAGGAACTGGTCGCGCGCGCCGTGCATACCTGCTCGCCGCGAGCCGCCGAAGCTTTTGTCTCCGTCAACTGC
>CZLA01000188.1_pt1 | contig 24252 bp, 17 predicted proteins | sample 1122381 | NCBI WGS metagenome assembly CZLA01 (sample SAMEA3539301, study PRJEB10725) | soil metagenome | biome: tundra; feature: field; material: soil | place: USA | collected 2010-05 | depth 0.15 m
ACCAGGAGAGACGAACGAGCCAATCTTTTTCACGATCGGCGCTGAACCGGGTCAGGGTCGCGTAGACGATCGCATACAAGAAGAGGCCTGCCAGCGGCGAAACGATACCGGAAATGAGGACACGGTAGTTAGACAGCCTGGTCATTGTGAATGTCATCCTTCTTATTAGACCGTGGCATTGTTTGCTACGGGTTGCTCGTTATTCTGACTCGTTGCATCATTTCGTGAAGCTGTTTGCGCAACCCTGGCCCGTTGTCCCGAATGCCTTCGGACTTCAACTTGAAAGCGGACGACGCAGCGTAAACGAAGACTGTGATGCCACGTTGCGGGTCGTACCAGAAGGCAAACTCACAGTGCAGCGTGATTTCATGAAAAGGAGAAAGTTCCTTCTGCCATTTCGCGACTGGGGGCATGCCGATTCCCTTCGCGAGCGGGGTGGATACAGAACTGAGGTCGCTGTGGCTGTGCATATCGACGGTGTAGAGCGTGCGTTGAGCCCCGTCGATGACGAGCATAGTGATCACGGGGTTCGCATCCGAAGTCGCAACCGGCTTGGGATCTCCCATCGCTTCCAGCCAGGAACGCTGATCGTATTCGGCGAGTTTTACGCCTGCCTGGAAATCACGCTGCTTATCCCCGGTTTCGAACTTGTCCTTTCCGCCGACAATCGTATAGACCCCAAACCATGCCTGGTAAAGAGGAGAATCTGGATCTGAACGTGAGGAAAACTTATTGGGCGACGCGGGGCTTCCGTAGGCGTAATGATTCACTCCCCGTACCCCCAACGGTTCCCAAATGGGGTCCATCACCTGCTGGTCCGCGATCCAGCCGGCGGGCAGTGGGTCGAACGACGCGGTAACGCTCTTCGCTAGAAAATCGCCCGTCATTGCCGCTGCCGACTCTGCTGTAGGAGCCTGGTGTTGTTGTGCCAGGAGCGCGGGTACGAAGAGTGTGGTTGTGAGCGTTATGGTCAGGAAAACCCAAAGTCTTTTTCGGACGCTTGTTCGCATACGATCTCCTTGTCTTGATCTCGCGCGGCCCTTCTTAACCAGCGCTTTCACCGCACCCGTGCCGCACGTCAACAAGCATCGCGGCTCTCCTTCACGGGACAACTAAGCTAACCTCCCTTGGATATCTCGTCCGCACCAGCACGGCAAACTATGGCTCGACCTTATATAGGGCCATCATCCCCATCACCATATGTTCGTCTACATGGCAGTGATACATCCATGTCCCTACGTTATCGGGGACCATGTCGGCTGTTTCCATCTCCGCCTGCGCCAGCGGCACAACATCGGTATGATGTCCGCGATGCGTCACAACATTTCCGTGCCAATGCGGAGTGTGCCCATCCACCGCTCCACCTAGAGAAACAAGATACCAGCGCACTCGCTCCCCTTTTTTCATCGTCATCAGAGGGCCGTTCGCATACGAATATCCGTTGATCGTGGCGCGCAGATTTGCGCTGCTGAATCCGGTGCCGATGAATGAGAACGCTCCATCGAAGTCGGCAGGTTTGCCTTCCAGTTTGTCGACGCCCTTGGGATCGGAGGTGTAGGTCTGGATATTGTGGTCGAGATACCAGCTGAGGTTTTCGTTGAAGACAAGGAACAGGTTGATGAATTCGCGGTCCACATCTTTTGGACGGCCGTCTGGCCCACCCATGCCGCGGGCCGTGATGATCATGGCGCCAATCAGTCCGCTGTTGATGTCACGCTGCTCATCGACGTGCGAATGGTAGAGCCAGACCACCGAGCTGCCATCCGCCGGACCAGGGCCGGCACGTTCCGGCACTTCCCAAGTGTAAGTGTGCGTTTGGCCCGGAGGAACAATAGAATTAGCTTTCTGCTCGGGCGTTGCCCCATCATCGTAGACTGCCCCCTCGGACTCTTTGGTATAGAAGACGCCATGCGGGTGCATGCTGTAGGGCCGAGTGGCGTTATTCCGGAAGATGACGAGAATGGTGTCGCCAACCTCGGCGCGTAACACGGGTCCGAGGATTCCCATGTGCTCCCATTCGGGAGAACGCGGTCTGAGCTTGGAAAAACTGGCATCAGTGTATTCGCGATAGACAGCTTTTCGATAGATCCTGCCGATCGTGTGGGGGCCACTCTTGGTGAACATTGCTCCCCAACCTTCGAACTTCATGCCCATCATCTTGTCCATGCCGCTCGGAGCGTAGTCCCACTCGACCTCGTCGGCGGCGACGTAGTAGGTGCGAACTTTGGAGCCGGATCCCGTTTGGTCTGGCTGAGAAGCAACCGCTGCCGAACAGGCCATGGCGGCACATATCAGTACAGCGAATGAAATTCTGAACATGTTTAAATTTCCTCCTCGTGACTCTTCGGTCGCGTTGGTTCTTTTCGCCTGCCCCGCAAAGTCCTTCGCTACTGGCCTATTGCTCTCTAGGGTCTGTTACCGTTTTTGTCGCGAGTGTTGGCCGTGGCGCGCTTGTGGTTTGATTGAGGGGCGAACTCTTTGTGCGCATTTCCTTGATGTGCTTCATCGTTTCGGGATGGCGGGCCCAGGCGATGCTTGCCTCTTCCGGGGCCCCATAGAGTTCGGGATGAAGGTAATGCCCGCGCTCGCGGGCGCTCTTCTCCTCTTCCACCGGGATGCGGTGAACGTTGGCCCATGCGTCCTGGCGAATTCCCGTCACCTGCCAGGAGACTTCCACGTTGGGCTTATCGGTTTTTATTCTGAACTGGTGGTTGCCGACTTTGCTCGCGACAATCGCCTGGGCAAACTGTCCGACTACCGTGAGCTGGTAACGAAAATCACGGTTGAGGGTTTCGAACCAGTCCGGCAATGGAACGATGGCGTCACCATTAGCGTCGGTGACGACGTTGCCGTTGTAGATATTCATCATGTCGGGCGATTCGACGAAGGAGTGGTAAAGATATTTGTTCGCCGGATCGAGCGGGTGATCAATCTTGAACGAACCGCCGCCCTTAGAAATGCTCCCGGTCACATCGATCGATCCATTGAAAAAACCGGCAAGTCCAGATCCAGCGTAGGCTTCAAGACCATCGCCGCTGCCGTCCGGTGCGGTATTTCCTCCGTGAAACACAGCACCGGGACCATCAGACATTTTGCCGTTGCCCCCGTATCCAACCAGGCCTGCGGCACCAGCATTGGTGCCGCCCCCGCCCCATCCAACTATGCCAGCGCCGGAGAGCCCATTGTTGGGGTTCGCTTGTCCGATTTCGCCTGCGCCAGACCCAGTTCCTCCCGATCCTTGTCCAAAGATGGCAACGTTACTTACCGCCGCGGTTCCGACGCCGAGTCCGCCGGAAACGTTGGTATTGCCTTCCAGCCAGATGGTGCTCTTGCCGGTGAGATCCGTGATTCCAATATTCCCGGCACCTTCAGCATTGCCTGCACCCGCGGAAATGATGTTCCAGGTGTGTCCGCCGCTGCTGCTGTTCGCAATCGCAAGCCAGGTTCCGAAGCTGTTCGCGGTGCCAACCGTCAGCGGCGTGTAACTGTTGGTGCTGGCGGCGGCTCCGATGCCGGCGTTGCCTGAAAATGTCTGGTTCCCGCTGAAGACATTGTTCGACGTCAGTTGCGGAACTTTGGTCGTATCAAGATTCAACGTGATCGTTCCGCCGGTCCCTCCGCCCATTAGATCGGTACCAGCCGTCACCCCGGTGATCGTGCCCGTACCCGCCGCTGAGCAGGCCCATGTTGATCCGTTCCATTGCAGAACCTGTCCACTCGCGCACGTCGTCAACAAACTCAGCGTGACGTTGCCTTTCGTACCGCCGCCTGCCAGACCCGCGCCCGCCGTCACTCCCGTGATCGATCCCGCCGGTCCCGGAGGTCCGGTCAGCACGACGTCCAACTCCGGCGGATGGCTCGTCGTTGTCGTCTCTTTACTATTCAGCGCAAACGAGACCGTCCCATCCGGTACGATCGCGAGGCCGTCGTTCGCCGTTCCGTTCAGCCAGCCCACGGCCGCCGTCGTCACATCGACCAGGACGTACTTATTCTTGTCGACGGTGGTTACCGGTATCGCCGAGGCGATGGCACTGCCCAGGGTCGGGACACTGTTCGAAGTAATCGTGCTTTCCGTCCACGAACTGGTCACCATATCGACGTTGAACGATCCGGCGGTAGCCACGCTGCTGACGTAGACTTTCAGCGTGGCTTTGGCCACCATGGAACCGGTTACGGTCGAAGGAATACCGGAGAGATCAAAGCGGACGAAGGTGGTTGCTCCCGCACTCTCCACCTCTAAAGTATTCTTGGCACCGAAGTTGACTGTCGGAGAACTGGTTAGCGTGTAAGCATCGTCGCTGGGAGTGATCTGCGCCAAAGCGATGGTGGCCGACATGCAAATCAACAGGGCGAGCACTAGGCTCGCGCGGAAAACTGGAATCATTCTCATTGTCATGGTCCTCCTGATACGTTGGTATTCAAGTTCCTACAGTGCCGCGGTGATTCTCTAAAGTCCGGGAGTCTGCGTGTTCCGCAGACTCCCCGCGCCGACGCGGCCTTCCCCGGTCCGTGACGGCGATCTCTCCACGCCTTCAGTTTTGGCTAGGCGTCCATTGCTTCAAATACAGGTTGCCGCGATCCCCGACTGCATTCATTGCCCGGTTCCTCCCAAACTCACGAGTTGCGGGCTTCCGGGAACGCTATCGGTAATCTTGAGCGTGGCACTTCGAGCACCCGTTGCCTTTGGAGTAAAAGTGACGACGACGGAACAACTCAGCCCCGGAGCGAGCGTGGCGGGTGATAACGGACACGTTGTGGTTTGAGAGAAGTCACCGGCATCCGCTCCGCTGAGCGTTGGCTTTTTGACTGTGATCGGCGTGCCGCTGGGGTTGCCGATGGTGATCGTTTGTGGATTGCTCTTGACGCCAACCTTTTCCGTGCCAAAGTTCAGCGCATTGGGAAAAACGCCGACGACGGGAAGATTCAGAAGGAGCGAGACCGTGCCGGATTCGCTGTTCGCTACCGCCAAGTCGGCTCCTCCATCGCCATTGAGGTCCGCTTCGGCGAGGCCGATCGGAGACAGGCCGACCGGATAGTCGACGTGCGGCTGGAAAGTGCCGTCCCCGTTGCCGAACAGCAGAGAAACCGTGCCTGGACACTCCGAACCGGAAACAAAACAATTAGCGTTCGTTCCGGGCAGGTCGGTCACCGCCAGATCCAGCGCCCCGTCGCCATTGAAGTCGCCAACCACGATGCCGAACGGGAACGCGGTCGTGGCGTAATCTACATGCGACTGGAAGGTACCATCGCCATTGCCGATCAGGACCGAAATCGTGTTGGTATTGAAGTCGGCGACGGCCAGATCGGGCTTACCGTCGTGATTGAAGTCTCCGACAGCGACTTGATAAGGATTCGCTGCGACCGTAAGGGGATAACTAGTTGCGGGCTCAAATGTGCCATCGCCCTTGCCCAGTAAGACGCTGATGTTATCGTCGCCGGCATTGGCAGTTACCAAGTCGAGTTTGCCGTCAAGGTTGAGGTCGGCGGTGAGCATCCATGCCGGATTTGCTCCCACTGGATAGTCCACATGGGGAGCAAAGGATCCCTTGCCGTTGCCCAACAAAACGGAGACCGCATTAGAGTTGTCGCTGGCGCTGGCTACGTCCAAGTTGCCATCACCGTTAAAATCGCCGACCGCGACCCCCACCGGATAATTGCCTGTAGGCGTGTTGACTGCCGTTGCAAAGGTTCCGTCGCCCTTGCCCAGCAGGAGGGAAATCGCATTCGATCCCGCAGCCGGTAATACCAGGTCCGGAACACCGTCTCCGTTGAAGTCGCCTGCCTTGACATCCACGGCTCCGAACCCGGAGGGATAAGCAACTGGCTTCGCAAATTTTCCCGCACCGGTTCCGTTAAGAACTGAGACAGCATTCGTCCCAAAATCAGCTACAGCTAAATCGGAGACGTGGTTCCCATTGAGGTCCGTCGCGGTAAGGGTGTAAGGCACGGTCCCCGATCCAAGCGCGATGGCTTTTTGAGTTTGAAATGCTCCTCCGCTTTCAGCGGCCAGGACAGTCACGTTATTGGATCCGGAATTGGCGACCAGTAAGTCGACCTTCCCGTCGCCGTTCAAGTCGGAAGCGAGCACCGCCCACGGGTACAATCCCACGCCATAGATCTTTCGCGGCTCGAACGTCCCGTTCCCTTTGCCGAACAAAACGGAGACGGTATTGTCGTTGAAGGCCGCGACAGCCAAGTCTTGCTTGCCGTCGCCATTAATGTCGGCTACCGCCAACCCGTAAGGAGCGTTGCCAGCGGGGTAGTCTACGCGCGGCTCGAAGGTCCCGTCGCCTTTGCCGAGGAGAATCGAAATGTCGTTGCTTTCAGTATTGGCAACTGCCAGATCGAGTTTGTGGTCGCCATTGAAGTCGCCCGCGACCACGACAACCGGCACCGCACCCGCGGCATACTCCACTGGGGGCTTGAATGAACCGTCGCCATTGCCTAGCAGGATTGCAACCTGATTGGAAGTCCCTGCCACTGCCAGATCAAGTTGATTGTCGCCATTGAAATCTCCGGCCACCAGCGACTCGGCACCATTGCCCACTGGGTACGTTACTTCGGGCTGAAACGTGCCGTCGCCATTGCCCAGTAGGATCGCTACGGAGTACGAAGAACCCACGGCGACGGCGAGATCGAGTTTGTTGTCGTGGTTGAAATCGCCTACCACCACTTGGCCGACGAATCCACCATTTACTGGATAGACGATCTGTGGCTGGAAGGTGCCGTCACCATTGCCCAACAAGATCGAAACGGTGCCGGTCCAATTCGAAACGACCAAATCCAGATTGTGGTCGCCGTTAAGATCCACGACAAAAATGGACGAAGGCTCGACACCGACGGGGTAGTCGACGCGAGGCTGGAAGGTTCCGTCCGGGTTCGCCAGCAGGATCGAGGCCGTGCCCGGATAGCTGTAGTTTGCAACCGCGATACTTTGCGGGCCTCCCGTCTGAAAAGCACCGACTGCGACCGCGGTGGGATAGTCTCCTGTCGCCAGATCCATCCGGCCGAAAACATACCGCTCCGCGGCAACGGGCGCTCCCAGCGATCGGACCGGCTGCAATCCGGATGCTTCGTGACCACTGGCGCGCGAGCGCCGATCGGAAGGCTTAGACGATGTTTGCGTATCCGTCGTCGCCGTCGGAGTTGGTCTGAAGTACGGCAGACTTTCCAGGCGTTGCTTGACCGAACGGCTGGGCGAGGACTCCGCAGAAGGAGCCACACCCTCGCTTTGCGCCGACAAGAGCGCGGGAAAAAGCAACGCCAGGCTCAGGGTGAGGAGATTTCGGAAATACATTTCTTTTCTGCTGCGCATGACTTCCTCCTGCTGAATTTGACTTTCTAATCGGTCGGCCCAGATCGGATGCCGGGGAGCGCGCCGCCAGGAGACGGCGGCTGCCCAGGCACCCCACGCTTCAATCCGCTACGTAATAGAGGTACTGATTGTTTTGCAGAGAGAAACCGGCAAGTTCATCGACCGAGTCGGCGACTCCACCGCTCGTGAGGGCTGTAAGATCCTCATTGGCCCAGGTTGTAGCAGTGGGCTGGTAGATGCGGTTCACATTGTGTCCGGCAACGTAGTAGACATTCACCGCACCGCCCGAAGCGGATGGGAAGGCCACAATCTGTTCGTCTGGCAGGGAACCCTTCGCCTTCTTCGTCAAGTCAGAACTGCTCCATTTGCCGTTATTGGTCGAGGCGAGCTGAATGATGTGACCGTTGCTGCTGGAGACGAAGTAAACGCGCATTTTCTTGGTGCCGGGAATCACGAATGCGCTGATGCTGGCGAAAGTAGCGGTGGGCGAGGTATTAGTCAGCGCCGTCATATCTTCATCGGTCCACGATGCATTATTGTAGAAAAGCTGATGAAGGTGGTTGTTGGTCGCGAGGTAATAGACATATTGGAAGTTGCCAATATTGAATCCCGCCATGCTATAAGCCCCGTTCGCGCCGGGGCCTCCGGTAAGCGCCGTCAGATCCTGGTCCTCCCAATTGGTCCCGTTGGTGGCAAAGAGTTGGTGCACGTGCGAGTCGGAAGCAGTGTAATAGGCGTGCAGCGCGGGTGAGGTGGTAAACGCGACCAGGTTGCTTCCCGAGCTGGTCACAGACGAGCCGGTGGCAAAAGTCAGATCGGTGTCGGCCCAGCCGGCGTTGTTATAGAGCATCTGGTGAACGTCAAGGTTGCCGTCGATATAGAAAACGTACTGGTAATTGCCCTCGGAAAAACCAATCATTCCAGAGTAGTAGGTCACGTTAGTCGACTGGCCGAAGTCTTCATCGGCCCAGTTCGAGCCGTTATAGAACAGTTGGTGAAGGGTGGAGTTGTCATATGCGCTATAGAAGACGTGAAATTGATCATTTGGAGTGGTGAAGAAAGCCGAAATTCCCCATTGCGTTGATGTGCTGTTGAGATTTTGATCCGTCCAATTTGAGCCGTTGTAAGCGAGTTGGTGGATCTGCTGCCCATAGGCAGGCAGCGCGGCGATTGAAAGGAGCGTCGACAGAATACATAATCCGAAATACAGTCGGCGTTCCGTTCCCGGACAGATAGTTTTGCTGATCATAGATTTCTCCTTAGTTTCGCGAATCGTTGCTTAAGCACGCCTGGGAAGTCGCACTTGTGACCTGGTAGCGACTCCCTGCAGACGCTTTACTTCCGAGCCAGGCTTCAATTGCCCAGATAAAACACATCCGGCAAGTTCTGGAGAGAGAGTACGGAGATTCCGCCATATGGGGTCACGTTTCCGCTTCCGCTCTCGGCGGTTACATCGATGTTTTGCCAGATTGTTGCTTTGGAAGGAAGCAGGAATTGTTCGACGTGACCTTGCGGCGACATGTAGTAGACCTGGGTTTGATTGTTCGCAGTGTTGAGGCCCGCAATGGACGTGCCCGAGTATGCTGGTGGGGTTTTTGTCTTCTTCGTCAAATCGGAACTGGTCCACTTGACGTTGTTGGTGGAAGCCAGCTGCAAAATGTGATCGTTTTCAGCTTGGACATACACTCTCAACTTCTTCGTGCCAGGCACTACGAAGGCACCGAGGGAATATTGAAAATGAGACGGAAGACTCTTGGTTGAAGTTGTCAGATCTTCATCGGACCAGTTGGAGTTGTTGTAGAGATACTGATGAACGTGACCGGCATCATCGAGGAAGTAAATATATTGATAGTTTCCGATGTTGAATCCGGTCATTCCATTCCCGTCCCCCGAAGCGCCACCCGTGATCACCGTGAGGTCCTGGTCCTGCCAGTTCGTGCCGTTGGTATTGAAAATCTGGTGCACGTGACCGGTGTTGACGTCTTTATAGAAGATATGAACTGCGGGCGACGTGGTGAAGGCAACCAGTTGCCCAAATGCTTGTGGACCTCCGACTATTTTCGTCAAGTCCGTATCGACCCAACTACTGTTGTTGTATAGCAGTTGATGAAGGTCGTAGTTCAGGTCGATGTAGTAGACGTACTGGTAGTTCCCAATTGAGAAGGCGGAAACAGCGTACTCGTTAGGCTCTGGAGCACCCGTTTCAGCCGTCAGATCTTCATCACTCCAGTTTGTGCCGTTATAGAAAAGTTGACGCAGATGGTATGGCTTACCCCCAAAGTAGTAGACATGCTCTTGATTGTTGGACGTTGTCAGAATGGAAGAGATTTGCGAGAAAACGTACGTTTGGGCTCCGCCAAGATTCTGGTCTACCCAGTTAGAGCCGTTGTAGGAAAGTTGATGGACGTGCTGCCCAAAGGCCGGCAGGACGGCGGGTAAAAGCAGCGTCGATAAGATACACAATCCGAAAAACAAGCGGCGTCGCGTTCGTGGATAGATAGCTGTGCTGATCATGAATGCCTCCTCGGCTCTGTCGCGAATCTTCAATATCGTTTCCAATGTCTAAGGGTCCGAACGCTGCGCAGCGGGTTGCAGTTACTGCGACACATAAAACAGGTACTGATCCTTGCCCAGTGAAAATCCTGTCAAGCTCGCATAGTCATCGACGGGGCTTCCGCCGTTGGTCAGCGCGGTAAGATCTTGGTAAGTCCAGGTTGACGCAGTCAGTTGGGTAAGTTCAACGATATGTTCATAGTCTGCGCCAACGCCCAAGTCGCTCACATAGAAGATATGGAGCGCTTTGTCGGGTGTTGTCGCGAACGCGGCAATCTGATCACCTGCATTCGCCAGAGGCGCCTTTGCCTTTTTCGTCAGGTCCGTGCCAGACCACGTCGTGCCATTCGAAGATGCCAACTGCAAGAGGTGTCCGTTGCTGGCTTGCAGATACACGCGTAGTTTGTTGGTGCCGGGAATCACCAGAGCCTGCACTCCACCGCTGGCCGGCAAAGTCTTGGTTAGCGCCGTCAGGTCTCGATCGCTCCAGGAGGAATTGTTGTAGAGAAACTGGTGAACATGCTTGTCGCTGGCAACGAAGTAAACATACTGAAAATTACCGACGTTGAATCCAGACATCCAAGGCCCTGACGCGGTAGTGCCACCGGTAAGGCTAGACAGATCCTGATCTTGCCAACTCGACCCGTCCGGTGAGAAAAGCTGGCGAATATCGGAGTTTGTATCGAGGTAGTAAACGTGAAGCGCCGGAGAGGTTGTGAAGGCAATCAGTCGGAAAGCGATCGGCCCCCCAGCGAGAGAACTCAGGTTGGTATCGATCCAACGTGAGTTGTTATAAACCAGCTGATGTACATCCTCTTCTTCCCCGATGTAGTACACGTATTGAAAATTTCCCACCGAAAAACCACTGATCGAGCTGCCCCCGGTGGCCGGAGCGGCGCCGGACAGGGTTGTCAGGTCCTCGTCGCTCCAACTGACCCCGTTGTAAAACAACTGGTGGACATGGCATGTATCCAGACTCGATAGGTAGTAAACATGGGTTTGATCGTTAGGGGTGGTGACAAAACCGTCGATTCCGGAGTACCACTGGGATGAAACTCCATTGAGATTCTGGTCCATCCAATTCGAGCCGTTGTAGGAAAGTTGATGAACGTACTGCCCATAGGCTGGCACTGCGGCCAGTGAAATCAGAAGTCCAAATGCACAGACGGCATGACGCAGCCTGTTGAGGTTGTCTTTGTAGGTGGTTTTGCGAATCATAGTGTTCTCCTTAGTGGTGTATCCCAAAGGCCCGGCCCCATCGTTCCCCCGTCCTAGAAATCGCTCTTCTGAACGCGACATCCGGCCCCCGGCGAACGCGAATGTGATTCAAATCCGCTGTCGGGTCAATGAAACTGGGTTTTAAGTCTTCCTTAACTAGAAAGCGCTTATTCCACATAAACTTACGGGCTAACTTTAACTGGAGTCTCGGGTCGAATCCTGTGCTACCATCTTCCGACTTGGGGGAAGCGTATGCTGGGGTCGGCGCCAAAGGCGACTCGTTACCGCTTCGGTCCGTTCGAACTGAACACCGCAGAGGAGTCGCTTGCGCGGAATGGCACTCGGGTGAAAGTGCAGGACCTTCCCTATCGGCTGCTCGTAATGCTCTTGGAACGGCCCGGAGGGATCGTCACTCGAGAACTCGAGAAGAAGTCTGGCAGTGCCTGTGGCCGGAAAACACGTTCGTTGAGTTCGATAATAGCCTGGGCGTAGCTATCAGAAAAGTGCGGGACGCGCTTAACGATGACGCCGACACGCCTCGCTACGTTGAAACCCTTCCGCGGCGCGGCTACCGGTTCGTGGCCCCGGTCACGGTTTTGAGTTCCGAGGCTGCGGCCCAACCAGCAGAGATTCTCACGCCGGTTGCGGGCGTCGGGATTAGAAACACTTCAACCTCTGCAGCACTTAACTCTCATGGTCACCGCCGCCGCTACTGGGTTATTGCGGCATCGGTGCTCGCCTTGGTCGGGGCTGCCGTCTATGGTTTCCGTTCCCTGCCGCGGCGCGCGTCTTCGAAGGCTGAGGCATCTGGATTGATGCTGCCGATTCGCGCGCGGCGCTCGGTCGCGGTGCTCGGTTTCCGAAACCTACCGGGGCGTCCGGACGACAATTGGCTGTCGCCGGCCTTCGCTGAAATGCTCACTACCGAGTTGGCTTCTGATGGCGCGCTTAGGATGGTACCGGGAGAGGACGTTGCCCGTGTCAAACGTGAACTCCCCATCCCCGATGAAGATAGTCTCGCCAAAACGACTCTGGAGCGTCTGAGAATTAACCCGGGCGCCGACGTCGTAATCCTCGGCTCTTACACCGCCCTCCCAGGCAATGGAGATAAGCGCATCCGCTTGGATGTTCGCGTTCAGGACACTGTCCACGGCGAAACCATTGCAGAGAAATCGTTCACCGGCAGCGAGGGGAACCTGTTCGAACTGGCCACGCAAGCCGGTCAGGCTCTTCGGCAGAGCCTGGGGATCAGCCCGGCTTCCAACGAGGCGAGTCTTCAGGCAAGGGCTGCACTTCCATCCAATCAGGAGGCAGTACGGTTTTATACCGAAAGCCAGGAACGTTTATGGGCGTTCGACTATGGACACGCTCGCGATCTGCTGACGAAAGCCGTCGCCTCTGATCCCGGCTATCCGCTCGCGCACGCCGCTTTGGCAGATGCATGGAATCATCTGGGCTACGCGTCGAAGGCCCGTGCTGAAATCGAGCGGGCACGCGCTCTTTCCGGACATTTGGGGCCCGAAGATCGTCTGCTGATTGACGGTCAGTACTATTCCCCATCCAGGATCGGGCACGAGCCATCGACGCGTATCGGCAACTGTTTACCCAGTTCCCGGACAACTTGGACTACGGTCTTCGACTCGCCGACGAACAACGATGGGTGAATCCGACAGATGCGTTGCACACTTTGGATACTCTTCGGCATCGTGCGCTCCCGTCGAGCGACGATCCTCGCATCGACTATATCGAGGCGCGTTCCTGGGTCAATAACGATATCTCCAAGGCGCAGGCTGCCGCGCGGCGCGCAGTCGAAAAGGGGACTGCTCAGGGTTCGCAACTGCTGGTTGCACGGGCCTACGGTATGCTCTGTCAGACGGTCGCCGCTGGCGCTGCTACCGCGGACGCTGTCCAAGTCTGTCAGAATGCCCGTAAGAGCTTCACCGCAGTTGGCGATCGCGACAATGCAGCGCGCGCAACGAGCGATTTCGCCGCCCTCTACTATCAACAGGGCGATTTGGACCGCTCGGAGGCAATGTTCCGGGAGGCGATCAAGGTATTTCGTCAGATCGGCGATATCGAGGGCGTTGCAACCGCCTCCAGCAACCTGGGCGATATTTCTTTCGCGCGCGGGAATCTGACTGAGGCGGCACGCGCTCTCTCAGACGCGATTCCGGGTTACAAGGAAATGGGAGACAAGGACGGCGTCGCGCTCTCGCTCAATGATCTAGCCGAAGTGGCGCGACGGCGCGGTGACCTCGAAGCGGCGCTTGCTAGTTATTCGGAAGCAAGATCGACCGCCAATGAAATTGACGACAAACGCGCCATTGCGTATGCACTCGCCGGAGTCGGCGACGTGCTTGTGGATCGCGGGGCTTTGGCGGCCGCGCGCAAGTCTTACGAAGAATCGCTGGCCCTGCGCAAACAAACGGGAGAAAAGCAAACCGTGGCGGAAACGGAGCTCGCCTTGGCGCGGCTCTCGCTTGAGGAAGGACATGCCGCCGATGCCGAAACTGTGATCCGCAAGTGCAAGGAGCAGTTTCATCAGGACAGTCAAGCCGACGACGAACTGGCCGCCAGCGTCACCTTGATAGAGGGGTTGCTGGGTCAGGGCAAGTCCGTGGAAGCAGCCAACGAAGAGCAAGCGAGTCGGGCACTGGCCGCGAAGAGCACAAATCAACTTAACCGGATTCAGTTCGACCTCGTCTCTGCTCGTGTCGAACTGGCCATCGGCCATCTGGCGGCGGCGCGCCCCAAGCTGCAGCGGACCCTCGACAGCGCTCGTGCTCATCTTCTCCTGGGAATTGAACTGGAAACGCGGCTCAGGCTTGCAGAACTGAAAAAGAAGCTAGGACAGAGAGTCGAGGCACAAGCTGATCTGGTCGCATTGGAGAAACTCGCGCGCGGCAAGGGATTCGTCCTGATCGCTGGCAAAGCGTTGTCGGCCCGAAACAGCAGCACGAAAGAAATTTCGTAAATTAGTTTGTTCTTCGAAAGAACGCCGAGCAGACGTCACAATGGGGACCCGAGCTGGCGTGGCCCTTGATCGGCAAAACTGCGGCCCTACTTGGCGTTGTAAGTCTCTTGCGGCCCATGCGCACCTTACTGGGAACATCGTTTCCGAGGGCTGTGTTGAGCATTTCGCGGTCGTTTGTGAAGAGGTGCCCGCCATGGCGTGCACCGCGACACAGAAACGTAGGCCATGCGGCTGTTGAGCGGATACTTAGCATTCAATTCGATGTTCACGTGAATCCGAGCACGGTCGGCGGTCTGTCCATGGCTGGAGTGGCTGGTCCTGGCATAGCTATGATCGAGATGCGGATCTTTACGCGAGTGACAGGGCAGCGTTCTAAATTAACAGACTGAAATACGTCCCAAGGGCGCGATATTGACGGTCCTGTCGTAGGAGTTGCGCAAACGATTGAGGAGCGCCATCCTGGCGATGACTGTGCGCCATCGCTTGCCTTGGAAGTTCAGGCGTCACACACACTGCTGGACATCGCCGCAGAAAAGCGATAACTTTCCTCGATTTGTTGCGGTTTTTGCCTTTCCTCATGGACAATCTGTGCCTGAATTGTGCCTGCAAGTCCTGCAGGCACTTATCCGCATTTGAGGCACAGAAAGGAAAATCCATGCAAAACGGAAGCATGATGCGAACAAAACGACACGGCGGACCAGACGTTTGGGAATTCAGATGGCGAGAACCTGGACCTGATGGCAAACGCAAACATCGCAGAATGACTGTTGGGACAACGAATGAATTCGGTGACGAGGTTGCGGCTCGGCAAGCGATTGCGGGCCTTCATCTCTGCATGAACTCACGTAGTGAAAGAGTGAGAGTGCGTCAAATCACTGTGTCCGAATTGGTGGATCACTATCGGCAGCGAGAGTTGAAGCCCGACACTCTTTGGAAAACCCACTCGACAAAAGTGACATACAACGGCTACCTAAATAAATGGATTATGCCGAGGTGGGGAAACTACACGCTGAACCGTATCAGCGCCGGGGAGGTTGAACTGTGGCTGAGATCGCTAGTATTAGCGAAGTCAAGCTGCGCGAAGATCAGAAATATCATGAGCGTCCTTTTCAACCATGGAATTCGGCATGAAATCTGCAAGGACAATCCGATTCGATTGGTGCGACAGGGCGCGAAACGGAAGAAGTTCCCGACCGTGCTAAGTGCGAGCGAGGTTCAGCAGCTGATTGCTAGTCTCGGGCTGCGCGAGCGAACCCTTGTCTTGCTGGATGCCGGCACGGGCTTGCGGATGAGCGAACTGTTTGCTCTGAAATGGCGGGATATCAACTTCCAATCAAACGAGATCAGCGTCACACGGTCGATCGTGTTTCAGGTAGTTGGACCATGCAAGACCGAGGCGTCCCAGAAACCGATCCCGCTCGATGCTTACCTAGCGGAAGCGCTGAGGACATGGCGGGAGTACACGCCGTACAAAAAACCAGATGATTGGGTGTTTGCGAGTCCCGCTTCGTCCGGCAAAAACCCGTATTGGGGACAAACTCTCATGAGGAGTTTTATACGTCCTGCTGCGGTGAAGATCGGAATCGCACACATAGGATGGCATACGTTCCGGCACACGTATTCGTCTCTGCTAGGGGCAACAAAAGCAGATATCAAGGTAATGCAAGAATTGCTTCGTCATGCTTCCAGCCGAGTCACATTGGACACATATACTCAAGCCGTCACAATTCACAAACGAAGAGCTCAGAGTAGGGTCATTCGTCTCTTTCGCGCACCTGCGGTTGCAGCAGCCTGATCTGACTGAATTGCATGTGCCTTTTTGTGCCTACAAGAACAGCTCCGGATGCCTGAAAACACTGGCGATTGCGCAAACCGGGCCAGAAATTGGCGACGGAGTTGTGCCTTTTTGTGCCTGCGCCAAAAGTGGCCGTTCCCCGTAAGCTCTTGAAAAGGTTTGGCGTCCCCGACGGGATTTGAACCCGTGTTACCGCCGTGAAAGGGCGATGTCCTAGGCCAGGCTAGACGACGGGGACATTTCTGGTGAGATGGCTGTGTGCCGTCGCTGTTTATACTAACAGGGTGCTTTTCCCGCGTCAAAAAAGCAACTGCACAACACAGTGTCGAACCGAACGCGGCCCCATTTAGAATGCAGCCATGGGCGATTCGCTTTATTTGAGTCTGTGGTTTCCGAGTTTTGATGAGGCCGAGATTCTGCCGCGGACGGTCCGCGTGCTCCGGCAAGTTCCCTTTTCTACGGCACGGAGCGGGGTGACCTACTCGGCGATCCAGCCGGTTTCGTGGAGTGAGCCGACGATTCTGGAGCGCCGCTACCGTCCAGGGGTTGCACTGGAAGAAGCCGTGGCAGAAGTTGCAGAGTTTCTCCATGACGACTATGCCTATGTTTTCGAGGCCTACTGGGATTTGTGGACTCCGCCTGAGGGTGCGGAGAAATGGGTGCTGGAGCCGTCGCTGGTGCGTCTGGTCGCGCACGGGATGGAATTTGAAGAGCGCGCAGCAGAAGAGGCCGGACACATTCAAATTGATTTTGGTTTGGACACATCGTTCCTGCACGAAGAAGTCGAGTTTACTTCCGAGGCGGAGCGGAATGTTCGCAGCAACGTGCAAAAACTGGTGGAGTTTACTGCCCTTGTCGAAAAGAATGCGGGGGCAACAGGGCGGCTGCTGTGGTCCGAGTCGGAGGAAAATCTGGCGCAGAAGCTGATCAACCGGCTGCAAAGAGTCAACTGACAAAGATCAACGCAGAGAACGCAAAGAACCCCCGCAGAGAACGCTGAAAAGATCAAATCTGTCTTTCTCAGCGACCTCTGCGCGAATTGTCTCTGCGGCCTCTGCGTTGATCATTTTGTAAAATCAAAATCCATTGACAAGCCGAGTGATGCCGTCTTTCAAGCGATCAACGTGGAAAATTAATCAGCAAGCCCAACCTCTTTCCTCCAAGCCTGAGATAAGAGAGAAGCTGGGTCTTGTGAACCGGCAGAACAGTTTCGATGGCCTTAAGTTCGACGACAACTTCATTCTCGACGAGAAGATCGAGCCGATAACCAAGGTCAACGCGCACTCCATCGTAGGTCACGAGCAACGGAAATTGCGTTTCGACGCGCAGCCCCGTTTCCGCAACTCATGAGCGAAGCACACTTCGCACGCGCCCTCGAGAAGACCGGCCCCAGAACGGTATGAACGCGCATGGCCGCATCGACAATTTGCCCACTGATCGCATTAAGTCTGTCTCTATTCTTCACAGCGACCTCAGCGCGATTTGTCTCAGCGGCCTCTGCGTTGATCATTTGGTTCGCCCAGCATCGATCTGCAACTTCTCGCCAGCCGCAGCCTGCGCCGCCGCCAGCCGCGCCGTGAGTACGCGGAACGGTGAACAGGAAACGTAGTTGAGGCCGGTCTGGTAGCAGAACTCGACCGACGATGGTTCGCCACCGTGCTCGCCGCAGATTCCGACCTTCAAATTTGGACGCGTCTTGCGCCCCCGTTCGGTCGCCATCTTGATTAACTGACCTACGCCTTCGCGATCGAGAACGGCAAACGGATCCTGCTTGATGATTCCATCTGCCAGGTAAGTGGGCAAAATTTTGTTGACGTCGTCGCGCGAGAAGCCCCACGTGGTCTGCGTGAGATCGTTAGTGCCGAAGGAGAAGAACTGCGCTTCCTTGGCGATCTCATCGGCGATCAGCGCGGCGCGCGGCAACTCGATCATCGTGCCGACCAGGTACTCGACGCTGCGTCCTTTTTCTTTGAAGACTTCTTTCGCCACACGGTTCACAATCGCCGCCTGGTTTGCCATTTCATTCAGCGTGGCGGTGAGTGGGATCATCACCTCGGGATAGACCTTGACGCCCTTCGCGGCAACCGCAACGGCCGCTTCGAAGATAGCGCGCGCCTGCATCTCGGTGATCTCCGGATAGGTGATGCCGAGCCGGCAACCGCGATGTCCGAGCATGGGATTGAACTCGTGAAGCTGCTCGACGCGGCTGAGGAGCAGCGGCATCAGTTTCTTCAAATCGCCTACTGCTTTCGCTCCGTAGTCGCGGTACTTCGACACCAGCGATTTTTTCTGCTTAGCGTCGGCATACTGAAGTGTCGCAATATCCACCATCAAATCTTCGCGGCGCGGCAGGAACTCGTGCAGCGGCGGATCCAGCGTACGGATGGTTACTGGGAAGCCATCCATCGCCTTGAACACGCCTTCAAAATCTTTGCGCTGCATGGGCAGCAATTTCTTGAGCGCGGTGCGGCGATCCTTTTCGTTATCGGCAAGAATCATGGCGCGCATGTGCGGAATTTTCTGCTCGCCAAAGAACATGTGCTCGGTGCGGCAAAGGCCGATGCCTTCGGCGCCAAAGGCTCGCGCCTGAATGGCATCGCGGGGAATGTCCGCATTCGCACGAACTTTCATGGTGCGGTACGGGTCAGCCCAGTCCATGAATTTCTGCAGTTCGGGATCGTCGGGAGAGGGATCGAGAGTGTTCATCTTGCCCTTGATTACGCGGCCGGTGGTGCCGTCGAGCGAGATCCAGTCGCCGGCTTTGAAGACTTGGCCTTTGACGCGCATCTCGCGCGCTTTCTCATCCACGTCAATGTCGCCGGCTCCCGCTACGCAGCACTTGCCCATACCACGCGTGACCACTGCGGCGTGGCTGGTCATGCCGCCGCGCGAAGTCAGAATGCCCTTCGCGACTTCCATGCCGTGGATATCTTCCGGCGTGGTTTCGGCGCGCACAAGAATGACCGGGTTCTTCGTCGCGTCGTGTCCGGCTTTTTCTACGGCCTCGTCCGCGGTAAAGACAATCTGTCCAACGGCCGCGCCCGGCGAGGCCGGCAGACCTTTGGCCAGCACCTCGACCTTGCTTCCCTTTTCGTCGAGCCGCGGAACCAGGAAATCATACAACTGATTCGGATCGACGCGGAAGATGGCTTCTTCTTTCTTGATGAGCCCTTCGTCCACCATCTGCAACGCGACGCGAACCGCGGCCAGTCCGGTGCGCTTGCCGTTACGCGTTTGCAGCATGTAGAGCTTGCGGTCCTGGATGGTGAACTCAAAATCCTGCATGTCTTTGTAATGCTTTTCCAGCCGCGTGGTGATATCGCGGAGCTGGTTGTAAACATCGGGCATGATCTTTTCGAGTTCGAGGATTGGAACCGGAGTGCGCACGCCCGAAACTACGTCTTCGCCCTGCGCATTCAGCAGGAATTCTCCATAGAATTCTTTGGTTCCGTTGGCCGGATTCCGCGTGAAGCCGACGCCCGTCCCGCTGGTGTCGCCGAGGTTGCCAAAGACCATGGCCTGTACGTTGACGGCGGTGCCGAGCATGTCATCGATGTTGTTGATGCGGCGATAGTGCTTGGCGCGATCGTTCTGCCAGGAGCGGAACACGGCGTCGCGAGACATGACTAGCTGTTCGTTCGCGTCCTGCGGAAAGTCGCGCTTGGCGTGCTTCCTGACGGCTTTCTTGTACTCGACGATCACCTCTTGCAGCGCCTTGGCGTCGAGGTCCGTGTCGAACTTGGTCTTCTTCTGTTTCTTTTTGGCGTCGAAAATCTCTTCAAATACCGATTTCTCGATGTCGAGCACCACGTTGCCGAACATCTGAATCAGGCGGCGATAGGAGTCATACGCGAAGCGAGGATTGCCAGTGCGCTTGGCGAGGGCTTCAACGCTTTGGTCGTTCAGGCCGAGGTTGAGGATCGTATCCATCATGCCCGGCATGGAAAACTTTGCGCCCGAACGTACGCTTACCAGCAGCGGATTCTCGCCCTTGCCGAGCTTCTGCCCCTGCAGACTCTCAAGCGCGGCCAGCGCTTCCTGCATCTGGCGGTCCACGTCTTTCGACACCGCGTTGTGGCGCATGTATTCGCGACAGGCCTCGGTCTGGATGGTGAAGCCGGGAGGCACGGGAAGGCCGGCGTTCGTCATCTCGGCGAGCCCGGCGCCTTTGCCGCCGAGAACGTCCTTCATCTTGCCGTTGCCATCGGCCTTGCCACCGCCGAAGAAGTACACATATTTCGTGCTGGTGGGTTTTGCTTCCGCAGGTTTTGTTTCGATGATGCCGGTATCAGGGAGAGTCGTGGTTGCCATGTGGGTCCTCATTCTTTATTTCGTAGATGTTACTTCGTAGATTCTTTGCCTTCGGTCACGATCTCGGAAAAATCCGCGATCGTGGAGAATTCCTTGACTACGGTCTGCAGCAGAGCCAGACGATTGGCGCGGAGATGGTCGTCGTCCACCATGACCATGACCTTTTCGAAAAACTTGTCGATCGCCGGGCGCAGCTTCGCGATCTCGATCAGTGCCCCTTCATAATCCCGTGCCGCGCGCAGTTTCTCGACCGCAGCCACGGTCTGCGGGATCAACGCGGCCAGTTGCTTTTCTGACTCTTCCTGCAGGCCAGCGGGATCGACGCGCAGCGCAATAAACTTTGTCTTTTCAGCAGCCTGGCGCAAAATATTCTTCATACGCTTGAAGGCGCTGGAGATGGATTCGAAATCGGCCGAGCCCCGCACCTTGCTCACGGCTTCGGCGCGGGCGGCAGCGTCCATTACATCGTCGGAGTCAACCGCGAGTATGGCGCTGACAACGTCATACGCGTAGCAGCGCGCATCCTTTAAATAGAACTCAAGCCGCTCGCGAAAGAAGCTGCGCACTGATTCGCCGTAGGCGGCGTTCGAGAACTTCTTCTCCGCTTCGGAGCCCTTGTAGCGACCGCGCGCATCGGCCATGATTCCGGAGAGACGGAACGGCAGTTTATGCTCGGCGATCGTCTTCACAATGCCGTTCGCCTGGCGCCGCAGCGCGAACGGATCCTTCGAGCCGCTGGGGATGAGACCGAGCGCGAACATTCCCGCGATGGAATCGGCCTTGTCGGCGATCGAGAGAACCGCTCCTTCAACCGTTGCCGGGGCGCCGTCCTCCATCGACTCTGGCTTGTAGTGATCGTAGATGGCCCGCGAAACTTCCGTCTGCACGTCGGGCTTCATGTCCTCATCGAGTTGCTGCACGCGCGCGTACAGACCGCCGACAATTCCCTGCAGTTCGGTGAATTCCTTGACCAGTTCCGTGGTCAGATCGGTCTTCGCCAGCAGCGCGGCTTTGTGGACTACGCCGGGTCGAACCGCCATGCCACTCTGTTTCACCGTCTCGGCCAGCCAGCTGGCCATGCGTTGCACGCGCATCGTTTTGTCGTAATAGCTGCCGAGATCCTTCTGGAACGTAACGTTGCGCAACAACTCGACGCGCTGCCGCAGCGTCTGTTTCTGGTCCGTCTGCCAGAAAAAGCGGGCATCATTGAAGCGGGCGCGCAAGACCCGTTCGTTGCCGTGGCCGATCAATCCGTCCGAATCGGCAGCCGTATTGAGCACCGCCAAAAAGTGGGGAAGCAGCTTCCCATGCGCATCTTCGATGGCGAAATATTTCTGGTGGTCGCGCATCACCGTGACCAGCACTTCTTCGGGCAGATCGAGAAACTCGGGATCGAAGCTGCCCAGGATAGCGGAGGGAAATTCCGTCAGATTGACGACGGTCGAAACCAGCGGCTTGTCTTCGCGCCAGCGCGCACCGGGGATGGTGCGCGTCGCGGCGTCGAGTGCCTTGCGGATTACCTGCTCACGCTCGGCCGCGCCCAGAACCTTAGCGCCGCGCAGGGCTTCGACATAGGCGCTGGGCCTGGAGATGGCGACGGTCTCGCTGGCGATGATGCGGTGTCCGCGGGAAGCGTTGCCGGCTGCGAGGCCGAATAATTCCACCGGAACGATCTCGTCATCGAGCATCGCCACCAGCCAGCGCACCGGACGAACAAAAACTTCCCCGCGCTTGCGCCAGTACATATTCTTGGGCCAGTAGAGCGCGGAAATTTCCTTGGGAAGAGTCTCGGCAAGAATCTCGGCAGCGGTGCGACCTTTCCGCGTGACCGTGGCCGCCAGGTATTCGCCCTTGGGAGTGCTGACTTTCTCCAGCTTGCCGACATCCACTCCGACTTTCTTGGCAAACGCGTCCGCTGCCGGCGTCGGCTGCCCATCCTTATATGCGATCTGCGCCGACGGGCCGTTCACCTGCTCAGTAATGTCCGGCTGCGAAGCGGGAATGCCGGAAGCAAGAACCGCCAGACGGCGCGGCGTGTCGAGATGCGAGATCGCTCCGGCGGGTTCGAGGCGCTCGCGCTGCAACAGCGTGTTCACGCGTTCTTGCAGCTCGCGAGAAGCAGAGTCAATCATCCTCGCCGGGATTTCTTCACATCCGATTTCGAGTAGGAAGTCAGGCATCGGGCAATCAGTCTATGGTCTCAGAATTACAAACGCGTGAATGTGAGCCCCGTCACTAACGAAATGTGTCAATAGGCAGAAAAGCTTAACCACAGGGGGCACAGAGGTTCACAGGGGAATTCACTTTCATCCCACCGGAGCCAGCTTGCCTTTCTTTTCCTTACCTCCGGGCCTTGCCGCCTGGTCATTGCTTTCCGTTTTTTTCCCAGCCGGGTGCTGCTGATCCATCCAAGCCTTGGCAATCCCCACAGCTAACGCCCGCACCCGCGCAATCACGCCGACGCGCTCCGTCACCGAAATCGCACCCCGGGCATCAAGAATATTGAAATAGTGCGAGCATTTCAGGCACAGATCGTAGGCGCCCAGCAGCGGAAAGCGCGCCTTCTCGCGAGCAATGCCATCGCCTTCGCTCTTATCCTTACTCAGCACAGCATAGCGCTCAATCAGCTTCTTGCACTCAGCTTCGCAGAGTTCGAAATGCCTCCACGTGCTCTGCACGTCGGCTAGCTCAAAGTTGTACACCGAGAACTGCTGCTCGTCGGCCAGCCGCACGTCTCCATACTTCACTTCCCTGCCCGTGCCGGGATCACGCGCCCACACGATGTCGTAAATCGAATCCACGTCCTGCAGAAAAGCGCACAGCCGCTCCAACCCATAGGTAAGCTCGACGGAGATGGGATCGAGATCGACGCCACCACACTGCTGGAAGTAAGTAAACTGCGTGACCTCAAGCCCGTCGAGCATCACCTGCCACCCGATGCCCCATGCGCCCAGCGTCGGAGATTCCCAGTTATCTTCTTCAAACTTGATATCGTGCTGCCGCAGATCAATGCCGATCGCGCCCAGCGATTCCAAGTAGAGTTCCTGAACATTCTCCGGCGGCGGCTTGAGGATCACCTGCAACTGCAAGTGCTTGAACAACCGGTTGGGATTCTCCCCGTAACGCCCATCAGCCGGGCGCCGCGAAGGCTGCACGTAAGCAACTTTATATGGATTCGGCCCCAGCACGCGCAGGAATGTCTCCGGAGCCATGGTCCCAGCGCCTACTTCAACGTCGTAGGGCTGCTGAATAACAGCTCCGCGCGCAGCATAAAACGCCTGCAGTTTGAGGATAAGTTCCTGGAAGGTCAGCGAATTGGATCTAGATGAGTTCAAGATGATCCCGCTATTAGCTCTTAGCCTTTAGCTCTTAGTTCAAAGCCTTTCATTGCCTGCCCCCTAACACGAAAGCCTAGCATCCGGAGTTCCTCACCACAGCTTTATAAACTTCGGATCAACGTAAATTAGATGAATCACGTCGTCACGGCCTGTAAATTCAAGCTCTGCTCTCCCGTCGTCTTCATATTGATTCAAGGTTGTTGGTTTGCCTACCGCCTCCGATACGGCTCGTTGGTCCTCCACCGGCAAATCATCTATGAATCCAGGTGGTAGTGCTGTGAGTACGACTTTCTGACCCGGTTTCGGCTTCTTTGTAGTTTTTTTTCTGTGGTCAGTCATCTTCTCATTCCCGAAGCCAATGTAATGACCACAGGTTATTGGCATTAAGTCAGACTGTCATCCTGAGCGAAGCTAGGGATCTGTATTTTGCTAGCGAACTGCAGATCCCTCGCTTCGCTCGGGATGACAATCATAAAGGGCTTGACGGCTACCCGCCGATCTTCTCCAACATTCCCGCCGTCACTAGCTTCTTCTCGATGTGCCGCTCCAGAATCTGGAGAAGAAACTTGCGCAAATCCGCACACACCGCTTTCGGCCAATCAATTCCGGCAAACTCCGAAACCCGTGATCGCAGCATCTGGGCCGCGATCTTTCGCGATTCCGGCGACAGTTCCGACGACGCCACGCGCTTGTCGTCCAGGCACATCAGACCGTCAGCCAGCGCATGATAAAAAGCCCGGCCGCCATC
>CZLA01000029.1_pt1 | contig 24245 bp, 19 predicted proteins | sample 1122381 | NCBI WGS metagenome assembly CZLA01 (sample SAMEA3539301, study PRJEB10725) | soil metagenome | biome: tundra; feature: field; material: soil | place: USA | collected 2010-05 | depth 0.15 m
CGGCACGGGGCTCTTGGCGTTGTTGTAATCGTTCTGATGGCACGAAATGCAGGTAGTGACGGTGATGTTGTAGTTATTGTTGACGTGGCAATCGGTGCAGGCGCGCGGCGGAACCATATGGGAATTGGTCAGCGGCCAGCCGGTCTGTGAGTGATCGAATTTGCCATCGGTCCAGTGGATGGTGTCATGGCACTGCTCACAAGTCGTCGGGAAGCCGGCGTGCGGCACGGGACTGGTCGCATTTTGGAAATCGGTCAGGTGGCACGAAATGCAAGTGATATTGGTGATGTTGTAGTTGTTGTTGACGTGGCAATCCGCGCACGCTCGCGGCGGAACCATGTGCGATCCGGTTAGAGGGAACGCTGACTTGGAGTGGTCGAACGTCGCCGGCTGCCAGGCTGTGGTCGAGTGGCAGACTTCGCAAGTCTGCGCAAATCCCCCGGCCACGTGGTCGGGATTTTTCGCTCCCACAAAATCCTTCTGATGGCAGGAATAGCACGCCGTACTGGTTAGGTTGTAGTTATTGTTGATGTGGCAGTCGGTGCACGTGCGCGGGGGGTCGGTGTGCATACCGGTCAGCGTAAAGCCCGTCTGCGAGTGATCGAACTTGCCGTCGGTCCAGTGCATCGTGTCATGACACTGTTCGCAGTTGGTCGGGAAGCCGGCGTGCGGCACCGGGGTGGTCGCGTTGTTGAAATCGTTTTGGTGGCACGAAATGCAGGTGGTGTTGGTGATGTTGTAGTTATTGCTGATATGGCAGTCGATGCACGCCCGCGGCGGAACCATGTGCGATCCGGTCAGCGTCCAGCCCGTCTGCGCATGATCGAATTTGCCATCGGTCCAGTGCATCGTGTCATGGCACTGTTGGCAGGTCGTCGGGAAGCCGGTGTGCGGCACCGGACTGGTCGCACCGGTGAAATCCTTCTGGTGGCACGAAATACAAGTGATATCCGTGATGTTGTAGTTGTTGTTGATGTGGCAGTCCGCACACTGGCGCGGCGGCACGGTGTGCGATCCGGTCAGCGGAAACGCGGTCTTTGAGTGGTCGAACGTTGCTGGCTGCCAGGCAATGGTGGTGTGGCACTGCTGGCAGGTGGTGGAGAAGCCGCTCAGGAGGTGACTCGGATTCGTCGCTCCCTGAAAATCTTTTTGATGGCAGCCAATGCAAGCCGTGCTGGTTAGGTTGAAGTTGTTATTGGCATGGCAATCCGTGCAAGCCCGGGGCGGAACCGCGTGTCCGCCAGTCAGTGGGAATCCCACCGAATTGTGATCGAATTTCGCACTCAGCCAGTTGTCCGTCCCGTGGCACTGGTCGCAAGTCGTCGAGTAGGCGTTGGCGACGTGGCTCGGTGCCGTCGTGCTCTTGTATTCCGCTTCATGGCACGAATAGCACATCGTGGACATGATCTGGAACTTGCTGTTGGCCGCGTTCTTGTGGCAGGAATCGCAATCCACCGCCGCGTGCGCGCCGGTCAGCGGGAAACGATTATTGTGCTGCTGAATTTCCTTGATCGATACGCCCCATCCGCGCACGGTGTGGCACTGCTCGCAATTGGCGCCCAGTTGGCGCTTATGAATGTCGGCGTGGCAGTCCTGGCAGCGGGTGCCCACATTGTTGAACACGGGCTTAACGTGGCATTGGATACAGGTGACATTCTGGTGCATGCCGCGCAACGGATAATGGGTCTGATCGTGATTGAATTCGGGAACGGCGCGGATCGGTCTCCAGCCCGCTGCGGTGTGACAGTTCTGGCAGGGAATGTTCAGAGTGCCGTGTGGGCTATGGGTGCCCGGGGCGCCCTGGGTCGAGCCGCTCGCGAGCGAACTGAGGAGCAGCAATAGAGATACGGCAAGGCCCGTAAACTTTCCTAAGGTCTTCATTCGCACCCGTCTCAACGATCAACCCAAGCAACAAAGAAGAGGTAAAGTACTGATTGCTTATGCAATTCTGCGTCCACAGAGCTTACCCGGATGGGAACGGCGAAAAAAATTACGCCAGTCTATGTCGGACGGGTACTGCGGTGATGTCCAAATTCCTATGGGCGGGCGGCATGTACTTCCGAGTGGAGTAACTTCTTCAAAATCTTGGAATTTATTACGTCAGCTAAAACGCTTAAGTCACACAATAGGCGGCGTTAACACGAACTCGGATGGGTTTCTTTTTGGGGCAAACGGACCCACTTGGGTCCGTTCTGGGTCCATCGGACACACACTAGCTTTTGCTTGCGGGCAGAGTTCCTGCCGCGTGGCATCCCTCGCATTGTTTAGGCGTCGGTTGGTAGAAAAGCACCTTCTTGCCTTCGACCATCCGAAACTCTTTGTGACATCCTGCACAGCGGACGTTTTTGTGCAGACCTTGCAAGGCGAAAGAAGTTCGCTTGTCGTGGTCGAACAGCGACGGTTTCCACTTCGCGGTGTTGTGACAGTCGACGCAAGCTGTGACGGTGTTCTTCGCGAACTGCTTGCCGTGAATATCCTCGTGGCAGTCCTCACATTTGGTGGGCGCAGCGGTGAAGTCGGCGGCGATGAGCTTGGTCTCCATGTTCGGCGGCTTGTGACAATCGATGCAGGCGGTGGCCTTGTGCGCTCCCACCAGGGGGAACGACGTCTTCGAGTGGTCGAAGCGCGAGAGCTCTTTCCATGATTTGGTGGTGTGGCAAGCTTCGCAGCCGAAGGGCGTTCCGTCGGGGCGTGCCTGCTGCATGCGCTTCGCGAACTGCCCTTTGTGCGGATCTTCGTGGCAGGTCGCGCAGGAAAGATTCTTCCAGTGATAGAAGACGACCGGCTTCGGCGTCCCTTCAGCGTAGGTCTGCTCTTTGTGGCAATCGCCGCAGGGAACGGCCACGTGTCCGCCGGTCAATACGAAGTGCGACTCTTTGTGCCGGGCTAGCGTAAACGTGGAGGGCTTCATCCCTTGCAGAGTGTGGCAACGTTCGCACTTGTTGAGATACGGAGCCGCCACAAACTGCCCATTGTGCTCATCTTTGTGGCAATCGGTGCATTGCTGAAACTTAACCTTGAAGAGCGTGTCTTTGCCTTTTGGAATATGACACTTCGCGCATTCGACGGCGAAGTGTTTCCCTTCGAGCGCATAGGCTGAGGTGGAGTGATCTTTCGCCGAAAACGTCGACGGTTTGAAGCCTTCCACGGTATGGCAGGACGCGCATTCGACACCCCCGGGCCGCTTGGCGAACTGGCCGTTATGCGGATCGGGCTGGTGACAATCCATGCACTTGGCGAAGGCGACCGGCTTTTTGAAATCTCCGCCCGCGTGGCAACGCGCACAATCCACGGTGGTGTGCTTGCCCTGCAGCGGATACTTGGTCTTCGCGTGATCGAAATTCCTGCCCACCGCAGCCATGGAAACTCGCTTCCAGCTTTCGGTGTTGTGGCAGGACTCGCAGCCTTGCGGGAAACTGCCGTGGTGCGGATCGGTGTGGCAATCCGAGCACTTGGCAAACGGGATTCCGGTGTAGCGCGGTTTGCCGTCGGCGCCCGGCGTGTGACACTTTTCACACTTCACCTGCGCGTGCAATCCGGTCAACGGAAATCGCGTTTTGGCGTGATCGAACTTCCCAACTGTAAGCGTCTTCCAATCGGTGTAGTTGTGGCACTGGAGGCAATCTGCCCCGAGGCGTCCTTTGTGCTGATCTTCGTGGCAGGCGACACAGGCCTGCGGAATGCCTAAAAAGCTGCGCCCCAGGTTCTTCATCTTGATGGTCGCGCGCACTGCGGGCGCGATGTGGTCGGCGGAGTGGCAGCGAGCGCAGGCTACTCCGGCATGCTTGCCTTCGAGAACATAGCCGGTGAGCTTGTGGTCGAAAGTCTTGGTGTCCCACTTGATGAGCGGAAAATCCTCGCCATTATGTTCGGAGTGGCATTTTGAGCACTCAGCGCTGGATCCTGTCGGGATTTTGTAAGTGGCATGCAGTCCCTTGTGCGTGGCAATTCGGATGGCAATCTCGGAGTGGCAGTCGACGCATTTTAGCGTGGCTACGGAACCCAGTTTGTGACAAGCCGTGCAATTGGTGGCGCCGGTAAGCGGCTGGTGCGCCCGCGAAAGCGGACCGGGAGAAATCTGCGCCCCTGCCGGCGTCAGAAGGAAGAGCAAGAAAATTGCGGGCAGCGCTTTGAGCACACAACCGGTCAATCTCTGCGGAGCCACATGCCCTAAATATTCTTCCTGAACTGCCCTAGCTCGACGTCCACTAGCGAATTCCTGCCGCAACATGCCGCCCCCCTTTGTGAAAAGAAGTCGTTTGCAATTTATTGGCCGACAGCACGGAATGCGCCGTCGGAGTTCACCAAAAGGGTCCTGATGCAAGAGCTCCCGAACCCGCATCATCCTCTGAGTGTAAACCTCCTTCGTCTTGCACCAAGTAACTGACGAAGGGCACTTCCAAGCTCGCTGCCGCTTCGAATGAGGAACCCGATAACCAAGCGGCCGCAGCAAATCACACAGCTCTGTGACGCACGCTACAGCGTCACTGGTTGAGTCTCACCGATGATCTGGCCTTTAACTCTGAGGCTGAATGGCAGAAGACCGCAAGGAAGAAAACAACAAAAACTCCGGTGGTCAGGACAGCGCCGCTTTGGATCGCCGCCAGTTCGTCAAAGTTGGCGCCACCTCGCTGGGTGTCGCCGGGTTGGGCGCATGCGTGTTCGGATTCCGTTATCTCTCACCAAACGTGCTCTATGAACCTTCGCCGATCGTCAGCGTAGGCCGGCCCGAACGTTACACGGTCGGCTCGGTCACGCTCGATCCCCGCTTCGGCATTTTCGTGGTGCGAGCCCAGGAAGGTTTTTATGCGCTGAGCGCCGTGTGTACCCACCTCGGCTGCCTCTCCACCTGGAAGCCGGATGCGGGCGTGATTGCCTGTCCCTGCCACGGCAGCACGTTCCGGCGCGACGGAACCACCATTGCCGGGCCTGCTCCCGCTCCTTTACCGTGGCTAAGAATGTGGCTCAGCGACGATGGCTTCCTTACTGTCGATCGCTCGACGACCGTGCTCCCACGTTCCGAGTATGTCCAGGCGGAAACCCATGGCTAGACCACGGGGCATCCCCGAGGGCGCCCACCTCCACCACCCCTGGCACGCGATTGTCCGCTGGCGCGAGGACTTTCAGCGCATGATGTCGGCCCGGGTGCTTGAATCTCAGCTCGGTTTCCGCGTCACTTGGTATCTCGGCGCTCTGACCCTGGGTTGTTTCACCATTCAAGTCACCACCGGCCTGCTCCTGATGCTGTACTACCATCCGTCGATTCCCCAGGGTTATGCCGACATGAAGGACTTGGAGTTTGTGGTTTCCTCCGGCTACATGTTGCGCAGTCTGCATCGCTGGTCGGCGCATGCCATGGTCTTCCTCGTCTTCATGCACATGGCCAAGGTGTTTTATCGCAAGGCCTACAAACCGCCGCGTGAATTGAACTGGATCGTTGGCGTATTTTTGCTGCTGGTCACGCTGCTGTTGAGTTACACGGGCTATCTGCTCCCGTGGGATCAATTGTCGTACTGGGGCACCACGGTGGGAGCGAACATCATGTCTTCGATTCCCGTCGTGGGCGCCAACCTGCGCTTCTACCTGCTCGGCGGCCATACCGTAAATGCGAACGCCTTGCTGCGCTTCTACGTTTTGCACACCATGGTGTTTCCGCTCCTGGTTATGATGCTGATCGCCGTGCATCTCTGGCGCTTGCATGAAGATGGTGGAATGTACGACATCGACAAAAACGGAACCCCCATCGTGCCCGAGCACAGCGCCCTGGCGATGGCCGACTCGCCGATACGTCTGGAAGAGGAAAAGACCCTCTCCTACCGCGAGTTGCTGTTCCGCGAGATCATCGGCATCGAAGCCTTGACCGTGGTTCTGTTTGTGATGGGATTGTTGTGGAAGGCGCCGCTCGAAGAACTCGCGAATCCTCTGCACACTCCCAATCCTGCGAAAGCGCCCTGGTACTTCACCGGCCTGCAGGAGTTGCTGCACTACTTCCCACCCTTCGTCGCGGGAGTCATTCTTCCGGGGCTCATTGTGTCCGGCCTGTTTTTCATTCCGTTCTCTCCGTTCTTCGATAACGTCACCACCAACGATGCGAATCAATGGTTTCGGCGCAAGCCGGTCCGTATGGTCGTCGCGACCGTCTTCATCCTCGCGCTGAGTGTGTTGCTGGTGCGGGTGCATGCCTGGGATGCGTTGCTGCCCGCATTGGTGGTGACGATTCTGTTACTGCTCGCCAGTGCGTCGGCGTCGCAAACGGCCCGAGGTTTTCGAAGCTGGTTGAGTGCCAGGCCGCTTTCGTTCTGGATCATGACTCTGTTCCTCATGGAAGCCGTCGTTCTTACCGCCGTCGGCACTTTGTTCCGCGGTCCAAGTTGGGCTTGGGTTCTGCCCTGGAGGGGCTGAGTGAGTTTGAAAAGTCAATTCGGCGGCGTAGCGCGGTTTTTCGTCGGCACAGCGCCGCGCCGCTTTGCCTCGATCAGCGTCCTGTTGGCGGTGGTCTCCTCGATTGCTCCCACCAAAGATCTCTTCAGCCAGTGGCGCCACTATCAGCGCCTCTATGTGCAGTTGATCCGCAACCGGCCGGATGCGGCTCGCCTCCAGCACCGCTTCGAAAGTGGCATTCATCAGATATGGATTCCCGAGCAGCACGTGGTCGATCGCTGCTCCACCTGCCACGTGGCGTTGCAGGAAGCCAGCCTGGCCGATGTGCGCAAGCAACCCTTCCGCCCGCATCCTCCCATGCCGCACTCGCTCACGGAATTCGGATGCGTGGTCTGCCATCACGGACAGGGAGCAGCCACCACCGTGCAAGAGGCCCACTACAGCACCAAGGCGTGGGAACAGCCGATCCTGCCCTCGCGCTATCTGGAATCATCCTGCGGCCAGTGCCATATGGATGTGCTGAAAGGCGCGTCCCGCCTGAATCAGGGCCGCAACTTGCTGGCCCGCTATGGCTGCGCCCACTGTCACGCCATTACCCAGCCTGACGGAACGCTCATCGTTCCGGTGGATGAGCCGCCATCGCTCGAACACGTCGCGGAAAAGACGACGCGCGAATGGATTTTTGCCTGGGTCAAGAATCCGCAAGCCTACGCAGCTTCGGCCACAATGCCCAACTATCGGTTCAGCGATCAGGAAGCCGCCGACATTGCGTCCTTCCTGGTGTCGCAGAGCACGGCTTCGGAAAACTCCCACAAAGAGCTGAAGACTGTCGCTGCGCCGTCGAGCGACGAAGCACTGCTGGCCGGCAAGAGCTTGTATGGCACCTTGTTCTGTTCTTCGTGCCATGCCATCCAGAGCGCCGCGGGCAATCTGGTCGGTGGAGATCTCGCGCCGGAGTTGACCCGCGTCGGCAGCAAGGTCAATCCCGAGTGGCTTCGCCGCTGGCTGCAAGCTCCGCAGGGATATGATCCGAAGACGCGCATGCCGCGGTACCGCTACGACGAGAAACAAGTGGCGCTGTTGTCGGGTTTTCTGCTGAGCAAGAAAGATGATGATTTCGTGGCCAACGTTCATCTTTCTGAGTCCGATGCGCAGAGTGTCGCGCGCGGAAAGAAACTGGTCGCCGATTATGGTTGCACCGCGTGTCACCGTGTCAACGGAGTGAATCCTCCGGAAAGTTTTGCTCCCGACCTTTCGCGGATCGGCAGCAAACCGCTTTTCCAGGTCGGCTTCATTCGCGGCATGCCGGAAACCCTGCCCGACTACATCGCCGGCAAGATTCATGATCCACGCGCTTTTGGCCCAGCCTTGAAGATGCCCACGTTCAGCCTGACCGACGTTCAAGTTGAGAGTCTAACGACCGCGTTGCTGGCGCAAACCGATCGCGCCGTGACCATGCCTCCAGAACTGGTGCGCACGACCGCTCATGCCAAGTACCATCCGGGCGGCGATGCCGGCCGTTTGATGGAAGACCTGCGCTGTCAGAGTTGCCACACCATCAACGGCAACGGTGGAGACATGGCTCCCGATCTGACCCTTGAGGGCAGCGCGGTGCAACGCAAGTGGCTGCTCGATTTCATGAACAATCCCAACACCCTGCGTCCCATGCTGATTCGCCGAATGCCCAAGTTCAACTTGAGCGATGCCGAGATCAAAAGCCTTTCGGACTACATGCTGTCGGCCTATCAGGCGTCGGGATTCGATTCGCAGGCGCTCGAGGCGAGTGCCTTGAATGCCGATGCCGCGGCTCGCGGCAAGCAGCTTTTCTATACCAAATACGCGTGCCAGTCCTGCCACATTGCCGATGGCAAAACGGACAAGGGCTACGTAGGCCCAACGCTCGCCGGCGTGGGCGACCGGTTGACTCCAGTTTGGATCTACAAGTGGCTGAAGAATCCGAATGCCCTAAGTCCGGGCACGGTGATGCCGAATCCCAACCTGCCGGACGGCGAGGCCCGAGACATGACGGCTTTCCTGGTGACGCTAAAGGCGCACCAGAAGGGAGGCACGAAGTGAAACGCGCAGCGGCTTCCAGCCTCATCATCATTCTTTCTCTTCTCACCGGGTGCACCGGTCGCAAAGCGGCGAATCCGTTGCCCACGCCCAAAGCCTATGGAACCCAAATCGTAGAAGTCAGCGGCGGAAAACAGATTGGCGGGGTGGGCGCTAAGTTATCCGATCCTCTCGTGGTGCAAGTGAACGGAGCTGACGGAAATCCCGTAACTGGGGCGCTGGTGTCATTTCGCGGCGCCGGGCTGACGTTCAATCCCTCCGACGCTCTCTCCGATTCCAGCGGACAGGTGAGCGTCGCGGTGCAAGTCGGCAGCATTCCCGGCAGCTACCAGATTCTTGCTGAGACTCCCAAGTCCGGCGCAGGAACGGTGATGGTGACGGTAACGTCGCGTGCGATTGCGCTCGGCTACCAGGAAAAGCTGGGCAAAGAGGTGAGCGAGAAATACTGCACCACCTGCCACGATCCCGAATCGACGCCGGAGAGGGTTTCAAACTTCGACAACCTGGCCCCGCCCGCTCCGCACCTGTTTACGGATGGAAACACACTCAATCCGATGTCGGATGCCGACCTGATCAAAATCATCGCGGATGGCGGCCCCGCTCTGGGGAAGTCTCCGCAAACGCCGGCCTATCGAAGCACGCTGACTACCGCAGAGATCAAAGCGGTGGTGGCGTATCTGCGGGCGGTCGCTGATCCCCCTTATTCTGGACCGACTAGTTCCCCGAGCAAATAGCCCTGGAACTCACGTGAACCGCGTAGTGGCTCCGTTTCACGCAGCCCACAAAGCAGCAACCACCATGGCCACGAAGTATCACGAAGGCTTTCGGTCTCAAGAATTTCCTTCGTGTACCTTCGTGACCTTGGTGGTTAACGCTTTTCGCAGACTGACCCACTACTAGATTTCCGATCTCGCCGCGCGCGTCATCAAATCCTCGATGGCCTGATGCGGCGACTTGCCGTTTTCAAGAATGGCGAACATCTGCTCGGTGATCGGCATCTCGACTTTCTTTTGTCGAGCTAGGCCAACTGCCGCTTTAGTGGTGAACACCCCTTCGGCCACTGCCCCATGCATGCCAGCGATGATCTCGGGCAGCCTGCGGCCTTTGCCTAGTTCGACGCCGACGCCGCGGTTGCGTGAGAGGTCTCCGGTGCAGGTTAGAACCAGATCGCCCAGTCCGGCGAGTCCGGCCATGGTGTCGAGGCGGCCACCGCAGGCCACGACCAGCCGCGCGACTTCGGCGAGCCCGCGCGTGATCAGCGCCGCCACCGAATTGTGGCCGAGTCCGAGGCCATCGCAGACGCCGGCGGCGATGGCGATGATGTTCTTCAGCGCGCCGCCTAATTCCACACCAATCACGTCATCGTTGGTATAGACACGAAAGCGCGAATCGCTAAACGCGTGCTGCACGGCGCGCGTTACGTCACCGTCGACGGACGCCACCGTCACGGCGGTCGGATCGCCGCGCGCCACCTCTTTGGCAAATGACGGGCCGCTCAGCGCCGCCACACGAGGGGTGAACTTGCGGCTCCGCAGGACATCGGCGATCACTTCTGTCATGCGCAGTAGAGTTCCGTTTTCGAGGCCTTTGGTGCAGCTGACGAAGAGTATATCTGGGTGAAGCGACGACGCCATGCGTTCGAATAGCGCTCGACAGTGCTGCGAGGGCATGACGCTGACGACGATCTCCACCGCATGGAGCGCGGTATTCAGATCGCTGGTCGCCACAATCGAATCTGGCAGGATGAAGCCCGGCAGGAAGTGTTCGTTGATCCGGCTTCTCGCGATGCCATCGGAAACTTCCGGTTCGTTGGCCCAGAGCCGGACATCGTGCGGGACATGGTGTGTCCCTTTACGTCCGAGGACGATGGCGAGTCCTGTGCCCCAAGCGCCTGCACCGATGACGGCAATGCGGCTCATCTGCGGGTTGCTCCTAAGGTTCCTGATTCTGCGTCTGAGTTTGTTTCCGAAGTTGCTCCGAATTTTGATTCCGTGCCGGCCGCGAGACGGCCGATGTTTTGGCGGTGCTTCCAGATGACGAGCGCCGAAACCGCAGCGACGAAAAGCAGTTGCCGCGAGTCCGCATATTCGTGGAAGGCCCACACCAGTAGCGGAAACGCCGCCGCCACCGCGACCGACCCCAGTGAGACGTAGCGGAAGGCGACGGCGAGGATCAAGAAAAGGGCCACCATGCACAGGATAGATTTCGGGGTGAGCAGCATAAAAGCTCCGAGGCTGGTGGCGACCCCCTTGCCCCCGCGAAACTTAAGCCAGACAGGGAACAGATGGCCGAGCACAGCGAAGAATGCCGCCGTGGTCATGAGGAGTTGCTGATGAGGTCCGCTGAACAGCACCCGCGCCACCAGAACCGCAGCCAGCCCTTTGGCGGCGTCAAGAACGAGAGTCGCAACCCCGAGTGCAGGCGACTTGCGGGCCACGTTCGTCGCGCCAATGTTGCCGCTGCCGCTCGTGCGTACATCCTCACCCTTGAAAATCCGCACCAGCAGATAGCCGAACGGGGTCGATCCGAGTAAGTAGCCTACGGCGGCGGTGATGAAGTAGGGATTCATGCCCATCTATGTTAGAAGTCGTTTGTCAGCAGCCTGCTAGACATTTAGCAGAGAGGCATCGTACCAAACATCCAAAGAGTCACCCGCCAGAAGGAAACGATAGCCCGGCGGCAGTCCAAGCAGCTTCACCAAATCTGGATATTCCTCATACAAGTGACGGGTGTGCAACGGATCGAAGAAGTCTGCGGCATCAGAGAACTCTTGGCCGCACCATATGTACCAGCCGCTGGTTTCACCATCGGGGGGATGCCGCAGACCATTGATGGGAACGCGTCCCTTTGTGGACAGAGCAAAACCCGTCTTTATGTCGCCGGGCGTGGCTGCGTATTGTGCTGCTTGCTTATGACAAAACGCTCTCTGAACTTCTTCGATCTGTTTCGCGGATATGCTCGGCTTCGTCATCTATTTATGTCCACCTAAGAGCGGAAAGCGTTGCAGCTTCGTGTACTTCGATCCTCCCGGTGAAAGCTGGCTCTGATAAAGAATAAACTCGCGCGCCGTCATCGTGCCGAAATCAATCTCGCCCATCGCAGCAAGCCGCTTTTCCAGCACCTCGAACCTTGCGTTGGGAGCGTCGCCTTTGCGCCATTTCGGCGACCCCGAACTTCTCCCGGCGCCAGCGCGTGCCAGAGTCAGATGCGGGCTGAACGGCCGGTCTTCACGCGGAATGCCGAGTTCGGCTGTCGCCACATCGATGTTCTCGGCCAGCGCCGCGAGTTGCGGTGCAGCCTGGATCCCGATCCAGAATACGCGCGGAGCCTTCGCGGTGGGGAAGAATCCGTACCCTGCGCAGCGAATTTCGAACGCGGCGCTCTCCACCCGCCGCAAGCGTTCGGTTATGGCCGCGACTTGCTCCGGCGTCTGCTCTCCGATGAACTTCAGCGTGATATGCAGCGACTCGGAATGCGCCCAGCGAGCCTCGGGCGCGAAGCCCTCGACGCCTTCGAGGAAGCGCGCGATTCGCGTGCGGACTTCAGGGTCAAGATCGATGCCGATGAATATTCGCATCTTTATGGTTGTGTGGAGACGGGCCTCTGGCCCGTCCACGGGGCGGAGCCCGTCACCACAACATTAATATAGGCGCTTCACAACAGCGCCCGGCGGATCATCTCCAGCGCCTGCTGCGTCGAGAACTGGCGAATGCGCTTGCGGTCGCCGGGAAAATTGCGTTCGACAACCTGCGTGCCTTCCTCTCCCGCGAGCGCGATGTAGACCAGGCCCACGGGCTTCTGCTCGGTGCCGCCGCTCGGGCCGGCGACTCCGGTGATTCCGACTCCGTAGCTCGCGAGGCAGCGCTTGCGGATGCCCTCCGCCATCGCCGCCGCCACTTCGCGGCTGACCGCTCCATGCTGGTCGATCAGCGCCTTCGGAACATTCGCAAATTGCGTTTTGAGTTCGTTCGAGTAGACCACGGCGCCGCCAATAAAATAGCGTGAGCTGCCGCTAAGCGAAGTGATGCGCTCGGCCAGTAGGCCACCGGTACAGGATTCAGCGACGGCCAGCGTCATGCTGCGCATCTGCAGCAGGTAGCTGACGATCTGCTCGATGGTTTCCCCCTTGCGCGAGAAGATCGCCTCGCCGAGTTCGTCCTCGACTTTCTCGGCCAGTTCCTCAACGCGCGCCTCGGCATCGGCTAGCGAATCCTTGCGGCAGCGCAGATGGAGTTGAATCTCGCCCGCGCCCGCGAGGATAGTGGTTTCGACGTCGGTATAAGTTTTGTAGATGGGCGCGACCCGCGCGTCCACCTGCGATTCCGGCATCATCGCCATCTTGAGCGTGCGCGTGGCAATGTGCTGCACGGGGATTCGAGCGCGCAGTCGCGGTACGCATTCAGCTTCGAACAGCGCCTTCATTTCGTAGGGAGGCCCGGGGAGGAGCATCAGCAGCCGTTCCTGACCGTCATACTTTCCCGCAATCCACTGGCCGGGCGCGGTGCCGAGCGCATTCGGCAACGCCGTGGCGCTGGTCAGGATGTCGGCCTGCTTGGCATTGTTCGCCGACATTTTCATGCCGCGCTTGGCGAAGCGTTCTTCGAGCTTCGCGATGATCTGGGGATCGCGTTGCAGTTTCAACCCGAGCGCCTCGGCCACCGCTTCGCGCGTCAGGTCATCTTCCGTGGGACCGAGACCCCCTGTAAAAATGATGATGTCGGAACGCCGCATGGCGAGCTTAGCCGCTGCGGTCAATCCTTCAAGGTCGTCGCCCACGATGCACTTGAAGCGCACTTCCACGCCCAGCTCATTCAGTTTTTCAGTGAGGTAGAGCGAGTTGGTGTCCTGGCGATGGGGAGTGAGCAGCTCAGACCCGACGGCAATGATCTCGGCGTTCACGGCTAAGAGTGTAAATGATCTAACGTAGCGACATCCGCCCTCGGCTGTCCAGGCGACCAAAGCTTGCCTGAGTTGCAGGTCTTTAATACTGTGCCCAAGAGCGTAGTAGCAATGCGTCGCATCGCCGGACAGCCGAGGGCGGCTGTCGCTACGTTGTTGCCGGTTGTTGCTGCGTCATGCAGTGCAGCGCGCCGAATCCCCAGATCAGGTCGCCCGAATAGATCGGCACGACTTCGCGTGTCGGGAAAAGTTCCGCCAGCGTGTTGAGCGCGATGCGATCGTTCGGATCGTTGAAGACCGGCGCCAGCACCGCGCCATTTGCGATATAAAAATTGGCGTAGCTGGCGGGCAGATGGCGGCCTTCGAAGACGACTGGACGCGGCATGGGAATCTCGACGATATCGAGTCTCTGTCCATCGGGCGTGCGGGCGTTTTTCAGGCGGCCCAGGTTCGCGTGCAAGTCCGCGTAGTTTTCATTCTGCTCATTCGGTTCGATCATCGTGACTACGGTATTGGGTGCGACGAAGCGGGTAATGTCATCGACGTGCCCATGCGTGTCGTCGCCGGCAATGCCGCCATCAAGCCATATGACGGATTGCACAGCAAAATAATCGGCGAACAGTTGTTCGTAGCCCGCCCGGTCCATGGGCGGGTTGCGTTGCTGGTCGGCGGAAAGTAGGCATTCCTCCGTGGTGATCAGAGTGCCGCAGCCGTTGACGTCGATCGATCCGCCTTCGAGAACGATGCTATGGTCGCCAGAAACTGGCCGCACCACGCGCGCCCCCGCGTCCTTGGCCATGCGCGCGCCAATCTTTTCGTCGAACTCGTAATTCGGATACTTCGCCCAGCCGTTGAACTGGAAATGCAGTGCGAGGAGCGAGGCAGCGTTCTTGTCTTCCTTCGTAGCTGGGGGCGGCGTAAGAAAAACGCAGCCGGAATCGCGGGTCCACACGCGGTCGGTGCGCCAGCGGTGAAAGCAAACATTGTCGGAAAGCGCGTCGGCGTGCTCCAGTACTGCCCGCGCGCCCTTTTCAGCACGCTCACTGTTGACGATGAGATCGACGCGTTCATGCCGTAGCAGATTCCGCACGATCTCGGCGTAGACCCACGGAATGGGCTCAAATTTTCCCGGCCAGTCTCCCTTGAAATGTGGCCACGCGAGCCACGTGGACTCGTGAGGTTCCCACTCGGCGGGCATGCGGTAGCCCTGTGCGGCGGGCAGAAGTTTGGCGCGCGTGTTGGCCGTTGCTCGTTTGGACATATTCAGTTCCGTTACTTTCCGTCCAGCATGCGGCAGGTGATAGGAGCGTAACTGTCGATGCGCCGGTCGCGCAGGAACGGCCAGTTGCGGCGAATGTCCTCCAAATGATGCAGGTCCACTTCGCCGAGCAGGATTTCTTCCTTGTCGTGGGAAGCTTCCGCGAGCACGCGGCCGAAGGGGTCGCAGAAAAACGATCCACCCCAGAATTCGAGCCCTTTGCCGGGTACGGACTTGCCGCGAATGTCACCCGTTTCGAAGCCGACGCGATTCACCACGCCGACATAAACTCCGTTTGCGATGGCGTGCGCCCGCTGAACGGTCCGCCAGGCATCGTGTTGCGCCTCGCCGAATTCGGCCTTCTCCGCGGGATGCCATCCGATGGCCGTTGGATAAAACAAAATGCTCGCTCCCTGCAGCGCCGTGAGCCGCGCGCCCTCCGGATACCACTGATCCCAGCAGACGAGCGTGCCGAGTTTTCCGGCGGAGGTGTCGAAGGCCTTGAAGCCGAGATCGCCGGGGGTGAAATAAAACTTTTCGTAGTAGAGCGGATCGTCGGGAATGTGCATCTTGCGATAGATGCCGACGAGCGCGCCATCGGAATCGCCACCCGAATCAAAGATCGCGGCCGTGTTGTGATAGAGCCCGGGCGCGCGCTTCTCGAAGAGCGACGCGATCAGGACGATCTTGTTCTTCAGGGCAGCGGCGGCGAGCGTCTCCGTGACCGGGCCGGGGATCGGCTCGGCGAGATCGAACAGGGCGGCATCTTCGCGTTGGCAGAAATACTGCGTCTGGAAGAGTTCGGGCAGGCAGACGACATGGGCGCCCTTTCGTGCCGCCTCCGAAACGCGATCAAGCGCCTTGGCCAGATTGTCAGCAGGCTCGGGGCCGCATGACATCTGGATCAGGGCGACGGTGAACCTATCTCGCACTTTTTCTCCCAACCCTGTTCTTCAACACAAGGATACCCGGCAGTCCGCGTCTCTTACCGATGTGTGTTCGCATTCTAGGATACCAAAGTGCTTGATGCGGGAGTGAATGTCGCGACGCCTCCGTACCTTCGTGATCCTTCGTGCCCTTTGTGGTTCATGCTTTTCGATGTCGTGGCGCAAAACTAACCCACGATTGACAACACCGCAAAAGCAACTCGCCGCGTTTCCACCACTTCTAGTAAATTGTTTCTTCGGTGAAAATAAGTTTCATTCCGGAGGTTCGTCCTTGAAGCATAAAAGCGTCGCAAAGCACGGCCATCATCACGACGGCAAACATCAGGAAGGCGCGGGTATCGACCGCAAGCTGCACGATCCGGTGGCCGACCGTCTGGTTCCGCTGGAGCCGCTCGATCTCGGCGCCATCCAATCCATTGACGACCTGGTGCGCGCCATGTCCAAGACCGCGTTCACGGGCCGCCAGCTCGGCGAAGCGGCCGACGTGCTCGAGGCCATGGCACGCGACCAAGACTGCTTCGTCGTCATGACGCTCGCCGGCGCGATGACCGTCGCCAAGCAGGGTCTGGTGATTGCCGAGTTGATCGATCGCGGCATCGTCAATGCCATCGTTTCCACCGGAGCGCTCATGGCCCACGGCCTCGTCGAAGCCACCGGGCGCTCACATTTCCGGCACAACCCCGAGCTCAGTGACGAGGAACTCTACGAGGCTGGATACAACCGCGTATATGACACGCTCGAGCCCGAGCAGAACCTCGACGATGTGGAGCGCGTGATGGCGGCGGTATTTGGCGGCTGGGACGCGGACGAAGTGATGTGCTCATATAAGTTGAACCGCGCGATTGGAGCGCATTTGGCGAAGCGCGGCAAAGAGCGCGGCATTCTGAAGTCTGCCTACGAAAAGAAGGTTCCGGTATTTGTTCCCGCGTTCTCCGATTCCGAACTCGGTCTCGATTACGCGTTGACCAATCGTGAACGCGACAAGCAAGGGAAGGCGCGCTTCCGGTTCGATCCCTTCGAAGACCTGGAGCACTTTGCCGCCACCCTGCTCAGTCAGAAGCGGCTGGGAATCTTCACCATCGGCGGAGGCGTTCCGCGCAACTGGTCGCAGCAGTTCGGACCGTTCATCGAATTGCGCCACCGCCGGGGCGGGGAAGACCTGCCGCTGAAGCGCTACCACTATGGCCTGCGCATCTGCCCCGAGCCGGTGTACTGGGGCGGGCTCTCGGGCAGTCCTTATAGCGAGGCAGTGTCGTGGGGCAAGTTTGTGCCTCCGGCGGAAGGGGGGAAGTTTGGCGAGGTATTCGTGGACGCGACCGTAGGTCTGCCGCTGATCGTGGCAGCAGTGCTGGAGCGGCTGAAAAAGAAACCGGCCGCGAAAAAGACAGTTGCTCAAATCGCAAAGTAGAGACGCGGCTTGCCGCGTCTCGGATTGCAGAAGAAGTCGTGTTGCACGCTGGCCTTGTTTGGCGTAAGGATTTCGTGGAAGAGCCGGCCTTTAGGCTGGCGTTACGGCGAGAAATGAAGAGGGCTTTAGCCCCCGTGGAGGGCGACCACCGGGCCTAAAGGCCTCGTCTGAGAATGTCGCAACGCGGCCCTGAAGGTGTCCAGTCCCATGACATCCTTTACAAAGCGTTCCGGGACATCCTTTACACTTGGGTCTGGTAGTTACTCGCTGGCTGCGGCGATGGATCGCGGCTGCAGCGGGTCTACGCCACGAGCTTAATCAGTCAAAGATGAGCACGGCCGACGCAATCACCGTCGTCCAAAGTCCGCGTTTGTCGCCCACCGCCGATTGCGTCACATTAGCCGTCCGGACGATCTTGTTCGAGATACGATAAATCTCTTTCTTCTCGTCCCACGACCGGTCGGAATCAAACTCCACGTTCAAAGTTGTAGCCAGCATTTCGGCGGCGAGTTCTTCGGCGTAATCTCCGGCAGCGTCTTCCGTCTCACCGAACGAGTGGTGCTCGCTCAGATATCCGTAGGTGTTGCGATCGGCGGGGATCGCCACGCCAATCGACGAGGCCAGCAGGCGGTGCGGTTCGTGAGTCGAATTTTCGGCAACCACTGCGAAGACGACCTCTCCGGGGGAGAGATACGTGAGTCCCTGCGAGCGTGGCACCAGCTTGCAGTTGGGCGGAAAGATGGAAGAGACGCGTACCAGGTTTTGCGCTGCGATGCCGGCGTCGCGCAAGGCGAGTTCGAAAGAGGTGAGGCGCTCGCGATGTTTCCCCACACCTTTGGTGAAGAAGATTTTCTTGGGGACCATGTCCTTGCCCAATGCAGTTTCCTCCAGGAAATTGTGAGTTGTTCTGAGCGGCAAATCTAACACAGCGATTTGTGAAGATTGTATGAAAAAACAGGGAGACAGGATTTTCCCGCCACCGCCCACTTGGCGGCCACGGGTGCCAGTGCCGATGGTCGCGGGACGGCACCCGCTTCGCGCAGAGAAAGAGTCCTTTCCCTACGCTCAGGCCGCGTGCATATGCGCTTTGCCCGCCGCCAGCGGAAGGACCGCCGGTTTCACCAAATCGCAGAAATCGGCAAATCGCATCCGCATCAGTTCACGGTGCGAACCCGCGTTAAAGGCGATTTCCTTGTCCTCAGTCAGAGCCTGGTCCACGAAAACATCCATGCCGTAGAGATTGCCGAAAGGTGGCATGGATCCGGTTTCGCAGTCGGGAAAACGGCCGCGAAATTCGAACTCGCTGGCCAGTTCCACCGTGTCGGCCCCAAGGTATTTTTTCAGCCGGTATAAATCCACACGGAACGAAGCTGGCACCACCGCCATGGCGAGGCGGCCATCCACCATGACCATGACGGTTTTCGCCAGTTCTTTTCCGGGTGTGTGGGTAAGGGCGGCAATCCCCTGGGCCGTGTAGGCCACCGAGTGCGAGATCACCATATATCGAATGCGGTTACGATCCAGGAATTCCCGAAGGATGGAAAGAGGCACAGACACCTCCCGTCCGAACCGCAAGCAGGAACGCTTCTGAAGGATAGGCGAAGCACGCTCTGCGTTCGGAACTGTTTCAATTATGCGCTTCTCCGAGCCCGGGGCGGTAGTGAAATTTCAGAGCAGGGTTCCGGCGGACCCAAAACGGGAAACTGCGGAGCAAGATATGGGGGAGGCTAGGGAAGAATGTTCACTTTTGGCCACGAAACGCCTCGAAAGGTACGCTGTGAGGGAACAGCGTGGGCCTTCTCCGGTAAAGCTTACGCAGCTTCTTTCGTAACCAGGGAGTGCGCGGCTTCTCTGGCCTGCGATCCCACGATCTTCATTTCTTGCCAGTCGTAGCGAAACTCTTTGCCGCAGTCCAGGCACGCGACGTAGGTTCCCGTGCGCTGAGCTGTCTGGGTGCGACGCGAACCGGCACGCACCGTGATCGGAAAACTGTAACGGGCATGCCGGCAACCGAACATGGCGTCCATCAACTTAGATAACATCGAGTACCTCCACAGAATAAAGCGACAAAGCTGGCCCATCCCCTTCGCTTGAACACTCTAACGATGAGCTCTACTCGTTTAGATTCGTGCCGCGCAGAAAGGGTTCCGGCCAATGATGGCACCGCAGGTACGCCCCATAGGTGCACAGGAATCAAGCACTTGCAGACACGGAGGGAGGCAAAAAAGAGGCTAGTGAAGCATAAAGAGAGTCACTAAAAGGAGCAGGAAGTGCGAGCTCGGCGCTCAGCCGCCGGGATTCGACTTTTTGTGTTCCGAGCACTTGGTCATGATGGCCGACCGGAGCCGAGTGCGCAGATCGTCGGGCAACTCGTAGAGCTCCGAGTCGCGGTAAATTTCGATGGTTTTGCGGGTGGTATCGCAAACGACGTAGCAGTTGTGGCACCACGCCAAATGGTCGTCGAGTTCGGACTTGGTCCGGGCGTCCAACGCGCCATCGAGATAGTTGGTTAATTCGTTGAGAAACTCAGAACACTTCACTGGTCGCCATCTCCACTCGCCTTCTTCTGAAAGAAGCGGTTCAGCCGCTCGCGCAATTGCAAGCGCGCGCGCAGCAACCGCGACTTCACCGCCGGGATGCTCAGCTCCAGAGCCTCGGCCGTCTCCTCCGTCGAGAGGCCTTCCACGTCCCGGAGCACGAACACCGTCCTGAATCCCGACGGCAACCCTTGAATCGTGCGAGTCAGAATGTCCCGCAACTCCGCCTGGTTGTACATCTGCTCGGGATTGGGGCTCCAATCCGCAACCTCACGGGGCAGCGAGTCATCTTCAGTTTTTACTTCCTCGTCCAGAGAGACCGTGCGTTCCGGCTTTCTCCGCCGCAACTTCATCAGTGCTTCGTTAACCGCAATCCGCACCAGCCAGGTATAAAACTTGGACTGTTCCTGAAACTTCTCCAGGTTCTTGTACGCCTTGAGGAACGCTTCCTGAACTACATCTTCCGCGTCCTCGCGATTCTGCGTAATGTGCTGTGCAATGCGGAAAACATTGCGGTCATAACGCCGCACTAATTCTTCAAACGCTTGCTCGTCGCCGCGCTTGGCACGCCGGACCAGCTGCATTTCTTCGCTGACCGGTTGCTCTATGTTGGGTTGGATGGTACTCATTCGTAACTTGATGCAGATTTTTCCGACAGCGCCACTGAATCCGCAGTGCTATTGTACTTGCTGGCGGCAGTTTTCGGGATGTTGTTTTGACGGATTGCTTGCCAGACGAAGGTTCCCCCGCGATTTCGAGCGGCTGCCGCAGGCAACCCCGTAAGGTGTGCGTCAGAATTTGGCTGCTAGCAGCCGACTGACGCCTGGCACCTCAGGACACAAGCCCCGGAGGGGCGAACTAGCTTAGCCCAGCGCTTCCGCGCTGGGTGAAGGATGAAGAAATGATTCAAGTCCCGGAGGGACGACCGAAGCTCGCAAGTAACCCAGTAGGGCAGGTACCAAGGTGTCCCGAGAACGCCGGTCAGGGGCCATATAATCAAAGGTTAGAAGGGTTACTCCCTTCGCCCCCCAAAAGAGCTTTGCCAATTAGCTTCACCTCGGAGTACGAATGAAGGAGCGCGGTTGGATTGAACCAATTGTGGAACGGGTGGTTGGCCAGGTTTTGGACAGCCATGCGGCCCAGCTACGCACCGAGATTGTCCGCCGGGTGATGGAAGAGATCGCATCCGAAGCTGCCACCTCCGAAGCAGCTACCCCCGATCCGTCGTCCGGGTCCGGTCCGGCAGATCTGGCGCGCGCCGTCGCCGAAATTCAGTTAGGCACCTCGCAGCGGGAAATTCTGCGCGTGTTGCTCGACACCAGTTCTCGCTATGCGGCCCGAGTCGCGCTTTTTGTCGTAAAGGGCAGCCATGCCTCAGGATGGCAGGGACGCGGTTTTGCTAATAGCGATGGGTTGAAGGATTTTGCGCTCGACGAAAACGCTCCCGCAGTCGGTCGTGCCATCGGCCGTGCGATCGGCGATCGCGTAGCAGCGAGCGTGCCGGTTGCCGATCTGGACTCGCGTTTTCTGCAGGAATTTGGAACGCCAGCCAGCGGAGAAGGCCGGATTCTCCCTTTAATTTTGAAAGACAAAGTTGCCGCGCTGCTCTATGCCGACAGCGGAACCGGCCAGACCGGTTTGCTCGACGCCGGCGCGCTCGAACTGCTCGTGCTTTCGACCGGCGCATGGCTCGAGGTCAACTCGCTTCGCAAGCAAGTGCACGCGCACGCCGACAGTCATAACGTTCCGGCGTCCGACGCCCCGGCGTCGGCGCACGCGGTGTCCGCTTTCAACGATCCTTTTGCCTCGCATGCCCCGGCGTTTACTTTGGATCACGCCATGGCAGCAGCGGCGTCATCCTCTGCGGGCGAAGCCTCGGCGTCAGTCGCTCGCTCCGCAGTTGAGGCTCCGGCGATGATCGCCGGAGGCGCGACCGCCGAAGCCCAGAGCGCGATCGCCGAAGTTCAGTCTGCGGTTGCTGAAATGGAGCCTGCGCTGGCCGAACCGCTGCCGGTTGGTCATGCGGATACCGAGCCAACGTCCGAGCCAACGTCCGAGCTGATGTCCGAGTCAACGTCCGGCGCAACGCCCGAGCCCTCGCCCGTCCCCGCGATCTCGCCCGAGCATCAGGAGATTCACCGCAAGGCCCAGCGTTTTGCCCGCCTGCTGGTCGACGAGGTCAAACTCTACAATCAAGCCAAGGTCGCGGAAGGCCGGAAAAACAAAGATCTCTACGACCGATTGAAAGAAGCGATCGAGAAAAGCCGTGGGACGTACCAGAAACGTTACGGGAACACGGTGGCCGCTCCCGGCAATTACTTTCAACATGAAATAATAAGAAGTCTCGCAGAAGACGATCTTTCCATCCTGGGTGCCAACTTTCGGCAGTAGGTAGGGTTTGAGTGCGCCGTTTTGCAGTTGTGGTTTTCGCTGGAATCTTCTTCCTGCCCAGGCTCGGCTTTTTGCCGCTCGCAACTTCCCAGTCCAAGTCATCCACGTCGGCTGCGACCACGACCACGCCTGCGAAGCGCGCGCCGGCAAAGAAGAAAAAGACATCGGCTTCCACCAGCACCAGGAAAAAGCGTAAGACCATCTCCCCGCGCGTGCGCCGGGCGCGGCAGGCCTTCGTCGCCTCCGCCAATCTCCGCACCATGGCGCAGCAGCTGTTGCAGGACCGCACTCCCACCGCCTATGCCGGAGTCGAAGCCTATGCCCGCCGACACCCCAAGGAAGATGCCGGAGCACTAGCCTGGCTGGTCATCGGCTATGCCCGCACCCTCGATCACGACTATGGAAAAGCCATCGACCCATTCAACCGCGCCAAGGCCGGTGCCAGCGAACTAGGAGACTACGTATCCTACTACCTGGGCGACGCTTACCTGAAGACGGCGCACAACGCCGAAGCGCTCTCCACACTTGCGGACTTCGGCAAGAATTTCCCCGATTCACTGCTGATCCGAGATGCGCACCTGGTTTACGCAAGCGCGCTGCTGGAGGAAGGCCGGGCGCAGGAGGCAGCGCTTCTGCTGGAAAAAGACCGTGCTCCGGTGCGCAGTGATGTTGAGCTCACCATTGGTCGCGCCTACCAGGCCGCTGGCGAAAAAGAGCAAGCAGCGAGCGCCTTGCGCAACGTGTACTTCAACCTTCCCAACAGTTTCGAAGCGGATGCCGCCGGAGCTGAATTGCACAAGCTAGGCATCTCCGGCTCCATTGCCGAGCGCCGCACCCGCGCCGATCTGCTGTTCAAAGCCAAGCACTACAGCGAGGCGGCCCACGATTACCACGATCTTGTAGCGGAAGTCAGTCCTGAGAACCGTCCCGAAGTACAGTTAGCCCTGGCCGGGGCGCTCGAAAAAGGCGGCCGCAGTCACGATGCCCGCCAACTTCTGACCGCCATGGGATCGCAAAAAGGCGCTGCTGAAGCCGAGCGTCTCTACCTGCTCAGCGAAACGGCGCGTTCCACCAGCGATGAAGAAGCGGTGCAGCGCACACTGAACGAGTTGCGGCAGTTTGGCCCCGCCAGTCCGTGGCTCGAACAAGCGCTGCTTTCCGCCGGGAACATGTACCTGCTGAAGCACGACTACGATCACGCCATCGACTACTTCCGCGAGTTGCAGCAGCGCTTTCCAAACGGCGGGCACGCATCCTCCGCGCACTGGAAGGCCGCGTGGTTGACCTTCCGGCAAGGCCGGACCGAAGACGCACGAAAGAGCTTCGAAGACCAAATCGCGCTCTATCCCGATTCCGCCGAGACTCCCAACGCCCTGTACTGGCGTGCGCGCATCGCCGAAGAAGAAGGCAACCCGGCCATGGCGCAGGCGTTTTATCAGAAGCTCTCCGACCGCTATCGCAACTATTACTACGCGGATCTAGGCCGGCAGCGTTTGAAGGGTCTGCAAGGTAAAGGCGACGGGTCCTCGAAGCGAGATACGCAGCCAGACGCGCCGCACTATGCGCTGCTCGACCGCGTTCCGCCTCTTTCAACCACGGGAAGGATTACCGCCGACGTCCCTCCCGACGACAACCTGCGCGTCGCCCGGGCGCGATTGCTCTCAAACGGTGGACTCGCGGACATGGCGGTACGCGAGTTGCAAGCCGCCGCCAGCCAGGAAGGCGGAACCTGGGCGCCGCCCGAGATGGCTCGCGTCTATCAGGACCTCGGCCGCTACGATCGCGGTATTCAGATCATGAAGCGCACGACGCCCAACTATTTCGCCGTGGATATTCCCGACCTGCCACGCCCCTACTGGGAAGCGCTTTTTCCCAAAGCCTATTGGTCCGACCTCCGCAAATATTCCGTGCTCAACGGCCTCGATCCTTATCTAGTTGCGTCGCTCATCAGACAGGAATCCGAGTTCAACGCGGGTGCGATCTCTCATGCCAACGCAGTCGGTCTAATGCAGCTTCTACCGAAGACGGGCAAGTCCGTTGCCAAACAAGTCAAGCTCAAGGGATACAGCGCCCCGCAACTCTACACCCCAGCCGTCAACCTCCAACTCGGCACGCGCTACTTCAAAGACATGGTCGACAAGTACAACGGACAATTCGAATACGCGCTGGCCGCCTACAATGCCGGCACCGACCGCGTAGGAGACTGGCTGGGACAAGGCCACTACCGCGATCCCCAAGAGTTCGTCGAGTCCATCCCCTTCACCGAAACCCGAGAATACGTGCAAGCCATCCTGCGCAACGCGAGTGTGTACCGCCAGCTTTACGGCGCGCCGTAGCGGACTTGCGTAGGG
>CZLA01000022.1_pt1 | contig 24134 bp, 21 predicted proteins | sample 1122381 | NCBI WGS metagenome assembly CZLA01 (sample SAMEA3539301, study PRJEB10725) | soil metagenome | biome: tundra; feature: field; material: soil | place: USA | collected 2010-05 | depth 0.15 m
ATCGGAGTCTTATCTGGTAGTGGGTCAGTTTCATGATGCAACTCACAGCAGAACCAGCGAGGAGAATTTCAAGCCACCATCGGTATTTTCAGCTCCGCCAGAACCCGCTCGATCACGCCGCACGTTCTTGCGAGCGCCCCTGGCAACGCGCTGGCAACGCGCTCGGAGAGCCCCAGTTCCGTGCGCACCCGCTCCGGCTCAACGCCGACCAGAAAAACCCGCGCGGGCAAGTCGTTCAGCAATTGAGCCGCGGCTAGAAGCTCTCCTGCATTTCCCTCGTGCGCCGTCGTGGACCGCGTCACTCCGCAGCCCAAGACCTCCGGCCCTTCCAGAATCGACACAGCCCCCGCGCTTCTTCCGCCCGCAAACGCGTCCAGAATAATCAGCGCCTCGCGTCCCCCAAGATAGCCGAGCAAGGCCATTCCCTGCGTGCCGCCATCAATGCACTCCACGGCCTCGACGCCGGCATACAGTGCTTGCACTTCCCGCAGCAGCGCCGGCCCCACGCCGTCGTCGCCAAGCAGAACATTTCCCAAGCCCAAAACCAGCACCGGAGGCACGGATTGATCAAAGGTTGGCATGGATTAGCATACGGTGGATAGCACTTGGCAGTAAGCGCTTCGCCTTCCACCTGGCGTCGATCCGGTTCAGCTAATGCTAAGTGCTAATGGCTAAGTGCTGTTTCTTACTCTTCCTTGAAGTCACCTTTCTGATAGAACTTGTACCCGGAAATAATCGAGGTGATCAACCCGTTGCCATACTGCGTCGAGTCATACAGGATGATGTACACGTGCAGAATTGCAAACACCACAAAGCCCCAGGCAAACGCGTGATGCCACATGTGCGTCTGAAACGATCCGCCCAGCAGCGGCAGCACCCAGCCGAATACGCGATTCAGGAAGCCTCCGGGATTGCTCTCCGAATACATCGCCATGCCCGTGAAGATCTGGCACCACCCCAGCATGATGACAAACAAGGTGTAGGCCACGCCGCCCAGTGAATTGTGTCCGAGGTGAATGTGCCCACGCTCCAGCCGCAGATAATCGGTGGCTTGCCGGAACAAATCTTTCCACCACTTCGGTCTCCACACATACGGGAAGCCCGACCGCGAATATGCGTTGCCCATCCAGAACCAGTAAATGCGCACCAGGAAACTGACCGTGAAAATCATCGCCGCGCCGAAATGAATCTGTCGCACCCGTCCCATCACGAAATTCCGATAGGCTTCTCCGCTCGGAGCCAGCAGCGGGTGCGAGATATACAGCCCGGTCAGAAACAGCACCATCAGGCACAAGGCATTTACCCAGTGCGTGATCCGCACCGGCAACTGCCACACATACTGCCGGCGAAAATAACCCTCCGGGTGCAGAGTCATGTCGCGCGGATCGAACTCGTGAACGGAACTCGCCATACGTTCCTCCTGCCTTTCCTCCCGACTTCCTCCGAACTAGCGCACCTTGATCTCCGCCAGCTTTTCTCCATTCGGCCCGAATACATGCGACGCGCAAGCCAGGCAGGGATCGAAAGAATGGATCGTGCGCAGGATTTCGAGTGGCCGTTTCGGGTCCGCCATCGGCGTATTCAGCAGCGCAGACTCGTACGCCCCATGCTGCCCCTTGCTGTCCTTCGGCGAGGCATTCCAGGTCGAAGGCACGACGATCTGATAGTTCTCGATCTTCGTGTCCTTGATGTGAATCCAGTGAGCCAACGCGCCCCGCGGCGCCTCGGTGAAGCCATAGCCCTTGGCTTCCGCCGGCCAACTGGATGGCTCCCAGCGCGACGTGTCTGCCGTCGCCGAGTCTCCCGCCTTTAAATTCGCAATCAACTTCTCGTACTCCGCCATCAGCCAGTGCACGCAGAGCTTCGTCTCAAGTCCGCGCGCCGCCGTGCGGCCCAATGTCGAGAACAACGCCGTCGCCGGCACTTTCAGCGCACCCAGCGCCTCGGTCACCACATCTTTATATTCTGTATTGCCGCTGGCGAAGCCGACAAGCATCCGCGCCAGCGGTCCCACCTCCATGGCGTTGCCCTTCCAGCGCGGCGCCTTCAGCCACGAATACTTCGCGTTCTCATCCAATTGCTTGTAAGGCGGCTTCGGCCCGCTGTACTTCGGAACCGTCACGCCATCCCAGGGATGCAGCGCGCCCTTGCCTTCGGGATACTCATACCAGGAGTGCGCCACTTCTTCCTGCACCTGCGCCGCGTCCGTGAGATCGAGCGGCAGCACTTCGCTCAGGTTCTTATTCAGGATGGCTCCACGCGGTATGCGGAACTGGCTTACATCGCCAATGCCATTCTGCGGAATATCGCCGTAGACCATGTAGTTCCCGAGCCCGCCGCCGATCGCCGCCCAGTCCGTATAGAACGATGCCACCGCCAGCAGATCGGGAATGTACATGCCCTCCACCACCTGCTGCGCGTCCTGGATCAGCCCCTTCACATAGTTCAGCCGCTCCATGTTGATGGCGTTGTCGCCTTGCATGGAGATCGCCGACGCCATCCCGCCCACCAGATAATTCGGGTGCGGATTCTTTCCGCCGAAGATGGTGTGGATCTTGATGATCTCCTTCTGCCACTTCAGCGCTTCCAGATAATGAGCCACCGCCATCAGGTTCGCTTCCGGCGGCAACTTGTACGCCGGATGCCCCCAGTAACCGTTCTGGAACAGGCCGAGTTGCCCCGAGTCCACAAACTTCTTAAGCGTGCCGGCAAGATCCTTGAAGTACCCCGTGCTGGCGATCGGCCACGACGGCGACACCTTCTGCGCTAACGCCGACGTCGCCGCCGGATCCGCTTTCAGTGCCGAAACAATATCCACCCAGTCGAGCGCGTGCAGATGGTAGAAGTGGATCACGTGGTCCTGCACCATCTGGGTCAGGAACATGATGTTGCGAATGATCTCGGCGTTCGGCGGTACCTTGACGTTCAACGCGTTCTCCACCGCCCGCACCGAGGCCAGCGCGTGCACCGTGGTGCAAACGCCGCAGATGCGCTCGCAGAACGCCCAGGCATCGCGCGGATCGCGGCCCTTCAGGATCACCTCCAGGCCGCGCCACATGGTTCCGGAAGACATGGCGTCTTTAATCACGCCGCGCTCGTCGAGCATCGCTTCCACCCGCAGGTGGCCCTCGATGCGAGTGACGGGATCAACCACGACTCGAGTCGCCATGCCTCACCTTCCTTCCTTTTCCGGAGCTTCATCCTTTTGCGTCGTGCGCCGCACCACCGACGAGATAAAGTGCGCACCCACGCCGAGCAGCGCCGCACCCGCCGCCACGGCGCCGATTTCGTCCGGCGTAGACTCAATCCCCGGCACCGGAATCGACGTCAGCCGCTCGTAGAACGGACCGTTGTCCCAGAAGTTGTCCTCGCTGCACCCGATACATCCGTGTCCCGAGCCGATCGGATACGACACGCCGTTGTTCCACTTGAACGTCGGACAAGAGTTGTAAGTCGTCGGTCCGCGGCAGCCCATCTTGTACAGGCACCAGCCCTTCTTCGCTCCATCGTCATCCCAGGTCTCGACAAACTGCCCCGCATCGAAAAACGGACGCCGGTAACACTTGTCGTGGATGCGCTGCCCGTAGAACATCTTGGGACGTCCTAAGCGATCCAGTTCCGGCAGCGCGCCAAACGTGAGAATGTAGGTGAGGACGCCGGTCATTACTTCCGCAATCGGCGGACATCCCGGCACATTCACAATCGCCTTGTGCGAAATCAAGTGCCGCACTGGCTTCGCCCCGGTAGGATTCGGCTTGGCCGCCTGCACGCATCCGTTCGACGCGCACGAGCCCCAGGCAATCACCGCCTTAGCATTCTCCGCCGTCTCTTGCAGGATGCTAAGGAAAGTCTCCCCGCCCACGGTGCAATACACGCCGCCGTCCGCTGTAGGAGCGTTCCCCTCGACCGCCAGCACGTACTGGCCGGCATACTCCTTCATGATGCGTTTGCGGATCTCCTCCGCCTGGAAGCCCGACGCCGCCATCAGAGTGTCGTCGTAGTCGAGCGAGATCATGTTCAGCACGACATCTTGCGCGATCGGGTGCGACGAGCGGATGAACGACTCGCTGCAACACGTGCACTCCAACCCATGCAGCCAAATCACCGGCAGACGCGGTTTCGTCTCCAGCGCCTCCACAATTTGCGGAACCACCGTCGCTTCCAGTCCCAGGGCCGCCGCCATCATGGTGCAGAATTTCACGAACCGGCGTCGATCAATCCCATGCTCTCGCAGAACATCGTAGGTAGTGGTTTGGCGCAACAGACTTTCCATAGAGTGCCTCGATTAATTGAAGATGCACACCGTGCCGACGGCGCGAAATGTTAGTACGACTAGCCGCGGGGAAACAGTGATTTCAATCACCATGCGATGTGATCAAACCGCACTAGTGCCAACTGTGGCAAGCAGCTTTCCGAAGTTGGCCTCACGAATGGTGCCGGGCGGGTCTTCGAGGGGGGACAGTCTAAGAGGCTGCGGATGAACTCATGCTTCGTATCAGGGTATCGCTTTAGCGACACAGCAAATTCCTCAAAATTAGATTCCCCTTGAGGGGCTGGCGTCGCTCACTTGGGATATCGGAAGCACTCGACCGCGTGGTCGTTCACCATCCCCATGGCCTGCATGAAGGCATAGCAGATGGTCGACCCAACGAAGTTGAAGCCTCGTTTCTTTAGGTCTTTACTCATCGCGTCGGATTCGGCAGTGCGCGCCGGAATTTTCTTTCCCAACCGCCAGGCGTTCACGCGCGGCTTGCCTCCAACAAACTGCCAGATGTAGCCGTCGAACGAGCCAAACTCTTTTTGCACCGCGAGAAATGCCTTGGCGTTCTGAACCGCCGAAGCGATCTTCAGCCGGTTGCGGACGATTCCTTCATCACGCAGCAACCGCTGCGTCTTTTGCCAGTCGTAGCGCGCGATTTTCTTCGGATCGAACCCGTCAAAGGCCGCGCGATAGTTTTCGCGCTTCCGCAGAATTGTGTCCCAGCTGAGCCCGGCCTGCGCCCCCTCTAATATCAGGAACTCAAATAACACGAGGTCGTCTTGTTGCGGCACGCCCCATTCGCCGTCGTGATACAGAATCGAGAGATCGTTGCTTGCCCACGCACAGCGAATCAGATTCGACTTGTTCGCTACTGTCATCGGAAAAGAAGCGCTAGGTGAACCACTCATCGCGTACCATGCGATGGGGCGGGTCCAGCGAGAATACCGTCGATCTTGCTCAATTCCTCGGCTGAGAATTTCAGTTTCTTCAGTGCCGCCACGTTGTCGTCCACCTGCGACACTTTGCTCGTGCCAACCAGCGCGCTGGTGACGCGCGGATCGCGCAGCACCCACGCCACCGCCATCTCCGCCAGCGTTTGCCCGCGCTGCCCGGCAATTTCATTGAGTGCGCGAACCTTGGCGAGCTTATCTTCTCCGATGTCCTTCTTCTTCAGAAAGAAATCGCGAGCGGCGCGCGAGTCGCTGGGAATTCCCTGTAGATACCGATCCGACAGCAGTCCCTGCGCCAGCGGGCTGAAGACGATCGATCCCACGCCTTCTCTCTCCAGCACGTCAAGCAATCCCTGCTCAGGATCGCGCACAAACATCGAATACCTCGGCTGATGAATCAGGCAGGGCGTTCCCAGATCGCGCAGAATCTTTATCGCTTCGGATGTTTGCTTGGCGTTGTAGGCCGAAATACCCGCGTAGAGCGCCCGGCCCGAACGCACCGCCGTGTCAAGCGCTCCCATCGATTCTTCCATCGGCGTGTCGGGATCGGGCCGGTGATGATAGAAGATGTCGACATAGGCAAGCCCCATGCGCTTGAGGCTTTGATCGAGACTGGCTAGCAAATTCTTGCGCGAGCCCAGATTCCCGTAGGGCCCGGGCCACATATCCCAACCCGCCTTGGTCGATATGATCAGCTCGTCGCGGTAGGGAAGAAAATCTTTCTTCAGAATCTGCCCGAAAGTTTCTTCCGCCGATCCGTAGGGAGGGCCATAATTGTTGGCGAGATCGAAATGGGTGATGCCGAGATCGAAGGCGCGGCGCAGCATGGCGCGAGAGTTCTCGAAGTTATCCACTCCGCCAAAGTTGTGCCACAGTCCCAGCGACACGGCGGGAAGTTGAATGCCGCTCCGTCCCGAGCGGCGATATTGCATGGCGTCGTAACGCTTGTCATCTGCGACGTACACGATGGCTCTCCTTGAAGGAATTCATTCTACAAGTCAGTCGTACTTTTCGTAGCGGATCGAAGTCCGGTCCCAGCCGAGATTCTTCAGCAACTCGCGGTTCGCCTTGACCATCTTGTCGAGGCCGCAGACGTAGGCGTGCATGTCGGTATGGGTTCCAACCATTTGGGCCAGATGTTCCTGCACGTATCCTCGCAGCCCTTTCCACTCCGTAGCGGCGCGGCTCAACGTGGGAAGGAAGTGAAAATTGTCGTGCTCGGTGGCGAGTCGTTCAAACTCCTCGCGATAATAAATATCTTGCTCGCGCCGCGCGCCGAACAGCAGCCACAATTCGTGTCCCTGATGACGGCCGCTCTCCGCCAGCACCCAATGCAGCATGGAGCGGAACGGCGCGATCCCGGTTCCAGTCGCAATGAAAACGGTGTCGCGTAGGGGCGGGCGCAAAATGAAATCGCCGAACGGCCCCTGAAACGCGACCTTTGCGCCTTCATCGAGACTGCAGAGATAGTTCGACATGAATCCATCCTGCACGCGATTCAGACAGAAAGCGAAGTGCCCATTCTCGGACGGCGACGACGCGATCGAATACGCGCGTGTCATCTCCTCGCCGTCGGGAGTGGCGGCCTTCACCGAGAGCCATTGTCCGGGAACGAAGCCGAAGCGGGGGACGCCGCTTACTTCGAGTTCGATGTGCTTGGTAAACTCGGAGAGCGCAACGGAGCGAAGCAGACGCGCGTCGAGAGTTTTGAACTGGGCCATCGAACAGTTAGATGACTGTGGCGAGCCGCCGGACGCTTCGATTTGCACGTACCCGCATTACTTGGTGAGTCTGACTTTCAAGGAGCAAGAGAATGGGACACCGTATTTGCCCCTGGTGGCTGGGCTACGTACTGGCCAGTCCGTTGCGCCGTCTATTACAGGACCCGGCCGCCATCATCAAGCCTTATGTCCGGGAAGGAATGACCGTCCTCGAACCCGGCCCAGGCATGGGATTCTTCACGCTGGAAATGGCTCGTCAGGCAGGACCAAGCGGCCGCGTGGTCGCGGTTGATGTTCAGCCGCGCATGATCGCAGGACTGAAGCGCCGTCTGGCGAAAGCCGGACTGCTCGAGCGCACCGATACGCACCTGGCATCGTCCGATTCCCTGGGCCTGCAGGATCTGCGCGGAAACGTTGATTTCGTACTCGCGATGGCGGTTGTACACGAAATGCCTAGTTCAAGCCGCTTCTTCGCTGAAGTTGCGCAAGCGATGAAACCAGGCGCAACGCTCCTGCTGGCAGAACCGTCGGGCCACGTGAACAAAGCTGCATTCGAAACCGAACTGCAGGATGCCGCCGCAGCAGGTCTGGAAGTGGCCGGTCGCCCCGTAATTGCCCGGAGCCAGGCCGCGTTGTTGAAAAAAACTGGAACCCAGGCTTAGCCGGAAACGTCTCACTCGCGAGCGACGCGGCGGTTACTGAGAACCGAGAATTGACAAGTGAAAACTGCCTCGCTACTCCACCGTTACCGACTTCGCCAAATTTCGCGGCTGATCCACGTCGCAGCCGCGGCGCACGGCGATGTGATAAGCGAGCAGTTGCAGTGGCACGATTTCCAGAATCGCCGACAGTTCTTCCGGCGCCGGCGGAACGAAGAGGACGTGATCGGCCTCTTCGGTGATTTCTTTATCGCCTTCGGTGGCGAGCGCGATGACGATGCCGGAACGAGCTTTTACTTCCTTCAGGTTCGACATCGTTTTCTCGTAGCGGGTCATCGACTGCGGGCTGTTCACGTCGCGCGTGGCGATGATGACCACCGGCAGATTTTCGTCAATCAGCGCGTTCGGGCCGTGCTTCATCTCGCCCGCCGGATAACCTTCGGCGTGAATGTAGGAAATTTCCTTGAGCTTGAGCGCGCCTTCGAGCGCGATGGGATAGTGAATGCCCCGTCCAAGAAAGAGGAAGTCCTGGACGCGGACATAAGTTTTCGCCAGTTCGTCGCAAGCCTCATCGTGGGTGAGAATCTGTTCCAACTTGCCGGGGATGCGCATGAGTTCTTGCACGGCGGCCTTCGCTTGTTCGGGTGTCGTGGTGCCGCGCACCTGCGCCAGATACAGGGCGAATAGGTAGAGGGCAGTAAGTTGTCCGGTGAAAGCCTTGGTCGAAGCCACGCCAATTTCAGGGCCCGCGTGGGTGTAGACAGTTCCGGCGGCTTCACGCGTGATCATGGAGCCGACCACGTTGCAGATGGCCAACGTCTTCGAACCTTTGGACTTGGCTTCACGCTGAGCCGCGATCGTGTCGGCGGTTTCGCCGGACTGTGAAATCAGCAGCGTCATCGTGTCCGGCCCGAGGATCGGGTCGCGATAGCGCCACTCGCTGGCGTAATCGACTTCGACCGGCACTCGGGCCAGATTTTCGATCATAAATTTGCCCGCCAGTCCGGCATGCCAACTGGTGCCGCAGGCGGCGATATTGATTTTCTTCAACGCTTTGAACTCAGCTTCGCCGACCTGCATCTCGTTGAGGAAGATGGCGCCGGTATCCTGCGAGACGCGGCCGAGCGTGGTGTCGCGAACGGTGCGCGGCTGCTCATAAATTTCCTTGAGCATGAAGTGCTTGAAGCCGCCCTTCTCCGCCATGATCGGATCCCAGGTGATGCGCTGCGCCTTCCGCTCCACCGGATTGCCGTCGAGATCGGTAACCCGCACGCCATCCAAGGTGATCACCGCAAAATCACCATCGGCCAAAAAGAAAAGGTCGCGCGTGTGATCAAGCAGTGCGGGTACGTCGCTGGCGACGAAGTATTCGTCCTTGCCGAGGCCGATGACGACCGGCGGTCCGTTGCGCGCCGCGACGATCTTGTTCGGTTCGTCAACCGCGATCACCACCAGCGCGAACACGCCGGTAAGTTCCTTCACCGCTTTGCGCACAGCTTCTTCCAATTTCAAAGACGAGCGATGACCATTACCAGTTTGCAGGTAATACTTCTCTACCAGGTGCGCGATGATTTCGGTGTCGGTTTCGGTGGTGAATTTGTGTCCTTCGGCGATCAACTTTTTCTTGAGCGAGAGATAGTTCTCGACGATGCCGTTGTGCACCACCACGATTCTGCCGCTGCAGTCGCGATGCGGATGGGCATTCTCTTCGGTGGGGCGGCCATGCGTCGCCCAGCGCGTGTGTCCGATGCCGTAGGTGCCGTCGAGCGGCTTGAGGCGGATCACTTCTTCCAGATTGCGCAGCTTGCCCTCGGCCCGCCGGATCTGCAGGCCTTCGCCGTTTCCCGCCACCGCGATTCCCGCGGAGTCGTAGCCTCGATACTCCAGCTTTCTCAGGCCTTCAATGATGACGGGGACGACCTGCTTCTTACCCACATATCCCACAATTCCGCACATTGGCTAATTGGCTCCTTGACGAATGGTTCGGTGGGGGACCGGTGATGGTTCGGGCACGTGGCCCATCAAGCACACACGGATATCTAGTCTTCGAGGGAGAAACGAAACTCTTCAATGACGGGATTCGTCAGAACTTCGCGCGCAATCTTTTCTACTTCGGCTTGCGCCTCGTCCTTGGAGATACCGCCGTTGAGAGTAATTTCGAAATACTTTCCTTGCCGTACGTCGTGCAGACTCCTGTACCCGATTTTCGTAAGGGCGCCGTGAATGGTCTTACCCTGCGGATCCAGGACGCTCTTCTTCAACGAGACGTAGACGTAAGCTTTCATCAACATGTCGATTATACGTCAGGGGGCAGCGAACCGTGAACGTGGTTTTCGTTATAGGGGCTATGCGTTCGGACCACTCACTTTGGTGACGTCGAGTCCGCAACCTGTTTAAAAGACGAGAGTTGACGATCCAGCTCCGCAATCGCCTGCTCCAGCATCTGGCGGTGTCGAGCATTGCTGGCTGCCTGCAGTTGTTGCGTGAGGCGTTGCCGGGAAAGAAGCAGGCCCTCGCGTTTCCGGTTGCGTTGCTGCTCGTCGGGCGAGATTGGCGCGCGCACGGTAGCCTCGTGGGCGGTCTTCCGCTGCTCCGACCTTTCCTCTTGTTGCTGTTCGACGGACTTACTCTCCCAGCCGCGTGCCATTTGAGAATCTTACCTTAAGGATTGTCTGATTAAGTCTTCGTTGGGCGTCTAGTTGCCCCCAGAGACGCGGATCGCCGCGTCTCCGGCGGATGAATCCGTTTGACACGCCTTTACAAAACTCCACTCACCGTTAACCAATCTCTATACAACTTTCCCTCCGCACCGTTGTTTACTTCGCTAGAGAGCTGATTCCGGCTAGCAATCGCCACTGGAACGGAAGACTTCAGCCCTCAACTGGAGGCACCACAAATGGCTCCAAACGATCGTCGTCTTCGTATCCTCTCGAACATGCCCGCCTTCCTGAATCTGGCCAAAGCAAAAACCAGGCAAGGCCTCGCCCTAACCATTTCGCTGCTCTTAGCCATGTCCAGTTTTGCGCAGCAGTCACCCACTACTCCGCTGCCGGATTCACCAGACAGCTCCCAGGCAGCGGTCGCAGTCTATAAAGCCACGGTGACCGTTCCCGCCGGCACGAGGATTGCTCTCGTGCTCACAAGTTCGATCCAAACCAGGTACATCCATCGCGGAGACGCCATCTATGCCCAAATCACTTCTCCCGTCATCTCCGGCAACCAAGTCGTGATCCCGCCCGGCACATTTGTTCAAGGAAAAGTTGACAAGCTCTCACGTACCGGCGGCCGAGGTGAACTGCATTTGCAATCCATGTCTATAACCTTCCCGGACGGCTATGTCGCTCCGATTTCCGGGCCTGTGGACTTGGTAACCGATGACGGCGATGCCCTGAAGGACCCCGGCCGAGGCCGGTTCATCGGCGCGTTCGCCTTGCCTGCAGCCGGCGCGGGCCTCGGCGCGCTGATTGGCCACTCTGTCGCCAATTCGCAAGCCACCACCATCACCAGCACTCTCCCGCCCGGCTGTACTGGACCGCCGCCGGGTTGCCTGACATCAAGTCTAACCACCCCCGGCAGCACGGCGAAAAGCACCATGATCGGCACCATGATCGGCGCGACCGCCGGCATGATTGCCTCGCTCGTCCTGCTCACTAGTTCCCACAATTTCTACCTCGATGTAGGCTCACCTGTCGAGATGGTTCTGCGCCAGCCCTTGTTTCTGGAACAGGATCAGGTCGCCGATGCGGACCGGCAATCCGAGCAGCACCCCGTGCCAACCCAGCCGATCGCCCAGCGCCCGCAACCAATGCCACCGCCTCCCGACACCGACCCCGGCACCTGCTACACGCCAGGCACACCGGGCACACCCGACATAGACATCCCTGGAACGCCCGCCATCGGCGACTTGCCCGGAACCCCGGCCACCCATATTCCCGGCATCCCGGCGACTCCGCCCACGCCACACCCGTGCCCGTGATTCGCAATCGGACGGCGCGGACAAAGATCGATTCGCTTCAAGAGGGCGCGGTCCGCAAGGCCGCGCCCTTGAATCCTCGAAACTCAAGCGCGGTGCTACCCAAAGCAATGTCTGGCACGGAACCCGGATGGTTGGCGTAAATCGGGCGTCTCTAACTATGCCGGCGGCGTCAAGCGCTCTTGGAGCGCACTAGCCCGTCCACGGCAGATGAAAATCTGCCGAGTCGAGAGAGAGAGTGTGCCGCTCGCTCATACTGATCTGCTACAGGAGGAAGTGCTCGGCTTTGCAGATCGGGCAATAGGATTTCGGTGAGCAGGTGGAGGCCAGCCCCGATCGTTTGCAATCGAAGCCGGAAAGCATTCTCAGCAAGCTGAACACCGGACGCTGCGATCGCAGGGTCGGAGCTGCGTTGCGCGGCTTGACCAATCTTTGCCAGCGCCGTCGCGGCCCTTCCCGCTTCCCGGGCGTAGATGATTGCTGCCCACGCACGTTGCCGCTTAATCTCGCGGAACTTCTTTGGCGATAAATTATTGCGAAGAAATGCTTCCTCGTTTGCGTCAACCAGGTTTCTGAAGGCCTCAATGTCGAGAGAGCGGAAGGCCTGGACAGATTTTTCCAAGTCAACGCGACGCGTGCGGCTGCGGATGGCAATATAGACTAGGATTGCCAGCGCGAAGAATCCAACGGCGACAAGAGTCCAAGCGGCGATCAATGCCGGAGTAAGTGTTGAAATTCCCTGTTCCATGTTTCCACCTCTTCATGGGGAAGGACTTCGAGGGACGCAGGTTTAAGTTCGGGCACCAGCAAATACCCAATCCAGATCGAAACACAAACGAGGTAGGTTCCGGTTATCAGTAGATTCAGGTATGGCACCCATGCATCGGTAAATTCTGCACGAACAGCGTAGGCGGCGAGGTCCACGCTTGACAGAACCCCAAGACCCAGCGTGATCCCGAATGCGGGGCGACGCCAGGACAAACCTAAGAAGCGGGAAAAGAGCAACAAGGAAAGGAGCAAGCCGCATTGAACCATAGCCGCTCCCCGGTTGACGACGGATACACCGGCAATCAACCTGACGCTATTGTCCCCGGGTGCATAGGCAGCGAGCAAAACACCCACAACAAGCAGCAACCCTGTCACGCATTGTAGCGATCGCCTCGTTGCCACCTTCAGAAACTGGGATTTACGAAACAAATCCTTAGAAACCTCGTCAATCACCCCGAAACGCACAGCGATACTAAGCAACAGCGTGGCGCAATAAGCATATGCATACCGCTCTCCAGTCACGCGGGTACGCAACGCGAACAGCAGAATGAACTCGGCAGTTTCATAAAGTACATAGGCGAAAAAGCACGGGAATTCTCGGTACAAGCGGCGCTTGCATAGAACGACCGCAAGCACACCGAGAAGCACATGCGGCGAGATCCATAGGAAAAGCGAAAGCACCTTGTGCCAGTTCATCGGGAGCATGGTAGTGCACTATAGCCCGGACATTGCTCCTTTTCAACCGAGAATCCTACCGAAATTCAACTCCCAACATACCTGCCGCAGCTTAAGCCCTGCTTTCCGCGCTTAGTTGAAGTTGCGACATTTTTTCGGAAATCGTAAATTCAGTGAGATTGAAATCCGCTATCGAGGAGTTGGGGCTACTATGCGGATTCAGTGTCACAAGAGCGGTTTCCCCATAAGGTTGTTGGGAAGAGCCCTCCCCTTTTTATGTTGCAGTACGATACAAGAGATAGCGGCGAGATCCCCGGGAAGAGGACCCGCCGCAATCCGTTCCCAGTTTGGCTACAGCGGCTTAGTGCAGCCCTTGGCGTTACAAATGGGCACGGGATCGCCGTCGGCCATACTTGGAAGCGCGGAGGTTGCAAGAAACAGGGTTATTGCAGCTAAAGCCAGCATGAGTCGTTTCAAGGTCCTACTCCTTTGCGAAAGAGGTGCCCCATGCACTATAGCCCGGCGGTTTCTCCTGTTCAACTGAGAAACCCAACGTAGTTTTTTCCCCTAGTTTGGCAGCAGCAGCGGTACGGTGCAGCCCTTGGCGTTACAAACGGGCATGGGATTGCCGTCGGCCATACTTGGGAGCGCGGCGGTTGCAAGAAACAGGGTTATTGCAGCTAAAGCCAGCAGGAATCGTTTCACGGTAGTTCTCCTTGGCGAAAGGGTTCGCACCGTGATACCTTGCAACGGGCAAAGGGTTTTTCTGTCCCTAAATGCAGTTTCGATGTTTTTCTGTAAATTGTAAATTCGATGAGACTTAAGTCCGCTCTCGAGGATTTTGAAGCGAATACCCTAGGCGCGGTCCCTGGGTCGTTGGGCAGACTTTCCTACGTGGGCAGATTGCATGACGGCAATGGAACGTACGGGCACTGGGGTTTGGCGAAGGTGTATGGCGGCGCCGCACAAGGCGCAATCCGTGCGTCTCATCGGGGGCTGCTCTCCGAGGTCTTGAAGAAGCCTTTGGCATCGCTGCTCAATGAGTTAGCGATATGCTCGAACGAGTATCTAACAGAAAGGGAGTTCCTGGCTTCGCTGAACAACTCTCCACCTAAGCCCGTCTCCCCAGCTGCCCTGGCACATCTGAAGTCAGTGCTGAGCGCACTTTTGGCGTTGGTTGAAAGTCGAGATAATGCCCATCCCCGAGGCGCATCGCCACCCCAACCACCTGCCCAAGAACCTCAGCCTCCTGCGGGTATTTAAGAACTCGCACCGAAACGGGAGAGAGCGGATGAGGTTGCAAGACGATGGAGTCCCCTTTTTTTGAGCACCAGCAACACGTATATCCATCGCGCATTTCCACAAAGTAAATCGGACGTTCGAACTCCGAACGCCATATTCCATCGCTTATTTTGCTCTTCGCTTCGTCCACTTGCACGAAACTGCCAGGCGGAAGAATGGGATACATGGTGAAATCTTCCGATCCAACATATCCGTAGGTGTAGCGATCATCGGCAAACAGCTCCAGGTAAGCCATGGGCACGGTGCCCCATTGCTCGATGGCACGTTTCAAGTCCGTCGTTTTCTGGAGCGAGAATCCTGGATCGAGCCTGGTCGGCATCCGCACTTCTCTGATGTTGCTCGAGGCCTCGGTTACATGAGATTTCTGCGGATGCCCAAAACCAATGTCCGCTGAGATACCATCAAGTTCGAGGCCATAGAAGGATAGCAACTCCCGATATTCCCGCCGATAAATAGCGGCAAACGAATAGAGTCGAAAAATATTTGGGATGATGCCTTTGGTTTCGATGTCGGACAAGCGGCTGGGCGGAATTGCGAATTCCTCATTCTCAAATCTCTGCGCGATCTGGTTACTGGCCAGTTCCACATCCCGCATGCGATATCCGAGGGTCTCTCTCAGCGCCCGCAGCCTCTGTCCACCATTGAGTTGCACAACCAGTGACCCCCAGGGGGACATTCTACCATCGGTTTCGGGGCGCAATGAGCACGACCTTGCGCCAGATTTTCGGATTTCGGAACAGAAAAACGTGCGTGGTTGTAGTGCAGTTCCTTCAGAATAAATCCAGACGGACACCGCCGGTCGCATCAAGCGGGCAGGTTCCGGTAACCTCTGTTCGGTTTTCGTAACAGGAAATTTGCTGCCTTGCCTATGCCCCGGAGCCGGAGTAGAAATTGTCTTTCTGGGAAAGCACCAATCCAGGAAAAGCTGTGTCGCAGAACCTGAGGGGGCTCCCCGTACCGGGGAGAATAAGATTGGTTCCCAAGTAAAAGGAACCGACGCCTGCGGCGCAATGTTGAACTGTAGTCCCGCGGCTTGGCAAGCTGCGACGACCCCCAGTTCCTGCTCAATACAAACTGCCCGACTTATTGCACTCGGCAGGTGCAGGAGGTGTATCTATGTCAGAAAGCGGAATCGCACTCGAGGGGGATCCCTCGCCTGAACGCAACCGGTACCGGCTGTTACTTGAGATCACCGACCTGGTTGCGCGTTCCAAGAGCCTCCCCGCCGCCTTCAAAGAGCTCGCCCCGCCGGTGCTGGCCCTGACCGGAAGCGAACTGCTGAATCTTTCCTTCCACGATCCGCACCGGGATTGCATGCTGACTCAATACTGGAAAAAGAACGAGGAAAGTGGAGAGTTCGAGTCTTTCCCCGTCGACGAAGCGGCTACCGGGTGGGCGTGGAAACATCAGGAGCCGATTGCCATTCCCGATACTGAGCGCGAGCAGCGCTTTCCCGGCTTCGTGCCCGTGCTGCTCAATCACGGTGTCCGATCCTACATCGCCCTTCCCATGAGCACGCCTGCGCAACATTTTGGAGCGCTCGGCCTGGGCAAGAAGGTTGCCGAGGCCCTGAATGAAGAAGACGTCGAATTCCTGTCTCGCGTCGCGCTGATGGGAGCACTTGCGTTGGAGAAGGAGAAATACTACCGCCTCTATGAGGAACAGCAGAGCCTGGCGGAGATCAGCCGTGAACTAAGCTCCACCTTCGAGGTGGAAAAACTATTGCCCGCCATTCTTTTCAGCCTGCGGGGCATCGCGCGCTACGACCGGGCCGTCCTGTCAGTGCTAGACCAGGACGGCAAGAATGTGTACGTATATGGAGATGCTCTGGAACGGGAGTCTTTGCTCAACCACGGAAGAACGGTTCCGATCGCGCAGGAACTGTCGGCGCAGGCGGTCCAAACGCGAAACGTGACATTCTTCACAGCCGTCGATTTGCGGGACATGAAAGGACCCTTGGCGAAAGCCATGTACGAGATCGGGATTCAGTCGGTTTGCAGTGTTCCCCTCGTTGCGGGCGATCGAGTCTGGGGAGCGTTGAATCCGAGTAGTATGACCGAGAATGCTTTTGGCCCGGCGGAGGTTGCATATCTGCAGCAAGTAGCCAACCAGATCGCGGCTGCGCTCCGGAATGCACACGCCTATCGCAAGATCGCACAACTCCAGGACCGCCTGGTTCAGGAAAAGCGCTATCTGGAAGCCGAAATCCAAGTTACAGAACGCTCCGACGATATCATCGGCACCAGCCCGGCATTGAAGCGTGTGCTGGATTATGCTGCCATCGTCGCCGACACCGATTCCACCGTCCTCATCACCGGCGAAACCGGGACCGGTAAAGAACGCATCGCCCGCATGATTCACGGCATGAGCCGGCGCAAGGACCGCAACTTCATCAAGCTGAATTGCGCCGCCATTCCCACCGGCCTGCTGGAAAGCGAGTTGTTCCGACACGAGAAGGGAGCGTTCACCGGAGCGGTAAGCCAGAAACTCGGCCGGCTGGAATTGGCGGACAAGGGCACCTTGTTGCTGGACGAGGTTGGGGAAATTCCTTTGGAGTTGCAGCCCAAGTTGCTACGTGTTCTGCAGGACCAGGAGTTCGAGCGCCTGGGAGGCACGAAGACGATCCGGGTCGACGTGCGGCTGATCGCCGCCACCAATCGCGATCTGGTTCGCGCGGTGGAAGAAAAAGAATTTCGCGGCGACTTGTTCTACCGCCTGCACGTGTTTCCCCTGCATCTGCCGGCATTGCGCGACCGGCGTGAGGACATCCCCATGCTGGTTCACCATTTCGTCGAAAAATGCTCGGCCCGGCTGCACAAGCGGATCGACGTCATCCCCGAAGAAGCCGTCGATGCCATGATGCACTGGGAATGGCCGGGAAACATCCGCGAGCTGGAGAATTTTATCGAGCGCTCGGTGATCCTGTCGGAAGGCAACCGCTTGAACGCGCCGCTCGCCGAATTGCGCGAGGATATCTCACGGCAGCCGTCCGATTCCAGCGGCACGCTGCGCGACCGGGAACGCGAACACATCATCGAAATTCTGCGTCACACACGGGGCGCCCTATCGGGTCCGGCAGGCGCGGCGGCCCGCCTTGGACTTAAGCGCACCACCCTGCAGTACAAGATGCAGCGGCTCGGAATCTCACGCCTGGATTATCTGCATTAGAAAGCACTGGACCGCGTGACATCCGACGAACTGTCGGCAGCCGGGCCAGCCTCGCGTCTCCTCCTCTGGAGTGCTACTCGTCCAAAACACCCTAAGCATTTGAAGGTACAGCCACTTCGTCCCTGTTGTCGATGTGGCAACCGATGTGCAATGTCTTTTCCAAGTGGCGCATTCTCGCTTCCCCCGGGCGATCGATTCCGCCAGCCAGGTTTTGTCGATCAACAGGAGTGTGCCATGGGCGCGCCGCGGCGCTTCGCGATTCCGAACGACTGTCTAAGCTGCACCCTGAGGCGGGACGGTGACTTCTGCCACTTGTCTCAGCCTCTAATGAATGAGTTCAATGCGATGGGGCACCTGACCCTGTATCCCGGCAATGCAACTTTGATGACGGAAGGTCAAGTCCCGCGCGGCGTCTACATCGCCTGTTCTGGCCGCAGCAAGCTCTCGGTCGAGGCGCGCGATGGCAAGACCATCATCCTGAAAATTGCCGGAGACCGCCAGGTGCTGGGGCTGAGCGCGGTCGTCTCCGGGGGGCCTTCACTGATTACGGTCACCACCATCGAGCTTTGCCAGATCAAATTTATCGAGCGCGACAGCTTCCTGGGTCTGATCGAACGCAACAGCCGCGCCGCGCTCGCGTGTGCCGCCCTGCTCGCCCAAGAGGTTACGACCTCGTTCGACGATGTGTACGATCTGCTGCTCGCTCGCAGTTCGACGGAAAAACTCGCCCGCCTGCTGCTTTCCTGGGTCTCGGACGAACCCCGCAACCGGGAGCTCCGCGCACCCACGGAATTTACCCACGAAGAAATTGCCCAGATGATCGGATCGTCGCGAGAAACGGTAACCCGCTTATTGAGTGATATGAAGCGGAAAGAGTTAATTCGGCTTGAGGGTGCAACCTTGGTGATTCCCAATCGGATTGCCTTGCAAGCCATCGCTTCCTGAGAGGTCCCTCCCCGGGCGGACGAAGCCGTCTTGCGTCCGCCCCTTTTTCTTTCAGAGGTTGAACAGTTCCCGCAGGCGGCGAGTCTGTGCCCGGCTCACCGGAATCTCCGTCTGTTTCTTGTCGTCCATGCGCAACTGGTAGGAGCTTTTGAACCAGGGCACGACTTCGCGGATGTGATTGATGTTGACCAGAAACGACCGGTGCGCCCGCCAGAACGAATTGGGATCGAGACTATCGAAAAGCTCTTCCAGGGTGCGGCAGTTCGACTGGCCTTCCATGCCCGCATGGCCGCTTGTGGCCACCGTGATCACGCCATCTTCAATGGTCGCGTAGCAGATATCCTTCGGATCGGTCAGGAATAACCTGCCCGCCGCCTTGATCAGAATCTTCGCCGTCTGCGGCTTCTGCGATTCCAGCATCCGCACCAGCGTTTCGAATTTTTCTTCCGGCCCCGCGCCCGCTTCAATCTTTGCCCGCGCCTTCTCGATGGACTGGGCCACGCGCTTCTTATCGAACGGCTTCAGGATGTAATCGACCACGTTCACCTCGAACGCCTTCACCGCATACTGATCGAAGGCGGTCGCGAAGACGATCTTGGGGAGGGGAACCTTGCGGTCGAGCAGCTTCTTGATGACGCCGAAACCGTCCAGACCCGGCATCTGGACGTCAAGAAACACGATGTCCGGATTGTGCTCGCGGATCAGGCTGATCGCTTCCAGGCCGTTCTTGCCCTGCGCGACCACGTTCACGTCGTCCAGGTTCTTGAGCAGGTAGGCGAGCTCGTCGCGCGCCAGTTGTTCATCGTCGACGATGATCGCGGAAAGGGGCATGGGGTTGCGGGCCGAACTGGTAACACCGGTATTTACGGCGGCGATCGCCATATCCTTAATAGTGAGTATAGCTAGCGCAGTGGATAAGCCGCCAGTCGCGATTCCTTCAGGTCGTAAGTCGATTTGCGAAACCTCAACCTCAAAAAGCACAAAGGCACGCCAAGGAAACCTTTACGACTAAGAACCCTCGTGATACTTCGTGTCCTTGGTGGTTAAGGGTTCTTTTCATTCCACCCACTACGCTTCCCTACCGAGAGTTCTCGATGGCCAGCGCCATGCCGATTCCGCCGCTGACGCAGAGCGTGGCCAGGCCGCGGCTGGATTTTCGCTTCAGCATTTCGTGGAGCAGGGTGACCGTGATGCGCGTCCCAGTGCAGCCGATGGGATGGCCGAGTGCAATGGCGCCACCGTTGACGTTGAGCTTCTCCCGATCGAAATGCAATTCGCGATCGCAGGCCAGTACCTGTGCGGCGAAGGCTTCATTGAGTTCGACCAGATCGAAGTCGCTGAGCTTGATGCCGTGTTTCTGTTCCATTTTGCGGATGGCCGGCACTGGCCCGATTCCCATGAGGCGCGGATCCACGCCCGCGGAAGTCGCGGCGAAAATGCGCGCCAGCGGCTTCAGACTGTTCTGCTGGACGAACTTTTCGCTCGCCAGCACCACAGCCGCTGCGCCATCGGTGATGCCGGAAGAATTTGCGGCAGTGATGGTGCCGGTCTTGGAAAAAACCGGAGCCAGCTTGGCCATCTTCTCCATGGTCGCGTCGAGGAACAAGTGTTCATCGCGTGAGAAAACGGTGGTGCCCTTCTTGCCTTCGATGGTGACCGGAGCAATTTCGGCGTCGAAGCGCCCACTGGATTGCGCAGCCCCAGCGCGCTGCTGCGACACGACCGCGAACTGATCCTGCTCTTCGCGCGAAATCTTGTACTGCCCGGCGAGAATCTCCGCCGTCTCGCCCATCAGCATCTTCGCCATCGGGCAGAAGAATCCGTCGCGATACATCCCATCGACGAGCTCCTGATTACCAAGCCGATATCCCCAGCGAGCGCCCTCGACATAGTAAGGAAGCCGCGACATCGACTCGGTTCCGCCCGCCAGCACGCATTCGAGGTTGTCGCTAGCAATCTCCTGGAATGCCACCGCGATGGACTTGATGCCCGACGCGCACGCCTTGTTCACGGTGTAAGCCGGAACCTCCTGGGGAATGCCGCTGCGGATGGAAATCTGTCGCGCGGGATTGGGACCGCCTCCCGCCTGCCGCGCGTTGCCGAAGATCGTTTCTTCAATCTGCTGCGGTTGCACCCCGGCGCGTTCGAGCGCCGCCTTGGCGGCAACCACGCCCATATCCGCGGCGGACAGCGAGGCGAGTGAGCCTCCAAACTTGCCGATCGGCGTGCGGACAGCGGAGAGGATGTAGACAGTGTTCACCAGGGCCTCCCGAACTTCTCAGTCTAGCAGGCTGCGGAAAAAGTCATAACCACAGAGAGCACAGAGAAACACAGGGGACTGCTCGATATTTCCCCTGTGTTCCTCTGTGTACCCCGTGGTCAAGAATTCGCCGGATCGAACTCAGAGGACGGCGCAAGCGGTAAACTACCCAACGTGAACATTCTCTACGGAATCAATACGGTGACCGAAGCGCTCAAGGCGCGCGGGCGCAACTTCGAGTGGGTCGGTGTCGCCAAGGAACGAAAAGACATTCGCCTGCGGCGGGTGATTGACGAGTGCCGCAAGATTGGCGTTCCGGTGCGCGTTTTGTCGCGTGAAGAGCTTGACGAACTTGCCGGCAACGCCGCCCATCAGGGTCTTGTGGCCGCGACGTCGGCGAAACAATATAGCGATCTCGATGACATTGTGGCATCCCGTCGCGGCGAGCAGTCGCTGGTCGTGGTGCTCGATGGAATCGAAGATCCGCACAATCTGGGAGCGATCCTGCGCACCGCCGACGCTGCGGGAGCGGATGGCGTGGTGATTCCCGAACGCCGGTCCGCCGCCGTCACCGCTGCGGTGGCAAAGGTTTCGGCGGGCGCGAGCGAACACCTTCCGATTGCCAAAGTCACGAACATATCGCGAGCGCTCGAGGAATTGAAAGAAAAGGATCTGTGGGTGGTTGGGTTGGATGAGCGCGGCGAGCAAACCTACGATGCCATTGACTACAAGATGCATTGCGCCATCGTGCTCGGCGCCGAAGGCAAGGGCGTGCACGACCTGGTGCGCAAACACTGCGATTTCCTGGTGTCGATTCCCATGCTGGGGAAAGTGCCGTCGCTGAATGTATCGGTAGCGGCGGGGATTGTGCTGTACGAAGTGGTGCGGCAGAGACGGTTGGGCGCATCCAAGAAATCATGAAGTTCTTCCGTGTCCTCTGTGTCCTCTGTGGTTTCGCTTCAGCGGCGTGGGCCCTGGAGCGCGAAGCCTTCACCATTGCAAAATACGATCTGGAGATTCGCCTGGAGCCGGAGCAGCAAAGGCTCGGCGCGCGCGGCAAGATCACGATACGCAACGACTCGGCTCACCCGCAGAAGGTCGTGGCGCTCCAGATTTCTTCTTCTCTCAATTGGCGATCAATTCGAGTGGAGGGCAAGACAGTTCAGTTTGTTTCGCAACCCTATACATCGGACATCGACCACACCGGCGCACTTTCAGAAGCCATCGTTACGCTGCCCCTCGAGATCAAGCCGAAAGATTCCGTCGACCTCGAAATCGGTTACGAGGGCGTGATTCCGCTGGATGCGACGCGGCTGATTCGAGTCGGAGTGCCGGAGGGGATCGCCAAACATACAAGCTGGGATCAGATCAGTTCATCTTTTACAGCCGTGCGCGGCGCGGGATATGTGGCGTGGTACCCGATTACGACCGAGTCGGCGGATTTTTCGGAGGGGAACAGTTTGTTTGAAGTTGCCGATCGCTGGAAGGCGCGGGAGGCGGGGAGCAAATTCAAAGCCAGGGTTTCAATGTCTCGTGCGAGCGGTGAGGAACCCCCTTTGATAATTTGCTCACCGGGGGGTGATTCGATGATCGAGCAGATGGGTCGCGCGCAGTTGATCTCAGCGGAATGTTCGTGGACACGGCTTGGCACAGTCACACCGACATTCGCGATGACCAACTATCAGTACCAGCCAAAGCCTCCTCTGTATCTGTACAGTTTTCCCGGCCACGAGGCCGGAGCGGCAACATATTCCAACGCGCTTGAGCCGGCAATGAAGTTCGTAAGCGGATGGTTCGGCACGCCGAGTTCGCCGGTTGCCATCGCGGATTTTGCCGATCCGCATTCCGCTCCCTTTGAAAGCGGCACCTTGTTGATGGCGTCGATGGCCGCGGAGGATTCGAAGCTCGCGGGCATCAACCTGGTTCACGAGCTGGTGCATTCCGCATTGCTATCGTCGCGGCCCTGGGTTTACGAGGGTTTGGCGCACTTTGCCGAGGCGATGTATCGGCAACAGCAAGGTGGACGTCAGGCGGCGCTCGATTTTCTTGGAGTGCACCGGGCGGCGTTTCTTGATTCGGAAAAAGAAGTGTCGGCGACGAAGAACGCTACCGGTCAACCTCTAGCCGGCACGTTTGACGAAACTTACTACCGCAGCAAAGCGGCCTATGTGTGGTGGATGTTGCGCGACATGGTGGGCGACAGTGCGCTGAAGCAGGCCATTGGCAAGTATCGGGCCGAGGACGACAACGACAAAGCCCCAAAGTATGTGGAGCAGTTAGTCGAAGCCGCCGCCAAGCGCGACCTGAGTTGGTTCTTCGACGACTGGGTATATCAGGATCGCGGCCTGCCGGATTTCCATGTGCAGTCGGCGCATCCGTGGAAGACAGAAAAAGGCGTGCCGTTCGTCACCGTGACCCTGGAAAACCTGGGCAATGCAGGGGCGGAAGTCCCGTTCACGATAATTTTCGAAGGTGGCGAGATCACGAAACGCATTGAGGTGCGCGCCAAAAGCACAGCAACAACCCGGGTTGAATTGCAGGGCACCGCAAGCGAGATCAAGGTCAACGACGGCAGTGTTCCAGAAAGCGATCTGACGAATAATGTGTTCAAGATTTTCGCGCCCTGAAACCGCTCTTGGCTCTTAGCCTTTGGCCTCTAGCTAAAAGCCAAGAGCGGGTTTTTCCGAGTCTCCGTGGTAGATTTTGTCTTTGGCTTCAAGAGGAGACTGCGTGCCCTATATCCAATTTCTCGGCGCCGCCGGGACCGTGACTGGCTCGAAGCACCTGATCAACACCACCTACGACTCGACTGGCAAACAGGGATTCCAGGTTCTGATCGACTGTGGACTTTTCCAGGGACAGAAAGAATGGCGCGAGCGCAACTGGCAGGACACTCCAGTCCCGGCCCGTGAAATTGATGCGGTCGTCCTTACCCATGCGCACCTCGATCACTGTGGCTGGATTCCGCGTCTGGTGAAAGAAGGTTTCCGCGGCCCAATCTATGCCACGCAGCCGACTATCGATCTATGCTCCGTCGTGTTGCCTGATTCCGGACACCTGCAGGAAGAAGACGCCGCGTTCTACAACAAAAGAAAAGTATCAAAGCACGATCCGGCGTTGCCCTTGTACACGCTCAAGGAAGCACAGGACTGCCTGAAGTACTTCAAACCAGTCGTAGTCGAACAAACCACGCAGTTGAGCCCCGAGCTTGCGGTCCGTCTCGTCCGTGCCGCGCACATTCTCGGTTCCTGCATGGCGGAAGTCGCGCTGCAAACGAGCGCCCGCAGCCGCCGGCTGCTCTTCACCGGCGACATTGGCCGCGTGCGCGACAGCGAAATTGCGCCCGGCAAGGTCGTGCACTCCGGTCCGCAAGAAAACGAGACTGCCGACGTGCTGGTCATGGAATCAACTTACGGCAACCGGCAGCATCCCAACATTGATCCTCGCCCGGA
>CZLA01000233.1_pt2 | contig 23960 bp, 24 predicted proteins | sample 1122381 | NCBI WGS metagenome assembly CZLA01 (sample SAMEA3539301, study PRJEB10725) | soil metagenome | biome: tundra; feature: field; material: soil | place: USA | collected 2010-05 | depth 0.15 m
TGTTACTCGGAACTAATCCGCATCCCGTAGAACGACCGGTACACGAAGAAGACCGAGACCGCGAAAAAGCAGAGTGCCAGAATGTGCGTTAGCCCAGTCCCCTGATCGCGGGTCAGCGAGACCGCCAGTTCGACCGCCAGCAATCCGAACAGCGTAGTGAACTTGATGACCGGATTCATGGCCACCGAAGACGTGTCCTTGAAAGGATCGCCGACCGTATCGCCGATCACCGTGGCGTCGTGCAGCGGCGTGCCTTTCTGTTTCAGTTTCACTTCGACGATCTTCTTGGCGTTATCCCACGCGGCCCCTGCGTTTGCCATAAAGATTGCCTGGTAGAGGCCGAAGATCGCAATCGAGATCAGGTAACCGATAAAGAAAAACGGTTCCACGAAGGCAAACGTCAGCGTCCCGAAGAAGACGGCAAGAAAGATGTTGAACATGCCCTTCTGCGCGTACTTGGTGCAAATCTCGACCACCTTTTTGCTGTCGGCAACCGAAGCCTTCGCTGAGCTCTCGAGTTTGATGTTGGCCTTGATGAACTCCACGGCTCGATAGGCGCCAGTAGTCACGGCCTGCATCGATGCGCCGGTGAACCAGTAGATCATCGCGCCCCCGGTAATCAGGCCCAAAAAGAATGGGGCGTGCAGCAACGAGAGCTTCTCGACATTCGTGGTCAGACCGTTGGTTAGAGCCATGATGATGGAGAAGATCATGGTGGTGGCGCCCACTACGGCGGTTCCAATCAGCACCGGCTTGGCGGTCGCCTTGAAGGTATTGCCCGCGCCGTCGTTCTCTTCCAGCAAGTCCTTGGAGCGGTCAAAATTCACGTCGATGTTGAAGTCCTTCTTGATCTCCGCCTTGATGTTGGGCACCTGTTCGATCATCGAAAGTTCATAGACGGACTGCGCGTTGTCGGTCACCGGGCCGTAGGAATCGACCGCGATGGTCACCGGCCCCATTCCAAGGAAGCCGAAGGCAACCAGACCGAAGGCAAACACGGGCGCGGCAATCATGGTGGCGGCCGCCCCCAAGCCCATTCCGCTGAAGAGGTAGGCAACCGACATCAGAGTCACCATCGCCAATCCCAGCCAGTACGCCGAAAAGTTTCCGGCGACCAGACCCGACAGGATGCCGAGCGATGCGCCGCCTTCTTTTGCCGAGGTCACCACTTCGTTCACGTGACGCGATTCCACCGAGGTGAAGACCTTGACCAGTTCTGGTATCAGCGCTCCCGCCAGCGTTCCGCAGGAGATGATCGAAGCCAGCTTCCACCACTGCGACGTGTCGCCGCCGTTACCCAGGCTGGGGATGATGAAGTACGAAACAAAGTAGGTGGCAACGATCGAAACAATCGAAGTAAGCCAGACCAGCGTGGTGAGCGGCGTTTCAAAATTCATTTCGTTGGCGTTGCCGAAGCGTGCCTTCGCGATGGCGCCGTTGATGAAATACGCCAAAGCGCTGGACACCAGCATCATAATGCGCATGACGAATATCCACACCAGCAACTGGACCTGAACTGACGGTTCCTTTACCCCCAGCAAAATAAACGTAATCAGGGCAACGCCGGTTACACCATAGGTCTCGAAACCATCCGCCGACGGACCCACCGAGTCGCCGGCATTGTCACCGGTGCAATCGGCAATCACGCCGGGGTTGCGGGCATCGTCTTCCTTAATCTTGAAGACGATCTTCATCAAATCGGAACCGATGTCGGCAATCTTGGTGAAGATGCCGCCCGCGATACGCAGCGCCGCCGCACCCAGCGACTCGCCAATCGCGAATCCGATAAAGCACGGGCCGGCATAGTCGCCCGGTATAAACAGCAGGATGAAGAGCATGATCAGCAATTCGACCGAGATCAACATCATGCCGATCGACATTCCGGCCTCAAGCGGAATCTGATAAACCGGGTACGGTTTGCCGGGCAGAGAAGCGAAAGCCGTCCGCGAATTCGCGAAAGTGTTGACGCGAATGCCAAACCACGCCACGCCGTAGCTGCCCGCGATTCCTACCAGGCTGAAAATGAGAATGATCAAAACCCGGGGAACTTCGAAATGCCGCAACACACCAAAGTACACCGCGATAATCGTCGCGATAAAGACCCACAGCAGCATCAGGAACTTGCCCTGCGTGACGAGGTAAGTCTTGCAGGTCTCATAGATCAGTTCCGAGATCTCGCGCATGGCGCGGTGCACGGGCAGATTCTTCAGCCGCATGTAGATGGTCATGCCGAAGCCGAGGCCGAAGACACAGAACAGCAGCCCGATCAGGAGCAGGCGATGCCCGTCCATGCCACCAACGAACGTAACCGAAGACAGGTCAGGCAGTTTCAGTGCTGCCTCGCCACCCGCTTCGTCAGTTTGCGCGGCGGATTGTGCCAGCGCGTGGCCGGCGGTCAGAAGCAGCAGCGTGGCAAAGGTTGCCGAAGTTGTCGCAAAACGTTTCGCAAACCAGCGTCCCACGGACGCAAGACTGGCGTTCCAAGTGCGCATCAAAATCCTCCTAGGAATCCTATTCAGGGGTCACGACGTGTGCATTTGCTCCGGCGCGTTTACCGCCCGCTGGATGATTCCATCCGCCGCGGGTACGGCCGCCACCGGACTTCCTAACAGCCTCCGAACACGCTTCCACCGCAAGGCATAACAGTAAATTAGGAGTGCCGATTTGGCCGCGTCGGAAACCTTGTGCCGGAGGCAGATAGCCCCACCATCAGACTACACACCTCTGCACAAAGCACTCGTTTATAGCACCTTGCCGGAAGTCGGGTCAATGATGCGTATCACGCTAGCGGGCATCACCCGCGCCCGGGCCCCGCTTGAATCGATCTGCTTCCGTATAATTGACCATCTGCCATGCCTGCCTCCCTTGACTCCATTGTCGCGGCCACGCGCCAACGCCTATTTGCGAGGCGGCAAAATTCCGACACGGGATCCCTCGAACGCGCGGCCGCCGGGCACACCCCGCGTGGATTTCGGAATCATGTGCGCCGAGCCGCCCAAGACGGAATCGCGGTGATTGCCGAACTGAAAAAGGCCTCGCCCTCAAAAGGCCTGATCCGCGCGGACTTCAGACCTTCCGAACTCGCACCAGAGCTCGAGCTTGCTGGCGCGGCCGCACTGTCGGTGTTGACCGACGAACAGTTTTTCCAAGGCTCGCTGGACTACCTGCGCCAAGCCTCGTCCAGCAGTTCGCTTCCCTGCTTGCGTAAAGATTTCATCGTCGATGAATTCCAGATCGTCGAAGCCAGGGCAAATCGCGCCGACGCCATCCTGTTGATTGTCGCCGCCCTCGATCAGAAAGAACTGGTATCGCTGGCCGGGATCGCCCGATCTCACAGCCTCGACGTTCTGTGCGAAGCGCATGACGAAGACGAATTACAACGCGCGCTCGACGCCGGCTGTGACCTGATCGGCATCAACAGCCGGAATCTGCGCACCTTTGAAGTCAATCTCGAAACCGCATTCCGGCTGGCGGAAAAAATGCCGGACACATGCGTCCGCGTAGCCGAAAGTGGAATCCAGTCCGGCACCGACATAGCTCGCCTGCGGTCCGCCGGGTATGACGCGTTCCTCATCGGCGAATCGTTGATGAAAGCAGAGCACCCAGGCGAAGCCCTGGCAAAATTGATGGAAGAAGCAAGAATAGTGGTCAGGAGGTAGTTGGTTTTACTGACAACTGATAGCTGACAGCTGTTTTATGACGTGGATCAAGATCTGCGGGATCACGAGCCTCGACGACGCGCTCGCCGCCAGCGATGCGGGCGCGAATGCGCTGGGCTTTGTCTTCTATCCGAAGAGTCCGCGCTACGTCACTTTAGAAACTGTGCGGTCGATCGTCGCGAAGGTGCCGCAGCCGATAGACAAAGTCGGCGTCTTCGTCAACGAGACCGTGCATCTCGTGCGTGATGCCGTCAAGCAGGCGGGTCTTACCGCGGTGCAATTGCACGGCGACGAGAGCACGGAATTCAGCCGCGCGCTCTTCCAGGAACTCGCCAACGGATCCCGCCGCCCCACGATTTTTCGCACCTGGTCGGCAAAGATTTTCGACACGCCCGCTGAACAGTCGGTTGGATGGGATCCGGTCGCGGCCGGCCTGGTAGAGCCCGACGAAGCCTACAAGGGCAAACGCGTGCACAAAATTCATGTTGCGAAGAATGGCGACCTTTTCCTCGAAACCCACGGCTTCCGCCCCGGCGTGGTTTCGGGCGTGCTGCTCGATTCCTCAACCGCGGAAACACGCGGCGGCACCGGACGGACTTTCGACTGGGAACGCGTCCAGCCTTGGGCCGGAATCATCAACAGCATCAGCAAGCTGATCGTCGCCGGCGGCTTGCGTCCCGGCAATGTGCAGGAGGCGATCCACCTGCTCCATCCCTGGGGCGTGGACGTTTCCTCCGGCGTCGAACGCGAGCCCGGCAAAAAAGATCACCGAAAAGTCCGCGCCTTTATCCAGGCTGTGCGGGCCATGGAAGAGGCGAACTGAAGATGGCAACCGCTAGCGTAACCAAAAAGGCCCGTAACCAAATGGCCGGGAAACTTCCGCCAAAAGCCGCTACCGCCGGTCGTTTCGGCGTCTACGGCGGCCGCTACGTTCCAGAAACGCTGATGGCCGCGCTCGACGAACTGGAGCGCGAATACGAAAAAGCCAAGCGCGATCGCAAATTTCAGCACCGCCTCGACCTGCTGCTGAAGACCTATGCAGGACGCCCGACACCGCTGTTCTTCGCCCGCCGCCTCACCGCCAAACTAGGCGGCGCGCAGATTTATCTTAAGCGCGAAGACCTGCTCCACACCGGCGCGCACAAAATCAACAACTGCCTCGGCCAGGGCTTGCTCGTCGAACGCATGGGCAAGCACCGCGTCATCGCGGAAACCGGCGCCGGTCAGCACGGCGTCGCCACCGCCACCGTCTGCGCCCTGCTCGGCTTCGAGTGCGTGGTCTACATGGGCACCGAGGACATGCGCCGCCAGGAGCTCAACGTCTTCCGGATGCGCTTGCTGGGCGCCGAAGTTCGCGGCGTCGATTCCGGATCCCGCACCTTAAAAGATGCCATCAACGAAGCCATGCGCGACTGGGTCACCAACGTCCGCACTACGCATTACCTGCTAGGCAGCGTGTTAGGAGCACATCCCTATCCCACCATGGTCCGCGACTTCCACCGCGTCATCGGACGCGAAGCCCGCGCCCAAATTCAAAAAGCCGAAGGCAAACTTCCGAACGCCATCATCGCCTGCGTCGGCGGAGGATCGAACGCCATCGGCATCTTCTACGACTTCCTGAAAGACAAGAAAGTTGAACTCATTGGAGTCGAAGCCGGCGGCCGCGGCGAGGCGCTAGGAGATCACGCAGCCCGCTTCCGCGGCGGCTCGCCCGGCGTTCTGCAGGGAACTTATTCTTACGTGCTGCAGGACCAGTCCGGCCAGATCGCAACCACGCACTCGGTCTCCGCCGGTCTCGACTACCCGTCGATCGGCCCCGAGCATGCCATGCTCAAAGATACGGGCCGCGCGCAATACGTTCCCGCCTCCGACGCTGAAGCGCTCGATGCAACCTTAGTGCTTGCTCGAACCGAAGGCATTATTCCAGCGCTCGAATCCGCGCACGCCGTCGCTGAAGTTATCAAGCGCGCGCCGCGAATGAAGAAATCCGACGTAGTGATCGTGAACATCTCCGGCCGCGGCGACAAAGATGTTGGAATTCTGCGGGAGAACCTGAAGCTGGACTAGTTGGCTGGCAAAGTGTAGCAGTAATCAAATGAAAAGGGCGTTGAAATTTACTTCCGGTCATAGGCTGCCTAATATCGGTTGCGGGACCGTTTTTGGCACTCGTGCTGTACCCGAGGGTCAAATGGCTATTTGCGTTCATTTTGATCGGATTCGCAGTTCTCCAGAGGAATGGGTCAAACTGGATGAAGAGCGGAAGAATCAGTTGCGAGAGATCATTCTGGAACTAAGGAAGTTGGACGATACGAGAAGCGCAGGCGCACCAACAATCCAACGCCCCTGACGTGATAACTTCTACTTTAGTTCCAATGCCCTTTCATTTCGACAACAAGGGGGCTGGCCCACCCTTCACACATCTTAACTCCCGAGGGTGCCCCGTCCTTGTCGCGTTTTCTGCGACAGGGCGGGGATTTTGACTCCCTACCCCACACTCACTCGTACACCTCGCGCCTATACGCAATCCGGGTCACGCTGACGAGCTTCGCGCTGTCGTTGATCAGATAAACGATCCGCCAGTCGCCGACTCGAACCCGCCACTGATCCTTGTAGCCCTTCAGCTTCTTGCAGCCTGCGGGCCGCGGGTTATCGCCGAGAGATTCCATCTTGCGTACTGCGCGAGCCAACACACTATTTGGCAAACCTTCGAGTTCTTTCCTCGCCGAGGGCTTTACCTCAACGACATAGCTTCACGAAGACGCCCGCGTCGAATCAGATCGGCCTTGATTTTTTCCAGAGGTATGCCCTTTTCTCGGCGCCGCGACTCCGAAATCAGCCCGTCCCACAAGTCTTGCAACCTGGCTCCATGCTTTTTCAGGTCAATTAGAACTGCGACCTTGCGGCCTTTGTCATCGGTAACGAACTGAATTCCAGCCATAAAATCATTCTCCGTCAGGAAGTACGTTCACTGCAAGACACTCTCTATTTCGACGCTGCCAGGGCCTTTTCCAGCGTCAGCCGAATGAAACGTTGATGGGCTACTTCGTCGCCGTAACTGCCTGTTCCAGAGTCTCCCGAATGAACCGCGTATAGGGGATGCCACGCGCCTTTGCGCGAGCCTTCACGGCCGCGAGCAGAGGCTTCGGCAGGCGCATATTGATCTGTTCATCTTTTTTCTCGAACTCAAAACGCGCTGTCTTAAACTGTGAAAAATCGAGTTTGGAGAGGTCTTGGGCAAGCAACGCCTCAGCCTGCTCATCGGTTCTTAGGCGGGGCATTTTCTTCTTCATAAGCCGCTTTTCCATAAGCAACGACCTCCTTAGCATGCATGTACCGTGCAAATACCGGGCGGATCAGGCGCCGGCCATCCTTTGTGCGCATCGTGAACGCCACAAATAACGGCCTCCCCGCGCTTGTCTTTCCCACCGCAATCAAACGGTCCTCGTCCGCCGAGTGCTTTGGATCGGGCGCAACGCGCGGACCGTGCTCAAACAAAGTCTCGATCTCCGCGATCGACACTCCATGCTGCTGGTACTTGTACAATTCTTCCACAATTTCAACGTAAAGTATTTATTCCTCAATAATATACAAGGAAAAATCGCTTAAGAACCATCGCCAGATCGATTCTAACTTATTGATTTATAAATACTTTACAAGTAAGTCCTTATTCTTCAAAGACCTGCGAGAATCGGCCTCTAAGTCTCTTGTTTTCAAAGACCACAGGAGAGGGGTATCGATTGCCTAATGGTAAACCCAGAACTTAGGATCACAGCTCAAAGCTGACACCGAAACACGACTCCGCTCACAGCGCGAAATTCCCCGCTCATACTCCATTAAAACCCTCCGCAATCTACAATGCTTTCGTGCCCTTCCACTTCGAAAGCAAGCCTTCCCTCATCGCCTACGTGACCTGCGGCGATCCCGATCTCTCCACCACGCGCGAGGTCGTCCTCGCAGCCAGCGACGCAGGCGCGAGCGTGATTGAGCTGGGCGTTCCGTTCAGCGATCCCCTTGCTGATGGTCCGGTCATTCAGCGCGCCAGCGAGCGGGCGCTCAAACATGCCACGTCGCTCCAGAACGTGCTCACGCTTGCCGCCGAAATCCGTGAACATTCGCAATCTGTCGGCCTAGTGATCTTTTCCTACCTCAATCCCATCTTGCGCATGGGACTCGCGAAGTTCTGCCAGGTGGCGCGACTGGCGGGGATTGACGGAACGTTGATCACCGATCTGCCCGTTGAAGAATCCGCCGAGTATTTGCGCGAGGCTCGCAAGCATGATCTCGCAACTATTTTTCTGGCTGCCCCCACCTCGACCAACCAGCGCCTGAAGCTGATCGCCCAGGTTTCAACCGGATTTATTTACGCGATCTCGCGCACCGGAGTCACTGGTGCGCGCCAACAGATGACGGGAGACGCCCAGTCATTAGTCAAGCGCATCCGCCGTTTCACCAAGCTTCCCATCGCCGTCGGCTTCGGAATCTCAACTCCGGCGCAATTCGCAGCCGTGGGCAAATTCGCCGAAGGTGCAGTCATTGGTAGTGCCATCGTGCAGTTGATCGAACAAAATCCGGGACGGGAAGCCGCGACTGTGGCAGAATTCGTAGGGCAGCTCTCAGCCATCAGCCGTCAGCCATCAGTCCGGCGTGCCTGATGATGGCGTCTGGTGAACTTGAAATGCGGCCCTTCCGCAGAGGGCCTCTGACTTGGCGGTTAGACTGATAGCTGATGACTGACCGCTGACAGCTTCTATGGACATTTCCGATTGGCGCAAGAAAGTCGACGACGTGGATCTCAAACTGACCGCGCTGCTCAACCAGCGCGCGGCCGCCGTTGTCGAAATCGGGCGGCTCAAACGCAATACCAAAATGCCCATCTACGAGCCTGACCGCGAGCGCGAGGTAATCGCCAATGTGCAGCAGAGCAGCACCGGTCCTTTGTCGGAACGCGATCTCGCGCAGATTTACGAACGCGTCATCGACGTGATGCGCAGCATCCAGAAGAACGAAATCGCTCCCGATTCGCAGCCCACAACCCACGAAGCCGAGGTCGATTGAAGATTTCAAGAACTAAGAAACTACCCACCAACGCCGCCGACGCTGATCGTCGTACCTTAGTATTCGCGGGTTTCGGTCGGGCAGAACGAGCGCACTCATGATTGTCGCAATGCAAGATTCGGCCACCGAAGAGCAGATCCAGCAGGTGATCGATCAACTGGTCCACTTCGGCTTTGAAGTCCACCGCTCCACCGGAGCGCGTCAGACCGTGCTCGGCGGCGTCGGAGTTCCCCATGATTTCGACACTCGCGAAGTTGAAATGCTGCCCGGGGTGCAGGAAGTCCACCGCATCACTTCTCCTTACAAACTGGCTGGCCGCAACTTTCGCCCTGGAGGCACCACTGTCAAATTTGCGGACGGAATTGAAATCGGGGGAAAGAAGATCGTCGTCATGGCCGGCCCCTGCTCGGTCGAATCGCGCGAGCAACTCTTCACCGTCGCTGGACTGGTCGCGAAAGCGGGGGCGCGCGTTCTTCGCGGTGGCGCCTTCAAACCCCGATCCTCTCCCTATTCATTTCAAGGACTCGGCGTGGAAGGCCTCAAATTGCTGCGCGAAGCGGGCGACCATTTCAAAATGCTCGTCATCAGCGAGGTCATGGAGATCTCGCAGATCGAGCTGATGCTGCCTTATGTCGACATCTTCCAGGTAGGCGCGCGCAACATGCAGAACTTCAACCTGCTGCGCGAACTGGGCAAGGTGCGCAAGCCGGTACTGCTCAAGCGCGGCATCGCCGCCACCATCGAAGAACTCCTGTGCTCCGCGGAATACCTGCTCGCCGGCGGCAACTACGAAATTATTCTTTGCGAGCGCGGCATCCGCACCTTCGAAACCTATACGCGTAACACGATGGATATTTCCGCGATCCCGATCATTCACAAACTCTCGCACCTGCCCATGACCGCGGATCCATCCCACGGTACCGGCCTGCGCGACAAAGTGGCTCCCATGGCCCGCGCCTCCGTGGCGGCTGGCGCCGATGCTATGCTCATCGAGGTTCATCACCAGCCGGATAAAGCGCTCTCCGATGGTGCGCAGTCGCTGTACCCGGAACAGTTTGCCAAGTTGATGGACGAGCTCCGCATGATTGCGCCTGCGGTGGGACGCGAGATCGCATAGGGCTAATTTGTAATTGGTGATTTGTAATTTGTAATTGAGAATCAAAATCGCTAATTACAAATCACAAATTACCAATCTCCCATGGCCTTCAAGCAAGTCACCATCATCGGAACCGGCTTGATCGGCGGCTCGCTGGGCCTCGCCCTGAAGAAACGTCATCTCGCCGGACGAATCGTCGGGTGCGACCGCGCTCCAGTTTCGGAGCGGGCCCAGGACTGCGGCGCCATCGATGCGGGAACCACCCATCCCGCGGATGCCGTGCGCGGCAGCGATCTGGTGGTGCTGGCGACGCCGGTAATTCCAATCCTCGATCTGATCGACCGGCTGGGTCCGGCGCTGCTGTCCAAGACACTCGTAACCGACGTCGGCAGTACGAAGGCAGAGATTGTCCAGCGCGCCGCCAAAGCATTTGGGCGAAACGCCGGTCAAAGATTCCTTGCCGGGCATCCCATGGCAGGCAAAGAACTCGCTGGCGTGGAGTTTGCCGATGCCGATCTTTTCGAAGGGGCGGCCTGGCTCTTCACGCCGCTTCCCGGCCAAAATGTTCACGCCGGGCTGTGCGGAGAATTTATCGTCTGCGCCGAAAAAATGGGCGCCAAGATAGCCGTCGTCGAGCCCGCCGATCACGATCGCTTCTGCGCCTGGATCAGCCATCTCCCGCAGATGCTCTCCACCGCTCTGGCCGCGGCGCTGGTGGATGAATTCGGTCCCGACGCGCCCGTGCTCGACATCGGCGGACGAGCCCTGCGCGAGATGACCCGCATCTCCGGCAGTCCCTATTCGATGTGGCGCGACATCGCCATCACCAATCGCAAGAACCTGGGCGACGCGCTACAGAAGCTGGAGCAGCGCCTGGCACACATCCGCGAGAATCTGGACTCGCGAGAACTGGCAGCGGAATTCGAACGCGCGCACCAGTTGAGAAAAAGCCCACCACGGAAACACGGAGGAACGGAGAGATTGAAAAAGTGAGCTTTTCCAGAAACTGCTTCCTCTGTGCTCCCCTGTGCCCCCGGTGGTTCAGAACTTGATCTCCTCCGTGTCTCCGTGTCTCCGTGATGGAATTCCGATAGAATGCTCCTGCTATGCACAAAGTTGTCGCCAGCGCTGAAGCGGCGATCCAGGACGTGTTTGACAGCGCCACCATCATGGTGGGCGGATTTGGTTTGTGCGGGATGCCGGAGAACCTGATCCGCGCTCTCGCCCACAAGGGCGTCAAGAACCTCACCACCATCAGCAACAACGTCGGCGTCGATGGCCTCGGCATGGGACTGCTTCTGGCCAACGGCCAGATCCGGCGGCACATTGGAACCTACGTCGGCGAAAACAAACTGCTCGAACAGATGGTGCTGAACGGCACGGTGCAACTCGACCTGGTTCCGCAAGGAACATTTTCCGAGCGCATTCGCGCCGGCGGCGCTGGCATTCCGGCGTTCTTTGTGCCCACCGGAGTCGGAACGGTGGTCGCCGAGGGCAAGGAGGCACGCGAGTTCGAAGGCCGCACTTACATCATGGAACACGCGCTCAAGGCCGACTTCGCCTTCGTCAAGGCCTGGAAGGGCGACAAGTGGGGCAACCTCGTCTATCGCAAGACGGCGCGCAATTTCAATCCCATGATGGCGACCGCGGCCAAGATCACGATTGCGGAAGTCGAACACCTGGTCGAAGCCGGCGAACTGGACCCCGATTTGGTGCATACACCGAGCGTGTATGTGAAAAGAATTTTTCAGGGTCAATTGTATGAAAGGCGAATCGAGCGACGAACTGTGAGAAAATCGGCCGCAACAAGCTAGTGAAGCAGTCGTTAGTCGTTCGAGGGAATCGCAACCGATCGACATGGGGCCAACGACTAACGACCAGCGACCGCGACTGAGACAACTATGCCGACAGACGCAAAGCCCTCCAAAGATACCGACAAGCGCGAACGCATCGTGAAGCGCGTGGCCCGCGAATTGCGCGACGGATTCTACGTCAACCTGGGCATCGGGCTGCCTACGCTGATTGCCAATTATGTTCCGCCGGGGATGGATGTGATTCTGCAATCCGAAAACGGAATGCTGGGCATCGGGCCCTACCCGCTCGAAGGCACGGAAGACGCGGACCTGATCAATGCGGGCAAGGAAACGGTCAGCGAACTGGCGGGCACGGCGTATTTTTCGAGCGCCGATTCTTTCGCCATGATTCGCGGCGCGCATATCGACCTGAGCGTGCTGGGCGCGATGGAGGTTGACGAGTCCGGCAGTCTCGCGAACTGGATGATTCCGGGCAAGATGGTCAAAGGCATGGGCGGCGCCATGGACCTGGTGGCGGGAGCGCGGCGCGTGGTCGTGGCCATGGAACATACCAACAAAGATGGCCAGCCGAAGATCCTGCGGAAATGCACGCTGCCTTTGACCGGGGTGAGGGTCGTGGACACGATTGTCACCGAGATGGCCTACATCCGAGTCACGCCGGAAGGCTTGCTGCTGGAGGAGATTGCTCCGGGGCTGACGGTCGAGGACGTGCAGCGAGCGACCGAGGCAAAGCTGCGGGTCAGTTCTGAAGTGAAGACGATGTAAGGGAAACAGCTCTCAGCTCTCAGCTCTCAGCTCTCGGCTGTCAGCTCTCAGTTCTGGGGCTTTGTCGGAACTTCTTGCTTGGGTTTGCGTATCATATTGTGGAGGGGTATCCCCATGGTTGCCTTCCTGCTGTGGTGCTTGCTTTTCATCCTGTGCTGGCCCTTGGCGCTGCTGGCGCTGATTCTCTATCCGATCGTGTGGCTGTTGTTGCTTCCCTTCCGAGTCGTGGGAATCGCGGTCCACGGAGCGCTCGCCCTCGTCTGGGCGGTAGTGATGCTCCCTGCGCGCTTGCTCAGCGCTCCCTTTCGGCTGTCGCGGATTTGAAGGCGGCTTGCTGTGGCTGGCTAGGCGCCTTCAGCTTTCGCTTCAAGTGCTCGGACTTGGAGAACGCGTCTTCAGCGTGAGCGGAAATGTAGCGGCGTAAAGCGTCCGTTTGTGCGGTCACGAGCACCGCACCCTCATCGGTTATCTGATAATCCAGTGGACCACCTCCCGTGGGGTTTTGTTTCTTGATCGCATCGTCTTCCAGCGTGGCATAGGCCAAGTCGTCTCCGGAAACCTTCACCTTCGTAATCATGTGCGTAGCGATGACGCCGGGTGGGTTGTCCAGTTTCTCGCCAGCGATCGTTTGCTCGTCGGCGATGTAATCCATGAAGAGCTGGTCTCCGAGGCGCACCAGGTGGACCTTGTACGTTTGGATCACTTTTGGGTCAGCGTCAAAGCTGGCCGCGCTGTACTCGTGATCGCCGACTTTCTTGAAAGTAATTTCCCCTTTGTCGCCGGGATCGGTGCCGATCCGCGTCCCCTCCAACGCAGGCTCCACAACCGCGTCTTGTTCGGTATACAACGGATGTACAGAATAAGAAGGACAGCCGATTAAGAAGACACAGGTAGCGACAAGAAACAGCAGCAGCAGTTTCATGGAGTCTCCATAATTCACTAGTCTAGTCCGGGGACGGGCCCTCTGCCGATCGCCGGAAGAGGCGGAAGTCGCGCTTAAGGAGCAAGGTATTTCCGCAAGAATTGCAGGCTCCTGAGTCCCGCGTCGCGCCAGATTGTCTCGTTCTCGAAGCCGTGGCCGACGCCGGGGTAGATTTTGATTTCGTAGGGGATTCCCTTCTTCTCCAGGAGTTTTTGTAGCTGGTAGGCCTCTTCGACGGGGATGGTTTTGTCGTCCTCGCCGTGCAGGATCAGCACGGGGCAGAGGCGGCGCATGAAGAGGTTCATTTCTTTGGGCATGCCTCCGAAGAATTCGACTACGGCCTTCACGCGGGGGTCGATGGCGGAATTCGCAAGCGAGAGGTAGGCTCCCAACGAAAAGCCGAGCAACGCGATGCGCTCGCGATCGACTTGCGGCTGCGTTTCCACGAAGCTGATCGCGTCCCATAGCGTTTTCATCCACAGGGGAAAATTGCGCAGGATCGTCGCCTTGTCGGCCGCTTCGGTGCCAGTGCGGTCGAAATAGTGGAGCAGGTAAACCGCGAACCCCTGGGCCGCCAGCGCGCTGGCGTAGCGTTCCATGCCCGCGACGTTACCTCCGGCGCCGTGGAGCGCGACTACGGCGGGGAGTCGGGCGGCGGATGTCTCGGGCAGGTAGGTGTCGAGGTGAATTTCCTTGCCGCCGCTCTCGAACGTGAGCTCGGATTGGGAGATGGTGGACATCGCGGATAGCGGAGGAGAGCTGCCGGGCTTTGCCCGGCTGGGCGGACGAGGGCGTCCGCCCCTACGTGAGCGTCTGAGATGCCTCCGACAGTTTCTTTAGGGACTCGGTGTACGGTGCGCGGGCTATGCCACGTTCGGTGATGATGGCAGCCACGTATTTTGCGGGCGTTACGTCGAAGGCGGGGTTCTCGACCTGGACTCCGTCGGGGACCATCTGCTTGCCGGCGATGTGCGTGACTTCTCTGGGGTCGCGCTGTTCGATGGGAATCTTGCTGCCGTCAGGGCATTCGAGATCGACGGTTGAAATCGGCGCTGCGACATAGAACGGGATGCCGTGCTCTTTGGCGAGGACGGCTACGGTGTAGGTGCCGATTTTGTTGGCCACGTCTCCGTTGGCGGCGATGCGGTCGGCGCCGACGACGATGGCTCCGATTTTGCCTTGCTGCATCATGACTCCGGCCATGTTGTCGGAGATGACGGTAGTGGGGATGCCGTCTTTCATCAGTTCCCAGGCGGTCAGGCGCGAGCCTTGCAGGAAGGGGCGCGTCTCGTCGGCGTAGACGTGAATTTTCTTGCCTTGTTCGATGGCCGCGCGGATGACTCCTAGCGCCGTGCCGTACCCGGCGGTGGCGAGCGCTCCGGCATTGCAGTGTGTGAGCACGCCGCCGCTTGACGGCATTAGTGTGGCGCCGAGGCGTCCCATGGCTTGGTTGGCGGCGATGTCTTCGGCGTGCATGCGCTGGGATTCTTCGATCAGCGCCTGTTGGATTTGCGCGATGGGGCGGATGCGGAGGGATTCAAATTTTTCCTGCATCCGGCGGATCGCCCAGAAGAGGTTGACGGCGGTGGGGCGCGTCTGGCGGATAACTTCGCAGATCTGGTCGAAATCTTTCTTGAGATCAGCGCCGTTCTCCGCTTTGGAATTCTTCACGCCCAGTGCGATGCCCATGGCGGCAGCGACGCCAATGGCGGGCGCTCCCCGAACGACCATGTTGCGGATCACGTCGGCAACCTGCTGGTGCGTGGTGCAGGTTACGTACACTTCTTCGGTGGGCAGCTTCGTCTGATCGATGAAGACTACGCCGCGGGGGGTCCATTCGAGGGTTTGAATCATGAGTCAGTCGTTCGTCGTTGGTCGTTCGCTACTCGTCGTTGGTCGTTCGTCGTTCGCTGTTCGTCGTCCGCGACTGAATGCTAAGTGCTAATTGCTAAATGCTCTTTGCGCACCTCATTCGCCGTAAAGATCGAGATGAAGTTCGCCGGGGCAGCGGCCTTTTCTACATTGGGGCGGCCGCAGGCATCCTCGCGCTCTACCAGGCACATTGCGCCGACCACTTCGAAGCCGAATTCGCGGGCCGCTTCGATGGCTTGCACGGTCGATGATCCGGTGGTGCAAACATCATCCACGATCACCACGCGCGCTCCTTTTTCGCGGAAGCCTTCGATACGCTGGCCGGTGCCGTGCTGCTTCTCGGCTTTACGTACGAGAAAGCCGTGCAGAGTGCCGCTGGTCACGGCTACGGAAACGACTATGGGGTCGGCGCCCATGGTCAGTCCGCCGATGGCGTCGGCGTGCCAGCTTTGGCCGCGCATTTCAATGAGGAAGACTTCGCCGACCAGTTGCGCGCCGCGGGCGTCGAGCGTGGTGGTGCGGCAGTCGATGTAATAGTCGCTGGTGCCGCCGGAGGACAACTGAAACTCGCCCAGGCGAAATGATTTTCGCGCCAGCATTTCCAAGAGCTCTTGTCGTGCGGTGGACATGAATTTCTACGATAGCAGAAAAGCAGTTCTCGGTTCCCAGTTCTCAGTTCTCAGTTCTCAGTGTTCCAGTGCTCGCCTTTACTGAGAACTGAGAACTTCACTGGTTGAGTTTTTCCAGATGCCGAAATCCATCGGTGGCGGCGAACATGGCTACCGTGATGGTTCCGTTGTAGGCCATATGGATGAGCAGGCTGGCGGCTACGGAATTTTGTTTGGCTCGGACCACCGTCAGGACGAGGCCGACGAGGAAGATCACGAGCACCGGTCCCCAGGAGAACATCAGTTGGGCGCCGTGCAGCGCCGCGAAAGCTAGAGCGGTCAGGAAGACGGCCACCGGCAAACCGAGGCGGCGCGCGAGCACCGGATAGAGAAACGCGCGAAAAAAGAGCTCTTCCATGAGGGGCGCGAGCGTAACGCTGAGGATGCTGAGCGCCCAGGCTTCGGCGGGCGTGCGGAAAAAGCTGTCGATGGGCAGCTCTTTCGGAATCGGCAAGAAGTGGGCCAGAACCTGCAAAGCCAGCGAAAGTGCGAAGCCCGTGAACACGTAAACGGCAATGTTGGAAGGCCAGTTCCAGTGAACGGCAGCGAGAAAGTCGGGGCGGTGGCGCTCGCGCGTAACCAGAACGTACATGTAGGCGAGGATGAGAACGTACGCCAGGGATTGTCCGGCGACGACGACCAGCGGGACGCGCGCGATTCCGCCGAGGGCCATGTGCGGGTACACCCAGACGCGGGCGATAAGCAGCACGGCAAACACGCCGACGAAGAGCGCCACGACGGTGAGGAATACGAGGCGGAGGATATCCCACCCGTTCCATGCGGGATCATTCCTCGCAGGATCAGCTGACGCAGCGGGGACGAGTTCGACGGGTCGGCCGGTAACGAGCCCGCCGGCAGAAGCTGGCACCACCTCAGAGTTCTGCGGCGTTGGACTCTCTGGGGGATTGTCGGGAGAAAAATTCACGCGAGTTCCCCTGTGCCAACGGGAGCCAGCACGATTTTCCCCGAGCCATTCTTTGCTGGCCCGCTCTTTAACGGCCCATCGAAATACGCGGTCAACGCCTGGCCCGTGTAGGACTTCTTCACGCGCGCGACTTGTTCGGGCGTGCCCTGAGCCACGATGCGGCCGCCTTCTTCTCCGCCTTCGGGACCGAGATCGAGAATCCAGTCGGCGTTGCGAATCACGTCGAGGTTGTGTTCGATGATGATGACCGTGTTTCCCAGATCGGTGAGACGGTGCAGGACGTCGAGCAACTTGCGCACATCGTCGAAGTGCAATCCCGTGGTCGGCTCATCCAGCAGGTAAAGAGTTTTTCCGGTCTGGCGTTTGCTGAGTTCGCGGGCTAGTTTGATGCGCTGCGCCTCGCCGCCGGAGAGCGTTACGGCAGATTGACCGAGGTGAATGTATCCGAGGCCGACGTCGACCAGCGTCTGCAGCTTTTGCTTGACCTGCGGAATGTTTTCGAGAATCTGGAGCACGTCCGACACCGGCGTCTCAAGCAGGTCGGCGATGGAAGACCCGTTGTAGTGAACGGACAGCGTTTCGTGGTTGTAGCGGCGTCCGCCGCAGAGTTCGCACTGCACGTAAACGTCGGGCAGGAAGTTCATCTCGATGCGGCGCTGGCCTCCGCCCTGGCAGGCCTCGCAGCGTCCGCCGGAAACGTTGAAGGAGAAGCGTCCGGGCTTGTATCCGCGCTCGCGCGATTCGGGCAGCATGGCGTAGAGGTCGCGGACCGCCGCGAAGATGCCGGTGTAGGTTGCGGGATTGGAGCGCGGAGTACGGCCGATGGGAGACTGGTCGATGCGAATCACCTTGTCGATCAACTCCGCTCCAGTAATGGCTTTGTGCGTGCCGGGCTCCTCGCGGGAACGGTAGAGCTGTTTGGCGAGGGCGCGATACAGAATGTCATTGACCAAGGTTGATTTGCCGGAACCGGAAACGCCGGTGACAACCGTCATCACGCCGAGTGGAAATACGACGTCGAGATTCTTTAGGTTGTTCGCGCGCGCACCGAGGACGGTAACGGCTTTGCCATTCGGGCTGCGGCGCTCGGAGAGCATAGCGATGTGCTGGCGTCCCGAAATGTAGGCGCCGGTGAGGGAGTCAGCCGAGGCCATGATTTCGGCGGGCGTTCCAGCAGCTACCAACTCGCCGCCGTGACGGCCAGCGCCGGGGCCGAGGTCGATAACGTAGTCGGCGCGCCGAATGGTCTCTTCATCGTGCTCGACGACGAGGACGGTGTTGCCCAGGTCGCGCAGGTTTTCGAGCGCGGCAAGAAGACGCCCGTTGTCGCGGTGGTGCAGGCCGATCGACGGTTCGTCGAGCACGTAGAGAACTCCACGCAGTTTAGATCCGATCTGCGTCGCCAGGCGGATGCGCTGGCCTTCTCCACCCGAGAGGGTGGCGGCCGAGCGGCCGAGCGACAGGTAGCCGAGTCCGACGTTGTCAAGGAATTCAAGGCGTTCGGTGATTTCGTGGGCGATGCGTCCGGCAATAGTCAAATCCCTGCCAGTCAGCTTGATCTTGCGCGCGGCCTCTAGAGCGCGCGCGATCGGAAGGCTGGTGAAATCGGCAATGGACATGCCGTTCACTTTGACGGCCACGCTTTCCGGACGCAGACGCTTGCCGTGGCACACCGAACATTCCGTGGCCGACATGAAGTCGAGCAAATATTCGCGATAGGTGTCGGAGGTCGAGGCTTCGAGATTCTGCTTGAGGTGTACGAGAATTCCCAAGAAACCAGTCTTGCCGCCGCGCTGTGGCTCGCCGTTCAGCAGGAGGTTCTGAATCTTGTCGGGAAATTTCTCGAAGGGCGTGGTCAAGTCGAAACCGTAGGCCTGGACCAGCAACTGCAGGCTGCGAACCAGGTTCTGCGATGACGAACCGGGGCCGAGGCCGCCATCGAGCAACGGCTTCGACCAATCGACAATCACCTTGCCAGGATCGAGATCGTAGCGGCTTCCAAGGCCGTGGCACTCGGGACAGGCTCCGTAGGAACTATTGAACGAGAACGATCGCGGCTCCAGTTGCGGCACACTGATGCCGCAGTCGGGGCAGGCGAGTCGCGAGGAGTAGAGCGTTTCGTCTCCATTGACGACGGCGACCAGGACTAGACCGCCGCCCAATTTCATGGCGAGTCCGACCGACTGTTCCAGGCGGTGTTCGATTCCGGGCTTCACCAGCAGGCGATCTACGACGACTTCGATGGTGTGGTTCTTGCGCTTATCGAGGGCGAGGTCGTCTTCGAGGTTCACCAGTTCACCATCCACGCGGGCGCGGGGAAAACGGTGCTGGATCAGTTTCTCTATTTCTTTTTTAAATTCGCCTTTGCGGCCGCGAACGATGGGCGCCATGATCATCACGCGGTCATCCGGCGTGAGCGCCATCACGCGCTGCACAATCTGCTCGGCAGACTGGCGGGTGATGGGCTTGCCGCAATTCGGGCAATGGGGCACGCCGATCGAAGAGTAGAGCAGGCGCAGGTAATCGTAAATCTCTGTGATGGTGCCGACGGTGGAGCGCGGACTGCGGCTGGTGGTCTTCTGTTCGATGGAAATCGATGGACTCAGGCCGTCGATGGAGTCGACATCGGGACGCTCCATCTGGTCGAGAAATTGGCGAGCATAAGCGGACAGCGTTTCCACGTAGCGCCGCTGGCCTTCGGCGTAAATCGTATCGAAAGCGAGCGAAGATTTGCCCGAGCCGCTCAGACCCGTAATGACCGTCAAGGTATTGCGCGGAATCTCGACGTCAATATTCTTCAGGTTGTGCTGGCGCGCGCCGCGCACCGAAATCCTGGTGATGGCCATTTAACACAAAACTTTATGGACTTCCGTAACGTGGACGGGTCCTGAGAAATGTTGGAGAGTGGAGATGAGCAGTCCGATTCCCGTATCTTAGTTGTTAACAGCGGCGGGGGTCAAATGCGGATAAAGTTAAATATTTGCAGCCGCGCGATTCACAGAGTGGCTGCCAGCAAGGGCCGGTAACGTGAACGCACTTTTCGTAGCCTTCTTAATCAGCAGCACCGCCATCTTAACTGTAATTCTGGGTGTCTTGGGCGCGTATTGCGCAATTTGCGGTGTCTTGGCCGCCGTCAACCCCTCCCGATCGTCCAACGTCCTTCAGGCGTTGGTACCCCGTCAAAGCCACGTAAGCGGCGACTAAGCGCGCCGCAACCCTTCGTTGAAGGATCTCGCGGAATCGTGTTCGTGCGGTGACAGGGCGTAGCCCGCTACCACACGGGCTATTTCGTTTTCCGTGTCTTAGTAAATGACGCCCAGGGCTAGTAATGCGTGACTACTGGGGCGGCTGCGGGGGAGGGATGACGGCACTTCCCGGCTGCTGTTGTCGGCGGAGCATCTCCAGAATCTGCTCTGGGGTCCTTGGCCCCGCGTTGGGCTGGTTTGGATCCGGTTGCTGCTGTTGCTGCTCCTGCACATTAGTGCCGGCCGTGTCGGGCTGTCCAGGCTGCGCCTGATCGTCGGCATTGTCGTCGGCGTTCTCCTCATCATCTTTGCTATCGTCGGCTTCGGTTGCCGGTTGTCCAACCGCGGGCTGTCCATTTCCTGCTTGGGGGACGATGACCTGCTGGCCGGCGTACGGCTGAGGAAATCGATTCGGAGGCATCGCCGCCACCGGATTGTTCTGATATACGTTCGCGGCGGTCTGGGTCTCTCCCGAGGCCGAGGGCTTGGCCGTGATGATCACGCTCGAAACGGCGTTGGGATCGGAGTTTGAGCCCAGCATCACGTAATTGAACGAGGAGCCATTCAGCAATCCCGCCAGAATATCTCGTGGCGCGCCCGGGCCGAGGTGCGTGACCACTCGCTCGTTCGCGCCTGAGCCTTGAGGAATTTCAATCGAAGCCCCGGTGAGCTTACGCACGTCGCGCAGGATTTCGCCGAGAGTGGAGTTCTGCGCCGAGATCTCCAACAACCCGCCTTGAAAGCTGACTTTCGCTGGCGTCGGTGGAATCTGGTCCATCGGCATTTGACGCAGCGGGCCGCCTGCTAACGGCGGGAGCACGAGTTGCTTCTGAGCCTTGTGGGACTTATGGTGCTTGTGGTGCCGGGGAGTGCCCTGGGCATCAGTCGAGGCAGCAACGTTCGGGCTAAGATTCTGAGCAAGAAGGACCGGCGCTGCCAGCAAGAGCCCAAAAGCAATCCATGTGCGTGTGCGCGGCATCAGAATCCCCCTTTTTCGCAAGCGACTACCGGTTCCGCAGCCGCTGCGCCCCTGCCTGATTTTACCACCGCCTATAGAACGCGGGAGGGCCTATTTCTTGCGTATTTATGACCAAAGACTCATTGCAGGGTCAGCCTTTTTAAGCATTTAGACTACCCTCGGCTTGTACAGCGCGTAAAATGCCAGCGGAGGCTTTCCCTTTGGGCACTGCTTCGGAACCCACGCTACGGAATCGACGGCGCTGCCGAAGATGGCTGTGGCTATTGCTTATGGGAGCATCGGCTTACGCCCAAACCTGCCAGGGCGCCGCGGACATGGATGCGCCGGAACAAACCGCGCTCGAAGCGGCGGCGAAGCGCTATTTCGAAATGTCGGCGCGCGGCGATGCGGCTGCCCTGAAGCAGAACTCGATTGGCAGCGTGGCCGCCAGTTTTGCCGGCATCGAAACCGCCGTCAAAGAAAACCAGGCCGCGTTCGCGGACGCCAAGGCAACAGTTCGACCGCCTTTTTTGCTGATCGCCGATGGTCCAGAGCCGCTCACACGGGCTGAGTTTCTATGCGGAGTCTTTGGCAAGTCGGGTCAGACCAAGGATAGCGCGGTGTTTGTCCTGCCTAATCTGCCGCCCGGCAAGTACGGCGTCACTATCCTCGACGTGAACGGCGGCCACGCGGCCATGACGCTCACGCTGGTCCTGCAGCATGCAGCCAGCGACTGGAAGCTGGCAGGTTTTTTCCCCAGATCCTCGCAGGCGGCCGGACACGATGCCGCATGGTTCACCGAGCGCGCCCGCGCTTTCAAGGCCAAAGGACAGAATCACAACGCCTGGCTCTATTACCGCGAGGCGATCGCCCTCTCCGCTCCCGTGGACTTCATGAGCACGCTGGCCACCGACAAACTCTACGACGAGACCCAGGCCACCCAACCCGCCGATGTGCCCGTGAACGGCGCCGCGCTGGACATGAGCGCGGGCGGAAAAATCTATCACTTAACCGAAATCTTTCTGCTGGCCGTGGGCGACGATCTTGACGTAGTTGTAAAGTATCAGACCGCCGATATATCAAACACCGCGCACACGTTTCAGGAAAACACGATCGTGATCGTGGCTCTAGTTGCGAAATTTCCCGAGCTTCGCGAAGCCTTTGCTGGAGTGGTAGCACGAGCCGTCGAGCCCTCCGGCCGTGACTACGGTTCGCTGGTGGCGATGAAGGACATTAAGTAGCATTGAATCATTGAGTCATTGAGTCAATCGTTCCATGTATCAACGGTTCAATGATTCAATGCTCTTCCCAGTTGCCTTCCCCGCCCCGCGGGGCTAGTATTTTTCAAGTTCTTTCACCGTAACCAACCTCTCTCACTCTATTTCGTTCCAAGGAGGATCTATGGGCATTGCAATTTCTCCGATTCAGATTGATTCGCGCGTCAGTGACTTCATTGCGAAGCCGCGCAAAATGTTGATCGACGGCAAGTGGGTGAATGCCGCGTCGGGCAAGACTTTCCCCACCTACAACCCGGCCACCGGCGAAGTTCTGGCGCAGGTAGCGGAAGGCGATCGCGCCGATATTGACGCCGCCGTGAAGGCCGCGCGCAAGGCGTTCGACAGCGGTCCCTGGTCGCGCCTGACGGCCTCCGAGCGCGGCAAGCTGGTATGGAAACTGGCTGACCTGCTGGAACAACATATCGAAGAATTCGCGACGTTAGAAACACTCGATAACGGCAAGCCGCTCACCGTGGCGCGCGCCGCCGATGTCCCACTCGCCGTCGATATGTTCCGCTACATGGCGGGATGGGCGACCAAGCTCGAAGGCACCACCATTCCGATCTCGGTGCCATATACGCCCGGTGTAAACTACCACGCCTACACACTCCGCGAGCCAGTCGGCGTCGTGGGCCAGATTATCCCGTGGAATTTTCCTCTGCTGATGGCGGCCTGGAAGCTGGCGCCGGCACTGGCTTCGGGATGCACGGTGGTGTTGAAACCAGCCGAGCAGACGCCGCTCTCCGCGCTGCGCTTGGGCGAGTTGATTATGGAAGCCGGGTTCCCGGATGGCGTGGTCAACATCGTCCCGGGATATGGCGAAACGGCGGGCGCGGCGCTGGCGGCGCACGATCTGGTCGATAAAATTGCGTTCACCGGATCGACGGAAGTCGGCAAGCTGATCGTGCACGCGGCCACGGGCAACCTAAAGAAGGTTTCGCTCGAACTCGGCGGCAAGTCGCCAAACGTAGTGTTCCAGGATGCGGATCTCGATGTGGCGATCGGCGGCGCGGCGAGCGCCATCTTCTTCAATCACGGACAATGCTGCTGCGCCGGTTCCCGTCTGTTCGTGGAGCGGCCGGTGTTTGATCGCGTGGTGGAAGGAGTTGCAGCCAAGGCCAAGAAGATCCGGGTTGGATCGGGCATGGAACCGGACACGTCGATGGGACCGCTCGTCTCCGAAGAGCAGTTGCAGCGGGTGTGCAACTACCTGGAGATTGGCTTGTCCGAAGGCGCGACCGCAATGGCTGGAGGAAAGAAGGTGGGCGGCAAGGGATATTTTGTCGAGCCGACCGTGCTGGTGAATACGAAAGACGACATGCGGGTGGTGCAGGAAGAAATTTTCGGGCCGGTGGTGACGGCGATTCCGTTCGACAATCCGGAAGAACTCATGCCGCGCGCTAACGGCACGGTGTACGGTCTGGCGGCGGGCATCTGGACGAAGGACATTTCGAAGGCGCACCGACTGGCGGCCGCAATGCGCGCCGGAACCGTCTGGATCAACTGTTACAACATCTTCGACGCGGCCCTGCCCTTCGGCGGCTACAAGCAATCAGGTTGGGGACGTGAGATGGGCAAAGACGCACTCGAACTCTACACCCAAACCAAAGCGGTGTGCGCGCGGCTATAGCTAGCGACCACAAGATGAAACGGTGGGAGCGACGGGCGTCTCGCCCGTCCGGCAGTGTAGTGGCCGGGCGAGGG
>CZLA01000068.1_pt1 | contig 23507 bp, 13 predicted proteins | sample 1122381 | NCBI WGS metagenome assembly CZLA01 (sample SAMEA3539301, study PRJEB10725) | soil metagenome | biome: tundra; feature: field; material: soil | place: USA | collected 2010-05 | depth 0.15 m
AACCTTGCGCCTGAGCGTTTGCTGAGAATTTGCGTGCTCATCCTTCCGCAAACTTGAGATGCGGTCACCCGGTAAAGGTACCTGCAAGTCTTAGTGCTGTATCGGAAGCGCCCCCCGAAGAGCGGGGAGTTGAGACGCTGTAGAGGGGCGCTTCAGATACAGCGACTTGAAGGAAGCCGCCCCGCGGGACTATGGGATTTGTATCTGGATGGGGGGTCTTGATCGTTTGCGAGTTTGCCGTTGCGGTCAGAGCGCTTGGGTTTCAGGAGCGGATCGCAGAGAGAACGGGCGTGGGGAAGCGCATCAGAGAGTCTGAATCGCACCACCATACTGCATTCTGACAAATGCGAGACACAGAACCAGTGTGCGCGCCGAAGCACGAGCGAGATTCGAGGCTGGAAATGTGGATTCAAGCGGCGCACCGGCTGCGATGAGGTGGAGATCGGAGGAGGAGTTGCGCGGCGGAGAGGCGTTCGACAACTTGCATGGTTCCGCCGCAAAGCGGACATCGCCACAGCGAGGGAATGGGCAGCGCCGCCGGCGAGGCAGTTGCAACCGCTGGATGATCGGATGACTGAAGCAACCGCAAACAAAGCGGAAGAAGTTCTGCTCGCCGCCGGTTAGCGAGAAAGCCGAAGTTGCGGATGCGCATAAACCCGCGCGGTAGCAGGTGCAGGAGGAAGCGGCGCAAGAACTCTTCGACCGGCAGGGCGATGAGCCGCTTCTGGTTGCCGTGAGCGGAGTCGCGCCAGCGAAAGGTGACGTGGCCGTTGGCAAGAGCAACCAACCTGCTGTTGGAAATGGCGACGCGATGAGTGTAAGCGCCGAGATAGCGCAGCACGTGTTCTGGCCCGCTGAAAGGGCGCTTGGAGTAGACGACCCAGTCGTGACGGAACAGTACCCGCAGCCACGAGGCGAAGGCGCACGGTTCCGCGAGCGGTAAGAGATGTCCGTGGAACTGGAGTGTGCCGGCGTGAAAGGCGGTCTTGAGTCCGGCGACAAACTTGCCGCGGAAGACACGACCGAGCACTTTGACGGGAAGGAAGAAGGATCGGCGCGAGGAGATCCAGCGGGAGTGGCCCGGAGCGAGACCGCCGGCGGCCAGCACGCAGTGGACATGGGGATGATGTTGCAGTCGCTGATCCCAGGTATGGAGCACGCTGAAGAAGCCAATCTCCGCGCCGAGGTGACGAGGATCGCGGGCGATCTCCAGCAGAGTTGCAGCGCTGGTGTGAAACAGCAGGTTGTAGATCAGCCGTTTATTCTGCAATGCGAGCGGAGCGAGTTCCCGTGGCAGGGTGAAGACGACGTGCACGTAGCGGGTGGGTAGCAACTCCCGCTCCCGCGCCTGGAGCCAACGCCGGCGGGCGTTGCCCTGACACTTGGGGCAGTGCCGGTTTCTGCACGAGTTGTAAGAGATGGCAGTATGTCCGCAGTCCGCGCACTGATCGCGATGTCCACCCAACGCGGCGGTGCGGCAGCGTGTGATGGCCAGCAACACCTTTTCGTGTTGTCCGTTGATCCACTTGCGACTGCGCTCAACGAACGACTGCCCGGCACAGCGAACGATGTCGGCCACCTCCAGGGGAGGCCGGTTCATGCGCTCTGCGTCGACTCTCCTTGTCTCGGATGGGGAGCGCATCCAGCGGACTGCCGGTGGCGCTGAGATGCCGCCGGGACAGATGCAGATAGATTGTCGTCTCTTCAAGGTCGCGATGTCCCAGCAGCATCTGAATGGTGCGCAGGTCGGCGCCGGCTTCGAGCAGGTGCGTAGCAAAGCAGTGGCGCAGAGTGTGGGGATGAATGTGCTTGTGTTCAAGGCCGGCGCGTTCGGCGGCCTGCTGGCAAGCGTGCCAGAGAACCTTGGTCGAGACCGGATGACTCGCGGTATGCCATCGATTGCCGGGGAACAGCCAGTCGGTGGGCTTGCGCTTCAGCCCGCGCCAGTAGACGCGAAGGGCATCGAGCAGTTTGGGGCTGAGCATGACATCGCGGTCCTTGCGCCCCTTGCCTCCCCGGATATGAATGACCATCCGCTGGCTGTCGATATCGCTGATCTTCAGGTGCGCCACTTCGGCGCGACGGGCGCCCGTGGCATACAGCGTCATCAACAGGATGCGATGAAAGGAAAACTCTGCCGCGTCGATCAGACGCGCCACTTCGTCCTGGCTCAGCACCTGCGGCAAGTGCAGAACCTTCTTCGGATACGGTGTCTCGGCAACGCTCCAGCCGCGCTTCAACACCTGTACATAGAAGAAGCGTAAAGCGGCCAAGCGCTGGATTACGGTGTTGGGGCACAGCTTCCAGCGCGTGAACAACGCGGCCTGATACTGGCGAATCTGCTCCGGGCCAAGCTGATCGGGCGAACGGTGGAAGTGCCGACTGAAATGCTCAACCGTGTGGATGTAAATCTGGATGGTGGACTCGGCGTAGTTGCGGCGCCGTAGTTCTTCAAGCATGATCTGGCGTAGATGGGTCACAGAGAGTTCCTCCTCTGCGACACAAACTAGCTCAGATCACCTCGACCGTCGGCCCCGCAACACGCGAATGCGTCCGCCGCAAAGCGGCTTAGTTCAAGTCGGCTTGTGGGAAGTCATTGCGATTGCTCCCGGTTGACGGGCTATTCGGAAGCTATCCCGGCCCGGCCGTGGCTTTCGCATGCTCGGATACGTCGTTGGATTCGTCATCTCAATGTGGCGACACGCGGGCGGGGGCACCCGCGCTACACACGCTCCAGCAAAATTCCTCTCAATTGCTTATGATGGGACATCGCATTCTCATTTGGGTGGGGGCAGAGTGGCTGAAACGCAACAGACGAACGGAATCGAAGTATTAGAAACGCGAGAGTGGTTGGACTCGCTGGACTATGTGCTGTCGCGCGGTGGACCGGACCGCGCCGGTCGCCTTTTGCAGCAACTGGCGCTGCATGCCCGGCGTGAGGCTGGAATCAACCTGCCGTTCTCGGCGACCACTCCCTACCAAAATACGATCCCTTCCCGGCAGCAACCGCCGTTTCCCGGCAGCCAGGAAATGGAGCGCCGCATCAAGAGCCTGGTGCGCTGGAATGCCATGGCGATGGTCGTCCGCGCCAACAAGATTCAGGAAGGCATCGGCGGACACATTTCCACGTTCGCGTCGGCGGCTACGCTCTACGAAGTGGCGTTCAATCACTTTTTTCATGCCTCCACCGAATCCGGCGACCGCGATGTTGTCTATTTTCAGGGACACGCCGCGCCCGGAATCTACGCCCGCGCCTACCTCGAAGGCCGCATCCCAAAAGAAAAATTGGAAAACTTCCGCCGCGAGTTGAAACCAGGCGGCGGACTCTCGTCGTATCCGCATCCCTGGCTCATGCCCGACTTCTGGGAATTTCCGACGGTGTCGATGGGACTCGGTCCGATTCAGGCGATCTATCACGCGCGCTTCATCAAGTATCTCGAAAATCGCGGGTTGAAAACCTCAACCGGCGGCAAGGTCTGGGCGTTCCTCGGAGATGGCGAAATGGACGAGCCGGAATCGCTCGGCTCGATTACGCTGGCCTCGCGCGAGCGGCTCGATAACCTGATTTTCGTGGTCAACTGCAACCTGCAGCGCCTCGACGGACCGGTGCGCGGCAACGGCAAGATCATTCAGGAGCTGGAAGCGATTTTCCGCGGCGCGGGATGGAACGTCATCAAGCTGATCTGGGGCGGCGATTGGGATCCGCTGATTCAGGCAGATCGCGATGGCTTGCTCGTCCGGCGCATGGGCGAAATCACCGACGGACAATATCAGAAGTATTTTGTCGAGAGCGGCGCGTATTTCAGGCAGAATTTTTTCGGCACCGATCCCCGGCTGCTGAAGATGGTGGAGCATCTGTCGGACGAGCAACTCGCGCGCATGCGGCTCGGCGGTCACGATCCAATTAAAGTGCATGCGGCGTTCAAGGCGGCGGTCGAGCACACGGGGGCTCCGACCATTGTTCTCGCCAAGACCATCAAGGGCTATGGACTCGGCGAAGCGGGCGAAGGCAAGAACATCACGCACCAGCAGAAAAAGCTGAATGACGAAGAGCTTCAAATTTTCCGTTCGCGCTTCGGCATTCCGATTCCGGACGGCGAGCTTCACAATGCGCCCTTCTATCGCCCCGCCGAAGACAGCGCGGAAATCAAGTACATGCAGGAGCGCCGCAAACAACTGGGCGGCTACATGCCGGTGCGCAAGGTGCGCGCCACGCCGCTGAAGCCGGTTTCGGAAGCGCTGTTTGAAGAGTTTTACAAGGGCACCGAGGGGCGCGAAGCGTCCACCACCATGGTGTTCGTGCGCATGCTCGCCAAGCTGTTGCGCGATCCTGAAGTCGGAAAGTTCATCGTGCCCGTGGTTCCCGATGAAGCCCGCACATTCGGCATGGAGGCGCTCTTCCGCCAAGTCGGTATTTATTCGAGCGTCGGCCAACTCTATGAGCCGGTCGATATGGATACGCTCCTCTATTACAAGGAGGCGAAGAACGGACAGATTCTGGAAGAGGGCATCACCGAGGCGGGATCGATGTGCTCGTTCATCGCCGCCGGTACCGCGTATGCCAATCATGGCATCAACACGATTCCCTTCTTTATTTATTATTCGATGTTCGGACTGCAGCGCATCGGCGACCTGATCTGGGCCGCGGCCGACATGCGCTGTCGCGGTTTCCTGATCGGCGGCACGGCGGGAAGAACGACACTGGCGGGCGAAGGCCTGCAGCATCAGGACGGACACAGCCACGTGCTGGCGCTCTCGGTGCCTAACCTGCTGGCGTATGACCCGGCGTTTGCCTTCGAGATCGCCATCATTATCCAGGACGGCATCAAGCGCATGTACGTCGATGGCGAATCCATCTTCTATTACTTGACGGTCACCAACGAGCCGCTCCAGATGCCCGAGATGCCCAGCCAGACGGGCATCCGCGAGGGGATCCTTAGAGGCTTGTACCGCTACAAGACTTCGGAAAAGAAAAGCGCGAAGCTGCACGCGCAGTTACTGGGCAGCGGCACCATCATGTATGAGGTGCTCAAGGCGCAAGCGATTCTGGAAAAAGACTATGGCGTTGCGGTGGACGTGTGGAGCGTGACCAGCTACAAACAGCTCTATCGCGAGGCGAACGACTGCGCGCGTTGGAATATGCTGCATCCCACACAGAAAGCAAAGGTGCCGTATGTCACTCAGACCTTGAAGGGCGCATCCGGGCCGTTCATCGCGGCATCGGATTACATGAAGATTCTGCCGCAGAGCATCGCGCAGTGGGTTCCGGGCAAGCTGGTGTCGCTCGGCACGGACGGATTCGGGCGCAGCGAGAATCGTGCGTCACTCCGAGATTTTTTCGAAGTGGATGCCAAGCACATTGTGCTCGCGACGCTGCATGCGCTGGCGGGTGAGAAGTCCGTTGACAAAGATAAGAAGGACGGCGGCGAAGGGATCAGCACGAAACTGCTGGAGAAGGCGATCCGGGATCTTGGCATCGATCCAGAAAAACGCAATCCGGCCACCAGCTAAAGTGGTGTCCCACACATGTGCAACATAAGTTTGAGTTGTCATCCAGTTTGAGTTGTCATCCTGAGTGAAGCGAAGGATCTGCGGTCTCGCGGCGCTGGCAAAAAGCAGGTCCTTCGCTTCGCTCAGGATGACAATGTGAAATTGTGATTAAAGAGCTAGAGGGAAAAAGGAAGGCATGGCGACGGAATTTAAGCTGCCCGAGTTGGGCGAGAATATCGAGAGCGGAGACCTGGTCCGCTTGCTGATCAAGCCTGGCGCCAGCATCACCGAGGGTGAGTCGGTGATGGAACTCGAGACCGACAAGGCGGTGGTGGAAGTGCCCTCGTCGGTGAGTGGCACCGTCGGCGAAATCCGCGTAAAAGAAGGCGACAAGCTCCGGGTAGGGCAGGTCATTTTCACCATTGAAAATGGAACGGGTACCAAGCCCGCTCCACAAACGGCCGCCAAACCTGGCTCGACTCCGAGCCCGTCTCCCAAGCCTTCCCCATCCCCAGCGTCCGCGGTTGCACCTCAGCCGAAGCCGCAAGCAACGCCTGCGAAATCCGCCGCCACGGCCAGCGAGTTCAAGTTGCCAGAGCTCGGAGAGAACATCGACTCGGGCGATCTGGTGCGGCTGATGATCTCGGTGGGCGCGACCGTTTCCGAAGGCCAGCCGGTCATGGAACTCGAAACCGACAAAGCCGTGGTCGAAGTTCCTTCCTCGGTCAGCGGCGTCGTGCGCGAGATCAAGGTCAAAGAAGGTCAGAAGGTCAAGGTTGGTGAGGTGATCTTCACGCTGGAGGGCGGCGTACCTGCCCACCCGGAACCTTCCCGCAGGCACGAACCGGTGGAACACATGTCTGGGCAGCAGGCGGCGCGACTCGCCTTCCAACTGGCCATGCGCGCCGAGGGCAAAACCGAAGAACAGGCGCTGCCCCCGGACCAACCTCATGCCCCGGCAGAGGCGTTCAGCATGCCCGTGCAGTTAGGTAAGGTGGCGGGCACAGACCGCGACCCCATCCCAGCCGCGCCTCATGTGCGTCGTCTGGCGCGTGAAATTGGTGTGAATATTCGCAGCGTGCCTGGCAGCGGTCCGGGCGGACGCATCAGTGAAGATGATGTGAAGCTATCCGCCAAGAATGCACTCATAGCCGCTGCCGCGGCGGCACAAACTCCACGCGGAAGCTTCGTCGAACCCGAGCTGCCCGACTTCGCCAAGTGGGGCAAAACGGAACGGGTTTCGATTCGCGGGGTGCGGCGCAAAACCGCGGAGCACCTGCGTCAGGCGTGGAACACAATTCCGCATGTCACCCAGCAGGATCGCGCCGACATCACCGAACTCGAACAACTACGCGCCAAGTTTGCGCCGCGAGCGGAAGAAGCTGGCGGCAAGATGACCGTCACGGCGATCGCGTTGAAAGTCTGCGCGTCGGCCCTGAAAGTGTTTCCCCAGTTCAATGCCTCGATTGATATGGGGAAGGAAGAAATCATCTACAAGCAATACATCAGCATCGGCGTTGCGGTGGACACCGATCGCGGACTGCTGGTGCCGGTCATTCGCGACGTAGACAAGAAGAATATCGTCGAACTGGCGGCGGAGATGACGCAACTCTCCAAGAAAGCGCGCGACCGCAAGCTCACTCCCGAGGAGATGGAGGGCGGCACGTTTACCATCACCAATCTCGGTGGCATCGGCGGCACCGGCTTCTCTCCCATCGTGAATCATCCCGAAGTCGCGATTCTCGGCCTCTCGCGTTCGCGCATGGAGCCGGAGTGGGTGAACAATAAATTCGAGCCGCGCTTGATTCTGCCGCTCTCACTCTCGTACGATCACCGGTTGATCGATGGCGCGGATGCGGCAAGGTTTTTGCGGTGGATTGCGGAAGCGTTTGAGCAGCCGTTCTTACTGAGTGTGCAGGGGTGACTTTACACCACCGAGACGCCGAGAACGCCGAGGAAACCTGAACAAAAAGATCAACCAAAAGCGTGGATTTGGACTGAGGCTTTGGCGTTCACCCTTAGTAGAAATGAAACAGTACACTTCAGGTCACCGACTGAGTTTGGCGCTGTTCATCACAAATGTGATAGGAGCGACTATTTACGTATTTGCGTCAATGGCTAGTTGGGCCATACGAGAAGAGCTTGCGCAAGGAGTTCACTCCACAACTGGGGAACCATTCGTATGGGCCGTTCGCACTTGGCCGATTCTTATCTGCTTTGGATTACTAAATCTGATTTGGATATTACGCATAAAGAAGTGGCGGGACAGTTACTTCTTGGCCATGGCAGCTATGATTTGGCTAATCGCGATGTGGATTGATTTCGCACACCACTGAATTGCTTGTCGTAGGCACGACAAAGGATTGATGACTCAATGACGGATAACTCGAATCTCCGCGTAGCAGTAATCGGTGGCGGACCCGGCGGATATGCCGCCGCATTCCTGGCCGCCGACCTGGGCATGAAAGTTACGCTGGTCGACCCGGAAGCGAACCCTGGCGGCGTCTGCCTCTACCGCGGCTGCATCCCGTCGAAGGCGCTGCTGCACGTGGCCAAGCTGCTCGAAGAAGCCGAGCAGGCAAAGAACTGGGGCATTGAATTTGGCGAGCCCAAAATTGACCTGAACAAACTCCGGGGATGGAAAGAGAGCATAGTCAAGAAACTGACCGGCGGCCTCGGGCAGTTATCCAAGCAGCGCTCGGTGCAGTTTGTGCAAGGCAAGGCGGCGTTCGTGAATTCAACGACGCTGAAAGTTACGAAGACCGCCGCCGGTGGAGACGAGAACCTGACTTTCGACCGCATCATCATCGCGACCGGATCGCGTCCAACCGTCGTTCCCAGCCTCAAGCTCGACAGCCCGCGCCTCATGGATTCGACCGGCGCCCTCGATCTCCCCGACATTCCAAAAACGCTTCTCGTCATCGGCGGCGGCTACATCGGATTGGAACTGGGATCGGTTTATGCCACGCTCGGCAGCAAGGTGACCTGCGTCGAAATGATGCCCGGCTTGCTGCCCGGCGCCGACCGCGACATGGTGCTGCCTCTGCACAAGCGCCTGGAAAAGCTTTTCGCCGCGATCCTGCTGAACACCACGGTCAAGTCGCTCAAAGACGAGAAGACCGGCATTCGCGTGACCCTCGAAGGTCCAAACGTAAAGGAAAAAGAGCAGGTGTTCGACCGCGTGCTGATGTCAGTAGGCCGCCGCCCAAATTCCGAGATCCCCGGCCTCGACCAGACGAAGGTCAAAGTCAACCAGAAGGGGTTCATCGAAATCAACGAGCAGCGCCAGACCGCCGATCCCACGATCTATGCGATTGGCGACGTCGCCGGCGAACCGATGCTGGCCCACAAAGCAATGCACGAGGGCCGCACCGCCGTTGAAGCCATTGCCGGCCACAAGGTCGCTTTCGAACCGAACGCGATTCCCGCAGTCGTCTTCACCGATCCCGAAATCGCCTGGGCCGGACTGACCGAAACGCAAGCCAAAGAACAAGGACGCGAGATCACCGTTGCCAAGTTTCCGTGGGCCGCTTCGGGGCGCGCCATCACGCTCGACCGGCCCGAAGGTCTCACCAAGCTGCTCATCGATCCGAAGACGGAACGCGTGCTCGGTGTCGGCATCGTGGGCGCGGGCGCAGGTGAACTGATCGCCGAAGGCGTCCTGGCCATCGAAATGTGCGCCCTGGCGGCCGATGTTGGTATGACGATCCATCCGCACCCAACGCTGTCGGAGACGATGATGGAGTCGGCGGAAGTCTTTTACGGACAAGCCACCGACATCTATCGTCCCAAGAAGTAGCGCGTGATGAGTCATTCGGTGGAGCGACGGGCGTCTCGCCCGCCCGTATGGATTTGGCCGTAGCTGTGAGCACGACGGCCGGGCGGGGACGCCCGGCTCTCCACTTACTGGAATCTTGATGAAAAAATTGGCGCTGTTGGTTTTTGTCGTTTCCATTTCTCTCCATGGGCTGATGGCACAGTCGGTGACCAGCCTGCTGAAGGGTGGGACACAGGCTCAGGAACCGGCTCCGGCATCCGCCGATCCGCTGGGACGTGACACGCCTTCGGGGACTGTGCTTGGATTCCTGCAAGCCGCACAAGCCGGAAATTACAAGACTGCCGCCGATTACCTGCAAATGAGCGCCGCGCGCCGCCAGTCGCAGGGCCCGGACCTGGCTGGCAAGTTGAAGGTGCTCATGGACCGCACCTTCGTGGGCAGCCTGCGACGGCTCAGCACCGCTCCCGAAGGTAATCCGGAGTCCGGCGCGCCCGATCAGCAAACCATCGGAATGTTTGCCAATAGCGATGCCGATGTTCCCGTGGTCCTCGTCCGGGTCGGGGATCCGAATTCCGGAAAAATCTGGCTCTTCGCCTCCGAGACGCTCAGCAAAGTCCCCGAGTTGTATGACAACCTGGAGGCTCACCAGGTCGAAAACAAACTCCCGCAAAGCCTGGTGCGAAATCTGTTTCTCGGGATGCCGCTCTGGCAATGGCTGGCGCTTTTCGCCGCGATTCCACTGGCGCTCGCGATTGGCTGGGCGGTGGTTCTGCTGCTGGCCATTCCGCGCCGGCTTTGGCTTAAGTTCAGAAATCGTCCCAACCTGCACTCCTACAACCGCATGTCCAAGCCGCTGCTGGTCACATTCAGCGCAGTTGCACACCGCGTGATTGGCGCCTACCTGGGCCTGCCGTTGCTGCCACGTCTTTATTACTACCGGACCATCGCCGTTCTCATCAGCATCGGCTTCTTCTGGTTTCTGCTCCGGGCGACTAGTCTCACCATGCAGCGCCTGCGCATGCACGCCGTCAGCGCGGGCCGCGTCGGCACCGGAACCTTGATGGTGCTGGGCGAGCGGCTGCTGGCAGCGCTGGTGGTGATCGTCGCGGTCCTGGCCACGCTCGGCATCGTTGGCTTCAACCTCACGACCGTGCTGGCCGGCCTCGGCATCGGCGGCATCGCCATCGCCTTCGCCGCGCAGAAGACACTGGAAAATCTTTTCGGCGGAATTTCCGTGCTGGGTGACGAAGTCATCCGCGTCGGCGACTTCTGCCGCTTTGGCGATCGCGTTGGAAATGTGGAGGACATCAGCCTGCGCTCCACCCGCATTCGCACCCTCGAACGCACCGAGCTGTCCATTCCCAATGGCGCGCTCGCCACCATGAACATCGAGAACTTCACCCGGCGCGATAAATTTTTGTTCAATCCTACGCTGGTGATGCGATCCGAAACCTCGGCGGACCAACTGCGCTATCTGCTGGCGGAAGCTCGCCGCATGTTGTACGAGCACCCCAAAGTCGAAAGCGATTCGGCCCGAATCCGCTTCGCCAGTTTTGACAACAGCGCCTTGAGCCTGGAGATTTTCAGCTACATCCTCACCCGCGATATGGCGGAATTTGCGGCCATCCGCGAAGATATTTTGCTGCGCATCATGGATATCGTCCAGCAATCGGGCTGCGGTTTCGCCGCTCCTTCGCAAACCATCTACATCTCGCGCGATTCTGGGCTGCACCAGGAGAAGACCCAAGCCGCCGAGCAGCAGGTGCAGCAATGGCGCGACCAAAACAAGCTGCCCTTCCCGGATTTTGCACCGGCCGACAAGGCCGCCTTTCGCGGTTCGATTGTTTATCCGCAGCCGGAGTCGGCAATCGGGAAAAACCAGCAGCTGCCATGAAACTATAGGGAGCGCCCCCGCTTACCCCCGTAACTTGCGGCTTTCGACGCCGGTTCCTAGCATGAGACAGCTATGCCTCATGCTCTGCTGTTGTCGCCGGATGACCAGGCTGTCAGCGCAATTACTGGCGTGTTAGAAGAAATGTCAGTAACCTGCGAGCGTCCCCTGGACGGAGTTTCCGCTGCTCAAAAACTTAATTCGCAAAGCTTCGACCTGGTTTTGGTCGATTGCGAAAATCTGCCCGCCGCCAAGCTGATCTTTGACGTTTGCCGTCGCGGAAAAAACGGCAACAACCCTGTCCCGATCGCCATCGTCGATGGCCGCGCCGGCCTGCCCACTGCGTTTCGCCTGGGCGCGGAACTGATTCTGACCAAGCCGGTCGCGAAAGACCAGGCCCGGAGCACGATTCGCACCGCCGTCAGCCGCTTGCGAAAAGACGCGCCGGCAAACGAGAGTGTTCCCGCGCAGCCGGCGAGCGCGGCCATGTCCAGCGCGGTCATGCCTGAAGAACACGCGCTGGCAGCCGCCGCGGCCGTTTCTTCGCAACTGACAAGTTTTGCCGAGCCTGCTCCAAGCTTCGTTGCAGCGTCCGCTGCAACCGCGACCCACTCCGTGCCAGCCCTCACCACGAAGATGAATTCCGCCGTAGGTCAAGAGGAAATCGATGCCCCGCCAGCGACTCCAAAGTTGAAGCCGCCGTTCCCATCTCTTCCGGCATCGTCTCTGTCAGAATCGTCTTCGGCGTCAGAATCGTCTTCGGCTCGAGCTGTTTCGGCAGTTTCCGAACCTCGGCGCCCGATAATGCCGTCCGACGATCCGGTGCTTGCGGAATTGGAAGAAGCAGAACTGAAAGAAGCGGAACTGCAAAGTGCGCGACTGGACAAAGCAGCGCCGGATAAACCGGTCGCCGACCCTGGTGTCCCGGTCTTTTCGTCCTACCAGCAAAGCCAGCACAAGAGACGCAGTCCGCTGGTCGCGTTGCTGATGCTCGCGCTTGCTGGCAGCGGATTCTATGCCGCGTGGATGTACCAGCCGGAATTCCGAGCCATCGCCCAACCGCAGATTGATCGTGTGCTGGACCTGGCCGGAATAGCACACCAAGCGCTAGCTCCGGCTGCGGCGCCGATGGCCGTGCAGTCTCCGGCTCCGGTAGCTCCGGCCACAACCTCGGCGCCAGTGCCGCAACTGCCAACCGATCCGAACCAGACACAAGCAACGGTTCCAGATTCAGCAACCCGTCCAACAACGCCTTCAGCAACAAGCTCACCAACACCAACACCAACGACTTCCGCAGTTGCAACGGGAGCGACTCCAGGCACGGCAGTAGCGCCGCCAACCTCCGCGACTACAACTCCAGCTGCACCGGTTGCGAACAAGCCTGAGGCCAGCAAGCCCAGCGACAACAAGAAGGACGCCGCTGCCGGGACTTCGTCCGACGCTCAGCTACCCGGGGAAAAGAGCGCGATCATTCTCTCTTCCAAGGGTGCGGAAAAGCGGCTCGCGCATAGCGTCACGCCCAAGTATCCCGTCGAAGCAAGTTCGGGAGATGCTCAAGGAACGGTCGTCCTCAAGGAAGTGGTGGATGAAAACGGCAAGGTTGAGGGCGTGCGATTGGTGGAGGGAAACGCAGCGCTGGCTACCGCCGCCATCAACGCGGTTAAACAATGGCGCTATCGGCCCTACGTTCGCGACGGCGAGGCTCGGCCTTTCCAGACCGTCGTAATCATCGATTTTCAGCGACCCTGATCGCGGGCCAATCGACGGCCGCTCAATTACCCACGTAACTTGCTGGTAATCGCGACATTGCCTAGGATGACCTCATCATGGGTTACCAAGCCTTACTCTTCTGTCCTGATGAAAAATTGGCTCGCGTTGTAAGCCAAGTGTTCAGCGAGCTGGACTTCACCATCGAGCCGGTTCACGAACCGTTCGCTGCGGTAAAGAGGTTGATGGCGCGGCGTTATGACGCTCTGGTGGTGGACTGCGAGAACGAACAGAACGCTTCCCTGCTCTTCAAGAGCGCAAGGAATTCCAGCTCCAATCAGAGTTCGCTCGCCATCGCTGTGGTCGAGGGACAAGCGGGCGTGGCCAAGGCCTACCGCATCGGCGCGAATCTGGTACTGACCAAGCCGATCAACATCGAGCAGGCCAAGGGAACGCTTCGGGTGGCGCGCGGACTGCTGCGGAAAAACTCCGATGCTGCCAGCGCCAGTACCAGCGGCACGACCGTCCCCACAATGCCCGCAAAAACAGCTCCTGTGTCCGCCGCCAGCTCGTTCCAACCGGCGAGTCGGGGTGAGGTAGCGATGGCTGCACCGCCAAGCCGTCCCGAACTTCCTGAGTTCGAAGCTCCGGTGCCGGCGCCGATTCCAGCAATGATTCCAGCGGGGCTTCCGGCAATGGCCGCAGCGGCAAAAGTTGAGGACAAACCGGTGGTTATTCCCGTGCCCGTAGCACAAACGACGATTGCGATCGAACCAGCTGTGGAAGCGCGTCCGTCCGCTTCCCTTGGTCTCATCAAGAACGATGTAATCACGAACGACGTGGTAATGAACGAAGCAGCAAACATCCCGGCCGCCTCCGTACCCGCCCACAATACCAGCTCTGCTTTCACGGCTGCCCCAGGATCAGCCGCAGCACCGGCTCCGGCAAAAGAAGTAGCGGCTCCGCCAACACCAGGGAACACGACAGTTGAATCGGAGGTAGCGAGTCCCTTACACGCCAGTCCATCGCACGCGGTTCCCGCGCAGAATGCCGCGCCAACTCCTGTGTTAGGTTCGGTAAGCACGACCGAGGCCCCATCGTTTGCGTCACTAGACGAAGAGGATTCCGGCGGATCGGGCGGCAGCAAGAAAATCCTGATCGCAGCAGCCGCGGTCCTGGCTCTGGCCGCGCTCGGCTACTTTGGTTATGGCAAGCTGGGCAAGTCCGCCGCAACCCCTGCTCCGCAGCCTGTAAGCGCGCCCCAGAACTCGGGACAGCCGGTTCCTGCTCTGTCGCCCATGTCTTCCCCCGGGGCGACACCTGCGACGGGCAAGCCCGACCGGGCAAGTTCCGCCACCCCAACCTTGGCTCCCAAAACCGCTACCGCGGCAGCGCCCGACAAGCCCTCGGCCGGCGCGAGCAATTCTCCGTTGATTCGGATCGCCGTAGACCCGGAGCCGGCAGCGAAGAAACCGGATTCGGCACCCATACTCGTAAAATCAAGCACCGCGATGACCAAAACGCAAACCCAAGCCGAGGAGTCCGCGCCTCCGCTTCCCAGTTCGCTCGATGCGGCACCCGCAAACGACAGCAACTTGAGCGGCTTGATGTCTTCGGCATCGTCAAATCTTCCCAAACTGTCACTGGCAACCCTAAAAATTTCGCAGGGTGTGTCCCAGGGGCTTTTGATCAAGCGAGTACAGCCAAAGTATCCGCCATCCGCGCTCGCGGTTCATGCCGAGGGCGCCGTGCAGATCGAAGCCACCATCAACAAGGAAGGCAATGTCGTCAATCCGAAAGTGCTCAGTGGAAACCCCGCCCTGGCGCGCTCCGCGGTGGACGCTGTCCGCCAGTGGAGATACAAGCCGTACTACCTCGATGGCACTCCAGTGGAAATCCAGACGCAGATCACGATCAACTTCAAAGCAAACTAGCTCTCAGCGATCAGCCATCAGCTATCAGTTCTTGACCCTTGAAGAATGGGTTCCGAGAACTGCAAACGCAAGCATCCACAGGAATATCCTTCGCCCGCGAGAAGCCGGTAGCAAGGGGTTGTTACTGATGGCTGAGAGCTGACAGCTAGTTCAACTGCTCGTCCAGAGGACGCTGCCGCGGACGCCCGGGATGAGCGCTGATGCTGCGGAATTTGTGGTAAAGCGCGTGCACGTCTTCGCTCAAGAGCCGCACCACCTGCATGCAGAAATCGCCGTGCTCACGCAGAAACTCCAGGAACTGCTCGCGCGGAATAAAGGCTGCGGTGGTTTGGTCGCCTGCTTCCGCGGTGATCCGATACCTTTCCCCGCTCATGCTCTCGCTCAGCCCGAGCAGGGTTCCAGGACCAACGACCTCCAGCAGCTGCTTTTGGTTCGGACCAGTCGGCAGCAGGACGCGAACCTCGCCACTCTCCACCAGGTAGACGCCCGCAACTGCGGAACCCTGCTGAAACAACGTGGCGCCTTTGGGGAATCGCTGAACGGACTTGATCCCGTGAAGGGCCTGCAACAGATCTGGACTCAACTTGCCCGGCGTAGGCTGCGACGACACAAGATCACTCCCTCTTGTCTTACCCTATCCTGAGTACAGCCGGACCCGCTGGCTGTGATTCGGATCACGACTCCAAGTGACAGGCGACAGGGATCCGCTTGGTCCCGATTATACGTCCTAGGGGGTGGGCTGGAGTCCTATTCCGGATTAGGTGCTTCGATTTATCAGCGGGTTAGCGCAGAACTTTCAGTTTTTTTGCGGGAAGTCCTCTAAGGAGATGCCAGCGCCACAAACAGAGATGTAAGCAGAGGCTCGCCAAATCGATTGTTATTGCCGCTCAAGAATTTCGTCGATTGCGGCCTTGCCGCCCTTGTCGACGCTGACGACTTTGTGCACCGGCTTGAAACCGGTCAACGTGATGTCCACGATGTAATTTCCCGGTCCCAGCATCACGTCGACGGGCGCTAGCTTATCCAGCATCCGCTGGTTGATGGCGACCTGTGCGCCTTTCGGCTGGGTGTGAACGCTGATGGAGCCCATGCCCGCCGTGCTCTCCCCGCCGCGTCCAAACAGCTTGTTGAACTTGCCGACCGTCCGTATATCCTCGGCGTTGCCCAGCGCCCGCAGCGCGGGCGAATACTGGAAGTTTTGGCCGGGGCCAAGATCGGTAGTGACCGTCTCTTCGAGGTATCCTTGCTTGCGCACCAGAACGCTGTGGCTTCCTTTTTCCACGGCGAACTGCGCCGGGGTCACTCGTCCGGTCGGCTTGCCATCCATAACGACCTCGGCGCCAGCCGGCGTGCTGTTCACCACGACCAGCGCATTGACCACCGCCAGATGAAGCGTCAGAGAGGCTTTGCTGCCGGCAGCAACATCGACCGACCGTATCTCCGACGAATAGCCAGACTTGCTCGCGGATATGATGTGCTTGCCTGCACTTAGACCCGTCACATTGAACGGTGTGACCCACGACGGATCGCTTTTGCCATCAACCTGAAATTGTGCGCCCTGCGGACTGGAGTCGATCAGGGCCTGGCCCGGGATCGCGACCGGCGCCGGGGCCGGAGCGGGCGCCCGCCGTGTGCTCTTCGAGTTGCGCTTTTCGACTTGGCGGACCGTCAGGCTCGGTTGAGCTTCCGCAACGGGCGGAGCCAACTGCTCGATTTGAGGCGCTGCCTGAGCCTGTGCAACCGGTTGAGCTGGGCTTGATTTTGCGGCTTGGGTGGGCCGCGGGGCGGCCGTGGATCCATCGTCCTCCGAGCGCACATGAAAAAAGAGCGCGATCACGATCACCAGAATCAGTCCAACCGCACCCAGAATCGAATAGAGCATCAGCCGCGGCGGAACGGTAGCGATTTCCTTGATTGCCTTTTCCGCGACTTCCCGCGGCTGGATTCTTGGTTTCTCTTCTTTCTGCGAGTAGGTCTGCGCCGCAGGATGCGACGGCTCTATCGGCTCCGGGACCGGCGGCTCGAAAATGGGTTCCTTGAGCGGAGGCATTTCTGCCAGGTCGGAAAAACTTCGGCTGGATGAGCTTGCGGCGGGCTCAGACATCATCGGATCCACGGCCACGCGGGGCAAATGTTGCACGGGCTCTGGCTCCAGCACCGCCGCCGACAGAACCGGGCCGGGCGCAGCCTGGAATTCGGGAGCGCTTACTTCGAATTCGCCGGCCGGTCGTGCGCCATAGTTCAGATTAGAGTCCAGATTAGAGTGCGAATTAGAGTGCGAATCGGCGTTCCCACCCAAGTTCGAATCAAAGCTCGAATTAAAGTTTGCGCCGGATGTAGATGAGCGGCCGCCGCCGCCCCCTCCCGTCGCAGCTGCCGCAGCGGCTCTGGTCTCGGCTGCCGGCGGATCGGTTTGCGAATACACCGGAGCATCGATTTCCGGAGAAACGATTTTGGCAGCAACCGGTCTAGGCGAAACCGGTCGAGCGGGTGGCGCGGGCCTGGCCGGGCTGGAGGCTGCCGAGACAAACTTGCTGGCCGCCGCCGCACGCGCCGCGGAATTCACCGCAACATTCGGCGTTGGCGTCGTCTTCCTGGAATCCGTGGTGGCTTTCTTGCCGTTTTCCTTGCACTTCTCCAGATCGTCCACCAGTTCGCGCGCGTTCTGATAACGCTCCGCCGGAGCTTTCGCCAGCGCTTTCATGATCAGCGCGCTCACCCCTGGTTGAATCTTGGAATTCACCGAGGACGGGCTGGCGGGCATGTCATTCTCAATCTGGCTCACCAGCGCAACCGGATCTGCACCATCGAAAGCCTTCCGGCCAACCACCATCTCGTAGAGGATCGTGCCTAATGTAAACACGTTGGAACGCAGGTCGAGGGCTTCTCCGCGAATCTGTTCGGGAGAACAGTAGGGCATGAGCCGGCCCAACCCTTTTCCCGATTCCGCTTCGATCAGACTCATGTTGGAGATGCCGTAACCGAGGATTTTGACCATCCCGTCCCACTGCACCATGATCTTGGCGGGCTCGAGCGAACAATGGGCCACACCCTTCGCCGCCGCGTGCTCCATGCCGGTGCAAACCTGGCGCGTAATATCGAGCAGATCCCAGATCGAGAAGCCTTCTTTGCGCGCCAACATGGTGGCGATGCTGTTGCCCTGGATGTATTCCATGGCGGCGCAGAACTCGCCGTCGATCTCGCCGGCGCCATAGAGCGGCACGATGTTCTGGCTGACGAGATCGCGCGTCGCCTCGCCTTCGGCAATCAGCGTTTCCACAAAGGCATCCGCACGGTCGCCCAGCGACTCCAGACTCTGCGTCTTGAGCGCCACGACCTGGTTGGTTTCCGTGTCCATCGCCTTATAAATCAAGGCGGTTTCTGACTTGGAAAGCTCACTCTGAATTTCGAATCGGCCAAACATCGTCGCCATTACAATCGCCTCGCGGTGACAAGCCGCACTACACCCTGGATATGAAATTCGCTAACGAACAGGGGGAGAATCACAGCTAGAATACCGCCTTCCACTGCCCCACTGAGAGTTACGAAAGTCACTGAGAAATGGCTCTGGAAGCGATTTGCAGGATCTGATGCTCAGGCTAAGAGTAGGAGCCTTCTGGCTAGCGCGTTATGACTCGCGCTGGTTCAGCGTTCGGTAAGAGGCAGCGACACGTCGATCTTTTAAGCATCCACTGCGCTCGGAAATTTCCTGAATCGAAGACGTGATAATCGGTGTGCTGTAGGCGGGGTGATGAAACTCCAGGCGCATGCCGCGACCGATGAAGCGCACCTTGAGCATGGAACCGCCCCAGGTCGAGCCGGCGATGGTCACCTGAACTGGTTGCGGACAGTATTGCGGATGTCCTGAAATCAACGCCGAACCCTCGCCCAGAAGTTGTGCCGTGTAGAAGTGATGCTGCGTCCGAATCTGCAGCACGGTGTCCGGCGGCAGACCTTCCAGGAATACGCCTCCCTCAATCTCGGACTGAACCATATTCCGATTCACTTCGTCGCTGAGGTTGGGATGAGGCGCGAACATTGGTTTACTGTACCGGGGTTGGCTTCCGGTCACAACATCAATCTTGCCGCAGAATGTACTTTTGTCATCCCGGTCGCGGGCATTTCCTTCGTGGCCTTAGTGGTGAATGGTTTACCCTCCAGTTGTCCATACCTCGACCCCTGCTTTATTCTCAGAACGACCGTAGACGGGGTAGACTTTCCGTCTCAGGAATTTCTTTTCAACCGGTGGGCCTTCGGGAGTCGCATGACATTAACCCGCTTCGTGACGAAAAGCGCGTTTCGCAACAAGCGGCGCAGCTTGCTGACCGTGTTGAGCATCACGTTCTCGCTGCTGCTGCTGACTCTGATGATGACCATCTGGCGCGCCTTCTACATTGACACGTTCAGCGCCGAGGCCGCGCAGCGCCTGATCGCCCGCCACCGCGTCTCGCTGACGCAATTGCTGCCGTCGTTTTACCGGGAGAAAATCCGGGCCATTCCCGGGGTAGTGGCCGTTGCCCCCAACAACTGGTTTGGAGGCACATACAAAGACGCCAAGCCGGAGAATATGTTCGCCCAGTTCGGTACCGACCCGGAGGAAATCCTCAAGATCTTCACCGAATTCAAGATCCCCGCGGATCAAGCGCTGGCCTGGCAGCGCGATCGCGCCGGCGCCATCGTCGACGACCAACTTGCAAAGAAGTTTGGCTGGAAGCTGGGCGATCGCATCGTGCTCAAGGGCACCATCTATCCCGTGAATCTTGATCTCACGATTCGCGGGATCTATACGGCGCCGGAACCCACTAGTTCCGTTTACTTCAATCAGAAGTACGTTGAGGAAGCAGTCTCGTTCGCCAATGGGAAGGCCGGCATTTTCGATATCCTCGCCGATTCTCCGAACCGCGTCGCCACGGTCGCCTCCGCCGTGGATGCCATGTTCCGCAATTCTCCGGAGCCCACAAAAACCGAGAGTGAAAAAGCTTTCCAGTTGGACTTTATCAACAGCATTGGGAACGTGAAGGCATTCATTCTGAGCATCTGCTTCGCGGTGGTGTTTGCCACGCTGCTGGTCTCAGCCACCACCATGGCCATGTCGATCCGCGAACGCACTCGCGAGGTCGCGGTTCTGAAGACGCTAGGATTCACGCGGCAATCGATCTTAAGGCTGTATATTGGCGAAGCGGTACTGGTGGCTCTGACCGGCGGCGCCGTGGGCTGCCTGCTGGCGCTCGGAGTGGTCTCGGCTCTGTCGCACGCGCCCGGCATGGGTCTGTTTTTTGCTGGTATGAAAGTGACGCCCCCCACTTTGCTGCTCGCCATCTTCGTTGCGGGCATGGTGGGATTCTTGAGCGCGATCTTTCCTGCCTACCACGCGGCAAAATTAGATATTGTGGAGGGTTTGCGCTACATCGGCTAGCGGCCTGCGGTGCAAGCATGATTGGTATCGGGGTGCGTAGTGTTTTGAAGGGGCGCGGCTTCAGCCGCGCCGTACATGCAGCAAAATCAATGGCGGCTTTAGCCGCTGAGGGCAACTGCGGCGGACCATGGCGATTCCAATCAGCTATAACATTCGCAACCTGAAGCTGCGCAAGGGCCTCACCATCATGACGGCTCTGGGCATTGCGCTCACCGTGACCACCGCGGTTTTCCTGATGGCGCTGCTGGCGGGTCTGAAAAAGGCCTTCATGGCCAGCGGCGATCCCGTGAACGTGCTCGTGATGCGCAAGGGCTCCACCGCGGAACTTTCGGGTGGCTTCAACGCCGATCTTTTTCCGACTCTGAAGACGCTCCCCGGCATTGCCCAGGATCGCGAGGGTCAGCCGCTCGCTTCCGGCGAATGGGTGGTTGTAGTCGTGCTCCCGCGCAAGGATGGAACCGGTGAAGTCAACGTGTCGGTTCGCGGCATGATGCCCGCCGGCCTCACTCTACGTCCCAACGCCAAACTGGTCGAGGGCCGCTGGTTTACCTCGGGACAACGCGAAATCGTCGTCGGGCAGTCTATTCACAATCGTTTTTCCGGCGCGAACGTCGGCGACAATCTCGACTTTGCCAAGGGACAGTGGAAGGTCGTCGGCGTCTTCGACTCCGGCGGCACCGCCTATGATTCCGAACTCTGGGGTGACGTCAATCAGATCGCAGCAGATTTTGACCGCCAGGGAGGCTATTCTTCCGCGTATCTGCGGGCCACGGACGCGGTTGCCGCCGACGCGCTGAAGCATCGCGTCAGCGACGATCAGCGCCTGAAGCTCGAGGGCACGCTCGAGACCGAATACTACGAGAAGCAAACCAGTTCGGGCGGAGCCATCAAATTTATCGGAACGTTTGTGGCGATCATTATGGCAATCGGTTCCAGCTTCGCCGCCATGAATACGATGTACGCGGCGGTCGCGTATCGCTCGCGTGAAATCGCAACCCTTCGCATCATTGGATTTTCCCGGCCTAGCATCCTCACCTCGTTCGTGATCGAGGCGTTGCTGCTTTCACTACTGGGCGCGATTGTCGGAATTGTCCTGATATTGCCGTTCAACGGCATGAGCACGGGCATCGGCAACTCCCTCACTTTCAGCGAAACGGTTTTCAGCCTGCACCTGACTTGGCAGGTCGCAATGGTGGCGGTTATCTTTGCGATGACTATGGGCTTGCTGGGAGGCATCGCGCCCGCCTGGCACGCGGCGCGACAGGATATTTTGACCTCGCTGCGGGCATAAAAATGTAGAGACGGGGCTTGCCCCGTCTCCGCCGACCTGCTGAGACTCGAGCCCCGGAAGGGCGACCGACCTTAGCCCAGCGCTTCAGCGCTGGGGAAGGCGCAAGATAATGATTCAAGTCCCGGAGGAGCGGCCGAGTTCTCACGCAGTATAGTTGCTGAATAATTCGTACAATTGTTCGTGTCATCAACTTTTGCATCAATACAAAACTGGGAGCATCCCTTCAGCAATGCCCACGGACCTTGGACCCACGGATACTAAGAACGAAGACTTGCGGAGTCTTCGCATCGATCATTCGTTGCGCGACGGCGGCGGAGAACCGCCCGCGTGGTCGCGCCGTTTTATCCTGGGCGGAATCGCCGTGGTCGTCCTGCTGGGCATTGTCACACTGGCCTACCGCGTGCTCGCCTCGGATGCACCGGAAGTAGAAGTTGCGCGGGCCGCGGCGGAAGGCAGTGACGTCGCGGGCAGCACCGTGCTTTCGGCGAGCGGATACATCGTCGCGCATCACAAGATCAGCGTGAATTCCAAGGTCACCGGCCGCGTGGCCTGGATTGGCGTGGAGAAAGGCGACAAGGTAAAAGAAGGACAAATTCTGGTGCGCCTTGAAGACCAGGAATTTCGCGCCCAATACGAGCAGGCCCGCGGAGCGGTGGCGAGCGCCAAGGCGCGCCTTCTCGAAAACCAGCACGGGTCGCGCCCCGAAGAAATTCAGCAGGCGGATCACAATCTGTCAGAGGCGCGGGCGACCGCGATGAATGACAAGATCACTCTGGATCGCACGCGTGATTTGGCTGCCCAGGGAGTGATGTCCAAGCAGAATCTGGACGACGCCACCGCCAAGTACAACGCGTCGCAGCAACGAATGAATTCCCTGGAGCAAGCCTTCCGCCTGGCACAACTCGGGCCGCGCTCCGAAGAAGTTGAGCGAGCCCGCGGCGACTTGCTGCAGGCCGAAGGCCAGATGGCCTACGCCAAGGCTCAACTCGATGCCACCGTGATTCGTGCGCCCGTCAGCGGCACGATTTTGGAGCGCACGGCGGAGAAGGGTGAACTGGTTACCGCTCAATTTGCCAGTGGCGCCGAAGGCGGCCCGCGCGGGTCGGTGGTCGCACTAGCCGATTTAGAGGACATTCAGGTCGAGCTCGACATCGCTCAGGATGACTTTGCCAAATTGTCTCCCAAGCAGGAAGGCATCGTCACCCTCGATGCTTTCAAGGATCGCTCATACAAAGGCGAGATCGCCGAAATGTCGCCGGAAGCGAATCGGCAGAAGGCAACGGTCCAAGTCAAGGTTCAGATTTTAAAACCGGATTCCTACCTGCGCCCGGAAATGAACGCGACCGTGCAGTTCAAGGCGACGGCTGGCGATGAGAAGACCGTCGCTCCGAAGCAGACTTATGTTTTCGTGCCCACCGCCGCCTTGCGCGACAAGGATGGAAAGAAGTTTCTGCTGCTCGCTTTCAACGGTAAGGCGCTCCGCCGCGAGGTTCGTGTGCAGGGCCAGCGTTCGGGGGGCTATCTGGTGGACTCGCTGGTGGGCGGCGAAAGCGTAATCACGATAGCGCCCGCGGATTTGCAGGACGGGCAAAAGATTCGCATCAAGGGGCAATCATGAATGCAATAACGACGAAACCTTCAACGACGCAACCAGCTGTGGGCAGCAAGGTCGTCCAGGCCCGTGGCGTGAGCAAGATTTTCAAGCGTGACGCTTTCCAGGTGACCGCGCTCGACAACGTCTCCATCGACATCGCCGGCGGCGAATTTCTGGCGCTGATGGGGCCTTCAGGATCGGGCAAGACGACCCTGCTCAACATGATCGCGGCCATTGACCGCCCCAGTTCCGGTGAACTGCTGGTGATGGGCGAAAATATTTTCCGCCTGAACGATGGCCAGTCCGCCAACTGGCGCAATACGCACGTCGGCTATGTTTTTCAGACTTTCAACCTGATCCCGGTGCTGACCGCATTTGAGAATGTCGAGTTGCCGCTGCTGCTAAC
>CZLA01000225.1_pt1 | contig 23244 bp, 18 predicted proteins | sample 1122381 | NCBI WGS metagenome assembly CZLA01 (sample SAMEA3539301, study PRJEB10725) | soil metagenome | biome: tundra; feature: field; material: soil | place: USA | collected 2010-05 | depth 0.15 m
TTGGTCTGGCTGAAGCGCCCAACATCGTTCAGATTGCCGCGCGTATCCGCCCCGATGCCGAGGTTGTGAAACTTGTTGTCCGTGAAGAGCGCGCTCGTCTTGCCAATCGTGTGGCATACCTCGCAGTTCGCTTTTTTCGTGTCGGTGAATATCTTCAGACCGCGCTGTGCCGCCGGTGAGAGCGCCTTCTTGTCATGTCCATAGTAAAAACGGTCAAAGGGCGAATCGCCAGCAATCACCGTACGTTCGAACGAAGCAATGGACTTTGCGACCAGGTCAATGTTGATCTGGTCCGTCCCCCACGCTCTCTTAAAGAGCGCAACGTATTTAGGGTCCGCCTGCACGCGCTTCACAACTCCGTCAAACGAGTGCGCCATTTCGACCGGATTGGCCATCGGCCCCTTAGCCTGCTCTTCGAGACTGGGGGCGCGGCCATCCCAGAATTGCAGAGTGTTGTAGGCGGAATTGATCACCGTGGGCGAGTGGCGAGTTCCTGTTTTCTTGCCGACGCCGGCTGAGACCTGGTGTTCATCGGAAAAGGAAAACTGCGGCGCGTGACAGGACGCACAGGAGATCGTGCCGTCCACGGAGAGCTGCGGGTCGTAGTAAAGCCGGCGACCGAGAGCAACGGTTTCTTCCGTAAGAGGATTGTCCGCCGGAATTGGCACTGGGGGCAGGCCAAGTGGAGCCTTGATCTGAATCGCCTTACCCACCGGTAGTACCGCACCACCCGCAGCCGACTGGGCGCTCGCCCCCACCCCAAAGTCCGCAACCACCAAAGTAGATAGGACCAGCAATAAACCGAATAGGTAAAGTTTCCCGCGGTTGATCATCGGAACGCACCTCCGTCACGTTAGAGCCTAACGCTTCCATCCAGTTCATGCAGTGATTTAGAGCACAAGATACTGCCCGGTTTCCGTGAAAGAATAATGATCAATATTTGTACTGGGAAGTCTCGGCAAGATTGTAATCAACCGGCTATCCGACCTGCACCGTCAGCATCGATATCGACCCTCCGTCGACGCCTTCGATGGGGAACGTGATGATTTCACCATGCTGTCTGCCGGCGAGCACGTAAAGCAGCGGCAGGTAATGATCCGGCGTCGGAATGGAGAGCTGGGCCTCCGGCCCCAGGCTCTCGTAATCGATGAGCGGCTTGTATTCGCCCGCGATCATCATTTCCTTCGCGTCTTTCTCGAAGCGGACCGCCCAATCGTAAGGATGCGGCATGTGTCGTCCCCATGCGTAAGCATGAAGGTTGTGGACCAGATTTCCGCTGCCCACAATCAGGATTCCTTCGCCGCGCAATGGCGCCAGTCTTTTCCCGATCTCAAAGTGGAATGATGCCGGCTGGGTTTCGTCGATGCTAAGTTGCACGACCGGGACCTCGGCATCCGGATACACGTGCTTGAGCACCGACCAGGTTCCATGGTCGAGTCCCCACGAGCTGTCGAATCCTACCGGCAAAGGCTTCAGCAACTCTTGCACTCGACGGGCAAGCTCAGGATCGCCCGGTGCCGGGTACTGCACCTTATAGAGCTCGGGCGGGAAACCGCCAAAATCGTGAATCGTTCGCGGAGACGTGCTGATGGTGACGCCAGTTCCAGGCACAAACCAATGCGCGGAAATCGACAGAATGGCCTTTGGCCGTGGCGTTTGTTTTCCGATTTTCCGCCATCCCGCGGTGTAGCTGTTCTCCCACACCGCGTTCATGGGATTGCCATGTCCGAAAAATATCGCGGGCAGTATCTCAGCCAAAATTTCAAGCTCCTCGAAGGTTGCGAGTGGAGCGCCGGGCGTCCCCGCCCGGCCTAAACGGCATCAGCCAAATTCTATGCCGTATGCGTCACCACGCTACGTCGCCTACTGCACCTTCCCGTCAGTATCCATCACCCGGAATTCCCCAAGGTTTAGCTCGCGCACACCCGCTTCGATCTTCGCGCGATCGCCAACGACGATCCAGATCAGGTGATCCGGACGCACTACTTCTTTCGCGGCCTCGTTCACATCGCTGGTTTTAAGCGCGCGGACTTTTCCCGCGTAGGTGTCGTAGTAATCGTCAGGCAGACCGAATTGCACCAGGTCGACGATGGATTGCCCGAGCGCGTCCAGCGTCTCGCGCGACCCCGGAAGCTTCAGTGTCTCGTTCGCTTGAATCTTCGCCAGCTCGTCGCCACTTATGGGATGGTCGGCTATGATTCCGCGAAATTCCTTGTTCATCTCCACCAGCGATTCCTTCGTCTTGTCGGTTTGCACCGGCGCGACCGCATAGAACGGCCGCTGCGACCGGGCATCGCGAAGAACGGTGCGCACGCCATAGGACCAGTGCTTGTCTTCCCGCAGATTCATATTCAGCCGCGCGCCAAACATGCCGCCCAGACTGTTGTTCATCGCTTCAATCGCGATCTCCTGCGGATTCGCCCGCGGCGGTGCCACCACTCCCGCAATGATCACCGATTGCTGCGCCCCAGGTTTATCGATCAAATAAACGGAAGATTTCGTGGCCACCGCAACCGTCTTTAAGTTCTTGGCCGGAACGCTTCCACTTTTCCATCCCGCAAAAAGCTTCTCCAGCTTTGGCGTCACTTCCTTCAGCGTAGTGTCGCCGACTACGACGAGTGTCGAGTTGTTGGGACGCAGCCACGTGTTATGAAACTTGACGAGATCCTCGCGCGTCAGTTTCGCCACGCTCTCCTTCGTCCCCGAACCCGTCAGCGGATTCCCATACGGATGCCCCGCTCCATACAACAGCGCCGGCAATACTCGCAAAGCCAGCGTCGCGGGCGTGTTTTGTTCGCGCTCGATTCCCGCAAGCACCAGCTTCTGCTCGCGCTTCACTTCCTTTTCCGGATACGACGGATTCAATACCACGTCCGCAAACAGATCGAGCGACAGGTCGAGTTTCGCGGTCAGCGCCGAAAGTGAAACGAACGATAAATCGAGATTTGAAGATCCGCGCAACGTCGCACCGAGCGCTTCCAGTTCGTCGCTGATCTGCAGAGCGTTGCGCGTCCGCGTTCCGTCGGTCAGCACCTGCATCGCCAGGTTGGCAGTCCCCGGTGTCGTCGATGCGTCCGAAGCGAATCCGGCGTCAGCCGCCAGCATGAAGTTCACCAGTGGAACCTCATGACGCTCCGCCAGAACTACTTTCAATCCATTCGACAGCGTCGCTCGCTGCAATTTCGGCAACTTCAGCTCAGGAGGAGTGCCCGTCTCCGGCGCTTTGCCGCGATCCGCGCCCGCCGCCGCGGTCTTGTAGTCGGGGAATGGATCCACTTCAAGGATGTACACGCCATCGGAAAGCCACTTCTGCGCCGCCGCCCTCAGATCCTCCGCCGTCGCCTCTTGCACGCGCTTGAGCGAAATCTTGTAGGCGTCCGCACTGCCGCGAAACACCTGGCTCTGCGCCAGTCGATCCGATTTTCCGCCGAACCCTCCAATTCGCTCGATCCCGCGAATAAAGTTCGCCTCATATTGCGTCTTGACGCGCCGCATCTCCTCGGCCGTCGGTCCATCTTTCAGGAAGCGCGCCAGTTCCTCGTCCACTTCTTTTTCCACCTGCGCGATACTTTGGCCGGGCCGCGCCGTCGCTCGCACATAGAACTGCCCGCCAATTTCCCGCAAATCGGTGAACGCCCCAGCATCGGTTGCGATCTGGTCCTCATACACCAGACGCTTGTAGAAGCGCGACGATTTCCCGTTACTCAGGCAATCGCCAACCAGGTCCAGATAGTCCGCTTCCGCGCTGCCATATTCCGGAATGTTCCAAACCTTATAGATCCGTGCTTGCGGCACGCGATCCTGCATCACCTGCCGGTGCATCCCGGTCATCTTTGCCACCCACACTTGATGATGCGCCACTGGAGGCCCTGCCGGAATGTCGCCAAAATACTTTGCGACTTTTTCTCGCGCCGTCTTCACGTCGATGTCGCCCGCCAATACCAGCACCACATTCGACGGTCCGTAATACGTCTTGAACCACTCCTGCACGTCCTTCATCGACGCCGCATCCAGATCCGCCATCTCTCCAATCGTGGTCCAAGAATAGGGATGCCCCGCCGGATAGGTATTCTGCGTGAGCAGTTGCCGCGTCACCCCGTAAGGCTGGTTCTCGCCCTGTCGTTTCTCGTTCTGCACCACGCCCCGCTGCAAATCGAGCGTCTTCTGATCCAGCGCACCTAGCAGATGCCCCATGCGATCCGACTCCATCCACAAAGTAAAATCGACCGCCGAAGTCGGCACATTCTCGAAGTAATTTGTGCGGTCCGGATTGGTCGTGCCGTTCCGGTCTGTCGCGCCAATTCTGTCGATTGATTCGATGAACGATCCCGCCGAGTGCTCACTGCCGCCAAACATCAGGTGTTCGAACAGATGCGCGAACCCCGTCTTCCCCGGCTTCTCATTCTTCGATCCCACGTGGTACCAAATGTTGATGGCCACGATCGGCGCCTTATGATCCTCATGTACGATCACCGTCAGCCCGTTGTCCAGCACAAAGCGCTCATAGGGAATATCAATCTCTTTTGTCTTTGTCTGCGTCGAACCGCTTGTCACCAGTGCGAGCACAAGGAACAAAACCGCAAATTCCATCCGCATCTGCACCCTCCGAATTAATTTCCTGGGACTACGTGTGCTTATAGGATAATTTCAGCCGCGCGGGCTAATATCGTATGAATTCTTTGACTTTGGAGTCGAGAAATAGTCTACACCCGGGGTCTGAAATCGTTTTTGCTTGGAGATTTCCAGCCCCCAGCTTAGCCCTCCCCGGTGTTATCCTAAGCGGGTCACGCCGCAGGACTTTAACCTCTTTCATGTCCAATCCAATGACGCCCTCCAATCCAAGCATGTCCGAGTCAAATGTGCCCGAACCCAAGCCCAGCCCAGCCTCTCCGGAATCTACGCCCCCCATCGAGCCGGTCGAAATGGCACCAACCGAATCCTTCAAAGATGTTTTTTCCGAGTACGAGCAGAGCCATTCCCGCAAGCGCGAACCCGGCGCTCAGGGCCGCGAAGGCACGGTTATTACCGTGACCGTCGACTCGGTGGTTCTCGATATCGGATTCAAGACCGAAGGCGTTCTGCCCCTCACCGCGTTTCCCGCCGACAAGCCGCCCAAGCCCGGAGACAAAGTGCAGGTCACGGTCAAGGGCCGCGATCCGGAAGGCTACTACGAACTGACCCGCGGCAAGGTCGAACGTCCCACCGACTGGGCGTCGCTGGAGAAGGCCTTCGCCGAGAAGTTGACAATTGTCGGCACCGTGACCGGCGTCGTCAAGGGCGGATTGAGCGTGGATGTAGGAGTGCGCGCCTTCATGCCCGCTTCGCGCAGCGGAACGAAAGACGCCTCCGAACTCGAGAAGCTGGTCGAGCAGGAAATCCGCTGCCGCATTATCAAGCTAGACGTGACCGAGGAAGACGTAGTCGTCGATCGCCGCGCCATTGCAGAAGACGAAGAACGCGCCGGCAAAGAGCGCCGCTACTCCGAACTCAAGGAGGGCGACACCGTGCAAGGCGAAGTCCGCAGTCTGACCGACTACGGAGCGTTTGTGGATATTGGTGGCACGGATGCCCTGCTCCATGTCGGCGAAATTTCATGGCATCGCGTAAACAAGCCGTCCGACGTGCTTTCCACCGGCCAACAGATTGAAGCCAAAATCATCAAGATCGACTCCGACAAGCACCGCATTGCCATCAGCATGAAGCAGCTTCAACCCCATCCCTGGGACGCCGTCGCCGGAAAATACAAAGCCGGCGAACGCGTGCGCGGGGTCGTCACTCGGCTTATGGATTTCGGCGCGTTTGTCGAGATCGAGCCTGGCATCGAAGGCTTGATTCATATTTCCGAAATGTCCTGGGCCAAGCGCATTAGAACTCCGAGCGACGTAGTGAAGCCGGGCGAGACTGTCGAAGCCGTCATCCTCGGAGTGAAACCCGGAGAACGCCGCCTCTCTCTCGGCCTCAAGCAAGCGCTGGGCGATCCCTGGGTCGGTGCTGCGGAAAAGTACGCGCCCGGCACCGTGATCGAAGGGCCAGTAACCAGCCTGACCAAGTTCGGCGCCTTCGTGCAACTAACCGAAGGCATTGAGGGCATGATTCACATCAGCGAAATCAGCGCGGAAAAGCGCATCAATCACCCGCAAGAAGTGCTGCGGGCCGGACAGGTCGTCAAGGCGCAAGTGCTCGCGCTCGACACCGAAAAGCGCCTGATCCGCCTGAGCATGAAACAACTGGTGCCAACCGGTCTCGATGAATATCTCGCCGAACATAAAGAAGGCGACCTAGTGACGGGCCGCATGACCGAAGTTTCCAAGGGAAGCGCTCGTGTGGAACTGGGCGAAGGTGTCTTGGCAACCTGTCGCATCCCAGAAGAGCGTCCAGCAAAAGATGACGAGCGTGCAGAACCAGCGCAGTCATTGTCATCCAAGCCCGATCTGTCGTCGTTAGGCTCGATGCTGCAGGCGCGCTGGAAAAGCGGTCCTCCTGCTGACGAAGCTAAGCCAGAAGCTATGCGGGCAGGCCAGATCCGCAAGTTTCGCATTGCAAAACTCGATCCGGCGACAAAGAAAATTGAATTAGAGTTCGAGTAAGGATCAGTCCCGGAGGGGCGAACTAGCTTAGCCCAGCTCTTCAGCGCTGGGAAAACTGGGGAAGATAATTCGAGTCCCGGAGGGACGACCCAATCCCGCGACCCACCCTCTATGGTATTGGGATTTTCCGCAACCCGCTGTTATAGGACTAACAACCGAACAATCGACTTCGACCCACCTCGTTACTGACCACTAACTGCCCGAGTTAGCCATCATCAGCGCAAACAGCGCCGGCAGATAGAGGATCGTAGCCCGCAGCAAACGCCGAGCCGAAGGCTTCGATGCCGCCGCCGTTGCCGGAAGTTGCGGATACGCCATTCCCATCGACACACGGAACAGCGCCGCGCCCATCAGGATGGCCCCAACCAAATAGGTCCGGCCCGCCATTCCCAAAGCAACCGGCATAACACTCACCGGAATCAACGCCGCGGAATAGGCCAGAATCCGCCACACGGTGGACTTCCCATCGGAATCCACCACCGGCAACATACGAATATCGCCTTGCGCGTAATCCTCTCGATAAAGCCACGCGATCGAGAGAAAATGTGGGAACTGCCAGACGAACATAATCGCAAAAAGGATCAGAGTCTCGATTTCCAGTTTTCCGCGTACCGCCGTCCAGCCCAGCACCACCGGCATCGCTCCCGGAAACGCGCCCACAAACGTGCAGATAGGAGAAACCTTTTTTAGCGGCGTATAAACCGCCAGATACACCAGCGCGGTCGCAAACACCAATAACCCAGTTAGTAAGTTGGCGTAGATCGCCAGATAAACGGAACCGCCCAGCGTCAGTGCCAGCCCAACTATGGCCGCGTGTGCTTTGGTCATGCGTCCTGAAGGCAGGGGGCGCAGCGCCGTCCGGCGCATCCGCGCATCCACGCCACTTTCAAGCACTTCGTTCAGCGCCGCCGTTCCACTCGAAACCAGCGCAATACCGAACAAGGCATGAATCAGGCCCAGCGACCATGACGATACACCCATCCGGTGCGCGCCAAAAAAGTAGCCGCACCACGCTGTAAGCACGATCAAAGTCGTAATGCGAGCCTTGGTCAATTCGGCGTAATCGCGCAGCAGAGAAACAAATGTTTGCAACATGAACCCCACACTCGCCCGTTTGCTACCTCCCGCCCTCATCCGGCGGTTTAGCTCAAACCGGCAGTCCCGAACAATTCCCCACCGAACCGGACAATCCCAAAAGACAGCATTGGTAACGCGCCCTCAGTTCAATGTCAAGCGAAAATTTAGCGGCAGCGCGTTCTCGCCATCCGATGCTCGCACCAAACCCCGTCCCTTGGCAAATCGCAACCGCCAACTAATCTCCGCCCGCAGGCGCGGCCACAGTGAACGTCTCGGGCGGATCAAAGTAACACTGATGCCAGAGAGCGGCGTCGGATAACGTGCCCGCTTTCCACGCCTGAACAGTCGGCAGCGTCGCCGCGATCATGCCGCCATCCACCGAGTCGAAGATCAACACGATCCCAGATAGCTCCCGTGATTTTGCTGCCAGCTCGGCATAGCTCTTATCGAGCAAAGATTTTGCGAATTCCAGCTTCGCTCCCGCGCCGCTATCCTTCTCGTTTTCCTGGATCTTCTGCACCGAAATAATCTTCACGCTCTTGCCCCGCAGCGGCCCCCAATCCCCCGGGAAGGGCGCAGTTTCTTCACGCGTCACCTGAAACAGATCGGCCGCTACCGGTGCGGCTTTCGCGCCCGCCAGCGGGATATCCGAAATCCCCTCCGGCATCTCCAGGCTAGTGCGCCAGATCCATCCCCGCGACAAGCCCGAAATCCGCACATGCACCCAGTCCGCATTGAAATCCAGCATCTCAAACTCATCGCGCGCGCTCGCCAGAAACAAAGTCTTGCCATTCAAACTCGGAGAGGCCACCACCGGAGTTCCTGTTTTCTTTATCGCCACCAGATTCTTCGGATGCGCCTGGTTCTTCAGCACTTCCTCCAAACTAGCCGCCTCCGCCTGCAAGCCGGCAGTTGGTTGATCGGCGGGTTTCTTCCGCAGTTTCTGCGTATCCGACAGTTGCTGATTCGACAAACGCTGGTCCAACCTAGAAGAAAACGTGTGCCCTCTTTCCGGCAACCGCGGCATCGGCGCCGAGATGGTCGGCTCCGAGGTGCCTTTGTCTGCTGTGTCAGGCCCTATAACTATCGGCGGAGCCAGCGCCGGAAAACTCCCGTCAGAACTTCCACTCGAACTCGCCGCACCAGCGTTCCTACCCAGCAGTTCGCTGATTTGCTCCAGCAGATCGGATTCAAGCCGGCCATTCGAAGTCAGCAGTTGGTATCCCGAGTGCGACGAAACTGAATCCGCATACCACGCTGTCACCTTCGTGTTCACCCGCACCACCGATCCGCCCGACGCACTCGGCGTCACCTGCACCGCAGATTGGTAATACGCCCGCTGGTAGCGGTTCAAGGGATGCTCGCCAGCCAAAGCGAATCCTTCCAGCACCGGCAGCCGTCCACTCATCGCCGGTTGCAGCTCCTTCAACGCTTTTTCCACCGCGCTCTTCGATTGCCGGTAGCTGCGCTCGTACGGGCCTGCTTGCCCGCTACCGCTCTGCGCCGCAGCCGTCAAAAGCATAGCCAGCAGAAACGCAGACAATAGCGCAGCCCAAAATAATCGGCGAGGAACTCCAAAGCTCCGGCGCGTCATGGCAACTGCTCCAACTGATCCCGTCGAATCCATCCATGCTGTCCGTCGTGCGTCTCCACCCCATACCAGTAGGTCGTTGAAATTAGAATCAGAACTTCAACGCCAGGCTCCAACGTTTTCAGTGTGCTCGCCGTGTGGAACGGCGCCGATTTCAGCGGAGCCCCGGGCTTTTTGATCAGACGCTCCACCTGCCGGCGCAACTCCTCAACATGTTGTTCCAGCGATTCTGGCTGCTCATACGCTGCCGAGGTTTGCCCCAACGCGGATGCCGCAAGGGCTGTCGCCGCCTGGCCACTCGCGCTCTCGCCGTTCTTCGCCGTCGCCGGCGGAGTGCTCAGCACAACCGTATCGCTGCCCAAGCCAAAATTTTGCTTCGCCAGCCGTTCCTGTTTCGCTTCTAAAGCCGCAGCATTTTCTTTCTTCATCAGCTCAATCGCTTCGAGCCGGTCGTGGATGTCCTTGTACTCGCTGCTCTCCACCGAGCCATTCGATGGGTGGACGCTGTGCCGAAAATCTTCCGCGAACACAGCGTCGATGCGCAGCACCGTATTTTTGTCGCCCTGCGGTTGCACCACATAGCGCACGGCCAGCGTCCCAACATCGCCGCTCTGTTTAAAGTTTCGCGGATCCAGCGCCTGCTTTCGCACCTTGTAGAAAACCTTGCCGCCCTCTGTCCATGCCGGAAACGCCGACGTAGACACGGCCGCCACCGCTCCCGCGATGTATTCGTCTTTGTTGTATTCCTTGGTTCCGCGGATGATCGTGTTCTGCGCCACGTCTTCCACCACTTGCGTGACTTCGGCCTCCGGCATGGGAATATTCACAATCAGGCCCGCGCCATACTGAAGCGCATCTTTTTCACGGCCCTGCAAGGGGATCGCCACCGCAGCGAGTAGAAGAAGAATGACTGGAAGAAAAACCGCAGCCGCCCGGAAATAAAGTGGGAAGTAAGGTGGCAAGTAAAGTGCCACTCCACGAGACGCACCCCGCCCATCCAGCCCCTTACCGCGAAAGCTCTTTTCCCACATCACGACCCGCTCCGCTGTTCCTGTTGCAAGAGTCTCTTACGCTGGGTCGATCGCTGTCAACTCGGCCTACATTGCACCCCGAGCGCCATCCCCCCGCCAATCTCGCGACACGATGTAAACAATTTGTAAAAAATCCATTGCACTTCATCACACACGGTAGTAGTATCCACCCCCTAGTGGGGTGGTCGCACTTCGAATCAAGAGTTTCGGCGTTCCGGGTGGAACGCGCGGGAAGCTAGGCATCTGACTTTACGCTTGGTCGTTGCTTCGCTTTCGTCGTTAGCACGTGGTGGGGTACGTTCTTAAAAATCTGTGAACCTGTCTGAGGAATGCAGCATGCGTATGTGGGCGCAGTCTCATCTCTGTCAGAAGCCGCAGCGGGTGTCTTCCGTCCTCGCCGCTACTTTCGCGCTGATCTTCCTGGTCCTCGGCTCCAGCCAATCGGCGAGCGCGCTACCTGCCTTCGCTAGGAAATATGGCCTGCGTTGCTCCGCCTGTCATGAAAGTTGGCCGATGCTGAATTACTTCGGCCAAAAATTCAAAGACAACGGCTACCAGCTCATGAACGATCGCGATGCCCCCATCTGGCAGAATCCCGGATACTGGCCCGTTACCTTCCGCATCATTCCTCTCTGGCATCGCGTCAGCACCGGCAAAGTCCCCGTCGACAGCGGAGACAGCCAAGTCGAGCAGCGGATCACCGCGACGGGTTTCGATCTCAGCGGTCTTGACTTCCACACCGGCGGCACTCTGGAAAAGAATGTTTCCTTCTATGTGCTCCCTTCCTCCGATGCCACCGCCTCCTTTCACTTTGAAACCGTTATGGCGCGGCTCGACAACGTCCTTGGCAGTACCTGGTTGAACGTAAAGCTGGGCAAGTTCGAACTCGACAACCTGCTCTCCGAGAAACGCATTCTGACGCTTACTGCAAATGGCGGCATTTACCAGCTCTATCACTTCAGCCCGCAGAGTGCAGCCGGTAGTCCCGATGGCAACATCTTCGGTCAAATGGGAGCCAACCAGCTCGGCGTCGAAGTGATGGGACACTCGTTCAACGATCGCACCCGCTACTCCGCCGCGCTCATCAGCTCAAACAATGGCAGTGTCGGCTTGCCCTACGGCTCCAATTCCTATACCGGATTTTTTGCTGCCAGCCAGGCGTTCGATGCCGGCAAGCTGGGTGTACAACGCGTCGGCTTCTACGCCATGGTTGGCGAAGCTCCGACAACATACCTCACCAGCGGTGGCGCGACCCAACCGATCGGGGGGTCAGGAACCAACAACAAGGGTTTCAGCCGCGAAGGCTTTGTGGGGCAGTTCTATTTCGGGCAGAAGTTTGATGTGCAGGTTGTCACGCAGCACGGATCGGACAGCGCGTGGTTCGGGCAGGGCTATGGCGACTTTATCGATAACCCAACAGCGATGTGTCCCAATGCCACCGGAACGCAGTCCTGCAACAACACACCGGGAACGGTGCTTGCTGCGGGTTCGCGCAACCCGACCTGGAATGGTGTTCTCATTGAACCTCACTACGTTTACAGTCCGCAGCTCATCTTCCTCGCGAGATATGAAACCATCAAGATGTCGCAGCAGTCGATGTCGACAATGCGCTCGGACCTCGGCAATATCACCACTTACACCGTCGGCTATCGTTATAACCCGTTCATGACGAGCCGAGCGGGTTTTGCTTGGCATAACGAGTTCAATCTTTTCCATCAAGTCGGAACATCGTCGCTGACCCAAACAAACATCAACACCAGCGAAATTTTGACCGGATTCGATTTCGATTTCTAACCATGACGGCCCGCCGGCGAACTCGATTCGCCGGCGCTGACTTCGGTTTAAGGGTGCTGCCTATGAACAGCTTGAAGCCAGTAAATGTTCTCCATGCGACCTTGACCCTAATGCTCGCGGCCGGATTTGTGACCAGCGCTGCCGGGCAGGACGCCCCCGACGTTGGACCACCTCCGCCCGGCCCCCCCAAGGTGCGCGAAAGCCACATCGGCAATATCACCGGCCACTCCCAGGCCGCCAAGTCCGATTTCCGCAGATACTGCGCGGGCTGCCACGGCGATCTGGGAGACGCCAACGGTGAAAACGCGGTATGGCTCGACCCAAAGCCGCGCGATTTTACCATCGCCACCTTCAAGTGCCGATCCACTCCCACCGGCACGCTGCCCACCGACGAGGATCTTTACAATTCCATCGCGCGCGGGTTTGCCAACTCGAACATGCCGATCTGGAATACTTTCACCAAGCAGCAGCGCGCCGACCTCGTCGCCTATATCAAGACTTTCTCGGCGCGTTGGGAAACGGAAAAGCCCGGCGATTCGCTCAAGATTCCCGCCGAGCCCCCCGTCACCCTCGAGAGCATCGCCCACGGCAAAGTCCTCTTCACCAAGCTCGAGTGCTGGAAGTGCCACGGTCCGCAAGGCAAGGGCGACGGTCCGTCCGCCGGAACCCTCACCGACAGTAAGGACAATCCGATCCGTCCGTATAACTTCGCCTCGGGCAAAGACGATTCCCGCTTCAAGTGCGGCTCGACCAACCAGGATATCTACAAGATTTTCATGACCGGTGTCGACGGCACGCCCATGCCTTCTTTCGCCGACGTGATCCAACCGAACGATGCTTGGGATCTCGTCCACTTCCTGCGCACCTTGCAGGTCAATCGTCACGGCAAGGAGAACGAAGTCCTGTCGGCGGCGCACGGAGTTATCCCTCCGTACGTGGATAAAAATCCGCCGCCAGCTGCCGCCCCCGCCGATAACAAGTCACCCGGTGGCGGACAGTAAATGAATACACTCGGCAAGTGAATACCGAACCCGAGGAGGGGTTTACTCGAATGCGCTCTAAGAATATTCTGCTAACTCTTTTTACGCTGCTCGTCTGTTCGTCCCTGATGTTCGCCGGAACAGTTAGCGGCAAGGTGACCTTCACCGGCACGCCCGCTCACCAAAAACCCATCGACATGTCCAAAGAACCCAGTTGCGCCAAGCAGCACGCCACGCCGATTACGACCGAGTCGGTTGTGACCGGGCCTAACAACGCCTTGGAAAACGTAGTGGTGTACGTTTCCTCCGGAGCCCCCGATGATGGCCAGGTTCCGTCGCAGGCCGTCACCTTCGAGCAAAAAGGCTGCCAGTATATTCCGCACGTTTTGGTCATGCACACCAACCAGGAACTCAAAATCATCAACAGCGACCAGACTTCGCACAACATTCACCCGCTCGCCAAGGTGAACCGCGAGTGGAATAAATCCCAGCCGCCGGGCACAGCGCCCATCTCCGATAAATACGACAAACCGGAATTTATCTCGGTGAAGTGCAATGTCCATCCCTGGATGCACGGGGAATTTGCGGTGCTTAGCACAAATCACTACGACGTAAGCAAGGGCGGAGGGGACTTCAAGCTCCCCAACCTCCCTCCCGGCAAGTACACCATCACCGCCTGGCATGAGGATTACGGCACCCAGACTGCCGACATCACCATCACCGGCAACGAAACCAAGGACGTGAACTTTACTTTCAAGGCGAAGGCATACTAGATGGCATGCTAACGGAACCGCGGCGGAGTTACGTTCTCCGCCGCTGCCTTCCGTGAAAGTAAGTCGCTGGCAACAACCGGAGGGCGAGGCATCATGGCGAAATTGTTTGCCGTCACCATCATCGTAATTGCGATCCTTTCCGCGATTCCCATCCTGCGGCACACCTGGGTGGCGCCCGAGGACATCTCGACTCATGGACATCTGATCGATGAGCAGATGTCGGAAACCATGGCGGAGGCTGGCATCTCCTTCCTCGCCGCACAGTTCATTTTGGCGATTTTCATCTGGAAGTACTCAAACCCTGGCCCGGGTGCGAAGATTAAGACTTTTCCCGGCGGCGCCAAGGGTTTGGTGATTGCTGCCTTGCTGGTCGTTGGCATAGAAGTCATGGCTCTTGGAATCTTCGGAGTGAAGGCATGGGCCAATGTGTATCTCAGTCCGCCGTCGGCCGACGCTATGCCGATCCAGGTCCAAGCCGGACAATTCGCTTTCTATTTCCGCTACCCCGGTCCCGATGGAAAGCTCGGCCCCATTCACCCTGAGCTCATTAACGAGGGATCGCAGAATTTCTATGGCCTCGATCCCGAACACGATCCGGATTCCAGAGACGACATCGTGACCGCCGAGATGGCGATCCCCGTGAACAAGGAGGTCCATCTCCTCATGCATGCAAAAGATGTTGGACATTCCTTCTATGTGCGAGAGTTGCGCGTGCAACAGGATTTTGTTCCCGGCTTGGACGTTTCTCTGCACTTCACGGCAACGAAGGTCGGCAAGTACGAAATTGTCTGCACCCAACTTTGTGGCCTGGGACACTACAACATGAAGGCATACCTCGATGTAATGTCCCAGGAAGACTTCGATAGTTGGATGAAGAAGGAAGCGGCAATGCAGTAGCTCTTCCCGCCCGCGTTCACGCGCGAGTGGATCGAGACAACTCTTTTGAGGTGAGGATATGCACGACGTAGCGGCGCACCACGCTCCTCCGACAAGTTTTATTCGGAAGCACGTCTTCAGTCTCGACCATAAGGTAATCGGCAAGCAGTATTACGCGTTGGCCCTGGTTGCCGCTCTCGCCGGAATGGTGCTTTCCTGGGCGATGCGCATTCACCTGGGTTGGACCAACGCCGCGATCCCCGGCCTGCAATTGCTTTCCAAGAATGGTGCTCCGGGCGGGGTGATGACGCCAGAGTACTACCTGCAATTGATGACCATGCACGGCACGATCATGGTCTTTTTTGTGCTCACTACCGCGCCTTTCGCGGCCTTCGGTAATTTCTTCCTGCCGATCCAGGTCGGCGCGGAGGACATGCCCTTCCCGCACTTCAACATGATGTCGTTCTGGATCACATTCGTGGCCTTCCTGGTCCTGATGTCATCCTTCTTCGTGGGCGATGGACCAACCCTGGGCGGCTGGACCCAATACGCGCCGCTCAATGCGGTGGGTTCGGTTGGGGGTCCTGGCCAAGGTGCGGGTGTGGTCCTTTGGGCAATTTCCATAGCTCTGTTTTGTGTTGGCCAGTTGTTGGGCGCATTGAACTTCATCCCCACCACGCTCGATCTTCGGGTCAAAGGGATGAGCCTCATGCGTCTGCCACTCAGCGCCTGGGCATGGTTCATTACCTCGTGCATGGGACTTACAGCATTTGCCGTGTTAATGCCGGCATGTATCCTGGTTATTCTGGATCACGTGGCCGGTACCAGCTTCTTTGTCGCATCGAATCTGGTGATGAACGACCAAATGCTGCCGCACTCCGGAGGATCGACTCTCCTCTGGCAGCACCTGTTCTGGTTCTTCGGACATCCTGAGGTCTACATCGCGATCATACCCGGTATCGGCATCGTCTCCCATATCCTGATCACCAACATGCGCAAGCCGATGCTTAGTCAAAGAGTACTCATCTATTCCATGGGAGCGCTTGCCGTCCTCAGCTACATGGTCTATGGGCATCACATGTTTGTCAGCGGGATGAATCCGTTCTCCTCGCTGGCGTTCTCTTTCCCCACGCTGGTCATAACCATCCCGTCCACCATCGTGGTGCTGGTGTGGACGTTCAGTTTGTATGGTTCCAAGCTGCGCATCAACTCGGCTTCCCTGTTTGCCTTGGGCTTTATTTCGATGTTCGTCAGCGGTGGCGTGAGCGGCTTCTTCCTGGCTCAGCCCTCCATCGATATCATGCTCCATGCGACTTACTTCGTGGTCGGCCATTTCCACCTGGTGATGGGTGTTGCCGCCATGTTTGGCATCTTCGCTGGTACTTACTTCTGGTTCCCCAAGATGACCGGGAGAATGATGAACGAGACTATGGGCAAACTTCATTTCTGGCTCAGCTTCGTGGGCGCCTATTGCATCTTTATGCCTTTCCATTACCTAGGGATGGCCGGTAACGTCCGCCGCTACTCGACCTTCGTGGATGACTTCCTGCAGCCCCTGATCCCGGTGCACCGCTTCATCACCGTCGCCGCCCTCCTCACCGGTGCGGCCCAATTGATTTTCCTCTACAACCTGATTCACAGCCGGTTCTGGGGCGCGCCCGCGCCCGATAACCCGTGGGAGGCTACTTCGCTGGAGTGGAGCACGGCGACGCCGCCGCCTTTCGATAATTTTGGCGGTAAGCACCCGGTGGTTTACCACGATCCCTATCAATATGGTGTGCAGAGTTCGGTGGGCGACTATGTCATGCAGGCCTCGCCGGAGCAAGTGAAGACGGAACACGACGAGAAGTAACTCTCAAGAAGTAACTAGCAAAGATCACTGGCATTTCGAGGGGAGTTTAGTACGTTATGGCAACTACGGTACATGAACCGCCGCAAATCGATCCGCACCGCTTGCCGGATCAAGGGCACTCGCGGAACGGCGGTTGGCGGAACTTGGTTCCGGCGGATGGGGACCTGCGTGTGGCGCTCGACTACTCGCCGCCGCCATCCTCGACTGGCATCTGGGTAGTGCTTTTCGCCATTACCATGATGTTTGCCGCGTTCACCAGCGCCTTGGTTGTTCGCAAAGGATCGTCGCTCGACTGGCAGTCCTTCACCTTGCCGTCGATCCTCTACTTCAACACCCTGCTGCTCCTCGCCAGCAGCGTTACCCTGGAAGTCTCGCGCCGCCGCATCGCTGCTTTCATGGGCGGTCTGAAAAGTCAGGTGGAAAGCCCGGCGCGCTGGCTCTACATAACCTTATTTCTCGGCTTGCTTTTTGTGGCCGGTCAGTACGTCGCGTGGTCGCAGTTGAGCGCCCAGGGACTCTATCTGGCCACCAATCCAAGCAGTTCTTTTTTCTATGTGCTGACCGCCACACATGCGCTCCACGTGCTGGGGGGGCTGGGCGGCCTCATCTATGTCATTCGCAAGCTGCGTAAGTCGGCCCTGCGACGGAACACGCTGGTTGCGACCGCTCGCTATTGGCATTTCATGGACGTTCTTTGGCTGTACCTGATTTTGCTGCTTTGGATCAAACTTTAACCGACTCGACCATTAGGAGGCTCCGTGAGCCAAGCGGATTTGACCATGGAAGGGCACTCGACAGGCCTGACGGTAGGACCGGCATTTTCGATTCCTACAAAAAAGCTGGCGATGTGGCTGTTCATTATCGCCGACACCATGACTTTTGCGGCGTGCCTGGTGGCCTATGGATTCCTGCGCAATGGAACTCCCAACTGGCCCAAACCGTTTCCTGGCATCACCAACGTCGCGCTGATGACGTTCGTTCTACTCACCAGCAGCTTGACCATGTTGTTCGGACTGCGATCCGCGCGGGCGGGCGACAAAGCCGCTGCCTTCCGTTGGACCATGATTACAGCGGCTTTGGGTATTGCTTTCGCCCTGCTGCATGTTCGTGAATGGCTGGAGCTCATTGACCAAGGCATGACCCTCTTTAAGAATCCGTGGGGAACCGGATTGTTCGGGGCGTCGTTTTTCAGCATCACAGGCTTGCACCTCACCCACGTTACCTCCGGCGTAATCGCTCTTATCGTTGTGGGTGTGCGCTACAAGGGCGGCCGCTACAACGCGGATGACATCGAGGTTTTGGGACTTTACTGGCACTTCGTGGATCTGGTTTGGATGTTCGTCGTACCGTTGGTCTACCTTTTGAACCTCGCCCACTAGATCAAAGAAAGCTTGGGAGCAGACTGCTATGACAACAGCGGAAGAGCACAAGAGTAACGGAATCGCGAAGGATATTGCCATCTATGTCTGCCTGTTGGTTTTGGCAGGCTTGCAATTCGTCATTGCCTATCAGAAGATTGACGCCTCGCAAATGTTCACGCGCATGCTGGCGGTCGCCTGCGTCGAGGCGGGGCTGGCAGCACTGTTCTTCATGCATCTGTGGACGGAAAAGCGGGGCTTTCTGCTGTTTGTCGCCATCTTTACGATTTCCGTCCTGCTGATGATGCAATATGGGTGGACCGACAGCTTCCGGATGGTTTCCGGCGCGCCATTTTCCAAATGACTCATCCAAGGGAAAGGCGCGAGTTGAGAGGACAGATGTTAAGAGGAAAAATTAGGGTCGAGAGACCGTTCCTGCTTATTGGTATTGCACTGGTTGGATTGGTCATACTCGCCGCCCCTCTCCCAGCCTTCTCCCAGAGCTGCTCGCTCTGCTATACGCAGGCGGCCTCCGCCGGTGCTCGAATGATTCAGGCCTTGCGCAGTGGGATTCTGGTCCTTATCGTCCCTCCCACGTTCATGTCGGTTAGCATGATTTTCATTGTTTATCGCAAACGCAATCAGTTCAGGCAGGCCGATGACGCACCTGACTCTGACCGCAAGTGGTAGCCGGAGACATCCTCCACCTGTAGAGACGGGGCTTGCCCCGTCTCCGGAGTCAAGGACAGTTGCTAGGGGCAACGTAGCCCGCAAACCGTGCTTTGATCCAACTGATCTGGTCTGCCACCGATGCTCCCATCACGCCACTGGCATCGAGATCCGGATACTTCAAAAAAAGAATTCGGTCTCCCTGCCGGCACATGCGCGCCACCGTTTTCCCCGACATCTCCACCGGGATCGCAACGTCCGCCTCGCCACCGATCACGAGCAATGGGCTATGTGCCCGCTTTTGACCAGGAGTATTCTGGCTGAAAAATTCCTTTACGAATTTATTGTTCTCCCAACCCGGCTTGAGCATCTCGTTGCTGAACTCTGGCTCCGTTTCTCCTCCGCAGGTCTCCGCCACTCGCTGGTAAGCTGACAGCGCCTTGTCGTTCAGCATGTCACTCGCTTTGAACTCCGGATACAGCGCTTTCACAGTGGATGCCAGTACGAGCGGCATCCGATTCGAAGACCCCTGCGCAAAGTGCTGGAAGGCTTCCTGCGCATCGGCCAGCCCCGAAGTGACGACGCTGCCCAGATAGTTGGGATCGCGTACGTCGCTCTCCGCCACCGCCACCGCAGCCAGACCTCCCTGGAAAGGTCCCAAAGCGATCCATTTCGCACCGATCTGTGTCACCGCCGCACGTGCCGCAGGAACCGAGTAGATGAGGTCAAGCGCGTTCGATTGCATGTCCAGCACCGGCTTGCCGGAATCCGCTCCCCACCCGGAATAGTCGGTCGCAACCATCGCATAGCCCAGATTGGCGAACATCGCAAGCAGCGGCCCCGCGCCCAGATTCTTCATCAGCGAAGGAGCGCACTGTCGCGCCACTCCCCTGAACTCGTGCGCCCACGCAATCACAGGCCATCCGCTTGCCGGAGGCTTGCCATCCGGAACCAGTACCACGGCCGAGACGGCCACATCTTCCCCATTCGTGGTCCGAGAGTGATAAAGAATCCGCAACGCCGACAATTCAAACGGAAGGTTGTATTGGTTGATCGCTTCCGAGCGTATCAGTTCTCCAGGTTTGCCTGGCGGCAGCGGGTGTGGCGCTTCATAAAAGCTCGTCAGCGGAAGTGTATGGGGGAGCCGGAATCCTTTGGCTGGAGTTGCGCTCTGACCTTGTGCAAATTCCGGATTCCCAGTCAGCTCTGCCAAAAGCAGCGCAACGGCGGCCCCCGCCAGAAACATTCGGGCATTTCGACTTGATGACCGGAACCAGCGACGATTTGTCATGTTGTCAGTTGGGGATGTTACCACCTTAAGTTTCCGAGAAGGCCACAACAGCCCGCGTAGGGACGGAATCCAGTCCTTATCCCGATCTTTCCGCCCATGGGTGTCTGTATCGGACTGATGATATGTCTTATAAGAAGCGCAACCTCTTCCGCGAGCGGAGCAGCTCTGAACGAAAATCCGACCGCGGCTCCGACCCGGGCTGGTAGCTAGCTTTTTCGTCCTGAAGTCCTTGCCCAGAGCGGGATTTCATCCACAAATGGGAATCAACTCCAGTCAGCCAGCCCCTCCCAGCGGAACTGCCTTGATGTCCCACTTACCAGTGATAAAATCAATTCATGGCAAAAACTCTGATTCAGACCGTAGTCAAACAACTCCAGCAGGAACGCGCGCGCCTTGAGGACGAACTCCACCGCGTAACCGCAGCCCTAAGTACCTTCGGGAGAGTTTTCCTGCAGGGAAGCAAACGTGGACCAGCCGCAATTCGCAAGAAGCGAACCATTTCAGCTGCCGGACGCAAGCGCATCGCGGCCGCGCAGAGAGCACGCTGGGCAAAGGTTAGGGCTGCCAAGAAATAGGTACGCCGACCTTCCGCCTGTAGACGCGGCAAGCCCTGTCTCTGCGGAAATCAGACGACCTTTTGAGGGCTGGGCGGGACTTCAGTTCCCGAGGTCCCTCACCACTCCGCCCACAAACTCCGCAAACCTTCGGACGTCCTCCTCCGTCGTGTCGAATGAGCACATCCACCGCACCACCGACTCTTCTTCGCTCCACACATAGAAGAAGTACCTCTCCTGTATCTTCTCAATCGCATCCCGTGGAATTTGTGCGAACACCCCATTTGCTTCCACCGGATACACAATCTTCACTCGCGGTATCTTCTTCACTTCCTGTTCCAGCAGTCTCGCCATCCGGTTCGCTTGCTCCGCATTCCGCCGCCACAGATCGTCCGTCAGCAGTGCCTCCATCTGCACCGACATATAGCGCATCTTCGATGCCAACTGCATCCCCTGCTTACGTACAAACAAGAAATCCTCCGCCAGTTCCGGACGAAAGAACACCACCGCCTCCACGCCCATCAGTCCATTCTTAGTCCCGCCAAACGAAAGCACGTCCACTCCCAAATCGCGTGTCGCCTGCCGCAGAGTGAGGCGTTGCGCCGCCACCGCGTTTGAAATCCGCGCCCCGTCCATGTGCAAAAACATCTTCCGCTCGTGGGCAAACCGTGCCAGCGCCTCGACTTCCACGGGCTTATACACAGTTCCCATCTCCGTCGATTGCGTAATCGAAATCACCCGCGGCTGCACGTGATGCTGGTCTCCAATTCCGTGATACGCATGCGCCACCGTTTCAACCGTCAACTGCCCGTCCGGCGCTCCGAGAGGCACCAGTTTGCACCCCGTAAACTTTTCCGGCGCCCCACATTCGTCCGTATAAATATGAGAAAGCTCCGGACACAGCACCGCATGAAACGGCCGCGTCAGCGCCTGCAAACTCAACACATTCGCCGCCGTTCCATTGAAAACAAAAAAGACCGCTACGTCGGCTCCAAACTCCTTCCGGAATTTCCCCACCGCCGATTCCGTCCACGGATCATCCCCATACCCCACCACATGCCCCTCGTTAGCGCGCCGGATCGCCTCCAGCACCTCGGGATGCACCACCGCGTTGTTGTCGCTCGCAAAACTTCGACTCGGTTTCATGACAGAACAATTTAGCAGAACCGATAATTCTCCGGAGCTTTCTGCCCTCACCGCGAATCTAATATGTTTGATTTACTATGGCTGTTGCCGAAGTAGCCGCTGCGAAAGTGCAAGAATCCGCCTTGCGGTCGCTGGGGTCAGTTCCACTGGTCCCCGTTCTTCATTCTTCCGCGAGCTGAAGAATTTCATTAAGAGCAACGATATGTCTAGATCCCTTGCAAAAACGTCATCTCTGATTCTGCCCGCCGGCCTTCTGGCTGTGCTCCTTATTACTACCGCCTGCGGCAAGGGCAAAGAAGCCGAAGCCAAAGCCGCCGCTCCGCAAGCCATGCCCGTCAAGGTCCAAACCGCCACCACCCAAAAAGTCGACGACACCACCGACTACGTCGCCACCTTGAAATCTCGCGACTCCGCCGTGGTCATGCCGCAAGTCGAAGGCATCATCACCCAGATCTTCGTCCACTCCGGCGAACGCGTAGCCTCCGGCGCTCCCATGATGCAGATCGATCCCGCCAAGCAGCAGGCGACGGTTAGAAGCCAGGAGAGCGCCACCGCCGCCCAGGTCGCCCAAGTCAAATGGGCGCAGCAGAATTACGACCGGGTCAGCGGTCTCGCCAATGCCGGAGTAGTCAGCAAGCAGGATCTCGACCAGGCCCGCGCCACGCTCGACGCCGCCCAGGCACAACTGCAATCGCTCGGTGCTCAGGTCAGCGAACAGCAGGTCCAGTTGCACTACTACAGAGTGGTTGCCCCGCGTACCGGCATTGTCGGCGATGTTCCCGTCCGCGTCGGTGACCGCGTCGTTACCACCACCACGCTCACCACCGTCGACCGTCCCGGCAGCCTCGAAGCCTACATCTATATTCCCATCGAGAAGTCGGCTCAGCTAAAGCTGAATCTTCCCGTCCAGATCGTCGACGCCGCAGGAACTTCGCTCGCCGCCAGCCGCATCACCTTCATCTCGCCGCAAGTGGATACCGCGACCCAAACCGTGCTCGCCAAAGCGACCATAGCAAACTCGAATGACAGCCTGCGCACCGCCCAATTCATCCGCGCCCGTGTGGTCTGGGGCAGCCAGGAAAAACCCGTGGTTCCAGTCGTAGCCGTATCCAGAATCGGCGGTCTCTATTTTGCGTTCGTCGCTGAGTCTGACCAGAAAGGTGGGTACGTAGTCCACCAAAAGCCGCTCCAGGTCGGCCAGATCGTCGGCAACAACTATGTCGTCCTCGATGGCGTAAAGCCCGGAGACAAAGTAGTCGTCTCCGGCACCCAGTTCCTGATCGATGGCGTACCCGTAATCCCGCAGGAAAGCGGCAGCTAACAAAAGTCTAAGAAGTCTTTCGAGAACCAGTTCCGGCCCGCGGCGAGTAGCCTAAGCAGACTGAGAACTGACAACTGAGAACTGACAGCTGTTTCTTATGGTCGACTTTTTTATTCATCGCCCCGTATTTTCCACCGTCTGCGCCCTGCTCATTATTCTCGCCGGCGCCGTCTGCATTCCAACGCTGCCCATCGCGCAGTTTCCCAACCTCGCGCCTCCGCAGGTTGGCGTCGTCGCCGTCTATACCGGAGCCAGCGCCCAGACCGTCGAGTCCGCCGTCACCACGACCCTCGAGCAGCAGATCAACGGCTCCGAAGGCATGAAGTACATCACCTCCTCCAGCG
>CZLA01000057.1_pt1 | contig 23189 bp, 17 predicted proteins | sample 1122381 | NCBI WGS metagenome assembly CZLA01 (sample SAMEA3539301, study PRJEB10725) | soil metagenome | biome: tundra; feature: field; material: soil | place: USA | collected 2010-05 | depth 0.15 m
AGTGCAAAACACGGAGAGCGTCGTCGTGCGCGCCTGCCGCCAGCAATCCGCCGGCATTCTCGACCAGATCGCGCGGCCAGACAAGGTGGTAGCCGCCGAGATCCTCGTCGCCCTTGTTGAAGCCCCAGGGAATGGAGAGGCTGGCGATGATGCCGCCGAGGAAGTCCTTGGATTCGTGGGTGCGCAAAACCGCCGCGCTGGCCCGGTACAAATCTTTCTGGCGCGGCTTCTCGTCGAGCCTCTTCAGTGTCCGCTGCCAGTTCTGCCAGTGGAAAACATAGTCGTTGCGGATCGTCTCATACGAAGTAAGCAGGGAAGAGAGGGCTTGCTGGCCGGCTTCCGCCCAGATTCCACCAAAGCCGAGTGCCAGGATGAACTCGCCGTTGCAGGCGGCGAGGTCAATTTCAGCGGTCAGGGCGATGTTGCCGTTTTCCGCGCGGTCGTATTCCCACATCATCTGGAAATGTTGCGACAGGTCTTGCCAGCCATCGGATGCGCCGGCAAATCCGGCGGACCGCTTGGGCACCGGCGCGGAGCAGGCGAGGGCGAGCGCGCAGGAATCGCGCTGCGCAAAAAGCATCGGTTGCCCCTTGTACTCGCCAGCCCAGCCGGTATTGCCAAATCCCATGTTGGCCAGATGCGAAGCCAACAGTGCGTAGAGTCGGTAGTCCTCGAGTTTTCCCTGGAGCGGCACGAAGCGAACTTTCTGCAGCACGACGTTTCGCCAGGGATCGGTTAGCACTTCCTTTTCAATCCGGTACCGGCCTTGCATGCAGGTATTGGTCAGTTCATAGGCGGGTACTCCCGGCTCGATGGGAAGGTTGCGGAAGGTACAATGGCGTTTCTCTTCGGAGAAAAACTCGTGGCCGTCGGTGACAATCAGGCCGAAGTCGCGGGTGCAGGCCTGGTCCACACGGGGAAAATAAATTTCGTTGAGAATGCCATGACTCAGCGTGAACCAAACCCGGCTGTGGAGGTTCAGGGCAGTGCCCACTCCGCTCTTGGCGCTCGAAGTCCAGCGGGGTGCGATTCCCGGGCAGCCCGGAGCATAACGAAGGTCGTTGTCATTGCTCACAGTAGGTCGTCCTCACCGTCAAGCAGTTTGCCAGAAGATGAGGATTTGTGCTCAATTTCCATCGAAAACGCGGGAGGGTGCATCTAATTCACACATGTCGGAATGCCGGTTCATGAGCGTTTTACCTCGGCTCCTCCCTCGGGCGAGAGGGATACAGGTCGCCGTCCTTGCCACTGCCGCGGTCCTGCTGCTGCTGAGTGTTCCGCAGGCGGATGCAGGCCTGTCTTTGGCGGGGCTGGATGGCGGATTCCGGCGGCTCTACGATCTGGATTTTGCGGGCGCGCAAAGAGAATTCGAGTCCTGGGAAAAAGTGAACCCAGACAATCCCATGGGGCCGGTGAGCGAAGCGGCGGGCGTTTTGTTCTCCGAATTCGATCGGCTGGGCGTGCTCGATGCCCAGTTTTATGAGGACGACTCGATTTTCGCCGCGCGGAAGAAGTATGAAGCCGACCCGCAGAAGCGGACCCGCTTCGAGCAGCAACTCGACCGCGCTGAAACCTTGGCCAAGGCCCGGCTGAGCCGAGACGCGCACGACCTTGACGCGCTTCTGGCAATGACACTGGCCAACGGCTTGCGCTCCGATTTCGCCGCGCTCATCGAAAAACGAAATCTGGCATCGCTTCACTACACCAAAGAGGCAACCGCCTGGGCCCAGCAACTGCTCGCGGCCGATCCCACGTGCTACGACGCTCACCTGGCCAGCGGCGTGAGCCGTTACATCATTGGATCGATGGCCGCTCCGGTGCGCTGGGTGCTGCGCCTCGGGGGCATCGCGGGCGATAAGGCCGGCGGTATGGCCGAGCTCCAGACGACGGCGGCGCAAGGCCATCTGCTCGCCCCGTTCGCGCGTATCCTGCTGGCCATCGCCTACGTCCGCGAGAAAGACCTGCCGCGCGCTCGCGAACTCCTGCTGGCGCTGCAGAAAGACTTCCCCGATAACACGCTGTTTGGCCGGGAACTGACTCGACTCGACAAGAACGGCAGCCGCTAAGTACTTGGAATACTAACTGCGTTCATCAGAAATTCACTTCGCTGTAACCTTCCTTTAACACTTCCCCCATAAAACAAAATTGCACACCCAAATTAAGCACGAGGAGGACTCGTCTAGTGATACGTCCGATACATCGCATTTTATTGCTGCTGTTGGCTGGTCTCTTAATGGCGCTGCCGCTCATGGGGCAGACCACGTTAAATGGAGCGGGCGCCACATTTCCGTATCCCATGTATTCCAAGTGGTTCAGCGAATACAACAAGCTGCACTCGGACGTGCAGATCAACTACCAGTCGATTGGAAGTGGCGGCGGGATTCGCCAGGTATTGAACGGCACCGTCGATTTCGGAGCCAGCGATGGCCCCATGTCCGACGAACAACTGAGTCAGTCCAAGACCAAGATTCTGCACATTCCCACGGTGATGGGTGCGGTCGTGCCCGCCTACAACGTCCCGGGGATCAGCGGAGAGGTCAAATTCACTCCCGAAGCTCTGGCCGGCATATTTCTCGGGAAGATCCAGAATTGGAATGACCCTGCCATCACCAAGGTCAATCCCGGCGTCAACTTTCCCAACCAGCCCATCATCGTGATTTACCGCTCCGATGGCAGCGGAACCACGTTCATCTTCACCGACTATCTCTCCAAAATCAGCAAAGACTGGGCCAATACGGTGGGGAAGGGAACGTCGGTGAAGTGGCAGATAGGAATGGGTGGCAAGGGTAACGAAGGAGTTGCGGGACAGGTGCGGCAGTTGCAGGGATCCATCGGGTACGTCGAACTGATCTATGCCGTGCAGAACAAAATCTCGTACGGCTCGGTCCAGAACGCGGCCGGCAATTTCGTGAAAGCAACGCTGGAGGGCGTCACCGAAGCGGCGGCCTCGGCGAAGGCGATGCCTGCCGATTTTCGCGTATCCATCACCAATGCGCCCGGCAAGACGGCCTACCCCATCTCCAGCTTCACCTGGCTGTTGATTCCGGTGCAGGCCAAGGACGCGAAGAAGGGGAAGATCATCGCCGATTTTCTGGACTGGATGGTTACCGACGGTCAGAAGATGACCAGCCAACTCAGCTACGCGCCGCTGCCCGAGAGCGTGGTGGAGAAGGTGAAGGCGGCAATTAAGCAAGTCCACTAATACCTTAACGCGGCGAAGGATTCAAAGCCCGACAATCAAACGGACCCATTGAATCGCCGATGGAAGCTCCCGCGTGGGTTTTCTTGCCGGTGGAGAAGTGTGCCCAAGGGAAGGAAAAACTTTGCGCAAAAGGTGACTCCGGCGACTCTCGTCTTTGGGCTAGAACAGTCGAAGATGCTTGGTTCCCCGCCATTTTCGCGGGGCGAAAGACTGGCAGGAGAATTGCTTCCTAAACACAAGTTAGTCTAGTAGTATAATAGGCATTATTGAGCACGCGGCCATTTGGCCGGAGCCTCAGACTTTGGCAAAGGAGAAGGAATGAAAGCGGTTCTCAGGCTAAGTATTGCACTCGGTATCGTCCTGCTGTTAGCGTCTGTGCTGGAAGCGCAGACGGCCACACCCAAGAAGAAGGTGAGCAAGCCCGTGAACGCGGACGTGCAAGCCTTGAAAGACGCGGTAGCGGCGCAACAGGAACAGATCAAGGCCCTGTCGGATCAGTTGCAGCAGACCAATCAGCAACTGCAACAGACCAACCAGCAGTTCCAGCAAACGCAGCAGCAGTTGCAGCAAGCGCAGCAGGCAGCAGCGGACGCCCAGCAGAAGGCGAACGCGGTTGCGGAATCGTCGGCCCCGAAGGATGCGGTAGACAAACTCAACTCGGAATACGCCGATGTGCGAACCACGCTGACCAATAACGCGCTTACGGAGCAGGAGCAGCAGAAGCGCTTCTCCGGCCTCGAAGACACCCTGGGCCGTTTTCGCTGGGCCGGGGACATGCGGGTGCGCGGTGAGAGCTACTTCCAGAAATACAGCGGATGCACGCTTTGCAATGATCGCAACCGCGCTCGCGTCCGCGTTCGTTTCGGATTCGAGGGCAAGCTGAACGACGACTTCATCGCGGGTATTGCGCTGGCTTCGGGAACGCTTGGCGATCCCACGACCACCAACGAGACTCTGACCAACAACTTCAACCGCAAGACGATTGGACTCGATCGAGGCTACATCACCTACAACCCGGTGGGCCACAAGTGGCTGTCCTTGACCGGCGGCAAATTCGCATATACCTGGGCTCGCACCTCCGTGACCTTCGACCCGGACATCAACCCCGAGGGTTTCGTGGCGAAGTTCTCGAAGGATTTCGCGAGCGTACCCGTGGTAAAGAACGTCAACCTTCAGATCATGAACCTGCTCTACAACGAAGTCACCGGCACCAGTTCGAAGTCCCTGGGACTGTTCGGTGGCGGCCATGACTCGTTCGCGGTGGGAGGGCAGATCGGTGGCCGTCTGCAGCCTTTGAGTTTCTGGACGCTGACACCGTCGTTCACCATCCTGAACTTCCGCGGCGCAGACGCGCTCCTGAATTCGAGCGCCTTTGCAGTGGGGGCGACAAATGCGGGCGGTACGGGGACAGGAACAGGCACGGGTACGGGTACGGTCACCATCGCCGGAACCACGTACCCGGTCACGGTTGGCACCGTAACGGTAACGACCACATCTACATCTACGGCTCCGGGTGAAGGCCCGGGTTGCGCGACCATTAAGGGAGGCGCGACCGCTCCGCAAGCGGCCAGTACCACGCTCGTGGGCGGATGCCCATTTGCTGCCAACGGCATGACCAACTCAACCTACATCGATGCCAATGGCAACGCGCACTTCCTGTCGCGCTTCCTCTATGCTGACCTGATCCTGAACAACCAGTTCAAGACCGGGAAGCCCCGCTTACCCATCAACTTGTTGCTCGAGTTTGAAGACAACCTGAACGCCGCAGCTCATCCGTATGACTACAGCTTTAGCGGTGTGCGGGGCAGTTCCGGGCCCAATACTTCTCTCGGCAGCCAGTCGAAGGCTTACATGGCGGACATCAGCGTCGGCCAGCAAAAGAAAAAGAATGATTTCCAGGTGGGATACGCCTTCGAGCGGGAAGAGCAGGACGCGGCGATTGCGTCCTGGGGTGAGAGCGATCAGCGGGCGCCGACGAACGTGCTGCAGCATCGCATCTATGGTCTATGGCGCGTTGCTCCCAACACCACTGCGTCATTCACCTGGTGGCACGGGCGTACGCTTGATCCATTCCTCGAGAACGCAGTGCTGGCACCGAACCTGCAGGTCAGCAATTCTTCCAAGCCATTCTACCTGGCTCCTGGCCAGAGCGAGCCCTGGCTCAACCGCGTGCAGTTTGACTTGATCTACACCTTCTGATCGCACTCTCCGTGCGGTTCGAGGTCTCACCAACGGGGGCGCCGGTTGCAAACCGGCGCCCTTTTTCCTATGAACAGTCCCCTTGGTATACTGTCATGCGTCGGATGTGTTGCAGGGTCTTGGTTGCGCTGTTGTTGTTCTTGGGTCCGGGAGCCGGCTCCTTTGCGGTCGAAAGCGGCCATTTCCCGCTGACCATCGTCCGGGCTGAGACTAAGACGCGTGATCGGGTCGTATACTGGGTAGTAAACACCCCCATCTACCATGAAGATCCGTACTTCGAAGTTGCGGTCCGAACGGCTGGAACCGTGGTCGTGGGGGAGCATGAGCCGCGGAGCGCACATGAGATGCTGCCGGAAGGCTGGAAGCCCGGCGCGGTAGTACAAGGGCGCGTTGACAGGCATCATTTGTTCTTGCAACGGCCCAACGGGACTGAAGTGCGGTTCATCATTACTCGCCGCGCGAAAACATCTCCCGAGTAGCAGCAAGAGGGTGCGAACAAAGTCGGATGTGGCCGCCCAGCCCCTAAAGGGGCATGTGATTTCGAAAGAGCTTGCGGCATCGCTAAAGCGATGCCCTGATACGAAACTTGAGTTTTTCCGCAGCCTGCTCGTCGTTCCACCTTAACGATAGGGTTCGACAAACTGGGTTTGATAAACATGGTTCGACCAACGCTGAGCAATCGCGCCCCACTCCTGAACCGCGAAGCATCGTGGCTGAAATTTAATTGGCGCGTACTCGAAGAAGCCGGAGACCTCCGCAATCCCCTGCTTGAACGCGTGAAATTTCTGGCTATTTCCGCCAGCAATCTTGACGAATTCTTCGAGGTTCGGGTCGGCGGCCTGTTACAGCAACTCGAAGACGGACACAACTCCACCACGCCTGACGGGCTCTCCATGGTGGAGGAGCGGGAACTGATCAAAGAAGCTGCTCACGAGTTCGTCGAAGAACAATATTCCTGCTGGAACGAGCGCCTGCGACCGGAGCTGACGGAGCAGGGAATTCGCGTTCTTGGCATCGACGAACTGGATGAGGCGGGATTGGCGTTCGTGGACGACTACTGCGAACGGGAACTTGACCCACTGCTTACCCCGGTCACGGTAGACCCGGCCCATCCATTTCCTCGTGTGATCAACAAGGCGCTGTGCGTGGCCCTGTTGCTGCGCCGCCGCCGTCGCTCTTCGCTGACCTATACCGGAGTCGTAACCGTTCCGCGATCGCTTCCGCGACTGGTCCGCCTGCCCTCGCAGGGGACCATCGAGTTCATTTTTCTTGCCGACCTTGTCGTCCATCATGCCGCGCGGATGTATCAGGGTTACGACATTGTTTCCTCCTCCGCCTTCCGCGTTACCCGCAACAGTAACCTTTACCTGCAGGAAGAAGAGTCGCGCAATCTGCTGGAATCGGTGCGGGCGGAGTTGCACAACCGCCGCAAGGGAGACGCGGTGCGGATGGAGATCGAGTCCTCGGCCGACCCTGAGATCATCGAACGCCTGGGCACGGTGTTCGAACTTGACCGCTGGCAGATTTTCCCGGTTAACGGCCCGGTGAATCTCTCGCGGCTGTTTAACATTTACGACGAAGCGGCGCGGCCGGATCTAAAGTTTCGTACCTTTGTGCCGCGGGAATTGCGCCTGACCGCGAAATCCCACGACCTGTTTGAAGAGTTGCGCCGCCACGACATTCTGCTGCACCATCCCTACGATTCGTACGACGCCGTTATATCGTTCATTCAGTCGGCCGCCGAAGACGAGCGCGTGCTCTCGATCAAGCAGACGCTTTACCGGACGAGCGAGCGTTCGGCGATTGTTCCGTCTCTGATGGCCGCCGCGGCTCATAAGGAAGTCACGGCGGTGGTGGAACTGAAAGCGCGCTTTGATGAAGCGTCAAATATCCGCTGGGCGCGCGATTTGGAAGATGCCGGCGTGCAGGTCTTCCACGGGCTGGTAAGTCTGAAGACGCACTGCAAGCTTTCTCTCCTGGTGCGGCGCGATCCTGATGGCGTAACCCGTCAGTACGCGCACCTGGGTACTGGAAACTACAACGCGACCACGGCTCGCATCTATACCGATCTCAGCCTGCTCACGGCCGACCCGGAGATTACCAGCGCGGTGCACAATGTTTTCAGTTTCTTGACTGCCTACGCGGAGCACCCCAGCTACGGGCCTCTGCTGGTGGCGCCTCTGAATCTGGCCGAAAAATGTATGGGCCTGATTGAGCGCGAGGCTGAGCATGCGCGGCTGGGGCGGCCGGCGCGCATGATCGTCAAGGTCAATTCGCTGCTCGACAAAAATATTGTTCAGGCTCTCTACCGCGCATCGCAGGCGGGAGTGGAGATTGAGCTACTGGTGCGTGGTATTTGCTCGCTGCGGCCGGGCATTCGCGGCCTCAGCGATCGCATCCGCGTGCGCAGTATTGTCGGCCGGTTTCTCGAGCACAGCCGCATCTATTATTTCGAAAACGGCGGCGAACCGGAAGTCTACCTCGGCAGCGCCGATTGGATGCCGCGCAATCTGCACGAGCGCGTGGAAGTCCTGTTCCCGCTCAAGAACCCATTGCTGCGCGACCGCGTGGTGCATGAGATTCTGGCGGCATTGCTCGCCGACAATGTGAAGTCGAGATTCCTGCAAAAGGACGGTCGCTACTTGCGCGCATGGCAATCGCCGAAGGGACGCAGCAAGCGGCCTCCGCGAGGCTCGGCGGCCTTCAGCGCCCAGGATTTCCTCATTGGACTTGCGGAAGGCACCAGGACACCAGAAGAAATTCCCGTGGCTGTTCCGCGGCGCTCATCTCGCGCTTCGATGGGGCGGGCCTTGATCTGACGAGCCGTGATCTGGACGAGCTAAGACCGGGAAAGGGATAGTCACTCGAAATGTTTCTCTATTTTCTGCGCCACGCCAGCGCCGGGCAACAGTTGAGCACCGCGAAGAAGGACGAAAAACGCGGTCTCGATAAAGACGGCATCGAGCAATGCGGATATATCGGCCGCGCCCTGGCCGCGCTGGGCGTACAGGTGGAAATCATCGTCTCCAGCCCGCTAAAACGATCCACGCAAACCGCCGCCTTGGTGGGTAACGAAATGGGGCACGAAGGCAAGTTGGTGCTAGAGAACGCGCTGCGTCCGGAAGCGAACTTCACGGAGTTTCAGAAGATGCTGGAAAAGTATGCCCGCCAGGATTCCATGCTGCTGGTCGGGCACAATCCGAACCTGCGCGATTTTCTGGGACGCGTGATCAGCGATAGTGGATGCGAAGCCGTGGTTGAACTCAAGAAAGGGGCGGTGGCCAAGGTCGAAATGCGGCGCAATGCCGGGTCCTTGAGCTGGTATATCACGCCCCGCATCCTGCGCACGCTTCATGCCGCGGCTACAGAAAGCTCGCGTCCGAAAACTTCGCGGAAGTAGGCTCGGTCTTTCTCAATCGACCATACTTCCAGGTCCACGCTGGCCTTTCCGCGCGGAGTCAGTTTCATGGAGACTCGGCCGCTGCGCGCCGAGACTGCAACCTTCCCAACGGACTGGCTCCTCCCCATGTTCAAAGCTCGCGCGATGCGAAGCAGCACCGACGCTTTCTCCACGTTCTCCTGCTCCTCGGGGCTCAAGGTACTCATCGGGCCATCCCCCGGGGTGGGACGCGACTTTCCGAGGTAGCGCGCGATCGAGCCGATGATCCTCCGCTGTTGCGGCGTGTACCCCAGGATTTCCGAGTTCGCGATAATGTAATAAGTATGGCGGTGGTGACCGTTGCGGTTCACGTAGTCGCCGACCTCGTAGAGCATGGCCGCAGCCGAAAGCCATTCGCGGTACTCCGACGGCAACTGGTGGACCGATTTCAACGAAGAAAATAGCAGCAACGCGGAGTCGCGCACATGCAAAGCATGATGCAGGTCGACGCGGTAATGTTCCACGGCGCGCTTGATCGACTCCCAGCGTTCCGATTCAATCGCCCGGCCCGACCTCGTGCTGCGATCGTATTCCGCCGCCATCTGCGCCAGGATGCCATCGCGCAGCCCCAGTACCGAGTAGCGAAACCCGTCGAGATGACAGCGCTCCAGCAATTCGGCGTAAACCACTGCACCGGCACAAATGATTTCAGCGCGACGCGGACCGATCCCGGGCACCTTTCGTCGCTGCTCCAACGTCTGGCGAGTGATTTCCTTGGCAATGCGCCGCATCATTTCGCGGGTCGCGTAAGTTGCCGGTCGCCCTTTGGGACGTGCCAGGTGGCTGGCGACGCCCACCAGCGCGGCGGCTGTGCCAGACGTGGCAATCACTGCGCCTACATGTGCAGCCTTGATGCGATCTTGAATACGCGTAATCTCGCGCGCCACAAATTCCTGAAGCCGCTTCAGTTCGCCCTTGCGGGGCGGATCGTGCTGGAGGAATTCGCTGGTTAGGCGCACCGCTCCAAGGGGCAAGCTCACCGTATCCCGGAGTTGTCCCTCGCGCGAAAGCGTGAGTTCGCAACTGCCCCCGCCGAGGTCCACCAGCAGAACGCTTTGAGCGCCCAGGCGGCCAGCGGAGATGATGCCCAGGTGAATGAGACGCGCCTCTTCCAGTCCGGAAATGATTTCGATGGTCCAGCCCGTCGTGGAGCGTACCCATTCCAGAAATGCGCGCGAATTGCGGGCGTCGCGCAGCGCTGCCGTTGCCACCACCTTCACCGAATCCGTGCCGCATTCCTGCATGGCACGATGGAAGCGCCGCAACACGCGCACCGTCTCCGACATCGCCTCCGGCGAAAGCAGCCCGCTCCTGAACACGCCGTCACCCAGGCGGGTGACTTCGCGGTCCTCGTGGACTTCTTTCAGACGCCCGGCTTGCAGGCGCGAAATTTTCAGACGGACGGAATTCGATCCGATGTCGATGGCGGCAAAGGTAGGCATAGGTGTAGGGATCAGTCTTCTCACAACCGGGCCGCGTCGCGCAAGGGCAGCTGCGAGCCTCGAGCTACGGACTCGGAGCAAACCCAACCGGTCGCCCGCAGCTTGCAGCCTGTTACTCGGCAACGGAGATTTAGGCCGCTTTTTAACCGTTTTGTAACAACCCTCTGCTAGCCTCGATCAGGAATGTCCAATCAAGCCCTGCCCCGGCCGCGTTTCAACGCTCCCGAACCGGAGCGGGGGTCGAAGGCCGCCCTGAAAATCGAAGCCACAACGGCACCGCTGTTGCAGGGGAAGGTCAACGAACTTCCCGACGTTTTGTTTGGCTGGGCGATGCGCCTTTGCGGCTTGGCGGTTGTCGCGCTGCTCGGTTTGATCGTCTACCAGTTGGTTGTGGGCTCCGAACTCTCCTGGCACGCATTTGGCTGGAAGTTTTTTGGTCAATCGGATTGGAATCCAGTGTCCGATCAGTACGGTGCCCTGCCGTTTATGTACGGCACGATCGTGTCCTCGGTGCTGTCACTCGTCATCGCGGTGCCGCTGTCGATCGGCGTGGCCGTTTTTATCACCGAGATGTGTCCGGTCGGACTACGCGGAATTCTCTCCTTTACCACCGAACTCTTGGCCGCCATCCCGAGCGTGGTTTACGGGCTTTGGGCGATCTTCGTTCTGGTGCCGATTCTTCGCGAGTATGTGCAGCCGTTTCTTGGCAAGTCGCTCGGCTGGACGGGCCTGTTCAGCGGACCGCCCTACGGCATCGGCATGTTGGCCGCGGGCGTGATTCTGGCCATCATGATCATTCCCATCATCTCGTCGATCGCTCGCGAAGTGCTTACGGTGGTTCCGCAGCACCAGCGCGAAGCGGTGCTGGCACTGGGTGCAACCCGCTGGGAAATGATCCGCATGGGTGTACTGCGCAATGCGCGAGCCGGAATCGTGGGCGCCATCATTTTGGGTTTGGGCCGCGCCCTCGGCGAAACCATGGCAGTCACGATGGTGATCGGCAACCGTCCGGAAATTGCCAAGTCGCTGTTTGCGCCCGGATACACCATGGCCAGCGTGCTCGCCAACGAATTCACGGAAGCCACTGGCGATCTCTATCTTTCGGCGTTGATTGAGATTGGCTTGGCGCTGTTCTTTGTCACCATTGTGGTCAACGCGCTTGCCCGGCTTATGGTGTGGAGCGTAACGCGAGGCCAACCGGCGAGAAGCATTGCCTGATACGAAATCTAATCCGACAACGGCCATGGGTTCGCCGACAAGCGTTCCGCAGATCGTCATGCCGCCCATCAGTTTGCGGCGGCGGGTGATGGACCACGTGATGACCGGCGTCTCCGTGCTCACCGTGCTCCTGGTGCTTTTGCCGCTTTTCGCCATCTTTGCCTATCTGGTTTATAAAGGCATCGGCTCGATCAATTTTGCCTTCCTGACCCAGACTCCGAAGCCGGTAGGCGAACCCGGCGGCGGCATGGCGAACGCCATCGTCGGCTCGATGGTCATTCTTGGCATTGCCAGTCTGCTCGGCGTGCCGCTCGGAATCGGCGCGGGCATTTTTCTCTCCGAGTACGGACGAAACCGCTACGGCGATATCGTGCGCTTTGTTTCCGATGTCCTGAACGGCGTGCCTTCCATCGTGATTGGCATTGTGGCTTACGGGCTGGTCGTGATGCGCCAGAAACATTTCTCCGCGCTGGCCGGTGGCGTCGCGCTGGCCATCATGATGGTTCCGACCATCGCGCGCACCACCGAGCAGATGCTGCTCCTGGTGCCGCAGGCTATCCGCGAAGCCGCTTACGGTCTGGGCGTTTCGCGTTGGCGCACCACGCTCTCGATTACGCTGCGCACGGCCACCTCTGGAGTCATCACCGGAGTCATGCTGGCCTTTGCCCGTGTTGCCGGAGAGACCGCTCCGCTGCTCTTCACAGCATTTGGAAACCAGTATTGGAATTGGAGTACAGATCAGCCGACCGCAGCGCTGTCGCTGCAAATCTTTACCTACGCCATCTCGCCCTTCGATGAATGGCACAAGCAGGCATGGGCGGGCGCGCTGGTTCTGATTGTCCTCATCGTCAGCGCGGTGGCTGCGGTTCGCATCGCGGTAAAGCACGGAACGTTGGCAGGAGCTTAAGGAGCTATGGGCGTCGGAATTACAGTCGAGCACCTGAATGCCTTTTACGGCAAGACTCAGGCGTTGTTCGACATCAATATCACCGTGCAAGCGAACCACGCGACCGCGCTGATCGGTCCGTCGGGCTGCGGGAAATCCACGTTCATTCGTTGCTTGAACCGCATGCACGAAACCATTCCCGAGGCGCGAGTAGAAGGCAAAGTGCACATCGGCGAACTCAGTGTTTATAACGGAACCTCGGCCACCCAACTGCGCCGCCGCGTGGGCATGGTGTTTCAGAAGGCGAATCCGTTCCCGACCATGTCCATCTATGACAACGTGGCTGCCGGGCTCAAGCTGAATGGCTTTCGCAACCGCAAACAACTGGATGAGATCGTCCAGAAATCTCTGCAAAGCGCCGCGCTGTGGGACGAAGTAAAAGATTCTCTGCACAAGAAGTCCGGCGCCAGCCTCTCCGGCGGCCAGCAGCAGCGTCTCTGCATCGCCCGTGCCCTTGCCGTTCAGCCGGAAGTTTTGCTCATGGATGAACCTTGCTCGGCCCTCGACCCGATTTCCACCGGCAAGATTGAAGAGTTGATTTTCCAATTAAAAGAGCAATACACAATCGTGATTGTGACGCATAATATGCAACAGGCCGCGCGGGTAGCGGAGTTTACCGGCTTCTTCCTTCTAGGAAAAATGATCGAATTCGATAAAACGGAAAAGATATTCACCAATCCTTCCGACAAACGGACGGAAGACTACGTTACAGGCAGATTCGGATAAAAGAGGTTCGGATAATGCGCACGCGCTTTCAGCAGCAGATGGAGGATCTCCGGGAGAAACTGCTCCGCATGGGCGGTCTCGCGGAACTGGCGGTTGATCGTGCCACCCTGGCATACACCGAACGCGATCTCACCCGCTGCCATCTTGTCCTCGAAAATGAGAGCCTCATCAACGCCGCCGAGCGCGAAATTGATGAAATGGCTTTCGATATTCTCGCCACGCAGCAGCCGGCGGCCACGGATCTCCGTTTCATTCTAGCGGTGACCAAGATCAATGCCGACCTTGAGCGCGTGGGCGATCAGGCCGTGAACATCGCCGAACGCGTCATGGACTTGATTGAGTTGCCCGCCGTCGAATTGCCGGTCGATATCGGGCGCATGGCCACCGCCGTCAGCGCCATGGTGCGGCGCGCCCTGGAGTCGTTCGTTGAAGGCAAAGCCGAGCTGGCGCAGGCTGTGCTGGAAATGGATCACGTCGTTGACCGGATGCGCGACGAGGCTTTTATAACACTCGTGCGAAAGATGAACGAAGAGCCGCAAGTGACTCAACAGGCACTAGATGCGCTCTTGGTCGCACGCAATCTAGAACGCGTCGCCGACCACGCCACCAACATTTCTGAGGATGTTATTTTCTGGGTGCTGGGCGCCGACGTCCGCCATCACGCGCAGGCAGCCTCTGCCGCTCCACGGCCGGAAAGACGCGAGCAGTAGTCGCGAACGGCGATTGTGTGGAGACGGGGCTTCGCCCCGTCCAAGCGGGGCTGAGCCCCGCTTCCACACGATCTAGATTGTTCAGCGGCATTCCTTCCTACTCCGCTCATTCGAGGCTGCGATACACTATCCGGACCCATGAGCCAGAGAATCCGCGTTTTTGCCACCTGCGACATCGGAGACGCCGTCAACATTCTTCGCCAACGAGGATACGACCTCGAAGTCTATCCCCAGCCCGAAGCCCCGCCGAAAAGCTTGATCATCGAAAAGGTGAAGTCCGGCGTGAACGGCCTGATCACCACCTTGCGCGATCCGATCGACGCCGAGGTCTTCGCTGCCGGAGAAGGCACGCTCAAAGTGGTCGCGCAAATTGCCGTAGGATTTGACAATATCAGCCGCGCCGACGCCAACAAATACAAAGTCCCGTTTACGCATACTGCCGACGTCCTGACGGAAGCGACTGCGGAGTTTGCCTTCTTCCTGATGGGCGCGCTCGCCCGCAAACTCTGGTCTGCCGAACATCTGACGCGCGAAAATCGCTGGAGTTATTGGCATCCCTACCTTCCCTTCCTGGGCGACGAAGTTACCGGAAAAACCGTAGCCATCATCGGCACCGGCCGCATCGGCTTAGCCTTGATCAAGAAGTGCACGGGATTCGACATGAACATCCTGTGCTTTGATCCGGCGTATGAGAATCACGAGTACATTCAGGCCATCCAGGACATGAAGGACATGCGCTTCCAGCGCGGGATCAGCCGCGAGCAGACCTCGATTCGCTACACCACACTGCACGAAGCCTTAAGTGGTGCGGACTTCATCAGCCTGCACGTCCCTCTGCTGCGCGAAGGCGAGAGCACCACGCCGACCTATCACCTGATCAACGAAACCACGCTGCGCACGATGAAGCCCACCGCCATGATCGTCAACACTTCGCGGGGCCCGGTGGTGGACGAGACAGCACTGGCCCGCGCTTTGCGTGAGAACTGGATTGCCGGCGCCGCTCTCGATGTGTACGAGGAAGAGCCGCTGCCCGCCGATTCGCCGCTGCGCGATCCCGCCATCGCAGACCGCTGCCGCCTACTGCCTCACTTCGCCAGCGCGGCGCGCATTACGCGCTTGTCTTGGGACCCCGACAGAGGGATGGCCGGCCGCTGCGTGCAGGGGCTGATTGACGTGCTGGAAGGGAACTACGGCGGCGACGTTACGAAGATGCCGTATGTGGTGAATAAGGAAGCGTTCGCCAAGTAGCTCGTGAGGGACGGGCGCTCCGCCCGTCCAATCGGCGCGAAGATCCTCAGGCTCTATTCTGCGGATGTGGATAGTACCGGCGGCACTATCTACAACTTGTCGCCGCTCGATCCCACCTGCTACTCTCGCCATTCACTCACGCCATGAAAACTACCCAATGGATTTTCGCCTGCCTTGTCTGCGTGGCGCTCGTTTCTCACGCACAGGTCAACGGTGCCGTGCGCGCGCTAAAGATTCTGCCGGCTCCGAAGGAAGTGCGCATGGCCGAAGGCAGGATCGTGATCAAGCCCTCGACCACCATCCTCATCAGCAACGCCGAGGACCGAACTGCGGCCGAAACGCTGCAAAAAGAAATCCACGACCGCACGGGGTTGAAGCTCCCCATCGAACCGGCGACCGCCGCTCCGAAAACTACGGGACACATCTCGCTTGGCCGCCTGACTGACCGCGGCTTGTGGTCTTATCTCGAATCGCAGGGAGTGAAAGTCGACGAGTTGGGAGATCGGGAGCTCGACAAACAAGGCTACGTCATCCGCGCGACCGACTCCGGAGTGCTGGTCGCCGGGCGCACCGCGCAAGGCCTGTTCTATGGCGTGCAGACTCTACGCCAGTTGCTGCACCCAGAGGGCCCAGCAGGGAAGACGCTCGCCATCCCGGCGCTGGTCATCCGCGACTGGCCCAGCATGGAATGGCGCGGCGTGAGCGACGACATCAGCCGCGGTCCCATCCCGACGCTCGACTATTTGAAGATGCAGATCCGCACGCTGGCCGAATACAAGATCAACCTTCTCGGGTTCAACATGGAACACGTCTTTGACTTTCAGACCCAACCGCTGGTCGCGCCAAAAGATGCGCCCAAAGAAGCGGCGCTAGCTCCTGCCGATGTCAAAGAACTCGTCGGCTACGCAGCCAAGTACTACATCACCATCTTGCCTGAGCAGCAGGCCTTCGGGCATCTTCATCAGTTCTTGAAGTACGAAATCTATTCCGATCTCGCCGAGACGCCCCACGGACACGTGCTCACGCCTACCAATCCCAAGACTTACGATTTCATTCGCCAGATTTACGGCGAAGTGGTTCCGTTATTTCCCGGCCCGTTCTTCCACATTGGCTCCGACGAAACTTTCGAACTTGGGCTTGGACAGACGAAAGACCTTGCTACCCAGCAAGGGCTCGGCCGCGTTTATCTCGAACACCTCCAGAAAGTTTTCGAGATCATGCAGCCGTATCATAAGCAACTCATGTTCTGGGGGGATATCGCGGTCAAATATCCCGAACTGCTTACCATCCTTCCAAAAGACATGATCGCCGTTCCCTGGGACTACGACCCCAAGCCCAGCTACGAAAACATCATCACTCCGTACACCAATGCCGGCCTGCGTGTAGTGGTCGCGCCCGGAGCAGGGAATTGGGGCACGATCTGGCCCAACCTCGACAGTGCGTTCGTGAACATCCGAAATTTTGTTCGCGATGGGCAGAAGCATCAGGCCATCGGCGCTCTCAACACCAGCTGGAACGATGACGGCGAGTCCCTTGTCGACATGACCTGGCCCGCGCTGGTCTTTGGCGCCGCCGCCAGTTGGCAGCCCGGCGAATCCGGCATCGATGACTTCAAGAGCAGCTATGACTGGGCCTTCTACCGAAATGACGACAGCACGTTTGCTGGCGTGATTGAGAATCTCGATCGCGCGCACACGCTCCTTGCGGGAGTGAAACTGGACAACGCCAGCCACGAACTTTTCTGGTCCGATCCATTCAGCGAATCGGGCTCGAACACAGCGGCCAAAGCGCTGCCTGTTATGCACGACCTGCGCCTCAGCGCCGAACATGCCGCTGAATCCGTGATGTTCAATCGGGCCAAGGCGCACCTCCATGCGGAGACTCTTGACGACATGCTGCTTGCCGCCTGGCATCTGGACACGCTGGGCTTGAAGATTCAGTTCACATCCGAAATCAGCCGCTTCTACTCAGACGGATATCAGAATCAAACGGACGGGAAGCGTGTGCAACAGGACCTCGATGAAATCGTCGACATCAATGGGAGGCTGGAGAGTCTGCGCGACGCAATCACCGCGATGCGCAAGATGTACGCCGAAGGTTGGGCGCGCGAGAATCATTCTTACTGGCTGGACAATGTTCTGGTGCGCTACGACAATTTGGCGTCGGAGGTGCAAGCGAAGATCGTCGCAGTCCAACAAGCCCAACGTCAGTATTGGAGCATCAAAACGTTGCCCGCTCCGGAGCAGTTGGGATTTTTCTTGAAGTAGGGTTCTTGAAGTCACGCTAGAGCAAGAAAAGCGATAACCACCAAGGACACGAAGGTTCACGAAGGCTCTTGTCTGTCTCCTTTGTTCCTTCCTGCCCTTGGTGGTAGAAGGTTTCGCAAGCGTTATGTTCTCCCAGCGCACAAACTGGCGGCTCAGTCCGAACGCTCTCACGCGCGCGATCGAGGAAGCGCGCGCTTCGGGACAGGAAATTCTGGATCTTACGGTCTCAAACCCGACGGAAGCTGGCGTTCGCCCCGAACCTGAGATCGTGCTCGCCGCATTGGCGAATCCTGAAGCGATGCATTATGGCCCCCAGCCCCGGGGCATGCTGGAAGCGCGCCAGGCTGTGTGCCGTTACTATCGCGAGTCGCACGAGATTTTCGATCTCGATCCCGAACGCCTGATTCTAACCACCAGCACCAGCGAAGCCTACTCGTACGTCTTCCGTCTGCTCTGCAATCCCGCCGACGAGATCCTTGTACCCAAGCCGAGCTATCCGCTGTTCGAGTTTCTCGCCGATCTCGCCGACGTTAAGCTCGTTCCGTATCCATTGCTTTACGATCACGGTTGGCAAATCGATTTCGATTCGCTCTACAAAGCAGCCACCGCCCGGTCGCGGGCCGTGATTCTCGTCCATCCCAACAACCCGACCGGCTCCTATGTGTCTGCTACGGAAGCCTCGGCGCTGAACGCCTTCTGTCGTGACTACGGTCTGTCTCTGATCGTGGATGAGGTATTTCTCGATTATGCGCACGACGGTGCGCCGCGCAGCAGTTTCGCGGCGAACTTGGATGCGCTCACTTTCACGCTCAGCGGAGTCTCCAAAATCTCCGCGCTCCCGCAGATGAAGCTTGCCTGGGTGGCCACCAGCGGCCCTGCGGAAATGGTCGCCGAAGCAGGAGCACGTCTCGAAATCATCGCTGACACGTTTCTCTCCATGAACGCTCCCGTCCAGCTTGCCGCGCCGGTGCTGCTCGATCAGCGCAAGCAGATCCAGCCCATTCTTCTGGATCGCTTACGCGCGAATCTCGCGGAACTCGATGGCCAACTCGCAGGCCGTCCCTCCTGCACAAGGTTACTGGTCGAGGGCGGATGGTACGTTGTCCTGCGCGTCCCTGTTATCGAAAGTGACGAAGATCTCGCGATCCGCTTGTTGCGCAAGGCGAGAGTGAGCGTCCATCCCGGCCACTTCTACGATTTTCCAAACGAAGGCTATTTGGTGCTGAGCCTGATCACCGAACCCGGAGAGTTTCGAGAAGGCGTGGCCCGCCTGTTGCGGGTGGCTGGAGCTTAGCTGCTCTGATTTTGCTTGGGCTGGTATATTTCCGAAATGGCGAAGGAACGAAAATCACCGCAGCAGAAGAAGGCGTTGGAGCAGACAAAAGACCATTTCACGCCGGGGTGGAACTCTTCTCGGATGTTTCCGAAGACATGGAAGCGGAAGAAGACGCGCGTCAACCGGGAATACCGTCGGAAGAGTGACGAACTCCTTGCACCAGCAAAGCCTGGAATGGCAGTCGATGATGTGGAATTGATTGCTGATGAGTTGACGGCAGCGCGCTTCCAAAAGTCAGTTAGTCGCAAGCGCCTGAGCAAGGTTGGCACGATCACCGTCGGAGAAAAGGTCAAAATGAACCTGGAACATCGCCAGAATGCAGTCGGGCGAAAAGTGCTAGGTCACCTGCAGTCTGACCGCGCGGCAACTTCAGCCATCCTTGCTCTTGGTTCCCTAGACGGGGAGGATTTGGTTGATGTTGTTCGGCGCGCGGACCGACTGTGCAGTCGGAGAAACGCAGACGAACTCGCGCGCGTGTTCCGATCCAAGGAAACGATCGACCGCGCGTTGTATTATCTGTATCGCACGTCAGCGGGGCTAACCTCTGACATCTGCGCACTTCGCAGAAATCCGGAATTGGACAAGGCATTGCGGCAGTGGAGCGAGAAAGCGAAACGCATTTTGGATCGCGACAAACGCGCTGAACAAAGGAAGATCGACCAGAAGCACGCAGTACGCGAGAAGTTGAAGGCGTTAGGTAAGCGTTGATGGCCGTTTTGCGGGAGGCAATTCACCTTCGTGTTATCCTTCTCGCCGCTTCCCGAGTACGGAGAATTCATGTCCATAAGCCGTCGCGGATTTCTAGGTTCCGCAATCGCTGCATCGGTCGCCTCTGGCCTGAATGCACAAGAACTGAATGCGCAAGACAAAGTTAAAAACGATGCTCCCGGCCCCGCTTCACCCTTCGGCCCCGGCAAGCGGCCCATCATCATCATCTGCGCCAACAATGGCGTCAATTACCTCGATGCCGCCTTCGCATTCCTGAAGGGCGGGGGCGACACGCTCGACACTGCTATCCGTGTCGTGAAGGGCCCGGAAGACGATCCGAACGACGATACCGTCGGCCTCGGCGGCCTGCCCAACGAAGAAGGCGTGGTCGAACTCGATGCCTGTTGCATGCACGGGCCCACGCGGCGCGCCGGTTCCGTGGGCGGCGTGCGGAACATCAAGAACGTAGCGCTCGTTTCCAAAGCCGTCATGGAGCACACCGGCCACGTCATGCTCGTCGGCGAAGGCGCGGAACGATTTGCCGTTGCTATGGGGCACCCGCGCGAGAATCTGCTCACCGAACGCTCCCGCAAAATCTGGCTGCTCTGGAAAGAACATCACTCGACCGACGACTGGTGGGGACCAGGATTGGCCGACCCGCAATGGAAGCCGCCTTCCGACCCGCCGCAAGCCGAAATTTGGGAACAACGCATCCACCGCCTCGAAGAGCGCGCCGCCCAGTTGGGCATCGAACCGGAATTCCGCAGGGCTGCCATCCGCCGCGTTCTGTCTCCACCGACCGGCACCATCCACTGCTCCGCGCTCAACGACAAAGGTGAAATCTCCGGCTGCACCACCACCAGTGGTCTCGCTTTCAAACTCCCCGGACGTTGCGGCGATTCTCCGATCATTGGCGCCGGTTGCTACACCGATCAGGACGTGGGCTCCGCGGGCGCCACCGGCAGCGGGGAAGAGAACATCAAGGTTGCCGGAGCGCACACCATTGTCGAGAACATGCGGCGCGGCATGTCACCGCTCGAAGCCGGTATGGACGCCCTCAAGCGCATCGCCCGCAACTACAACAACGATATGAGCAGGCTCAAGTTCATCGACATGACCTACTACATCCTGCGCAAGGACGGCGCGTACGCCGGCGTGTCTCTCTGGGGGGGCTATTCGGAGGAACAGAAACACCAGATCGCCGTCCACGACGGCACCAAGCGCTCTGAGGTTACGGTTTCGTTATTCAAGGGCATCTCCCATGAATTCCCACCGTTCCCGGTCAACATGCCAAAGGAGTTAACGCAAGATTCCGAGTATGTGAAATAGGTTCGCAAAAATAGGAAAGGCAGAACCGCCGCAAACACCGCTTCCACTTCCCACGTGGTGTACAATTATTTTGTTAGGACCGCAGCTTCACGGGACTCTTTTCCCCGCGTTCGAGGCTCGAAAAATGAACGTTCAAGTCAGCTACAAGGTCCACAAAACTCCCGACATCGAAAAAGAAATCAACCACCAGGTCGAGAAAGTCCAGAAGCGTCTTCATGTCTTCCGGCCCGAACTGGTCCATCTAAAGGCGGTCGTCGATCAGAATCCGGCGCGCGATGGAACGCTGGTCTCCTTAAATCTGCGCTTGCCCTCCGGTCAACTGACCGCCCAGGAGAACGCTCCCAGCCCAACCGCGGCCATCAAGGCGGCCTTTGACGAAATCATCCAGCAGATCAGCCGCCATAAGGAACTGCTGCGCTCCAGCCACAAATGGCGGCGCTGGCGCGGAGGGCCGCAGGAATCTCCCGAACCCGGCGTTCCGTTCGAGCAGACGCTGGCAGCGATTCAGCCGCTCACTATATCCGCCGATGACATTGGCTCCTATGTGAACGCGAATCTCTCCCGCCTCGAACGTTTCGTCGACCGCGAACTCCACTTCCGGCGCACCAATGAGGAAATCCCGGAGGACGCTCTCTCCACCCCGGAAGTCGTGGATGAAGTCATCGCCCGCGCTCTCGGCGACCACGACCGTCCGGAAAAACTGTCGCTCGAACCCTGGCTTTACCGCCTTGCCCTGCAAGCCATGAACGAGATGACAGCGCGCCTCCATGAATTGGATTCTCCCGTCCATCTGGAAGACAGCCCCCGCCAGCAGAACGTGCAAGCCTCCGACGAAGCCGGGCTGCAGTTCCATCAGCCCGACGAGGGATGGACCCGCGAAAACGTCATCCCCGATCGCCGCATGTCCACCCCGGAACAGTCTGCCTACTCCGACGAAGTGATTGCCCTGGTGCAAGCCGCACTCCGCGGCGCCGACCGCACCGACCGCGAAGCCTTTCTCCTCTACGGTATCGAGGGCTTCTCCCTCGGCGAAATTGCCGCCATCACCGGCCGGCATCTGGAGGCCGTGCGCGAGTCCGTTCAGCGGGCGCGCGACTGCGTTCGGAGCGCACCTGCCATCGCCAGCGAATTCCATCATGAACTTTTAGTCAAAACTCGAACCTAAGATCTCAGTACTTAAGGAGCGTCGAGATGATGACCCGGGACGAAATCCGTGAGTTAGCGGCTTTTCAAACGGACGAAACCAAGGGGGCGTGCGCCCTCAGTTTTTACTTCCAGCCCGATCCTCCCCAGGATCGTTCCCACCGCCGCGAGGCAATCGTAGCCAAAGATATCGTTAAGCAAGCCCTGAAGAGCGCGGCCGCTGTCGGCAAGAATGGATCGCTTCATGCCGACCTCGATCGTGTCCTCGACCTCGCCACGAACTTGCGCGGCCATGCCCGAGGCAAAGCAGTCTTCGCCTGTTCCGCGCAGAATTTCTGGAAGGAGTACGAACTGCCCCTGGATCTCGGAACCACCCAGATTTATCTCCAGCCACGCTTTCAATTGAAACCGCTGGCCGCTTTGCTCGGAGCCCAACCCGCGCTCTGCGTTGCGGTAGTCGACCGCCAGCGCGCGCGGTTCTTCGATCTTCGCTTGGACCACCTGCACGAGCGCGCTGCCCTCGTGCACCTGCTTTCGCGCAACGCTTCCAGCTATGGCTACAACGGCTACGAAGGCGGCCATGCCGAACGCCGCGTTTTCGAGGAAGCCCTGCGGCACTTCAAAGCGGTCTCCGACCGGCTGCTTGCCGACTACGAAAAAGGTGTCTGGGAGCGGCTCATCGTCGGTTGCCTGGATGCGAACTGGCCCGAGGTTGATTCAACCCTCCACCCGTACGTTAAGCGTCGCCTGATTGGCCGCTTTTCCGCCGACGTTGCCAGCGTCTCCAATGAAGAGATTCGCGATCACGCTGGCGTTGTTCTCAAGCAATGGATCGCGGAACGGGCCACTGCGAAGGCCAGTGAAGCGGTGGATTTCGCCAAGTCCAACGGTCGCGGTGTCACCGGCCTCCGCCGTGTACTGCAAGCATTGGAAGCCGGGGAAGTGCAGACTCTCTTCCTCACCGAAGACTATTCTGCTCAAGCGGTCGAGTGCACGAACTGCGGCCACCTCGACGCCCACCTGGTCGCGTCGTGCGTCGCGTGCGGAAAGGCCACTCGCGAACTCACCGACGTCTGCGACGCCATCATTCCCATCGCCATCCGGCGCGATATCGAATTGTTCTATCTCAAGGAGCACAGCGATCTGGATCGCGCCGGCAATATTGCGGCGCTGCTGCGCTTCCGTTCCGATCAGCGAACGGGGCAGATCGCGGCGGCTTCGTAGGGAGATCAGTCAAAGCGGCGGGCTGCCGGAGAGTCCAGCGGCCCGCCCAGCC
>CZLA01000167.1_pt1 | contig 22457 bp, 19 predicted proteins | sample 1122381 | NCBI WGS metagenome assembly CZLA01 (sample SAMEA3539301, study PRJEB10725) | soil metagenome | biome: tundra; feature: field; material: soil | place: USA | collected 2010-05 | depth 0.15 m
GTGTTCGCCATTCCTACGATGTAGTCTTTCTCGGCCAGGTTCATGCCGCGCACGCCGGTGGCGTTGCGTCCCATGGAGCGCACGTCGTTCTCGTCGAAGCGAATCGCTTGTCCGTCGTGCGATGCGAGGAAGACGATCTGGTTGCCGTCGGTCAGCGACGCCGCGACCAGTTCATCGCCCTCTTCGATATTGATGGCGATGATGCCGCGCTGCATCACGTGCGAGAAGTCTTTCACCTCGGTCTTCTTCACCGTGCCATTGTGCGTGACAAAGAAAACGTACCTGCCTGCTTCTTCCAGATCACGCACGGCGAGCATGGTGCGCACGGTTTCTCCCGGCTGCAGGCCGACGAGGTTGCCCACATGCTTCCCTTTACCAGCAGCGGCAATGTCGGGAATCTCATACACCTTCAGCCAGTACACGCGTCCCGTGTTGGTGAAGATCAGGATGAAGGCGTGAGTGGAGGCGATGAACAGATGCTCGACGAAATCCTCGTCGCGCGTTTTCATCCCGGTGCGCCCGGTGCCGCCGCGCCGCTGCATGCGGTAGGTTGAGATCGGCGTGCGCTTCATGTAGCCGGAGTGGCTGACCGTGACCGCAACCTGCTCGTCCGCGATCAGGTCTTCCAGCATAATTTCCGCGGCTTCGTCTTCGATCACCGTGCGGCGAGCGTCGCCGTAAAGTTTCTTGACCTCTTCCAATTCCTTGATGATGACGTTGCGCAGCTTCTTCTCCGAAGCAAGAATCGATTCAAACTCGGCAATCGCTTCGCGCACCGACTTCAACTCGTTTGAAATTTCGTCGATCGAGAGTTTGGTCAAGCGGTGCAGTTGCAGTTCGAGGATGGCGTCGGCCTGCTTCGCGGTAAAAGGTTTTTCAGGCGCAAGTTTTGGAGTGCGTCCGGAGGTGTTTATGTCAATCTTCTTGCCCCCGAAGTACGCAACTAAATTTTCCCGAGCGTCGGCGCGATTCGCACTGCCTCGGATGATGACGATCACGTTATCGAGGTGATCGAGCGCGGTCAGGTAGCCTTCCAAAATGTGCTCGCGATCGCGCGCCTTGTTGAGCAAATACGACGTGCGCCGCCGCACCACATCGACGCGATGGTCGATGAAGTGTTTGATCGCCTGGATCAGCCCCATTTCCTTGGGCTGGCCGTTGACCACGGCCAGCAAGATCATGCTGAAGCCTTCCTGCATCGAGGTGTGCTTGAAAAGCTGGTTCAGTACGATCTGCGGTTCAGCCCCGCGCTTGAGTTCGATCACGATGCGCATGCCGTCGCGATCGCTTTCGTCGCGAATGTCGGAGATGTCGTCGATCGTCTTCTGATTGACCAGGTCGGCGATACGCTCGATCAGGCGCGCCTTATTCACCTGGTAAGGAATCTCTGTGACGATGATCGCCTGCTTGTCTTTGGTGACGTTCTCGATGGCGGCGCGCGCCCGCATCATGAAACGGCCGCGGCCCGTTCGGTAAGCCTCAAAAATTCCGGCGCGCCCGTGAATGATGGCCGCCGTCGGAAAGTCCGGCCCCTGCACGAATTTCAGAATTTCCGGCAACTGCGCGCCGGGATTATTCACCAGCGTGATCGTGGCATCGACAATCTCAGTAAGGTTGTGCGGAGGAATCTTGGTGGCCATGCCCACCGCAATTCCGTCCGATCCATTCACCAGCAAGTTCGGATAACGTGCGGGCAGCACCGCAGGCTGCGTTTCCGTGCCGTCGTAGTTCGGATAAAAGTCGACCGCTTCCTTGTCGAGATCTTCAAGCAGCGCGGTAGAAACACGCGTCAACCGAGCTTCGGTGTAGCGATCTGCCGCCGGAGGATCGCCATCCACCGACCCAAAGTTCCCCTGCCCATCGACCAAAGGCGCGCGCATGGCAAAAGGCTGAGCCAACCGCACCAACGCATCGTACACGGCCAGGTTCCCGTGTGGATGGTACTTGCCCATGACTTCGCCGACGATGCGAGCGCACTTGCGCGTGGCGCGTCCCGGAGCCAGCCCCATCTGCTGCATCGTGTAAAGAATGCGGCGGTGCACGGGCTTCAGTCCGTCGCGGACGTCGGGCAGCGCTCGGCCGATAATCACCGACAACGAATAGTCGAGATACGACCGCTTCATCTCGTCTTCAATATTGACGGGCTGCATGTTGAGGGCGCCCGGACCTTGTCCGTCGCCTCCGGGAGGAGGAGTTAAGGGAAGCTCAGGATTCTGATCGTCAGCCATGAAGTTAGCTCTCAGCTTTCAGCTCTCAGTAAAGGCTCACCGCGCCAGCACTCACGCAGGGACAGCCGTCCTCGGCTGTCAAGCGGGGCAAAGCCCCGCCTCTGTCTAAGGGAAAATGCCGCTAAACTCTTGCATCTACAGGTGCTTATCTGGCTGGCGTTGCCTATGAATTATAGCACGTACGAGGGTTTTCTGGGGGCAGGCGGCCGTTGGCTTTTCAGGCTCTTTTTGTAGGCTCTGCGCAGCATCCGCAGCGTGATCTCTGGCGGACGCCGAGGCGCTCTTTACACGTCGCAGGCGGACACAACGATGGCGGATTGGCACTCTTCATCGCAGCGCGGTCCGCGTCATGGTTTACGATACCCGCATCTGGATGGACAACCGCTATGGTAGTGGTGCTCGTACTGTTCGGCTCATGGTTGATTCTCAGAAGCATCGGAGCGCTCGGAGTCACGGCACTCGGGACGTGGCACGACTCGGTTCGTTATGCTCTCGCCATCATGTTCGTTTTTACCGGCGTGGCGCACTTCAACAAGATGAGACACGATCTGGCGCGGATGATCCCATCCTACTTTCCGCGGCCAATGCTCATCGTCTACATCACCGGCGTTTTCGAGTTTCTGGGCGCGGCAGGTTTGCTGCTTCCGCGATTCCGCTTTCTTGCGGGAATCGGTCTCATCTTGCTGCTCATCGGAATGTTCACCGCCAACGTGAACGCTGCTTTGAAAAGTGTGATGTTAGGTGGCAAACCCGTGACTCCGCTCTGGCTGCGGACTCCAATGCAAATCTTGTTTATCGGTCTGATCTGGTGGGCTTCAACTTCCTAATTTGCTAGGCTCTGCGCAACGTGAGCAGCGTGATCTCTGGCGGGACGCCGAGCCGCACCGGGAAGCCGAAAGTTCCGAGGCCGCGGTTCACGTAGAGAGCGGCTCTCTGTAAGCCGTTGGTCTTAGTCCCGGGAGCTGCGCCAGCATTGCCCTTCATCGGCAGGTGATAAAGTCCCGCAACGAACGGCGTGATCAAGCGAGCCGGGCTGACGCTGTGGTCCACGATCTCAAACTTCACCTGCCCGCCGTGCGTGTGACCGGCAAGACTGAGTTCGATGCCCAACGCAGCCGCGCGCCGAAACGAGTTTGGGTTGTGCGAGAGCAAGAAGTTCGGCATGTCGCGGCGAATCAGCGGCTCGATTTCCTGCAACATCAACTCTGGCCTGGTATGCTCGCCGCTCACCATGTGGTCGCGCTGATAATCGACGCCCAGCAAGTTGAAGCGCGCTCCGTTGTGCTCGACGACGGCGCTCTGGGCGCGCAGCAGCCGCATTCCCTTTTCGCGGAAGAGCCGTTCCGCCTCATCTTCCACTCCCGCATAAATCTCGTGGTTGCCATTGCATCCCCAGACGCCCAGCGGAGCCCGCAGCCGGCCTAGCTCCGTAATGCAGGCGTCCAGCGGATCGCCTTCGCTCGAGACAAAGTCGCCCGTGACGAAAGAAATGTCCGGCTGCAGATCGTTCGCCATGGCGACGGCGCGCGCGATTTCATGCGGAGGCATGTAGTCGCCAATATGGATGTCACTAAGCTGAGCAATGCGCAGCCCGTCAAGCTCTGGAGGAAGATTGGCCACCGGCACATCGACGCGCTCGATGGTATAGCGCAAACGGCCGGCGGCAAATCCATAGGTAGCGGCAAGAAACGGAAAGCCTCCAGCAAGCACAGCGGCATATTGAAAGAAAGTCCGGCGCGACGGACTGAACCCACCCGCGATCGCTCCAGAATGAGGCAGAAGCCGGGCCGCAACGTTCGTGACCCACTCAATCGCTCCCACCGATTCAACCGCCAGGAATCCAAAGAATGAAGCGACCATCCACAAACGGGTGATCGTGGTGAACGATTTACCGAGATTGAAGCTGCCCAAACTGAGGCGCGAGATTCCGTGGCCAAGCAGCGGATCGAGAAGCGTCGTAAGCAGCGCAGCCGCCAGCGCGATCAGTCCCGCATGAAGCCCGAAACGCCAGTTGCCATTCGAGAACGCGGCAATCCATGACCACGCCCGCATGAACCAGAATCGCTGGACGGCGTAGACAGCTAAAAGAAACAGCGCAAAAAAAAGAACTCGGCTAAGAATCAGGGCAATACTCCATTAACAGGCTCTTGGTGTTTAGATGCATAGCGGGCCGAGGAAGGCTCGCGCCCATCTCGGCGGATGGGTTCGGCACGAAAGTATCCACGGCGACGCTGGCGGGCGGCGCCACGCTGACCATGGACGCTGCTTTGGCTGCACCCGAGGCGCAACCCCAAACCCCCACTGACAACCTGCCGAAAGACTGGGTGGAGGGGTACCCACCGTACTAACTGGTTAATACCCACGGAGTAACAGGCAGTTGCTCAGTGTCGCAGCGGGGCTCTGAGTGGAGCAGGGCTTTCAGCCCCGCATTCAGGATGGGTACTTGGAAGGACGGCTTTAGCGGGTCGACGCTGCAGATTCGGCGGTGGATGCTCCCAGGTCTCGAAAACCGCGAGACCTGGGGCATGCGGCGATTCGTTATCTGTTGTCTGGATTATTGTGGCGCCAATCCCAGTAGACGGTCTGCTGCCGGGTGCTCAACTGAACGAAAGCACGCTTCTGGTGGTGCTCGGTCTGGTACCGCTGGTACGCGTGGTCTTCATTGCCGTCCCAGTTGTGATAGTCCTTGTGGTGCTTGTCGTAGTAGCGCTTGTTGTTCTCGCCCTGCCTGTTTTCTTGTTCCCTGTTTTCTTGCGGACTGGCAGCGGCCATCATTGCAACAGGTGCAGCAAGGGCGGCAGTCAGAAAAAGTGTGCTGAGAAATCGGTATCCACGGTGCATTCGGTCTCCTTCATTCATTAGTGCGAGACCCACATCGTAGAATCCCGCTAACATCACTCTCTACTCTTGGCACTCTAGAGTCTGGTCAATACTGCTCAGGCATGCGGAGGAGAACCCGGCAAATCAGACAGATTGCTGAAATGAATTGTTGGTGGGGGTCAATGGCATGGTCTTCAGGTGAGATGCTCTGTGACTAGCGGGTCGCGAGATGTTCCTGCGACCGCAGACCAGCTGCCCGCTCCCGGGCATTCTGTAAAGCGCGCTTGACGTGGCGAGGCGCGGTGCCGCCGGGAACGTCGTGCAGCGCAAGCACCTCAGTAAGTCCGAGGCAGGAGTGGAAAGCCGCGTCAAAGCTGGCATGAATCGCCTGCAAATCGGCGAGGGGAAGTTTTTGTAAATCGCATCCGCGCTCCACGGCCAACTGGACAGCCTTGCCGACCGCTTCGTGAGCGAGGCGCGAGGGCACTCCGCGTTCCACGAGATATGCGGCGGCGGCCCAGGCGTTCATGAATCCCGATTGCGCGGCCTGGGTCATCTTGGCTTCGTTGAATTCGACGGTGTTCATAAATCCGGTCACCAGCGGCAACATGCCGATGACCGTGTCGGAGGCGTCGAATAAAGGTTCCTGCGTTTCCTGCAGGTCTTTGTTGTAGGCGAGAGGCAGTCCCTTGACCAAGGCTTGCAGCGTGGTGGCGCATCCCATGACGCGCGCCGCTTTGCCGCGCACCAGTTCCAGCAAGTCGGGATTTTTTTTCTGCGGCATGGCGCTGCTGCCGGTCGAGTAAGGCTCGGGCAACTCGACGAAACCATACGCAGGCGTCGAGAACAGGATCAACTCCTCGGCCCAGCGGCTGAGGTGCAGAGCTAGCAGCGAGAGCGCGTCGACGAACTCGATGGCGAAGTCGCGGTCGCTCGTCGCGTCGATACTGTTCGCAGTCGGGCCATCAAACCCAAGCTCCGTGGCCATGGCTTGACGATTGAGCGTGAGCGTCGCGCCAGCGATGGCGCCTGAGCCCAGCGGACAAAGGTTCGTGCGCTTGCGGCAGTCGGCGAGGCGCGCGGCGTCGCGGAGAAACATTTCCACATAGGCCAGCAACCAGTGCGCGACTAAGACGGGTTCGGCTGGTTGCAGATGAGTGTATGCGGGCATAGCCGAGTTGCCCGCAGCGTCGGCACGAGAGAGGATCGCCTCGATCCAATCGGCGATCAGGTTTTGCAGGGTGTCGATGCTTTGGCGCGCGAAGAGGCGGAGGTCGGTCGCGATCTGTTCGTTGCGGCTGCGTCCGGTGTGTAACTTGTAGCCGGTCGCGCCGATCAGCGCGGCAAGTTGCTTTTCTACGAAGTGGTGAACGTCTTCGGCTTCCGGATCGTTGAGAAACTCGGGCTCGGATTCGGCGCGGTGGCCGATTTCTCCCAGCGCTTTCACGATTTCGGAAAGCTCTTCTGGAGAGAGCACTCCAGCGGGTTGGAGCGCGTTGGCGTGGGCGCGGCTGGCGGCGAGTTCGAACGGAAGCAGCCGCTGATCGTAGGGGAACGACCGCTGCCATTTTTCAAATTCGGGGTCAAGCGGCTGCCGGAAGCGGCCGGACCACATCTTCATTGTGCGACCTCTGCGGCGAGCCTTATCCGCGACCGCGAGCTGGGGACAGCAGGTCCTTCGCTTCGCTCAGGATGACAATTCATTTTTGATGACAACTCATGATCAGGACGACAATTCATGATCACTTTGACAGTTCATGCAAGGAGCCCACGGCAGCGCGACCGTGCTGCGTCTGGGCGCGGCAACGCGAGGGCAATCCCAGGATGCGGATGAAGCCTTCCGCATCTTTCTGATCATAACTTGCGTCCATGGTGAATGAGGAGAGGTCGGTGCGGTAGAGCGAGTAATCGGATTTGCGGCTGACGATGCTGACGTTGCCTTTGTACAGAGACAACGTGGCCGAGCCCGTGATGTTCTGCTGCGTGGTTTCTACGAAGGCGTCGAGCGCTTCGCGCAGCGGTGTGAACCACAGGCCAAAGTAGACGAGTTCGGCGTACTTGAGGGCTACGTGCTGCTTGAAGTGCAGCAGGTCGCGATCGAGGCAGAGGGCTTCGAGTTCGCCGTGGGCGGCTAGCAGCAGCGTGCCTCCGGGAGTTTCATAGCAGCCGCGCGACTTGATGCCTACGAAACGATTCTCGACCAGGTCGATTCGCCCAATCGCGTTGCGTCCGCCGATTTCGTTCAGCAGCTCGACCAGCGAAACGGGATCGAGATTCATCCCGTTCACGGAGACAGGGATGCCTTTTTCGAATCCGATATCGACTTGTTCTTCCTGATCGGGAGCCTCTTGCGGCGACTTCGTCATCTGCCAGGTGCTCGCGAAGGGCGCGTTGGCGGCGTCTTCGAGCTCTCCGCCTTCGTGGCTCAAGTGCCAGAGATTGCGATCGCGGCTGTGAATCTTTTCACGGCTCGCGGTCACGGAAATGCCGCGCTTCTCGGCGTAGTCGAGACAGTCTTCGCGCGACTTCAGATCCCACTCGCGCCACGGCGCCACGACTTTCAGCTCTGGAGCGAGCGCCTGGTAAGCCATTTCGAAGCGCACCTGGTCGTTGCCTTTACCGGTGCATCCATGGCCGACGGCCGAGGCGCCTTCGCGGAGCGCGACTTCGACCTGATGCTTCGCGATCACGGGGCGGGCGAGCGAGGTGCCGAGCAGATATTTGTTTTCGTATACCGCTCCCGCTTTGAGCGCTGGCCAAACGTAGCCGGTGAGGAACTCTTCGCGCAGGTCCTCGACCACTACTTTGCTGGCTCCGGTTTTGTAGGCCTTCTCGACAACGGCCTCGACGTCATCTCCCTGACCTACGTCGGCGACCATGGCGATCACTTCGTAGGCATAGTTTTCCTTGAGCCATGGAATGATGATGGAGGTATCGAGCCCCCCGGAGTAGGCGAGGACAATTTTTTCTTGCTCTTTAATCTTAGGCATGGGCATGCGCGCTCCTGGAAGGGAAGCGGCCCACGCCGCCGCCCAACAGCCATACGAGAATGGCTTTCTGAATGTGCAGACGATTTTCCGCCTGATCGAAAACAACGGATTGCACCGAGTCGATGACCTGATCGGTCACCTCCTGGCCGCGATGGGCGGGCAGGCAGTGCATGAACAGGGCATGGGGCTTAGCTAACTGCATGAGCGCGGCGTTCACCTGATAGGGAGCGAAAATGGCGGCGCGTTCTTCAGCTTCCTGTTCGTGTCCCATGCTGGCCCAGGCATCGGTGTAGACGGCATCGGCTCCGGCAACGGCTTTGCGCGGGTCAGTTACTATGCGGAGCTGGGCTTTGGTCTCGTCCGCAATGGCCTTGGCCATGGTGACGATTACGGGGTTGAGGCCGTAGCGCTCCGGCGTGGCGATGGAGATTTTCGCACCCAGCGAGGCGCCCGCGAGAAGCAGCGAGTGCGCCATGTTGTTGCCATCGCCAACGTAGGCGAAATGAAGTTTTTTTAAATCGCCGAAATGCTCTTGCAGGGTAAAGAAATCGGCGAGCGCCTGGCAGGGATGTTCGAGTTCGCTGAGCGCGTTGATGACCGGAACGTCGGCGTAGGTGGCCATCTCTTCAACAACCGCATGGCTGAAGGTGCGGAGCACGATGAGGTCGATCCAGCGTTCGAGGTTGTGCGCGATGTCGTAGAGCGACTCGCGGGCATTGAGGCGGCTGGCTGTCTGGTCGACGAAGAAAGTGCTGCCACCGAGGCTGTCCATGCCGGCTTCGAAGGTGAGGCGGGTGCGCAGCGAGGGCTTCTCGAAGAACATGACCATCTGCTTGCCGGCGAGAACGCCGCGGAAGTCCGCTGGCCGCTGCTTGAGCATGGAGGTGAGGTTAAAGAGCGAGAGAATCTCGGCGGGGGCGAGATCGTGAATGGAGACGAGATCGCGCGGCGCGATCGGTTCCGGCAGCAGTTGCGGCGCGTGGGTCTTCATTGTGTGCGGGTTCATCGTTGCCATGGGCTCGGTTCTCATTTAGCTTCGCAACACTCCATTTCTGGAAAAATTTGACCGCGGCTGCCGGAACTAGCCTCGGTGGACCGCTTAGGACAGCTCGCGAATCCGTCGAGCGAGCGCCTGCGCTTTCTTCTTGTCGGTGGCGATGACCAGCACGGTGTCGTCGCCGGCGAGTGTGCCGACGACTTCGGGCCAGTGCGAGGCGTCGAGCGCGGCGGCGACGGGTTGCGCGCTGCCGACCGTGGTTTTCACCACGAGCAGGTTCTGGGCCTGGCGGATTTCGACCACAAACTGATGAGCGAGATGCATCACCGAAGGCAAAACGCTTTCCGCGCCTGAACTTTCGCCGGCGCGCCGGTAGCCCTCGGGACCTTTCACGAGTTTCATTTCGTGAATGTCGCGGGAGAGGGTGGCCTGGCCCACGTCGAAGCCCTTGCGCTCCAGCCGGTGCTGGAGGGAATCCTGGCTTTCGACGGGACCGTCGTCGAGCAGGTCGAGAATCGCTTTGTGGCGGGCTGTTTTCGACATGAATAAAAATGCAATCGACTGCATAAGTATCCATGTGACGAGAGGGCCGTGTCAAGCGGGAAATACTGGGGGAAGGCTACGAGCCACGGGCATCGAGCTGCGAGAAAACGCGGGGCCTGCCTGCAACTCGCAGCTTCGAAATTCTTAACCACGGAGGCTGCGGAGGAACACAGAGGAAAACTCAAGTCGCCGAGTTCTTCTATTGCCCTTTGGTGCTCGCCGGAATGGCGCTCGCAGGGATCTGGAAGTCTACGCCCCGGTCGTCGTTGGCCTTACGGGTGGCGGGGAGATTGAGGTCGGCGAGCAAGACCTTGCGGGTGCGGCCTGCGGCGAAGTCAAAGAGCGAGTCGCCCACGATGGCGTAGTTGAGCACGTCGGCCTGATGGCCGTCTTTGAAAACGAGCACGGTTGACGGCTGCGCGACTACCTCGGGTTCATCCGGAGCCGACTTGCTGGAAGCGTCAGGCTTCGGAGCCGAATCGTGGGCCGCGGTACGTTTGGTGGCAGTGTCCGGGTTCCGCTGGCGAGGAGCGTGAACATATTCATCATCGTCGGCCGAGTCATCGGCAGCTTCCACGGCGTAGGGAACGGCGTAAGGAATATAGACAGGCTCGCTGATACCGATGGGGGAAAAGGAGTGATCGTCGTGGCGGTGGCGGCGTCCGGAGAACAGCGGAGGATTCGGATTTGCCGGCATGAAAAAGTTGTAACAACAGCTTCCGAATATCGGCCGGCTGTTGCCATAACCGTTTGGCCCAAGCGACGTTACGCTGGCGCGGACTCCGGGGTTGGGATTGTTACTCCCGCCGAAACCGTAGGAAGTGACCGAAGCGGGGACGCCGTTAATCTGAGCTTGAGCAGGCAAACAGGCAGCAACGGAGAATGCCACGAAAAAGGACAGCAGGAAACGGGATCGCGCACGGGCCAGCATGGGAAGCCTCCCCCGCCTAGGTTACACCAATTTGTAGCCTCACTAATTAGAACTCGCGGCCAGCGCGAAAGTTGCGCGAAAAATTTGCGCCGGGGCCGAAATGAAGCGTCTAGGCCGCGGTGAGCGGCGCGCGGGATGCGAGTTGGCGCAGTTCGATCATGCGGTGGCGGACGTATCCGTCCTCGGTCAAATGCGCGGAAGCAATGGCTTTGCGACTGCTCGTCACCATCTGGTCGAGGGGGCGGCGCTGGGGGAATTGCGGGTCAAGCTCCCGGCAGAATTCGCAAGGCCGGCTGGAGCGTGTGTCGAAGCGATGGATGACGGCGGGATCAATGTGTTCCACGAAAGCGGCTCCTAAGAGGGGCAAAAAAGGCATTCACTCAGTTTGTGAGGCAGAGTCACAATATTCCGCCTCGGAAATTCATCAATTGTTAGACGACGCCTTTTTACTACACGGGCGGCGCCTGCACAAGCCCTTCGTGGCGAGCGCGAATTTGCTGCTTTTTCGTGCGCGCGGGAGGGCTTATCTGCAAAAGAGGCGCGGTACCTTCCGGCTGCATCGCAGCGCGACGCTGGCCGCGATTTCTGGCATGATAAGGCGACGCTTCAATTGCGGAGATCCGTATTCTGGAGATGGTGTGAATCGCGCTGCTGCCAAGCTGAGCACGGTGTTCCTTTTCGACGTGGACAATACGCTGCTCGACAACGATCGAGTGGCCGAAGATCTGAAGCGATATCTCACAAATAAGGTGGGCCAGGCCAGCGCCGGGCGCTATTGGGAAATTTTCGAGCAGTTGCGCACAGAACTCGGATACGCGGATTATCTGGGCGCGCTGCAGCGTTATCGCGTCGAGCGCCCGCGCGAACCGAAGCTGCTGGCGGTGTCGCACTTCATGATCAACTATCCCTTTGCCAACCGGCTGTTTCCGGCGTCGCTGGATGCGGTGCGATACGCGCAGCGTTTGGGGCAGGCGGTGATCTTGAGCGACGGAGATGTCGTTTTTCAGCCGCGCAAGGTGGATCAGTCAGGCCTGCATGAGGTCTTCGAAGGCCACGTTTTGATCTATATCCATAAGGAAATGGAACTGGACGATGTGGAGGCAAAGTATCCGGCCGCGCACTACGTGATGGTGGACGACAAGGTGCGTATTCTGGCAGCGATCAAGAAGCATTGGGGGGCGCGGGTGACGACGGTCTTTCCGCGCCAGGGACACTACGCGCTGGATGCGGTGCTGGTGGCCAAGTATCCGCAGCCGGATATCACGTTGAAGCAGATTGGCGAGTTGCAGAAATACTTGCCGGAACAGATTTTGGCAGCAGCGGGAAAGTGAACGACTACTCGGCTTCTTCCTCTTCCTGAGACGCGCCGGCTCGGACCAGGTTTTCCAGTTCCCGGTTCAGACTCCCGCGGCTGTCCTCGGCCAATTCCAAAAAGCGGAAAGGCTGGAAACATCCTTGGGTCGCCCACATGGGAAACAGCATCTGCGCGCTGCAGCGGACGCTGGTGCAGCCGAGGTGGAACACGACCGTTACCCGGATGCCCTCATCGAGCGGATTTTCGAGCGACAACAGCCCACCATTGACGGAGAGTTGATTCATGCGGCCGCGGATCTGACGTCCGTTTTCGAGTACTACCAGGGCAAGGATGGAGCCGCCGAGCTTGACGCGCAAGCCCCGTTTCCCTTTTTGCATGATGGCGCTGGAGGACATCTCGATCAATTTTGCCTTAGATGGCCGCCGCTGGGCAGATTACGAAAGTCAGGCCCCCGCTTTGACCGCCCTCCGTAGAGACCGGGCTCTCGCCGTCTCAATCCGCCGAGGCCGGGCAAGAGGCCTTCGTTACCCGGCTTGCTTTTTCAGTTTGGTGCGACGGCGCCACGCATGCGAAAATGCTCCACCGTTTGGAGGAGACCAATGACGAAACGAATGGTTTTGCTGGCTTTGGCGGTTTGCATGATGATCCCGGCTTTTACGCAAGTCGGTTTTGCGCAAAAGGGAAAGAAAGTCTCGGCTGTAGCCGGGGCGGTCGATAAGGCCTACCTGCAGAAGATTTGGGACGGCTGGGCGACCCTCGATGCGGCCGGCCAGAAACAGTACTACGCGCAGGGCCCGCACGTGTTTTTCGACTCGGCGCCGCTCAAGTACGGCAGCTGGGACGAGTACCAGTCCACGGTCAGCAAAGAGCTTGGCGAATACAAGGCCGCCCGCTTTACGGTCAATGACGACGAGCAAATTCACAAAAGCGGCGACGCTTATTGGATTACCGCCACCGTGGCGTCGGACATGACGCAGAAGTCGGGCAAACGCGAGATGTCGACATTCCGCTGGACCGCCGTCTTCGAAAAGCAGGATGGGAAGTGGCTGATCGTGCACGAGCACGTGTCAGTGCCAGAGCAATAATCGCGTGGGGACAGGGCCTCAGCCCCGTCCCCTGCCGATGCCCGCCTCAGTGATATCCTTTCCAGAAAAAATACGCCGTCATCGCCGTTCCCACCACGATGACGAAGCCGCGTATCCACGCGCCCGGAAGCTTCTGGGCGTAATGGGCTCCGAAGTATCCGCCAAAGAGCGCGCCCACAATCACGACGCTGCCCGGCTTCCAGGCCACCGCACCGGCCACGATGAAGGTGATGACCGCGATGCCGTTGATGATGCCGCCGAGCACGACTTTCAAGGCGTTCATGGCGTGAATGTCGGTCATGCCCAGTGCGGCCAGCATGGCCAGGTTCAGAATCCCAACTCCTCCGCCGAAGTAGCCTCCATAAACCGCAACCACGAGTTCAAATAGCGCCGCGACGGCCAGAGCCGAAGTGGAAGCATCCGCGGCAATGGAGCCGCTGGAACCGCGTGCCATGCGGCCGCCGAACATAAAGAGGAGCGTAGCTCCCAGCATGAGCCAGGGCAGAACGCGCAGAAAGGTGTGCGCGGGCGTGTGCAGCAACAGGAAGGCGCCGCCAATTCCTCCAATCACGCTGGTGACGGCGAGCGGAATCATGACGCGGCGCGAAATGTCGAGGTGCTTGCGATAAGCGCCGGTGCTGGCCGTCACTCCCACCCAGAGCGCCACGGTATTGGTGGCGTTGGCTGCGATGGGAGCGACTCCGCTGAACAGCAGCGCCGGGAAGGCGATGAAACTCCCGCCGCCAGCGACCGCGTTCAGCGCGCCGCCGAGAACGCCCGCGAAAAAGAGGAAGATGGCAGTTTCGAGACCCAAGTACAAGATGTATCACGGGTTGGACGTGAGGCGCGAGAGGCGAGGAGGGAATAAAAGGGAATAAAGAGTGTCCGTGACAGAAGTCACAGCCTTCGGGTCACAGGCCGTCTACCCTCAATTTGTAAGGACGGCCTCATGGCAGCGCAAGTTCATACTAAAACTTCTTATAGTGAAATTCTTCGTACTGAAACTCAAGGTGAAGTTCATTCAGGAGTTCCATTCGCTCCACTCCCCACGCTGGCCGATCTTAAGCCGGACGCAAAGACGAAAAAGAAACTGATCCGCCGCACCGATCGCGACCGCTCGCAGGTCACGCGTCGCAGCTTCCAGGCCGCGTTCCTGCTGCTCAATGTCTGGATCGGTGGCATCTTCTATTTCTGGGTTCGTCAGTTTGAGCCGGGAGGTGCGCCGACCTCCCTGCAACGCCCGGCCGGGGTTGAGGGCTGGCTGCCCATCGCTGGACTGATGAACCTGCGGTACCTCGCGCTGACTCATCATGTTCCCGCGCTGCATCCGGCGGGCATGTTTCTGCTGATCTCGTTTCTGGCCATGTCGTTTCTGTTCCGCAAGGCATTCTGCAGCTGGCTTTGCCCGGTGGGAACGATCTCGGAATACTTGTGGCGCTTGGGGCAGAAACTCTTCCGCCGCAACTTTAGCTTGCCGCGCTGGCTTGATCTGGGGCTGCGCGGACTGAAATATCTGCTGCTTGGCTTCTTCGTGTGGGCGGTCACTTCGATGGCGGCGGATGAACTCGCCTCCTTCATGAACAGTCCTTACGGCGTGATTGCCGACGTGAAGATGCTGAACTTCTTCCGCCACATGGGCGAGGCGGGCGCGATCACGCTGGGCGTGCTGGTGGTGGCGTCGCTGCTCATTCAGAATTTCTGGTGCCGCTATTTGTGCCCTTATGGGGCGCTGCTGGGGATCACGTCGCTCGTCAGCCCGGCACGCATCCGGCGCAATCCGGAGACTTGCATTGATTGCGCGAAATGCGCCCAGGCTTGTCCTTCGGCGCTGCCCGTCGACAAGCTGGTGACGATCCGATCGGCGGAGTGCACCGGGTGCCTGGAATGCGTAGCGGTCTGTCCGGCAAGAGACGCGCTCAGCCTGGCGTTGCCCATGTCGCTGACGAAGATTCCGGCGCTCGGGCCTCGGCCGGCGAAGCTGCCGGTGTGGGCCGTGGCGGCGGGAATTGCGGCGCTGTTCTTTGGCGTCGTTGGATTTGCTGAGACTGCGGGCTGCTGGGATTCGCACGTGCCGCGAGCGATCTATCAGCAGTTGGTACCGCACGCGGATGAAGCAAGGCATCCGATGCCAGAAGAGAACTGAGCGTGTAGGGCGGACACTCCTGTCCGCCGCCTTTGACGTTGCTCTTGCCGTTGCTGTTGCTTTTGTGCGGATGCCAAAGATCAAAGCCAACCACAAGGTCAAGATCGGCGGACAAGAGTGTCCGCCCTACACTCGCATCGACCCCACGAACGGCAATCGAAATTCCTTGACTTAAGCCCCGCGGTGCGTAACGCTAGAGATCTGAATTGGGGCAGTTTCGATGCGCGTCCGTCAACCCGGACCAACCTCGAAACTGCCCCAAATCAATTTTCAGAGCTCTTTGACAAGTTAAGTCGTTGGTTCTTAAAGACTTTACCCGCAAGTCCTTTAGACCCAAAGACCTGGCGGGGGCTTCCTTCTAAGTCTTTGATTCTAAAAGACCGGGAAAGGGGGGTAGGGGGTGGCAGTATACAAGGGTTATTACCCTAATGGTAAACAACTTTCCCCCGCTCAAGGTGACAAGCTATCGTCATGGCCCGCATTTACCTCAATGCGCCGCCAAAGAATCTTTGAGGCCCTTGTCGTACATTGCGCCGTAGTCCAAATACTGCGCTGCGGGAGAGTCCCAATAATGGATCTCGACTTTTTCAACTTCGCCATTCTTGTCAAAGCTGGCGGTTAGGTGAGCGTTGACCCCGGCAAAATAAGTTGGTAGGTTCAGCTTCTTATAACGCGCGAGGATCTGGTCGCGCAGCGCGGGATCGAAGTGCACGCCGTATTTATCGACTAGCGCCTTGATGGCGTCGTAGTCGCCTTCGGCCTTGATGCGCATGAGTTCGGCTAGCAACATGCCCACACCCTGACGCATCTTTTGATAGTCGGCCACACGGACGTAGGTCTTAGCGTTATCGTTATCTTTGCGGGTGAATTGTTCGATCGAACCGGGAACTTTGTCGGCGATGTAGTGTGCTACCAACTGGCGGTCGCGCTCGTGGTCTTCTTCAATCGTGTCGCCGTGTGGAATGCGGCGCAGCTGGTTCAGGGCTGCCAGGGCGGCGCTGTCGTACATCGCCTTGGCTACTTCTTCCTGGTTCGAGATCAGGCCCAGTTCTTTCAGCTTGGGATCCCAAACGTTCCAGAGGGCCATCAAGTCGGCGCGGCCTTCCTCGAGCGTGGAGAAATATTCCTTCAGGAAAGGCTGGGCTCCGCCGCTGACGCGGTCGCTCAGCTTGCCGGAGCCGTGACCGATCACTTCGTGCATGGCGACCAGGAGACTGCTTGCTTCCGTGCCGTATTTCGCGCTGCGTTCGACTTCGGCAGGTCCGGCGGCGAACTCTGCGCTGGCCGTCTTGCCGGTGGCTTCGTCCAGGGCGCGGCTGCTCCCGGTAAAGAGAAAATTCTTCGAGCCGTATTTCTCGTGGATTTCGTTTTCGTTCGGCAGATTGTCGCCGATCGTGGTCACAGCGAAATCACCCGTTTCGACTAGGGTTTCGACTGCTTTGACTACGGGAAGCTTGAACGACTCGCGCTTGTACTTCGCGTCCCAGGGAGCTTTCTCTTCAAAATAACCGGCATTTTCCGCCAGTTGTTTCATGGCGGTGGTCACCGGCTTATCGGTGATGGTCACAAAACTCTGCGAGCTTCCTTTCGCGCCGCGCGCGTCGCGGTAGACTTCGATGAAGCCGTTATCAAAGTCCACGGTGGCATCGTTCTGAACCCAGGTGGTGCCGAAGGCCACCCAGTCCGCGTATTCGCCGGTCTGGTAGAAGCGGATGAGATGGCCGATCGCTTCGGCTTGTTGGGGTTCGGCATAGCCGCGCGCTTTCTCGAAACATTCGACGGCCTTCTTCAGGAACGTGGCATACAGTCCCGGAGGAACCTTGCCGTCGGGCGTGCCGGCGCGGTAGACGAGTTCGGTAAGTTTGCCATCCGCGCTTTTCACGACCCGCGAGTTCAGCGCATACTTCTCTTGAAATCCTTTTAGATCGTCCAAATTCAGATCTTGATAAAAAGTATTCGAGCTGGCCTGGATCGTGTCTTTTCCGCCTACCGGACTCTTCGCCGTCATCATCGGCTCAAACGCGGGATCAAAAAGCGAAGCGCGCAATGACTGCACTTCACGCGTCACGTCCGATGGTTTCTTTAGCGGCGGAAGATCGGCATATGCGGTGCGAAATGCTCCATTTTGCTGCGCGATCAGGGCGGCCTTTTCTAACTGCTCAAAAGTAAAAGTGGGCAGAAATTTCTGGGAGGTCAGCTCATTGTGGTTGCCGCGGCTGGCCCAGAAAAGCTTGGCAAATTCGGCGATCTTCGCCATCGCCGCCGGGTCGATTCCCTTCGGACGGGCCACGATTTCCTCGAGCAAACGCTTCTGCTGCAAACCGTAGGCGGAAAGTTGGTCGTAAATCATTGGGTCGATGGCGATGGAAGCCTGGGTCAGCCAATACGCCAAAGCCTGCTGCCGGGGCGAAAGCGCCTGAAAGCTGGGCGCGTGCAGTTGGATGAATGCCGTGTCGCCTACGCGCTCGACCAGGACATTGCTGGCGTTCGACTGCTGGCACAGCGCGGTGGTGGCGAACATCATGAGTAGAAGCAAAATAGAGAGAGCGAAATTGTGGGGCTTCAACGCTGGCCTCCGTGCGATTCTTTCGGAACCGTACCAAACACCGCAGGCTACCACAAACCGCTCGGCGCGGCTGGAGGTCGTGTGGTGGCGGGGCTCCGCCTCGCGGGAACGGGGCGGAGCCCCGTCCCCACACATGCTAGAATCATTACTGTGACGCCTCGAACCGATGCTTCCTGATATCGACAAATTGCTGGAGCTGCAGGTCGCGGACAAAGAAATCCGCAAACTGCAGGAAGAAGTCGCCGCTCTGCCGAAACGTGTGGCGGTGATCGAGCAGAAGCTGGCCGGAACCAAGGCGCACCTGGAAAAGACGCGGACTGCCGCCAAGGGCGACGAGGCCAACCGCAAGAAGTTCGAAGCCAATATCAAGGATCTGCAAGGCAAAATTTCCAAGTATCGCGATCAATCCCTCGACGTAAAAACCAACGACCAGTACAAAGCCCTTCTGCACGAGATCCAGTTTGCCGAGCAGGAGATTCGCCTCAACGAGGACCGCATCCTGGAGGTGATGGTCAACGTCGACGCACGCGAAAAAGATGTCAAAGCGGCGGAAGCGGAGCTCAAGGCAGAGACGGCCGAGATCGAAAAAGAAAAAGAAGAAGCACGAAAAGTTACCGCCGAAGATCAGAAAAAGCTCGCCGAGTGGAATGCCAAGCGCAATGCCCTGCGCCAGGGGATTGCCGAAGACATCCTTCGTCAATATGAGCGCGTGGCGAAGTTCCGCGGCAGTGGCTTGGCGGAAGTCCGCGACCACAAATGCATGGGCTGCCAGGTGATGCTGCGGCCCCAGACCTACAACGAAGTGCGGAATGGCGAGAAGGTAATGGTCTGTGAATCGTGCTCGAGAGTGTATTACTTTAATCCCGCGAACGAAGTAAAGCCGGAGCAGGAAGTCGTAACCGTGACCGGCAGAAAACGGGCTCGGCCCAAGGCGGATGCGCCGCAAGCGTGGTTCTACCGTCCGGATTACGGCGAAGAAGGCGAAGTGCTACTCGTGTATACGAATAACGGCGGCGGTTCAACCCGGCGCATCTACGAAATGCACACCGGACGCCAGTTCGGCGACGTGCTGGTGCGCGAAGGAACTTACCGCCTGGCGTTTCCCGAGGACCTGACCGACGCCGCCCTCCGCCTCAACGGCCATTGGGACGAAAAAGAAATCGATGAGTGGGGTTCTGAGATCCCCTCCAACGCGCTCGATCTTCTGCAGAAAGATCTGCTTGCCATCCGGCGCGAGCACAAAGCCACTCACAAGCATTCCGCCTCTCCAGCGGAACAGCCGGCTGTCCGCTAGATCCTGAAGTTTCTGTAACCCACGCCAGTTCGCACGTCAGTCCCCAAGGCCGATTCACGACATATACCGGGAGGAGGCAGGCCTCAAGCGTAGTATCTGCCGGATCCAAATTTCTGCACCCACCCGCCAGCGTTCATGTTGATTCCACCGAACAGATCGGCGCCTCGTGCGTTACCTTGCCCGGTCAGGTTTCGGCCGAACCTATCACCGATTTTGCTGTAATATTGCGCCCACGAGGTAAGTGATGGCAAACGATCTCCGCATCCCTTCCGCATCCCGCCGTACGTTCCTCAGCCTGTCGGCCGCCGCATCCGCCGCGCTGGCATTTCGCGTTGTCACCGAACCGATGCTGGCTCATGCTCGCGTGCGCAACCTTCCGAAAGAGGCGATTAAGGAAGGCGCGATCAGGATTGACGCCAACGAAAACCCGCTGGGACCCGGCGCTTCGGCGCGCGAGGCCGCGTCCGCCATCGTCGCGCAGGGCGGACGCTATTCCGACTGGCTCACCGACGATCTGGTCAAGCTGCTCGCCGAAACCGAAGGCCTCAAGCCGGAACAACTTCGCGTCTATGCCGGATCGAGCGAGCCGCTGCATCACACCGTCGCCGCTTTTACTTCACCGCAGCGCAGCTACGTTACCGCCGACCCCGGATACGAAGCTGGAATGTTCGCCGCCAAGGCCATCGGTGCGAAGGTGGTGAAAGTGCCGCTGACGAAAACCTATGCCCATGACGTGAAGGCGATGCTGGCCGCCGCTCCCGACGCGGGCGTGTTCTATGTTTGTAACCCCAACAATCCCACCGGAACTCTGACCAGTCATTCCGATATCGAATCCCTGGTCGAGAACAAGCCCAAGGGTTCCGTCGTGCTCGTCGACGAAGCCTACATTCATTTTTCCGACGCAGTTTCGGTGATGGACATGGTGAAAGCCGGCAAGGATGTGATTCTGCTGCGCACCTTCTCGAAGATCTACGGCATGGCGGGCCTGCGCTGCGGAGCGGTATTCGGCCGCCCCGACCTGCTGGAGAAAATTGAAGACTATGGCGGCTGGAATTTCATGCCGATCACCGCGATGGTCGCCGCATCGGCCAGTCTGAAAGATGCGCAACTCGTGCCCGAACGCAAGCGCATCAACGCCACCATCCGCGGCCAGGTCTTTGCCTGGCTTGATCGCAACGGATACTCTTACGTTCCCTCTGAATCGAACTGCTTCATGCTCGACACCAAAAGTCCCGCGAAAGCAGCGATCGATGCCATGGCCAAGCAAAACGTGTTCATCGGACGCATTTGGCCGGTGTGGCCGACCTACACGCGCATCACGGTCGGAACCGCGCCCGAGATGGAGCAGTTCCAGGCGGCGTGGCGGAAAGTGATGTCAGGCGCGGTGACGGCAAGCGTCAGTGCAATGCCGAGCGCGGGCGAACTAGGTCGGCGCAAGCGAAATCTGGACAGCCTCGTGGTTCGAGCTTAGAACGCAGCAGTTGGCAGTATCTAGTACCTAACGGAGCCCGAGTGTTCCACAGGTTGGGGAAGGAGTTGTGATGGATGCCGCAGTGTCCTTTGCGCCGGAAGCATCGTGGCCGGGCGGGGACGCCCGGCGCTCCATCGGCGAGATCCGAGATTGGCGGCGCTGGCGAAGATGTGGTTCTCGTGCGCTGCGATGTCGCGCTCCGGTATAGCATCTACTGATGCCGAAAAAACACGTCGTCTCCGCTCATCATGCGGAGCCCTCCGTAAAACTCTCAGTGCGCGGAGCCTCGCGCCTGCAGTCGCGTCACCCTTGGGTCTATCGTTCGGATGTCACCGGAGCAGACGATATCCCGCCGGGCGCGCCTGTCCGCGTGCTCGATCCGCATGGCAAGTTTCTGGGAACCGCGCTCTACAGTTCTTCGTCGCAGATCGCCATCCGGATGATTTCTCACGGCTCCGTCGCCGATCTGCCCGCGCTGGTCGCGGAACGAATTCGCGCCGCCATTGCTTATCGCAAGGAAGTGGTGCGGGATACGGACGCTTACCGCATCGTCTTCAGCGAGGCCGATTTTCTGCCCGGCCTCATCGTCGATCGCTACAACGATGTGCTCACGCTGCAAATCCTGACGCAGGCAGTGGATGCCGCACCCGTGCGCAAGGCTATCCTGCAGACGCTGAAAGAAGAACTGCAACCGGCGGGAATCGTCGAGCGCGTCGATCCCCGCATTCGCGAACTTGAACAACTGCCGCCGCTGTCGTCCCGCTTGCTTTGGGGCGAGAAGAATTCGACCGAATTCAGCATGAACGGCGTCCGCTTTTACTACGACGCGCTCGAGGGCCAGAAGACAGGAGCCTTCCTCGACCAGCGCGAGAATTACGCCGCCGCCGCCGAATGCGGGCACGGCGAAGCTTTGGACGCTTTCTGCTACCAGGGTGGATTCGCGCTGCACCTCACAGCCAAGTGTTCGAGCGTTACTGGAGTCGACAGCTCGCGCCCGGCGCTCGAAATGGCGGAGAAGAACGCCACGCTGAACGGCCGCGAACTGGAATGGATCGAGGGCAACGCTTTCGATCTCCTCAGGGAGTACGCCGCCGCTGGCCGCCACTACGACACCATCGTTCTCGATCCGCCGGCCTTTGCCAAGACCAAGCGCGACCTCGAAAAGGCCCTGGGCGGCTACAAAGAGCTCAACCTGCGTGCCATGAAAATGCTGCGCCCCGGAGGCATTCTCGTCACCTGCTCCTGCTCCTTCCACGTCAGCCCCGCAGACTTCCTCAAAGTCGCGGCCGACGCAGCCCAGGACGCGCACAAATCCCTCCGCGTAATCGAGAACCGCGGAGCCTCGAAGGACCACCCCATCCTTCTGAACGTCCCAGAAACCAGCTACCTCCAGTGTTTAATACTGCGTGTAAGCGATTCAAAATAAATAGCGTACTTATACTTGACAATAACACACTAAGATTTTATGATTGCCTCATACTGATTGCAGTTCGGAAGCCTTCGGAAGGCTCCCAAATGAATTTCCAGTAGGAGGATTTAAGTCATGACCTTGATTACCCGTTACGATCCTTTCCGTGAGTTCGTCACGCTGCAAAGCCGCATGAACCGCTTGTTCGGCAACCCGCGTGGGCCGGAAGGCGAGGATGAATCTCTGACCACAACCGCGTTCGCCCCGCCGGTGGACATCTACGAGGACGAGCACGATATCACGCTGAAAATCGAAGTGCCCGGAATCGACGAGAAAGACATCGACGTCCGCATCGAGAACAACACCCTGACCGTGCATGGCGAGCGCAAGTTCGAGAAGGAAGAAAAAGAAGAGAACTACCGCCGAATGGAGCGTCAGTACGGCAGCTTCACCCGAACCTTCACCCTCCCGAACACCGTCAACCACGACAACGTTCAGGCCGACTATGACAAGGGCGTGTTGAAGATCAAGCTGGCCAAGAAAGCCGAAGCCAAGCCGAAGCAAATCAAGGTGAACGTCGGCGGGCAGAAGACGCTCGAAGCCAAAGAACCCAAGAGCGCCGGCAAAGCCGCATAAGCGATGCTCACGTAGGGGCGGACGTATTCG
>CZLA01000016.1_pt1 | contig 22368 bp, 10 predicted proteins | sample 1122381 | NCBI WGS metagenome assembly CZLA01 (sample SAMEA3539301, study PRJEB10725) | soil metagenome | biome: tundra; feature: field; material: soil | place: USA | collected 2010-05 | depth 0.15 m
GTTGGCCCGTACGCCAGCTTGTCTTGCAGTGCGAGCACGACCAGGCGCAACTCCGGCATCGGGCTTCGCTCGGCCTGCAGGTAAATCGGTTCCGCATACAACAGTGCTTTCCCAGTCGGAATCACCAGCAGCGCCCCGCGCCGCACATGCGAGCCTTGCTGGTTCCACAGCGTCAGTTGTCCGGAAAGCTGCGCATTTTGATCGATTCGCGCTTCGATTTGCAGCGGTCCGTCGACTAGCTTCGTCTTCGGAAAGTTGTAGACCACCGACGTACCATACTGTGCGCCGTCGCTGCGCCCGGCAATCCAGCCAATCAGATTATTCCGGTTGGACGGCGTGAATGGTAAAATCTCCACGAACTCCTCGCCCGTTTCGCCCGGGAGTTTCATCAGCACGAAATTCGGCTGCATCGCTTGCGTTGTCTGCTGGCCTCCCTCGCCGATGCCGACTTCGGTGGCGACCGTCCACAGATCCTCACGGTTGTAGAACGCTTCCGGATCCGTCATGTGATACAGGCCGTACACTTCCGCCTGCAGTTTCAGCAACAACTCGGGGTAGCGCACGTGCTTTCGCAGCCCCGACGGCATCAGAGACGCATCCTTGAACAGACTCGGAAAGATGCGGCGGTAGGCCGCGATGATCGGATCCTCCGTGTCGAACACGTAAAACGTGGTCGTGCCGTCGTAGGCGTCGATGACCACCTTCACACTGTTCCGCATGTAGTTGATGAGGTCGTTGCCCAGACGGTAATGAGTCGAGTAGGGATAGCTGTCTGAAACCGTGAACGCATCCATGATCCACGACAGCCGGCCGTCATCGCCGAGCACGATGTACGCATCCGGATCATAGGTGAGGAACGGGGCCAACGCCGACACGCGATCGCGGATGTTGCGCCGCATCAGCAGCCGGCTATTCCTGTTCACGTCGTCGCTGAATGGCAGCTTCGCAAGGTCGCTTTGGTCGAGCGCAATGATCATGCGGCGCAGGAAACCGCCGAGAAGGATGCCGCCGTCGCCTTCGTAGGACGTTAAGTTGTTGCTCTGGCCTTGCGGGTAGTTGAACTCCTTCTGCTGTGTCTTCACGTAGACATCGGTATTGGTCATCTCTCCGAAATAGATCTCTGGGCGGGTCACGGTGAGATTACGAACCGTGCTCTGGACCGGCATGTTACTCAAAATCAGCGTGGGCAGCCCTTCCGGCGTGAACCCATTGACCGGGTTCATCGTGATGCCGTAGCCGTGAGTGTAAATCAGCTTCTCGTTAATCCAGTTGCGGCTGCTCTCGGGCAGCTTATCGACGTTCAACTCGCGCGTGGCGAGCATTACCTCGCGGGTCGTGCCGTCGATCGCGTAGCGATCAATGTCGATGTCGGGGAAGTCGTAGTAGGTGCGGATTTCCTGAATTTGACGAAGCGTGTCCTGCAGCGCGCGCCAGTCCCAGAGCCGGATGTTCTGAAGCGTAGCCTGATTGCTCGCCGGGTCGGCCGCCTCGATGGTCGTCTCGGCGGGAAACTCGCGCTGCGCAACCTGGCCCAATCCATAGGCCTGCCGGGTCAAGGCGGTGTTGAAGACGATGCAGGGCTTCTCGCGGACCAATTCGTTCGGTTTGACGATGAAGTTGCTGACGTACCATGCGATTCCTTGAACGGCGATATAACAGACTGCGGCCGGAAGAAACGCCGCGATCAGCCAACGCCCGCGCGGAATGCGCACGGCGTTGACGACTGCGATCACCGCTCCGAGAACGAGTGCTGCACAGACGACCAGCATCCCGCTGAGCGTGACGTGCGCATCTGTGTAGGTCACACCCCCGAAAATCGTGTGATCCTCGAGCAATCGCTCGAACCGGCCGATATACATGCGTATCGACAGAACCAGCAACAGAAATGCAAACGTGATGGAAAGCCCGCGCCAGGGCAATGTGACGGAGCGGCTGAGGCGCCCCGAGAGCACACGCGCTCCGCCTGTGATGAGGATGAAAACAACGGCGAGGGCACAGACAATCAAAGCCAAAGTAAGCAGCCAACCGATGATGAGCTGCCACGCGGGCAGAGTGAACAGAAAGAAATTCAGCGGCTTACCAAAAATCGGGTCTACGACGCCACTGCTGGCGCGCAGCGCGAACCAAAACAACGCGAGCGTCGGCCACTCTAGCATCATGGTGCCGCCAGTCGCAGCGGCAACGAGGAACGAAATGCCGAGCGCGATGAGGCGCAGGACAGGCTCAACCGGCAGCTTGAACGGCTGTCCACCGATGAGAATCGTGTGGCCACTCGGTAAATCGGGGAGGTGCGCTCGCTTCAGAGCCAGGAACGATCCGTACACAATGAGAAATGTGGCCGCTGTAAAAGCCGCAAAGACTCCCCACTGAAGGCCCAGTGTTTTCCAGAACACGTCTCCGTAGCCGAGCGACCCAAACCAGAGCACGTCCACGTAATACGACAATGCGGTCCGGACAGCGAAGAAGATGCCGACAAGGACGGCGAGAATAATCAGGAAACGACGGCGACGGCGAGGCCGCGCTTGATGCGCCGGCGGCCAATCAATGGACTCGGGCATTGCTCCACTCCGTTTTCATTAACTTCATATAGTCACCCGCATAATACTCCCTCCGCTTCCGCAGGATGCCTTCATGGCTCGACCCTCACACGCCGTTGCACGGCGAAAGCACCGTCGTGGTTAGATGGTCTTTACGCGTAGCAGGGACCTCCTTCGGAGCCGATGAGCGGCGATTCTGGCGGTTGCGTCTGGATCACCGCCTACCCGAGAACTATCAAAGCTTCAGCCCCGAAATCGACGCGCCGGACGCCCGTGTCACATCGTCCCAGGCGTGTTTACGCCCGTGCTCGCAAAACGCTCGAAGTCGTTCTCGCTCATCGACTGCATCTCGGTTGGCGTTGGGTGCAGTTCGAGGAGGTTGGAGGTTGCCTTCCTCCGTAGATCGGGCGAAGGAGTTCAGGCCAGGGTAATCCCAGACATTCGTCGCGGTAGCGGCCGAACTGGCCTAACGGGATATTGCTGTGATGAGAGGGCTTACCGTCCTCGAACGCAAAGATCAATTCATGCCGAGAGCGGTAGAGACTGCCCATTCCGCCCGTACCCTTGTTCCCCACACACAGAGCCTTGAACTCCTTGGTAAGCTTTCCTGCTGGCAACCCCCGCTTAAACGCGAGTTTCGAGGCAGGCGAGTCCAGGGCCGACGCCTACAAATTGTTTTGGCGGGTTCAAGGCTGCGGAAAGCTCTTTGGAGAACCAGTGGCTGGGCAAAAATGGATATAAAGAAGGATGCCGTCGTCGTCTGCGCCGCGCTGAAGAGACATGTCCTTGTCCGAGCAGCGATGTGGCCGTCAGAAACCGTTCGCCAAACTACTCAAAAAGTGATCAAGGTGGTAGTCTCTTGAACCCTTAAAATCTATATGCGTCGGCCCTGGAGTGATTCCTTGCTAATCCATCCGTAGGATCACAATTTACATAGAGTTGCCTGCGGTTTCGAGACCTGGGAACGGGCGCTCCCACTACGTCTTGCGGACTGATATGACGGAGGCGGTGTAGCGATCAGCGCGCAACAGCGAGACGCTGTATTCAATCGGGATGCGCTGCACATCGTAGGTCGTTTCCTTGATCGAGAGGAGAGCACTCCCGGGCGATGTCTGCAAAATACGCGCCTCCTCCTCACCGGCGGTGACAGCGCCGATCACTTCCTCCGCCCAATGAAGCTTCCGCCGGTAGACATTCTCGAAGACATGGTAGAGGGACTGCCCGGCCAGGTCCTGCTTCTCAATTCCGGAGAAAAGGCGAGCGGGCAGATGGCTGGTAACGACGGCCACCGGCTTTTTGTTCACGAACCGAAGGCGCCGCAAGCAGTATGTCTTTTCGTCGGCGGCGAGTTTGAGGGCTTGCGCCGTCTCCGGGTCCGGCTCTTCGAGTTCAAGCGCCAGCACTTTGGCGGAAGGAACCAACCCGCGGCGCCGCATCTCTTCGCTGAAGCCTCGCAGTTGCTGGAAATCCCACGGAACACGTCCGGAACCAATGATCGGCCGCTTACCTTTGGCCATGATCAGCAGGCCTTCGGAGCGCAGCTTCTGAAATGCCTGCCGGACGGGCATCTTGCTGATTCCTAGTGTGCGCGAGACTTCGCCCTCGGAGCAGAAGGTATCTCCCTCGTGGAGCCGGCCGTCTTTAATCAGATTGCGTACCTGATCCACGATTTGCTCGTAATAAGGAACGAAACTCGCGCTGTCGAGCATCAACCCCAGTGATTCAGCTTTGAGCGCGACCACAGGTTCGAGATGGGGAGCTATCGATTGCCGAGACAACATAGAAACGTAGTATACAACGTCTACATGTTTCAATCCACGAAATATTTTGCGAGCGACGTTCCAGCTCCGCCTGCGTGTGGGGAACTCTTGTTAAGTCACTCATTATAATGACATTGATGAAACGTATGGTGAGAGGTTTCCGCCCTGTTGGCACCCGGCTTGGGGCGGCGCACGCAAATGTAATTGACAACATCTATACATATGATGTTTTCATTTCATCTTGAGAGGCGAAACGAGATACTGCTTGCACCCGGTCGCCTGTCGGGAGGACGCGATGAATCGAATTCTTTCCCATGCCTCAAGGTCGCGATGGCTCACCGTCATTGCCGGCGCGATGCTCCTGGTTGCCTCCGGCTTGCAGGCTCAGGTGGAGTCAGGAAAAGTTGTCGGCACCGTGCGCGACGCTTCGGGCGCGATCGTAGCGGACGCGGCGGTGGCGTTGGTCAACACCGCGACCAACGCAACGCGCAATGTCCGGACCGACAGCGATGGCGAATATGGGATCACCGGGCTGAAGCCGGGCGAGTACACGATGACGGTCGAGCGTGAGGGCTTCAAGAAAGCGGTTCAGTCGCCCTTTAAGCTTGATGTGAATCAGGTGATTCGTGTCGATCTGACCCTGGTCGTCGGCAGCATCAGTGAACGGGTCGAGGTCACCGCGGCGGAGCCGCTGATCGAGTCCGAGACTTCGTCGCTGGGACAAGTGGTTGAGGAACAGCGCGTGCGCGAACTGCCGCTGAACGGCCGCGATTTCGTCGAGCTTGCTTATCTATCTCCGGGAGTGAATGCCGGCCCGTCGGGAGCGGTGCAGCAAGGTGGAATTCCGGAGAACCAGCGCGGTACTGGTTCGATCCAAGCCAACGGTCTGACCGCGACTAACAACAATTTCCTGCTCAACGGATTCGACAACAACGAACAGCAAATCGGCATACAGGTGATTCAGCCGGCCATCGATGCGATTCAGGAATTCAAGGTTCAGACCAACAACTTCGGGGCCGACATTGGCCGCGGCGGGGCGGTCGTCAACGTTCTGCTGAAGTCCGGCAGCAACCAGTTTCACGGCAGTGTTTACGAGTTCCTGCGCAACTCGGCGTTCGACGCGAAGAATTTCTTCGACGATCCCGCCGCTCCCATCGTGCCCTTCAAGCAAAACCAGTTCGGTGGCACATTCGGCGGCCCGATCATGAAGAACAAACTCTTCTTTTTCGCCGATTACCAGGGCACGCGCATCCGGCAATCGCAAACCGACATCTCCTCCGTTCCCCTGGCCTTGGCACAGAGCGGCGAGCGGGGCGGCGATTTCAGCGACATTCTCGGGCCGCAGGATACGGACCCAAAAACCAACCTACCTCTTTATGACGCGCTCGGCCGGCCGGTCTTCATCAACGAGGTATACGATCCAGCCACAACTCGCACGGTTGCCGGCGGAATTGTGCGCGATGGCTTCGGCTTCGATCCGGTCACCGGCCTTCCCATTTCGGGGTTGGCCAACATCATTCCGCACGATCGTTTGGACTCCGCGGCACTCAATGTGATCCAGTTGTTTCCGAATCCGAATCTGGATGGCACGGGCAACAACTTTCTCTCCAACCCCGTGGCCCAGAACAATCAGAATTCCTTCGACGTCCGAGTCGATCACCAGCCCACAAGCAACGACAGCTTCTCCATGAATTTCAGCTACGGGAAGGTCGATGCCCATAGTCCCGATCCCTTTCCGGGCCTGGCGGGAGGTGGAACGTTTTCCGGCCACGTGACCAACCTGGCGTTGGCGGCTGGAATCACCTACGTGCGGACTTTTTCTGCGAACCGAATCAATGAACTCAAGCTTGGCTACTCCCGCTATGTCGTGAACGCGTTGCCCAATCTCGTGGGCCAAGACATTTCCGGACAGGTTGGAATTCTAGGCATCTTTGATCCCAAGAACCCGATTGCGACCGGAGGCCTGCCTTTCATCGGCATCTCGAACTTCAGCCCGCTCGGAACGACGGATTGGTTCCCTGAGTTCTTGCGCGAGAACAGCTATCAGTTGGTCGATGGGTTCACCCTGATCCGAGGGCGGCATTCATGGAAGGTTGGCGGTGACCTTCGCCGCCGACGGCATGGTTTTTTCCAGACTCAAAACTCGCGTAGCGATTTGAACTTCGATCATCTGTTTACCGAGGATTTGACTACGGGTGCGGAAGGAAATTCTCTCGCCAGTTTCCTGTTGGGCTATCCGATCTCGGCTTTTCGCGACGGCCAAAAAGGGGAATATGGCATGAATTGGCTGGAAGCCAGTGCCTACCTTATGGACGATTTCCGCCTGAGTCCGAAGCTGACCTTGAATCTGGGAATGCGCTATGACCTGTTTACGCCGATGGCGGAAGATCACAATCGGCTGGCCAATTTTGATTTCGCCACCGGCCTGTTCGTGGCGCCACAGATGAGCGGAGTGAGCCGCTCTGGGAACGTTAAGACTGACTACAACAACCTCGCTCCCCGCATCGGCTTTGCCTACACACCGGGGAAAGAGGGCACTGTGATTCGGGGCGGTTTCGGCGTCTTCTATGACCAGCAGGCGAACCAGAACGATACCGAGCTTTTTTACAACCCAACTGGAAACTTCTTCAGTCAGAGCATTTTCAATTCGCCCACCACGACGAGTATTCGGCTCTCGACCGGATTGCCGGCTCCGGATTATCCGACACTGACCAATCCTTCCGGGCGCGCCAGTGCCGCCCTGTTTAACAATCGCACCACCTACATCGAAGAATGGAATCTCAATGTGGAGCGTGCGCTCACCAAAAGTATGGCGCTGCAAGTCGCCTACGTTGGAACCCATGGCGTGAAACTCGCGCACCTCGTCAACCTGAATCAACCGGTGCAGCCGCTGGATACGAATTTCTGCGGGCCCGATCCGTCGAACTGCACTCCTGCGAACGCAAACTTCAATCGCCCTTATTTCGCTACCGTGCCCAACATCGGACCAATTCGCACGGAAGCGCACGACTTCAACTCCATTTCACACGGGCTTCAGGTCAGGTTCGAAAAGCGCTTCGCCCATGACTGGAGCATGTTAAGCGCATACACCTGGCAGCATACGATTGGACAGTCGGAAGAAAATGAATGGCTGGAGCCGCAAAATACCCATAATCTCAAAGCCGAGCGTGGTGACAACGGCCCCGACTACAGGCACCAGTTCACTTCGGCGTGGTCGTATGAACTTCCCATCGGGCCCGGGAAGCGTTTCCTTCCCGGCTCCGGTCCATCTCGATGGTTCACGCAAGGCTGGCAGTTGAATGGCATCGTCGCCATGTACTCGGGGCAGGCCTTCACACCGCTCCTGTCGTTTGATCCGACGAACACCGGCTCGGGAGCGCCGCGCCCGGATGTCATTGGAAACCCATACGACTTTTCCAATGCCACCAGCGTGGGTTGCCCAAACCACCAGACTATCCAGTGCTGGTACAACCCCGCGGCTTACGCAGTGCCTGCAGTTGCTCCCGGCCAGACTTTCGCCACTCTTTTCGGCAATGCAGGACGCGGCACCTTACGCGGTCCGGCACAATACAATGTCGATTTCTCCGCCTTTAAGAATTTCAAGTTCACCGAGAGCTGGAACTTGCAGTTCCGGGCCGAGGCGTTCAATTTGTTCAACACTCCCGAATTCGGGCTTCCGTACAACGGGATAAACGACACCGGACTGGCAGGTTCCATTTCCGGCACAGCTCATAGCTCGCGCCAGATACAACTTGCGTTGAAGTTGTCCTTCTAAGGAGGGACAGCGTTAGAGGGGAATCGATATGCATCGCGCGAATTGGCGAGTGGCTCTACTGGCGATCACCGTTCTGCTCTGTTTGTCGGCCATCGCGCAGGATTGCTCCGGCCCCTCTATTCGCGGCTCGTTTCTGCAACCAGCGCTCGGTGACGCGTGGACTTTAAAACAGTGGCGTCGCGAGTTTCAATACATGAGAAGCGCTCGGCTCGATCAGATGGTCATTCAGTGGACGGCCGACAGCAAGGAGAAGACCACGATCTATCCTTCCGGAGTCGCCGGCTATAAACAGAACACGGAGCATGACGTGGTGGAGCGCGCTCTCGATGCCGCGGATGCCAGCGGTGCGCAAGTGTATCTTGGCCTGCAGATTAATGACGACTGGTGGACGAACTATCTCTCGGACAAGGCTTGGCTCAAGAATGAATCCAAGGTCGCCAACGTCTTGGCCGACGATCTCTGGAAGCGCTACCGCCACCACGGATCTCTGACTGGATGGTATCTGGGCTTCGAAGTGGATAACATCGCGAGCACACCGGCAGAGTGGGATAACTTGATTGCGTTCTACCGGACCGTGGGCAATCACCTGCACAAGCTCGCGCCCGGCAAGCCGATTGTGATTTCGCCGTTCTTCAGCACAACGGCGGACCTTTCACCGGCGCAGTGGCAAACCATGTGGGAATACGTTTTGAAGCGCAGCCCCATCGACGTTCTGGCGCTGCAGGACGGAGTGGGCGTGGGGCACGCCACCAAAGCGCAACTACCCGAGTGGTTCAGTGCCGTCCAAAATGCGATTCAGAATTCTCGTCCCCGCATGCAGTTCTGGGCCAACACGGAAACCTTCACTTTGGACAGCGAGCCCCGGCCAATCCGCCCCATCGTGAACGACATGTGCACGGTGCAGCCCTACGTCAGCAGTTATCTCAGCTTCAGCTTCAATCACTATCTGAGCCCGCAGCAGGTCAATCCACTTTACTACCAGACATATCTGGATTACCTCGCGACCGGAAAGGTTGAGCATGTGCCTCCGACGACGCCGGCGGACTTAACCAGTGCGGCCCTCGACTCCCAGGCCATCCGCTTAACTTGGGCCGCATCGACCGACAACGTTGGCGTTGTCGGCTACAACATCCTGCGCGATGGACGTCGGGTGGCTAGCTTGCGCGATGGAACGACTACCTTTCTCGATCTGCAACTCATTCCCGGCACCACCTACACGTACCAGGTCAGGGCATTCGATGCTGCGGGAAATTTGTCGGAGCTGAGCGCCGCAACAACGGCGACCACGCCGGAGCCGCATCTGTATCCGACCAACATCGCTCTGGACAAACCGTACACGGCGACCGTGCCCGCGAATCCCAGCTACCCGGATACCGCGGGCGTGGAGTTAACCGACGGGATACTGGGCTCGACAAGCTTTGCCGACCCAGCCTGGCAGGGTAGGGCGACCACGAAAGTCTATTCGTTCGCGATTGATCTCGGCGCAGTGCAGGGGATCAAGGAAGTGCGCAGCCACTGGCTCCAGGACAAACCGTCGGCGATCTTGCTGCCCAAGCAGGTCACCTGTTTGGTCTCGGACGACAACCTGAACTTCACGGCGGTGGGCGTGGTACTCAAACCGTCACCGGGTGATGGCACCCTGTCGCTCTGGTACACCTTGACGGATTTGAAGGGTGTAAACGGACGCTATGTACAGCTTCAAGTCAAGCCAGGATCGAATGCGGGCTGGACCTTTATCGACGAGATCGAAGTGCGCCAGTAGAACTGAGAGCGCAAGAAAGGGAGGCAACACGGTGCAGAGGATGAGAGTGCTGCGGTTAGCGGGAATTGGAATGATTGCGTGTGGGGCTCTGCTGTTCTTGCAGCTACAGCCCGGCTTCGCTCAGCAGGCGAGTCCAACGGCAAACACAACTGCGACCGCTAAGAAGTTGCCGCCGGTTCATCTTGACGGCCAATACTTCACGCGCGACGGCAAACGGTTCCTTCCCGTGGGAGCGCATTGGGTTCCGGCTAAGGCAGCGATGCAGTGGCCGGTGCAATGGGACCCGAAGGACATCGAAGCCGATTTCGCGAAGATGCACGAACTCGGCTACAGCATTGTCCGCTTCGACATGATGTGGGCGTGGTTTGAGCCGCGTCCCGGAGACTACAACCCAGTTGCATTTCAGCAGCTCGATTACTTTGTTTCGCTGGCGCACAAGTATCAGATCTACCTGCACCCGTCCTTATTCATCGGCGGCGAAGTGGGCGAGGCCTATTGGGACGTGCCCTGGCGGCACGGACGCCACCCCCATTCTGATCCCGAAATGCTGCGGCTGGAGACCAATCTCGCGGCCGAGTTTGGCCGGCGCTACGCCAACGAGAGCGCGATCATCGCCTGGGACCTGACCGATGAGCCTCCGTTCTGGATTGTGCAAGCGCAGACCACCGACGCCATGGCCATCAACTGGACTCGCCTGATCGCCGGTGCCATTCGCCGCGAAGACAAGCTCCACCCCATCGTGGTCGGAACCAGCGGAGAAGAAATCGGCCATGGGCCCTTCCGTCCCGACAACATTGCGAAAGAAGTCGATTTCTTCAGCGTGCATCCCTTCACGATTTATAGTTCCGATCTTTTTCCGGATCCCATGCTTTCTGAGCGCGGAACCTATGGCGCTGCCTTCGAGATCGAGATGGCGAATGGCGCAGGGCGTCCCGCGATGATCCACGAAATGGGCGGCTCTACCGCACAGTATTCACCCGAGAGGGTGGCCCTCTATGACCGCCTGCAGATGTACTCAGGCGTGGCTGCGGGATCGATTGGAGTGGATCTCTGGTGTTATACCGACGCTTCACCAGAGCAATTTCACAAAACGCCGTACCTGCGAACCCCGCAAGAAACGCGCTGGGGAATGACCGCCTGGGACCGCCAGGACAAGCCACTGGCCACCGAGTTCAAGAAATTTTCAAAGACTGTTGGTCAGCTCGATCTGACCGGCGTAACGCCTGCTCCCGCCGAGGTTGCCATTCTGATCCCCGGCGAATGGGCGCGAACCCATGGAGACTTTTCGCGTTTCGGTCTGACCGGTCCCGAGGTTACGCCCTACGTTTCCACGTTCGACGGCGATGCCATGCCCGGTCAGGCTCCGCCGAGCACGGGCGCAGACAACGAGTGGCTGATGAGTTCCGCCCTGAATTCCTTCATCCTTGCGCATCGCGCCGGTCTGAAAGCGGATTTCCCGCGCGAGTATGACGACTGGGCGAAACGCCCCATGCTGTTCCTGCCATCTCCGCTGACGAGCACGGCTAGCGTTATCGTGCACGTGCACTCCGACTTCTATGAGAGAGCCAGAAAGTATGTGGAGGGCGGCGGCTTTCTCTACGCGTCGGTGGCCGCTGACGCTGCCATCCCCGACATGGAAACGATCTTCGGCGCGCGGCTGGTCGACACTGCCGTCGTCTCCGAGGTCACGCTGAAAATCGTCGAGCCCTTCGGCGGATTGAAGCCCGGCGACACCTTCCACTACTCGCTTTCCGGCGCGAATCCACACGTCTGGGGTTCTTTGCTCGAAGTCGTGGGTGGAAAAATAATTGCCGTCGACCAGGAAGGCCGGCCCGCATTGGTAGCGAACACAGTCGGCTCAGGAAAGACGCTGCTATCGGCTTATCCACTCGAAACCTATCTCGCAAATACTCCGGCGGCATTTGAAAAGACCGAGAGCACACACCGTATCTACGAAGCCTTTCGCAACTGGACTGGAGTGAAGGCGGCTTTTCAAAGCGACCAGCCCTCGGTGGAAGTGACTTCGTTGCGCGGGGACCATCGCGGATATGCGGTGGTTGTGAATCACAGCGCGCAGGCCTACAAGGCGACGATCTCGACATCGCTGCCCGTAAAATCGATCCGCCAGATTGGATCTGAGAGTTCCAAAGCGTTGTCCGTCGAAGGCTCCAGCTGGAAGATGGACTTGGAACCCTACGAAGCGGCCATCGTGGAATGGAAGTAAAGTTTGGCCGGGAAAGAATACGCATGATTGCTGCAGTTGACATCGGCGGCACAAAAATCGCGGTGGGACTGGTCGATAATGATGGCCATGTGCTCTCCCGCACGGAATGTCCGACGGATTCGGAGCGCGGTTATGCCGAGGCGCTGGCGCGCATCGAGCATATGTTGCGTGCCATGGTGACAGCGGCCGATGCCGAACTGACGGGCATTGGAATTGGGAGCACTGGTCCTGTCGATCCCTTCACTGGCGAGATTGGCGACGTCAATTTCTTCCCCGCCTGGCGCGGCCACAATCCGGTGGCCGATCTTGCCCGCATCTTTGGAGTGCGCGTGGCCATGGAGAACGACGCCGATGCCGCAGCCCTCGCGGAGGCAGCGTGGGGCGCGGGAAAAGACAAGAAGCACCTCATCTACGTAACCGTCGGCACTGGTATCGGCGCCGGAATCGTTCTTGATGGAAAGCTTTACCGGGGCGTGGATGGGGCTCACCCGGAGATTGGCCATCATGTCATCGACGCTTCCGGACCCCTATGTACGTGTGGCTTTCACGGGTGCTGGGAATCTCTGGCTGCGGGTCCGGCGATGGTCTCGTGGCTGGAGAGCGTGATGCCGAAAGACTACCCGCACCGCGACCACCTGACGGCCAAGCGGATTTGTGAACTTGCGCGCGAGGGTGATGTGTTAGCTCTTCAGGCGGTCGACCGCGAAGCTCGCTACTTAGGCCTTGGCCTAGCCAATCTGGTCACGCTGTTTGCGCCCGATGCCATCGTGCTCGGAGGAAGCGTGATGAAAAGTGCAGTTCTTTTTCTGGAAGAGATCCGGAAGACCATTTGCCGGTGCTGCCGTTTTGTTCCGTACGAGAAAACGGATCTGACTCTGGCTTCTTTAGGCGAGGATGCAAACCTGATCGGCGCTGCGCGGGCGTGGCATCACCGCTTCGCTCAAGAGGGAGGACAACATGCCTGAAGATCTCGCAATGATCGAAGGCGAATATCTTCGGGACCTTATTCATCAGCCCCAGGCTCTGGAGAATACTCTCGCCACCCTGGAAACGTCGAAGCCGCTGCAGGAAATTGCAGCGCGACTGAACAAGGGCAAATTCCAGAGAGTGGTGTTGACCGGCATGGGCTCGTCGTTCCACGCCCTTCATCCGCTGAACCTGGAACTCATCAGCCACGGATTTACCGCCCTCATGGTCGAGACCTCCGAACTGGTGCACTACAAGAATCGTTTCTTTGATCCCAAGACTTTGATTATTGCCGTATCGCAATCCGGGCAAAGCGCAGAGATGGTGCGACTGGTGCAAACGAATCATAAGTGCTGCACCGTGATCGCGGTGACGAACACGCCCGACAGCCCGCTGGCCAAACACGCTAATGTCGCCGTGCTCACCCAGGCGGGCAACGAGTTCTCCGTGTCCTGCAAGACCTATGTGACCGCACTCATGGCGCTGCAATGGCTCGGAGATGTCCTTTGCGAACGCGACCTGCGGCGCGCGCGCCGCGAGTTGAAGCATGCCTGTCCTGCCGTCGCCGCCTACCTTGCCGATTGGAAGGACTATGTTCGCACGCTGGCTGATGTGCTCAACAACACTCGCCACCTGTTTCTGGTCGGTCGTGGAGCGTCGCTGGCCACGGTCGGTACCGGCGCATTGATCGTGAAGGAGTCCGACCACTTTCACGCAGAGGGCATGAGCAGCGCCGCTTTCCGGCATGGTCCGTTTGAAATGCTGGGAAGCGAAACCTTCGTACTGGTCTTCGCCGGCGACGCCAAAACGCGGGACTTGAACCAGCGCTTGCTCCACGACATTCAGCAGCAGGAAGGGCGCGCCGAATTCGTCGATAAAGATGCTTCCTTGCCTTGCTGCCGTATCGCAGAGCACGGTCCGAGCGTGCGCCAAATTCTGGAGATTCTGCCGGTGGAGATGATCACACTGGCGCTTGCACTCCAGGCCGGACGCGAGCCGGGCCGTTTCGAGCTGGCGAGCAAAGTTACGACGACAGAGTAAAGCGGAAAAAAGGATTCGTGACTATGGCACGAAATCGCTACATGGTCGGCTTGGTCTTCCTGACATTCTTCGTGATGTCGTTGTTGACCAACATTCTGGGGCCGATCGTGCCCGATATCATCAGCAGCTTCGGCGTCAGCCTCACGGCCGCGGCTCTCTTGCCTTTCTCTTTTTTTATTGCCTATGGAGTGATGTCGATTCCCGCCGGCTTCTGGGTAGAGCGCTTTACCGAGAAGCCCGTAATGATCGCCGCTTTTCTCGCCGGCACCGTCGGATCCCTGAGCTTCGCTCTTTTTCCCACTTACCACGTTGCAGTCGGATCATTGTTTGTCATGGGTGCCGGGATGGCGACGCTTCAAGTCGCCATCAATCCGCTGTTGCGGGTGGCGGGCGGCGAAGAGCACTTCGCATTCAACTCCGCATTCGCTCAGTTGATCTTCGGTACTGCTTCCTTTGCTAGCCCGCGAATTTACTCCTATCTCGTCGAAAATCTGGGCAAGCCTTCCGCCCAGGGCAATCCGCTGCTACGGACTCTCGCTAGGCTCACTCCGCCCGCGCTCCCCTGGGCCTCGATGTACTGGATCTTTGCCGTATTCACGGTCGCGATGATCGTCGTGCTCGGGTTCACACGCGTCCCTCGCGTCGAACGCACGAGCGATGAAGCCGCCGGTTCTCTCCAGATGTATGGCAGCCTTCTGCGCAAACCGATGGTGTGGGCGTTCTTCCTCTGCGTCTTTGCTTACGTCGGATGCGAGCAAGGAACTGCCGATTGGATCTCGAAGTTTCTCGCCCAATATCACGGCTACGACCCACACACCACCGGGGCGACCGCCGTCTCCTGGTTTTGGGGAATGCTGACGGCTGGATGCTTCGTGGGCATGGGGCTACTCAAGTTATTCGACAGCCGCAAAGTGCTGATCGGATTTTCTATCGGTGCGTTGCTTTGCCTGACGGCGGCGTTGTTTGGTTCGGCGCGCGTCTCGCTCATTGCGTTTCCAGCCATTGGCCTTTTCGCGTCAATCATGTGGCCGGTGCTGGTTTCGCTGGCGTTGAATTCGGTTTCTGAACACCACGGGCCTTTCGCCGGAATTCTGAGCACGGGAATCATGGGCGGAGCGGTGGTGCCCGTGATCATCGGCCGCATCGGAGATTTCGCCGGTCTCCGCGCCGGTGTCGCATTTCTATATGTAACGTTCGGATGCGTTCTTAGCGTCGGCTTCTGGGCCCGGCCGATCATCACCAACGCCACCATTTTGCATCGGGACAATGCCGTCGAAGCTTTGCCGAGCGGCGTGAAGTCGAAATGAGATCGAGAGAACACAACGGAGGAGGAAGGATGCGACGTCAGATGCAGCCGCGGCCCGTCATGGCCGTCATCGGCATGGTTTTCTTCCTGTCCGCGCTCGGCGTGGGTTCCCGCGCGCAGAGCCTTGTTCCAGCGCCAATTCATGGTGTCACCGTCGACGACAAGAACGATATTCGCGACGGCGCTTTCCTTGCCAAGTTGCTGGACTCGCTGAAACATCTGTCGGTGAAGCCAACGGTAAGGATCGTCTACACGCCTGGTAACAAGCGTGGATACTTCTCCGCCAACTTGTACCTGGATGCCACCCGGCAGATCAAGAGCGTGGGATACGTCCTCGGCCAGCCAGTGGATTCTTTCTACATGAAGTGCTTCACCCCAGCCGAGCACCTCAATCGTTTCAAGGATTACGTGACCACGCTGGGCACTTTCGTCGACATCTGGGAAGTCGGAAATGAGATCAATGGCGAATGGCTTTTCGGCGATACGAAAGACTGTTCGCCGAAAGCGTCCGTGAATTCGACCTCGCAAGCTGACGTGGTTACCAAGATGACCGAAGCCTACGACTATCTAAGGTCTCAGGGGAAAATCACGGAACTTACCCTCTACTACAACACGCCGGATGCCAGTCCCGTCGCCAACGAGATGTTTAAGTGGGTAAAGGCAAACGTTCCTGCCCGCATGAAGACCGGGCTGGACTACGTGCTCGTGAGCTACTACGAACTCGACCACGGCGGTTTTAAGCCCGACTGGCAGAGCATGGCCAGCCAGCTTGCGACCATTTTCCCCAATGCAAAGCTCGGCATCTCGGAATTTGGGTGGTCGGACACGAGGGCCCCGGACAGAGTTATTAAGGACATTGTGACCCAGTATTACGCCATTCATCCCAGCGTTTCGAACTGGGCAGGCGGAGGTTTTTATTGGGAGTTTGCCATCGACATGGTTCCCTACGATCCAGCTTCAGGTTCGTTGTGGAACACGATCAATACAGCGATGGCAAAACAAAATTGAAGCAAGAACATTCTGTGAATTATTGACGAGGAGCATACATGTTCAGCGCTATTCGTAAGTTGTCCGTTCTAGCTGGAGTAACACTTGTCGTATTCGCTGCCGCCATTGCGGCTCTCTCGCAGGAGCAACCTAAAGCCGTGTCTTACCTCAAGCTAACTACCCCCCGACGCGTGCTTCCCGACGCCCAAAAGTGGGAGAAGAATGAGTTTCCTCACACGATGTCGGTGTTGGAATTGAAGCGTGACGGATTCCGCTACTGGGGATGGTACGGGCTGAATGAGGGCGAAGGCATCGGCTTGGCACGCAGCAACGATCTTGTGGCCTGGACCAAGTATGAACAGAATCCGCTTTGGGCAAATGCGCGCTGGCCCTCGGTTCTAGCCGGCGCCGACCCGAAGCACGCTGATCTGCTGTACTTCGCGATCACGCGTGAATACGACACTCCGAGCAGCCACATCGTGCTCGCCACTTCGCGCGATGGAATCCATTTGACCGAGGAGAAGGTGCTGGTGCCAGGCGTTCCCAGCCAGCGCAACCAGAATCCAAACCTCTTCCGCGATCCACGCACGGGCCGTTTCTATCTCACGTTTTATCGCGGCAACGACAAGGACCACTTCGAAATCATCAGCAAGAGCGCCGATTCCGTCGTTGACCTGGACAAGGCCCCGGAAAAAATCCTACTCAAGTCCGAAACCACGATCGCCGCGCCCACCCTGCTTTATCTCAAGGACGCGGTGAACGCCAGCGGCAAGAAGACCGGAGTCTACTATCTCGCGACCGAGATTTATCCGCACCGTTACAGCGCCGATCCGGAAGGGGAGTGGCAAGTCAAGATATTTGCTGCCGATTCGCCAGATGGCGACTTCCAGCCCGTCGAAGGAAATCCCATTATGCGCGGCCAGCGCGCATGTCTGTTTCAGCACATTTTTAACGATCGGTTTTATGGCTATGACTGTCATCTGGAGACACCCGATCACTGGGTGCTCGAGGAAGTAGAGGCACCGTTGCCTTGAGGTAACTACCCGTGTCTCTACGACGCACGAATGACCGGAACGCAGGAACGCAAAAATACCAGTGCGAGGGCAAGAACAGATTTAGAGATTCAAGGAGACTGCAATGACCGAACCGACAATGTCCAGATTCGTATCCCAGGCCAGCGCCCGCAGAGCATTGACCCTGCGCGTTGTCGCCGGCCTATCTCTGTTTGCCTTCCTGGCTTTCTTCGGGCTAACAACACCGGCCGAAGCCCAACTCTACGCTGGATCGGTTACCGGCTTGGTCAGCGACCAGACCGGCGCCCTGATCGCAAAGGCTGACGTCACACTCGTGGATGCGGAGAAGGGTTTCACTTTCACCGCAAAGACCGACGACAAGGGGCGCTATCTTTTTCGCGCGGTGTCCCCCGGTTTGTACAACCTCTCGGTGAAAGCAACCGGGTTCAAAGATCAGGCTCGGACCGGAATTAAGGTCGATGTAAGTCAGAACGTAGGCGCGGATTTCGCGATGCCGGTTCTGGGCACGATGGTAACTATGACCGTCTCTACGGCTGCTACTTTGCTGGGCACCGAGGATGCGGTGGGCGGGCAGGTAGTGGATCGGAAATTTATCAACGACCTCCCGCTCAACGGACGCGACGTGATGGGGCTTGCCTATCTTGCGCCAGGCGTCGCCGAAGTGGATGCCGCCTGTCCGGGATGCTCGAATAACAATTTCATCTCCAACGGAGGCCGCAATGCCACCGCCGACATTCTCATGGACGGTGTGACGACCACGAACTATGAGCAGAATAGCGGCATTCGTGTGGATACCTACACGCCTTCCGTGGACGCGGTGGAAGAATTCAAAGTACAGCAATCGAACTTCAGCTCCGAATACGGGTTCAGCGGCGCGACCATCATCAACCTGGTCACGCGCTCGGGCACGAACAGCTTCCACGGCAGCGGGTATGAATTCCTGCGCCACTACAAGACGGACGCGAATAACTGGTTCGCCAATCAACAGGGAATCCCCATTCCGGCGCTGCGGCACAACATTTTTGGTGGCACGATTGGCGGTCCGATCATCAAAAACAAAACCTTCTTTTTCTTCGATTACGAAGGCCGGCGGTCCACCGATCAGGCCGGACCGACGACCTATGGCGTGCCTAGCCTTGACGAGCGGAACGGCAAATTTGCCGAGCTCTGCGGCGGGGATGGCCCCAACGGGCCTGCACCGGGTGCAACGTTCGATCACAATGGCTTATGTTCCGATCCCATGGGACAACTCTGGGACCCGTATTCTGGAACCTATGATCCTGCGATTGGCGGCGCGAGACGCGACCAGCAAGCATTCATCCCGTTTAACGACCTAACAACTTATGAGAGTACGGTTGACGCACACCATCCCGGCAATGTGACCCTGGCCAACGATCCGAGCGGCGCTCCGTACCGTCTTCCGGCGGGACCGGGAAACCTGATTGATCCCGTGGCGCAAAAATTCATGAAGTACTTCCCGGTACCGAACGTCAACGTAGGTAATGCAAACTACAGCCCGTTCATCAACCGGGTGGATTCTGGATCGGTGAAGGGTCACGAGAACCAGTGGGATCTGAAGATCGACCAGCGCTTCAACCAGAAGAACCTGATGAGCGCCAAGTATTCGCACAGTTACAGCCTTTCCGATTCGTTCAACTGCTTCAACAATGCCGCCGACCCCTGTAGCATCGGCCCCAATTCGGGCGGCGCACATGTGTTCGCCATCAACGACTCGCATACCTTCAACCCCACTACCTTGCTGACGGTTTCCTACGGTGTCACGCGCGGCACTTATTACTACGGCGGCGTTGCGGGCACCTATCCAAAAGTGTCGCCCGTGGATGCGCTGGGCGAACCACAGTATATGAAAGACTCGGGCTACAACTGGTTCCCAGCGGTTAGCGTCGGAAACTATACGGCTGCGGGTGCCTACAATATCGGCGGGAATCCGTGGAGCTACGGCAAGCTGGGACAGGAAACGCACCACCTCATTGGAAGCCTGAGTTGGGTAAAGGGAACGCACGAGTTCAAGTTTGGAGCGGAAGGACGGCTGCACCGTCTCAACTACACTCAGCCTAACTATGCGCCCGGCGGAGTTTATAACTTCGATCTGACCGGAACCTCGAACTTTGCAATCGGCTGCGAGCCGCAGGTGAACTGCGACCCGCTTGGCGGCGACGGCATGGCGAGTTTCCTGATCGGTGCACAACCCAACTCGTGGGGCCAATACGAGATTCCCAACTCGGTGGCCAGCCAGAATTTCGAGTTCGGCGGATTTGTGCAGGACAACTGGAAGAGGACCGAAAAGCTGACTCTCAACGTCGGCCTGCGCTACGAACTCGTAATGCCGCGCACGGAACGGCGCAATGAGTTGAACTCGCTTGATCCGAATGCGCAATCTCCGATTACGCTGGATGGCAAACACCTTCTCGGGGCCGAGGTTTTTGCTAACTCTAACAACCGGAATTCCTATGCGGCCGACTACAAGAACATTCAGCCGCGCTTCGGTTTCGCTTATCGAGTACCTCACAACACGGTCATCCGCGGAGGTTATGGCATTTATTTTTCGTCCTGGAGAGGAGCAGTTGCAGGAACTTCAGGGGTTGGCCAACAAGGCTTCGATCAGCTGACAAATCTGGTCGCCTCTCACTGGGGTGACGGAGTCACGCCCGCTGCTCGGATGAGCAATCCATATCCCAATGGACCAATTAAGCCTCCCGGTAGCAGACTAGGCCCGTTGAATGATATAGGCTACGGCGGCTATGGGCCGATTAAAAACATCAGCAACAAAGTACCGTATGAACAAAGTTGGAGTTTTGGTCTTCAGCACGAGACTAAGTGGGACCTCGTTCTCGACGCCTCATACGTTGGGAAAAAAGGAACCCACCTCTATTTTGCCAACGCTGGCAATATTAGCCACTTGGGGCCCGAGGTCGAGCACTATACCCCAGAGCAGATCGCAGATCTGAATACTTTTGTGCCCAGTCCGTTCAACGATCCCACTCGTTCTAACGCGTTGCAGATCCTCGATCCCAGCAGCCCGCTCTTCTGGGACATGCAGAACCTACAGCTAAAGATGGCCCATCCGCAGTTCTATGGATTCGCGGGCGATGAGCCTCCGATCGCCAACTCGATTTACCACGCCTTTCAGTTCCGAGCGGAGAAGCGATTCACGCACGGATTGCAGTTCCTTGCGACTTACACTTTCTCCAAGTCCATCGACGATGCTTCACTCACCAGCACCAACAGCGGGTATTTGGGAAGTTTTGCCAGCTTGCAGGATCCAAACAATCCGGGTGGAGAACGGAGTCTATCTTCGTTCGACATCCCGCAAATTCTGCAGTTGAGTTACACGTACGAACTTCCCGTCGGACGGGGCAAGCTCATCGGGGGCAATCTGAACCCGATCCTGAACGGGATCGTGGGCGGATGGCGCACCAACGGTATCTGGAGATTCAACAGCGGGCGGCCCATCAACCCGATGCTCCGCGGTGACTGGTCCCACCCCCTCCCGACTTACGGGGCGCAACGCCCGAACCTGGTTGGCACGCCCCACCGCGCCGGCGGGAAGGACTCAGACTGGATCCAACAGTACTTCACAATCCCAGCCGGAAGCCCCTCGGACTATATACCTGGCAGCGATTTTCTTGCTGCGCCAGCGCAGAATACGATCGGCACCGCGCCCCGTGCCTTAGGTAAGGTTCGCAACCCCGGCGCGGACAACGCCGACCTGTCCATGTTCAAGGAGTTCGGTTTGAGTTCGCTTCGCGAGGGAATGCGCCTCGAGTTTCGTCTCGAGAGTTTCAACGCCTTCAACCATCCGCAGTTCTGCGGCCCGAACACAACTTATGGAGACCCGGACTTCGGCAAAATCCATTACACCTGCAACGCGCCGCGTCAACTGCAACTGGCACTGAAGTTGTATTTTTAGCGAGCGCGCGGCGAGGGGTCGGAGCGTGCGATATATGACACGGCCCCTCCGAGGAAATATGACGAGCGCGGACGGAGTTTGCATTTTGGGCACCGTCTGAGCGTCGGCTAGAAGGTGCTCGCGGATTTCCGCCGCAGGGTCGCGGCGCGGTCTTCAGGACGGTGAGATCGTTGTCCCTCGACGAGCGTACTACAGTCTTGCAGAATCTGGACATGTCTACGCGAAACAGCGCTTTCCTGGAATTCGAGGAACACCCAGAAGGTTCTCGGCCACCAGTTCCACTTCGTTCCCTTGGGCCCCCACTCCCGTGCCGACGAATGTGCCTGCCCGCAGTGCGCGACATGATACGCACGTTCGTTCAGCGAGTGGGGGTGGAGTCTGAGGCGATCAAGATCGTTTCAGCTTGATGCCGGACGCAGGTTGCTCCGTTACAGGGCTGGGGTCGATTTCTGTCACATTGTCTCAGGCGCGTTCACGCCCGTTCTGGCCAAGCAATACGCAGAGCTTCAGCCTGATCGATTACTCCGGCTGTGGCGTTGACTGGATCGAGAGGAGTTTCGAACCGACGCGACACCAGGAGCAGGAATGGAGGCAGGCGCGACTACCCCGAACTTCGAGCCCCTGAGAAAAGAGGTGGAAGCCTGGCAGAGGGGTGAATTAACTAATTAACTGACATCAGCGCCAAGGTAGTTATCTACGAGGCGTTCGTGGAGGGCCAGCTGGGCTCCAAAACATCTTGCCCGAAGCATGCACCTCCTCTACTTCGAACCCAAGTACGAAGGATTTCCGGCCGCGTACGATCTGGAGCCTCTCGACATGCGTTTACGTCGGTATTCAAGGAACTCGATCCCATCCCGCAGTTCAGGGCGACGGGCCAAGTTGGGAGAATTCCCGAAGGCTCGGTTCTCACAATCGTTCTAGCCTGCTCGTTACCGACGTCAAGGATTTATCGCAGGTCGTACTGCGCCAAACGAACTCCTCAAGCACCACGAAGTGAGAGATCCTTGTGGGCATCGTCCTGTATTAAACCCAACGATCCTTCTCA